>Ga0116155_10003364_pt1 | contig 10626 bp, 12 predicted proteins | sample AD_UKC032_MetaG_FD_89890 | JGI IMG/M metagenome (GOLD analysis project Ga0116155, IMG submission 89890) | Active sludge microbial communities of municipal wastewater-treating anaerobic digesters from USA - AD_UKC032_MetaG | ecosystem: Engineered > Bioreactor > Anaerobic > Digestate | place: USA... | reverse complement strand
CTATAACAAATATTACTTGCTACATATTTCGCCAAAACCCCAACAAAGTTGATGTTTTGACTCATTTCTCCAGGAACTTAGGCTAATTGACCGGTCACAAAGAGAAAGCCGCCATGCCCCCCGAGCTATCCGTCATTCTGCCAAACTACAATCACGCCCGATTCTTGCCCCGATGCCTGGATGCCATGCTGGCCCAGTCGGTCCCTCCCCGCGAAATCATCATCATCGACGACGCATCCACCGACAACAGCCTCGAGGTCATCGACCAATACCGCCGCCAGCATTCCTGCATTCGCCTCCATCGGCACAACAAAAACCAGGGCGTGGTCAGCGGCATGAACGATGGCTTGCGTCTGGCCCGCGGCGAATATGTATACTTCGCCGCGGCCGATGACCTGGTGCTGCCGGGCCTCTTCGAGAAAAGTCTGAACCTGTTATCCAAACATCCCCAAGCCGCCCTCTGCTGCACAATCGGCGATTGGCACGAGGAATCTTCGGGTTACCATTGGCAGGTATCGGTCGGCATGGCATCCGGCCCCTCTTACCTCAACCCCGACACCCTTGTCCGCCTCGAAAAAAAAGGGCTGCTCTACATCGCCAGTCATACCGCCATCATGCACCGACAAGCTTTGATCGATGCCGGCGGTTTCCTCACCGACCTGCGATGGCACTGCGACTGGTTCGCCCTATACACGGTCGCATTTCGGCATGGCATTTGTCACATTCCCGAACCCCTCGCCCGTTACAACATCCGCGAATCGTCATTCTACAAGGCACGCAGAGGTGACCTGCACCGCCAGGTCATCCATCGGCTCCTCGATTACCTCGAGGCTCCTGCCTATGCCGATGTCGCACCCCTCATCCGCCACAGCGGCGCCTTGTTCATCTTCGGCGGCCCCATCCTCCGAGCCATGCTCCGACGTCCCACCCGCCATCAATACCTTAATCCGGTCTTTCTCAGAAAAAACCTGTGGCACAGCCTCAAGTTGATCGCCAAGATGATCTTGCCGGCATTCGTCGCCCACTGGTACTTCCGCACCTTCTACCGATCCCATACAGAATCCCAGCCCCACATTCCCTAAGTCCCTAACGAAGCTGCGCCTCAAACCGACCAGTCAAGTGAAGTTCTTTCATAAGGCCTCGATCCCTATGGTTGATTTGAGGCGCAGCTTCGTTAGATGATGTTCCGCTGCGCGAAACGGGAATACCAAAACACTGCACTTGCCCTTTCACTTGGAACAGGCCGACCGGCAGGCCGGCTATACTCCTCGGCTTTCGATCTGGCAAATGGAGTATTCCCTGACCCAAGTCTTTGATCGGCCGGTGCATGGGCGGGGGTTCTTCAGGGAAGTCATCCGCGAGAACCTGGACCTGGGTCGTCCCGAGCGGGTGCAATGACTCTTTGAACGGAAGATCACCCGCCCTTGGGTCGATATCAGTTTTCAGGTAGGGCGCGACTGCCAGGCGCACCGAGCCCGATGTCCAAATCCCCGGCCGGCCCAGCGGTCGGGCCCTACCTTGCCAACTGTCTATCAACCTTCTTCTACTATTTTACAGGCGCAAGATGGGAGGACGCGTCCGGCGGCAATTCCAGGATCAATTCCCAGGATGCTTCTGCCGTGGTCTTGTCGGCATACCGCACAAAAAAACCAGAACGAGTCTCGGCATCGATCCAAATGGAATCAATCGGCGCATGCTCCTTGGGCAGATGATTGGCCTGACGCATTTCCTGATGGGATAACAGGGCGTAATCGCCCGAGTCGAACTCAACCTCAAATTTCTCCTCCCGTGGGAGGTAGATGACCGATCGAATGGGTTCGTACTTAGCTTGGCCAAAAGACGCCTTTGACACCAAGGTTCTCATAAATCACCGTTGTCGACCATTTCGATGATGAATCTTATCACTTCCGGCGGTGGATTCCAATCATCAAGCGGTTGGAACGTGTCAAGCCGGACACGGCCCAGAAACCGGCCCTGGCTGTCATGGACATGCACATGCCGGGGCGGATGATCGCCAATCCACCATACAAAAAGATATCCGCCTCGTCGTTTCCTTCCCATGCCTCGCTCGATCAAAACCCTAAAGGTTAAGCGGAGTCCAAGCCACCTCAGCGCGCCAGGAACAGCCCGCCCAGCGGTCCGGCCACCCAGTTCGGAAAGCCGGTCTCCGGCGACCAATATCCGATTTCTGATCACCGGTTACTGGTCGCCGGATTCTGTTCGTCCGCTTTCGGTCCGGCTCGCCGAGGCCAACTCGCTCTACCTTGCCTACTGCTGCTGCCTGCTGCCACCGACCGTTGTCCTCACTCCCCTTTCACTCCTCACTGAATGGTCCGATATCATCATTTCCATGCTTGCCAGCGCCAACGCGATCGACGCAACCCGCACCTCCATCGCTTTCATCGAGTCCCAAGCTAAACACCCCATGTCTACCGCCCAATAAACCAACTGGCTCAACTCACACAACCGTTCCTGGGCTCCCTTTAACTCCAGTAACAACTCTCCATTACACGCCTTCTCCAACCCAATCGTTAGTTGCATTCGCAATGCGCTTGCATGATCCAGCATTGAATTCCCCACTTCTTTCCGTTTGTTCTTCGGAAAACGAGCCGATACTGAGACAATTTGTCGCTGAAGCAGCCGAATCTCCCTGCCTACAAACACTTTATAGGTTTCAAGTGATGGTGATTTGGCCTCTTTTTGGTGTTGATCCAGGCGCGATCCGGCCCTTGAGTTGTTTTTCATCTTCATTTGATTGTTTTGATGGTTTTTCCTATAGGCACCTCAATTTCCCCATAAGTGCCTACTTACTATACGGATTCCGCGGCACTATTTTTTCCAAAATTTTTTTTCATTGCAGGCATCCGCTTTTACGGGACTTCGTTCTCAAGCCTGGGCGAAAGGTGTCGATAACCTCTCTGAACTCTCTCTGAATCCTGCGTTTAGAGATAAGTTTGTTCTTGGCTAAAATCCGAATGCTCGGTATCAACATCCTGCGGCAACGGAGACCAGGGATGAAAACGATGCACAACCGCTTGGACAATGAGCATGCCTTAACAAGGCATGCGAATTGACCGGGGCGAAGCCTTCCCAAATTCCAGCCTCCTGCTTTCTTTTTTTGAATATGGAATTCATCGATCTGAAAACACAGTATCAACGCTATAAAAGCGAAGTCGATGCCCGCATATCCGCTGTCCTGGCTCATGGCCATTTCATCATGGGTCCGGAAATCGCCGAGCTCGAATCGGTCCTCGCCTCCTACGTGGGGGTCAAGCATTGCATTACTGTGGCCAGCGGGACGGACAGCCTGGAGATTGCCCTGCGCGCCCTGAGCGTGGGCGCCGGGGACGAGGTCATCACGGTCCCCTTCACCTGGATCAGCACCGCGGAGGTCATCAGCTTGGTTGGAGCCAAGCCTGTCTTTGTCGACATCGAGCCCCAGTCCTACAACATCGATATTGCGCAGATCGAGGCCGCCATCACGCCTTATACCAAGGCCATCATGCCGGTCAGTCTGTTCGGTCAAATGCCCGATTACGACCGGATCAACGCCGTTGCCGCAAAACACAATCTGCCAGTCATCGAAGACGCCGCCCAGAGTTTTGGGGCGACACAAAACGGCCGGCGAAGTTGTGGGGTGACGCTGATTGGCAGCACCAGTTTCTTCCCGGCCAAACCCTTGGGTTGCTACGGCGATGGGGGCGCCCTGTTCACCAACGTCGATGGCCTCGCCGAAAAAATCCGCGCCATCCGCACCCACGGCGGACTCAAACGGCACCATCATCCCCTGCTCGGCATGAATGGACGATTCGACACCCTCCAGGCCGCGGTGCTCCTGGCCAAGATGCCCCATTTCCAGAACGAAGTCGAAGCCCGCAGCCGGATCGGCGCCCGCTATTCCTCTCTGCTTGCGGGACATTGCACCGTGCCGCATGTCGTCCCGGGCAACACCCATGTCTATGCCCAATACACCGTCCGCATCCCCAACCGCGACGGCGTCTCGGCCAAGCTCAAAGAAACAGGTGTCCCGACTGCCATTTATTACCCCAAGTGCCTGCACGAACAACCCGTCTTCGCCGATGGCCAAAACCGTTGGGGCGAGTTTCCAGTCGCCGAACAAGCCTCCCGCGAGGTCCTCAGCCTCCCCATGCATCCCTTCCTGACGGAAAGCGACCAGGATAAAATCGTCGAGGCCGTGCTTAGCGTCCTTCGCTGAAAGCGGTAGGGTCGGACCGCTGGGCCGACCGAGCACTCGGCAATCCGGGGTAGGGTCGGACCGCTGGGCCGACCGGCATATCAGGAGCATTTCAGCTTCAGCTTGTTTCGGTCTTCAGCTTTTGGCTCTCTCGTCATATCATTCGGCGCGCCCAGCGGTCGCGCCCTACCTGATGGATGGACCGCGGACCTGAATGCAGCCGGCCAAAACGGATATCGGCAATGACAAAAACCGCAACTGGCAAACCTGAAATCAACTTCAGTTTTTGGCTTTCAGTTTTCAACGATAGTCCTGCTGCGCCCTGCTCACGGCTCCTGTCTCAATGACCCTCGTCACCATCATCGGCGCTCGACCTCAGTTTATTAAGGCCGCCGTCGTGTCGCATGCCATCCGCCGAATTCCCGGCATCCGCGAAGTCCTGGTTCATACCGGGCAGCATTACGATGACAACATGTCGGCCGTTTTTTTCCAGGAGCTCGAGATCCCCGAGCCGGCCCATAACCTGGGCATCGGTTCCGGTTCCCACGGCGCTCAAACCGGCCGCCAGCTCCTTGCCATCGAGGAAACGCTCCTGCGCGAGAAACCCGATTGTGTCCTCGTTTACGGCGATACCAACTCGACCTTGGCCGGCGCTTTGGCGGCCGCCAAACTCAACGTGCCCATCGCCCACGTCGAGGCCGGCCTGCGATCCTTCAACCGCAGTATGCCCGAGGAAATCAATCGGGTCCTCACCGATCATTGCGCCTCGTTGCTGTTCGCGCCGACCGACCTCGCCGTCCAGAACCTGATCCGTGAAGGCATTCCCCAGCATGCAATCCATCGTGTGGGCGATGTCATGTTCGACGTCGCGCTGCACTTTGCCCACAAAGCAGAACAACAGAGCCGCGTCCTAACCCGCCTCGACCTAATACCAAAACAGTTCGTCCTGGCCACAATCCATCGTGCCGCCAACACCGATGATCCCGTTCGTTTAAAGAACATCTTGGATGGGCTTGAACAGGTGGCCCGCGTCATCCCCGTCGTCTTTCCCATCCACCCTCGCACCCGGGTCATCCTGGAAAAACAAGGCCGGCTGCCTGAGCTTTCAAACAATACACCCCAGCTTAAAGTCATCGCCCCCGTGGGCTACCTCGACATGCTGATGCTCGAGAAAAATGCCGCGGTCATCGCCACCGATTCCGGCGGAGTCCAAAAAGAAGCGTTCTTTTACCAAACTCCCTGCGTCACCCTCCGCGATGAAACCGAATGGCGCGAACTGATCGACAGCGGATGGAACCGCCTTTGCCCGCCCTCCAATCCTGAAACCATCCGCCACACCATCCTCAGCGCCAGGGGCGCCCGCGGAAATAACGTCCAGCCCTATGGCGATGGCACGGCCGCCGAAAAAATTGCCGCCCTCCTGACTTGAAGAGGATCACGGGACAACAAGAATACGGGACTACGGGGGGATTACGGCTGTGGTGAGCGCTTGAAGACAGGCAAGGATGCGTTTCTGCGTATCGAGTATCGAAACCACAGCGCGCCAGAATCAGCAATCCGCTTTATGGAGCGCGGACTTCAGTCCGCTTCGGCTGGTGACAGCGAGAAGCGCGGGGAAATCGCCCGGGAGCGTTCTGGGTGGCGGGTCATGAAGCGGGATAACTCCCGCAATCTCGTTAATATGAGAACTGCCGTCCCGTAATTGACCAGTCAATCCATACGTTTCCTCCCTCGGGAATTTCCGGATCATCTCATAAACCATTTTCGCCAAGTCATCCGCCAATCGCCATGCGTCAATTTTACGATCATCTCGCAACCTCGTCCCGTAGTCCCGTAGTCCCGCAGTCTTAATCCTCAATATCTCATTACTTACAGCATGTCAACAAAAACTATTGCCCTCATCGGCGCCGGCTACTGGGGAAAAAACCTCGCCCGTAACTTCAATCAACTCGGCGTGCTCCACACCTTGTGCGACGCCAGCCAGGCCATCCTCGATACCTACGGCCCGGATTACGACGGCGTCAATAAGACATCTCAAACCGAGACCCTGTTCCAGGATCCCACCATCACCCAGGTCGCCATCGCCGCGCCCGCGGTCCTGCATTATCAACTGGCTAAAACCGCCCTCGAAGCCGGCAAGGATGTCTATGTCGAGAAACCCGTTTGCCTCGATGCCACCCAGGCGGAGGAACTCGTCAAACTCGCCGATGCCAAGGGCCTCGTCCTGATGGTCGGCCATCTCCTCCAATACCATCCCTGCATCCAGAAAATCCAGGCCCTCGTGGCCCAGGGCGAACTCGGCAAACTGCATTATATCACCTCCAACCGACTGAACCTCGGCAAGATTCGCCGCGAGGAAAACGCCCTCTGGAGTTTCGCCCCCCACGACATCTCGGTCATCCTGTCGCTGGTCGGCAACCAGTTGCCCGAGCAGATTCGCTGCACAGGGGAAGCCTATCTCAACACCGGCGTCGCCGACACGACTCTCACCTCGATGCGCTTCGCCGGGGCCGTCCGCGCCCACATCTACGTCACCTGGCTCAACCCGTTCAAAGAACAAAAACTGACTGTTGTCGGTTCCAACGGCATGGTCGTGTTCGACGATACCCGTCCCTGGAACGAAAAACTTATCCTTCACCGGCACTATATCACCTGGACCAACGGTCAAACCCCCACCCCCAGCAAAAATAAGGGCGAGCCCATCGAAGTCCCCGAGTCCGAACCCCTCCGACAGGAATGCCAGCACTTCCTCGACTGCTGCCGCGATCGCCGCAATCCCCGCACCGATGGACAGGAAGGCCTCCGCGTCCTTCGTGTCCTTCAGGCCGCCCAGAAGAGCCTCGAAAACGATGGCGAAGCCATCCGACCCGATTCCATGGGACAAAAACCAGATGTCATAACTCAGAAATCGGAGCTCAAAGCCCAGGCATCCGAAAAAAATTACTTCGCGCACCCCACCGCCATGGTCGATGACGGCGCCGATATCGGCGAAGGCACCAAAATCTGGCACTTCTGCCATGTCATGAAAGGCGCTAAAATCGGTAAAAAATGCGTCTTCGGCCAGAACGTCAACGTCGATGGCGGCACCTGCATCGGCAACAACGTCAAAGTCCAGAACAACGTCTCGATTTACACCGGCATCGAGATCGAAGACGACGTCTTCCTCGGCCCTTCCTGCGTCCTGACCAATGTCACCAATCCCCGAAGCCAGGTGAACCGCCACAGTCTTTACGAAAAAACCGTCATCAACCGCGGCGCCACCATCGGGGCCAACGCCACCATCGTCTGCGGCGTCACCATTGGCCGTTATGCCTTCATCGGCGCCGGCGCCGTCGTCACCAAGAACGTCCCCGATTACGCCCTCATCCTTGGCAATCCCGGCAAACAAAAAGGTTGGATGAGCCGCCACGGGCACATCCTGAAAAACCCCGACAAGGACGGTATCATGATTTGCCCCGAATCCGGCTTCCGTTACCAACTCAGCAGCGCCAACCAAGAACCCGGCGATGCCCTCCAGTCTCTCCACTGCCTTGACCTCGACGAATCCGCCCCTCTTCCAGCCGAGCTCAGCAAAGGCACCCGGCCTTACGATGACTTCAAGGTAGGGTCAGACCGCCGGGCTGACCAGGCCCTTCCCGGTAGGGTCAGACCGCCGGGCTGACCGAGCCCTTCCCGGCAGGGTCAGACCGCCGAGCTTACCGGGCCCTTCCCGGTAGGGTCTGACCGCCGAGCTGACCGGGCATATCAGGAGCATTTCAGCTCCAGCTTGATTCGATCTTCAGCTTTTCGCTCTTTCGTCATATCATTCGGCGCGCCTAACAGTCGCGCCCTACCTAAAGGGTGCACACCGAACCACTGATTCGCCCAAAGACGGTTTGGTGTCCCGGCTTGATCCGGTCTGGAAGCGTTAGCACCGGCCGTTCCACGCACGACAGCTCCTTGGACCACGAAGCGAGTTGGCCTCAGCGAGCCGAACCAACCCCCAAGCTGAAATCAGAAAACCCGAAACCTGAATTTGATTTCAGCTTTGGCGCGCTTCAGGACATTTGTGAAATTTCTCGTCGATAATCAGCTGCCAGTATCCTTGGCCCGTTGGATCTCCAGCCGCAGACACCAAGCTGTTCACGTCCTATAAATGCAGTTAGACGAAGCCGATGATCGCGTTATCTGGCAACATGCCGTTCGTGAACAGATCATTCTCGTGAGCAAGGATGAGGATTTTGCGCGCATGACGCTCCTGCACAAACCTTAGGGTGCGTCTTGAGTACTGTGGAAAAGCCCAATTGCTGGAGGCCTTCAAAAGCGTTTGGGATCAGATCGAACAGAAGCTCCACGCAGGAAAATTCCTGATCGTAATCTGTTAGAATCGTGGCTTAAAAACCTGAAAGAGGGAAAACGTAAACCTGAAGTATTACTATGAAATACCGAGTAATTCTCATGGAATCCGAAGAGGGATGGTCAGCCTCTTGTACAGACCTGAAGGGGTGTCATTCCCAAGGGCAGACACGCGAGAATGCCTTGGAAAATATTCAGGAAGCCATCCGGCTTTGGCTGGAAGTCGAAGCCGAGGAAAGTGGCATCCGCCGAGTAGAAACAACCGAAGTTGCCGTCTAGATTCACATGCCAAGAATACCCGGCGTCGGCGTTCAAGAGGCTATTCGTGTTTTCGAAAAACTGGGGTATAAGATTAACCGCCAAAGCGATCATGTCGTTATGAGTAACCGAATGTCCCGGCTCGTCATTCCCAGGCATTCTACCATCAACGCAATTATCATGGGAGCGATTGCTGCCGATGCCGGGCTGTGTCCTGATGAGTTTCGATGAGTTTCGACGTCTGCTCTGATTTCAATTTTCCGCTTTCAGTTTTCAACTTTAATTAGGCACTTCAGTTTTCCGCTTTGATTTTGAATTGTTGAAAATATGGATTTGACCCCATTGCTTTCTCTGAAGACACGAAGGCCACAGGAAAAGACCAAGTTAGTCAAGACGCTGACTGAACTCACTCCCGACCAGCAGGGCGACATCGATGTTTCCTTGATTGTCGAAAACTTGCGCCTGTCACCCCTGCAACGCATCCAGTCCGCTTGTCGTGCCGCCAATGACTTGGAGATCCTGCGCCTTGCATTAGCAAACAGCCATGCCTGATTTTGTCCAACTGCTCTGTCGGTTGGTTGATGGGAAAGTCGATTTCGTCCTCGTTGGCGGACTCGCCGCCGCGACTCACGGTTGCACTCTGGTGACTCAGGACATCGATCTGTGCGTCAACCTGGCCTTGCCCAACCTCGAACGACTCCAACGCGCCCTGGCGGATCTTCACCCTGTTCATCGACTGACGCCCCGGAAAATTCCCTTCCACCACGAAGCCACAGTCCTCGCGGAATTGAAAAACATCTATCTCCAAACGGATTGGGGACAGCTGGATTGCCTGGGGGATGTCAAAGGCCTGGGCGACTACCGCCGTGTCCTCACCCAGAGCCAGACATTCGACTTAAATGGCCGTCCTTGCCGGATTCTCACCCTCCAGGCGCTGATCACCGCCAAGCAAGCCATGAACCGCCCCCGAGATATCGAGACAATCCGGCAACTCACCGTTATTCTCGAACTCAAAAAGTCCGCCAAGACCCGAAAGGTGATCCATCCTAAAACGAAAAGCTGAATTTTGGAAACCAACCGAAGTTGCCGTCTAGCCTCTTGAACCTATGGTCTGCCAATTTTATTAACCAAATGAGACAGGTCCTTCTATATCCTGGAGAGGATGGTTTTTGGGTGGCTGAATGTCCAAGTTTACCGGGATGCATTTCCCAGGGAAAAGACCGGATGGAAGCTGCGGTTAACATAAAGGAAGCCATTGAAGGTTACATTGCGTCTTTGACCGAGGATGGTTTGCCTGTTCCCCCCGAAACCTTCGAGGCAATTCTGATGGCGGTATGAGCCTATTGCCCAGCCTGTCTGGTGGTGAAGTTGTTCGCGCAATATTGCGTCAATCGGGCGTCGAGGTTGAAGACTTCTTTCGATTGCCATAAAAACATTTCTTTTTCTCTCACACTGCGAGCACTCGGAGACAACTTCCCCCTCTTGACTGTGACAGTGAGTCGAAATGTCTAATTGTGAGATGTGATCCCTTCAGTTTTTGAAGCTGAAATAGGATACCTAAAACCTGAAAGCCATTTCAATTTTCAGTTTTCCGCTTTGATAAGAGTGCCCTGCCACCGGCAAAATAAAAAGAAGAATTGGGCTATGCAGTTGACTCTTGTGGTTTTTGGCCGCTTTTTCGTGCCCTGAGCTCCCTCTCTAGCACCGGCCCGAGATCTATCGCCTGGCTGATCAAGCGATAGAACAGCAAGCCTCGTGATTTGGAACTTCGGCGATTGAAACGAAAGGTATATTCGTCGAGGTAGTACTCCAAGTGAGAGTGTTCGACGGCGCCTTGG
>Ga0116155_10003360_pt1 | contig 10633 bp, 9 predicted proteins | sample AD_UKC032_MetaG_FD_89890 | JGI IMG/M metagenome (GOLD analysis project Ga0116155, IMG submission 89890) | Active sludge microbial communities of municipal wastewater-treating anaerobic digesters from USA - AD_UKC032_MetaG | ecosystem: Engineered > Bioreactor > Anaerobic > Digestate | place: USA... | reverse complement strand
TGAGGTCCGTCATCAAGCAGGGGCGTGAAGTCTTCAGCGGTGGCCGTCTCGCTGACGGCATCGGCGCCGCGGCCAAGCCGGCGGAGCGTCACCGGATGAATATCGCACCCTACAGTCCAGACCGCTTCGTCATACCGCAGCAGGGCGATCGGGTCCGGGTCATCGGCCTGGTTGCCGGCCAGATTCTGACGAGGCATCTGCTGATGGAGGCGCCCGTCCACGACGGTTTCGTGGTGGCGGACGGGGACCGGGACCTGCTCCGGATCGCTGTCTTGGAACGTCACCGGGCGACGGGAAACATCGGCCTCGGGCTGGTGCGGGGCTTCGGCTTCCGGCAGGGCGCGCTGGCTTCGTCGGTCGCCCATGATTCCCACAACATCATCTGCGTGGGCGGCGACGAGGCGGATCTACACGCAGCCGTCAGGGCAGTCGAGAGCATGAACGGCGGGATGGCGGCCGTAAAGAACGGCAAGGTGCTGGCGTCGCTGCCGCTGCCCATTGCCGGGCTGATGTCGGACCGTCCCCTGGAGGAAGTGGCCGCCGGCTGGGAATCCCTGCGGGAGGCAGCGCGCGCAATGGGATGCCGCCTCCCGGAACCCTTCATGGCACTGTCGTTTCTTGCCCTGCCCGTCATCCCGGAATTGAGAATCACCGATCATGGCCTGATCGATGTCGAACGATTCCGCCAGGCGCCGCTTTTTGTTGAAACATAACAATCGATCTATGCGGAACCGTCGCAGGGCCTTCTGATGATCAGTATGTTCGACAAGCTTTTTGTGAGAGGAAAACATACCTGCCCGTCGTGGTTGTGCTTCACCTTTGACAATCCCCTGCGCAAATGGTTCCAGGATCCCTGCAAGATACTTTCGCTCTATGTCAGCTCCGGTAATACGGTTGTGGATATCGGCCCGGGGAAAGGCTATTTCACCATTCCCCTCTGCCGATTGGCAGGAAAAGACGGAAGGGTCATTGCAGTGGATATTCAGGAGAGAATGCTGCACGCCCTGAAACGGCGCGCATCCAAAGAAGGCCATACCACAAACCTCACCACGATTCTCAGCAAGCCCAATGACTTTTGTCTGGATGTGAAAGCAGATTTTGTACTGGCGTTCTGGATGGCGCATGAAGTCCCGGACATCAGGCATTTTTTTGTGAGCGTAAAAAGCATCATGAAAGCGGAGGCCTCTTTCCTGATGGCCGAACCGCTACTCCATGTCACGGAAAGGCGCTTTGATGACATGTTGAAAACGGCTGAGGCAACCGGATTCAAGACTGTCGACAGGCCTGAAATATCTTTCAGTTATGCAGCCCTGCTTCGGTTGTAGGAATCGGGGTCCCGGCGCGGTAGGATAAATACCACAGGATGAAGTCCCATTTACAGTTCCCGTTTATTGGCTCCAAATAAGTCCATAAACTCGAATAAGGTATTGAATTGTTCATGATTTATTGAAAGCGAGGTTTCCAGGAAATATGCATGCATGGTGGCTTCAACCCGTTATCCACGCAAGGTCAGCGGGAAAGTGAAACAACCTGGATATTGACAACACGTACAAAGCAAGCGGTTGGCTGATCTGGATAGACCATTGAACATGGGTTGAAATGTGCACATGCCGATAGCAAATATTTCTGGCAATCGGTCTCATTTGTGTCTTCCTGAAGTCAAGCATCCGGCAATTCTTTCAGAGACTCACCCTTAGAACGGTAATCAATCAAGTATCCGCTTGCCTTTTATTCTGATGTAGCTCATATAAGAGACAATAGAACAAGGTATTGTCATCAGGTGAACACCCGAATAAGACGCTTACTATGGGTGATGCCGTGGAGGGATTATTGAAACCCCGCATCTCAGAAGAGAGCGGGGTTTTATGTTTTTATCATTATTGTCAATCAATGACTGGTGACAGGGCAATTGAGGCAAGTTGAAACACGGCGGCATCGCTGACAAATGAAATCGGGAGGGCAAGACGATGAAGTGGCCGATGGCTGGAGATCCGGTATCCATTGCGCTGTCCGATCCCGGCAAGGGTTGTCCGTCATTTTCCGGGTGCCCGTTCCGTGCGGCGCCCGGATTAAAAAGGAGGTGGTCTCAATGAGAAAATGGGTGCGGGGAATGGTTTCGGTCTTGGCCGTCTGCGGCCTGTTTGCGGCCCTGCCGGGTCCCGCGTGCACCACGGGTCTGACCATCGGCGACGGTGTCACAGTCTATGTCAGAGACGGTGCTTCGATCTCGCTGGGATGCCAGAGCGTGGTCATAGAAGATCGCGGAAGACTATATCTAGATGTCCCGTATACGTATCCTGAATCAGGGGCACTTTACAGATGCGGGAAGGTGCAGGTGGATCCGGGGGGATACTTGTGGCAGGGACACGGTAAAATCGTTCACTGCACAGTAGACCCGCAGATCATGCTCCTGCTCCTGGAGTAAGACAGACTGAAGATTTCATTTGGAGCATCTTTTGAAATGAAGGGAGGTTCTGCGATGAAGAGGAAGATCTGGCGTTTTGTGGCTGCGTTGCCATTGCTCTTTGTTCTAGGATGGAATGGCCTTGCCTCGGCCGGGGATGTTACAGTCCAACTCCCGGATATGACATCCACTTTCAACGTTAATCTATTAGATCTAAATCTAAATCTTTTGCGGGTTAAAGGCAACGGCTATGTCGGCATCGGGACGGATGCGCCGTCAAGACATCTCCATGTCAGGGCATACGACAATATAGCAGTGTTCGAGTCGACCAACACCGGTTCCGTAGCCTTGCTAGATCTGACAGCACCTAGTGTGGCCGTTGGCAATCTGTCGCGTCTGTGCTGGCGATCCGACAACAACGCGGGAACTTCCAAGCAGTACGGGGCCGTGGACCTCATCTATCAGGATAAAACTGCTGGGACTGAAGACGCTTATATGGCTTTCTCGACCATGAAAGCGGGGGTGATGACCGAAGGGATGAGAATCAAGGGGAATTCCGTCGGTGTCGGCACAACCGATCCAAGCCCGATTTATAATTTGGATGTCAGAAAGAACGTGAATCACGACTATGTGGCCCTCTTCGCAAACGAGAACACCGGCGATAACGCCAACGTGCTCAAACTACGCGTCGGCAGGGGCTATCCGCTCATAACCAACCACTTCATCCGGTTTGAATATGGCACCGGTCCCGAGGTCGGCTCCATCACGGGGAATTCGGCCGGCGGAGTCACCTACAACACCGCCGCCGCGGACTTCGCCGAATACCTGCCTCTTAAGGAACCGGGCGAGCAGGTCGAGGCTGGGGACATTGTCGGCATTTTCGGCGGAGCCGTATCCAGGACAACCTTCGGGACCGACCGCGTGCGGGTGATCTCGTCGGCCCCCGCCCTGCTGGGCAACACCCCGCGTGAGGATCGGATAGAAAACTATCGTAAAGTGGCCCTCATCGGCCAGGTCACGGTCAAGGTCCGCGGGATTGTGCAGGCGGGCGATTATGTCGTGCCCTCGGGCCTGCATGACGGGACCGGCGTGGCCGTGGCCCCGGAGAAGCTGCGCCCCGCCCAGTATGGTCAGATCGTCGGCGTGGCCTCGGGATCTTCCACGGAAGAATCCGTGAAGCTGGTCGTCGTCGAGGTGGGTCTGCACACGGCCGCCAAGCAGTTCGCCGATCTGCATGTGGAAAAGGACCGGCAGATCTCGCAGCTGGTTCAGGCCACCCGGGCCCTGCAGGCCCGCCTGGAGGCGCTGGAAAAGGCGTTCAGCAGGATCAACCCCGAGCCCAGCCTGGCCTCACTCCGGGGGGAATGAAAAAGGCTGATGGGCGGAAAAGAGATCAGGAAAACGCTCACGGTTGCTTTTGTTGTATGAGTCTGCCCGAATGGGTATCAGCATGCGGACAAATGGGAGGGCGGGGCCTGGGTCACCACGTCCGACGGGAAATCGGCAAAGTCACCGGAAACCGTCTTGCATGAAGGAGTGCACACACTGAGAAGGGGAGAACAGGCCATCACTAACGTGCGCCTTTCCATCCGTATTCTTCAGGTCTGTCCACGATTGAAGAATAAGGCTCTGCAGGTGGTGCCGATAAGCTGGGCGGTTCAGATGTTTCTTGGCCTTATCTGAACAGTTCGGAGTGATTACTTCAATGCGATGGAGGTGATTATGCTGCGAACGGTTGGCAACCCAGATAATCCTTGACGAAAGAATAAATTAATGGAAAGTTAAAAACCAACTGATTCACCATCGGCTCCAAGCCGATGGGTTCAGCGGTCGTGTCGAATGAATTCGACTTTTTGCGACCGCCTCACTGAAAGTCATTTTGGCACGTCCCTCTGGGACATCGCCAAACTTCTCTTCGCCTAAAGGCGAGGGGTTTCAACCATCCCCGAAAGGGACACTAACACACTAATATCAATAAGAAAAACAGATTATAGTACGTATAGCAAGGAACATTCGTGCCCAAAGTTAATCTTTACACGTAGTGTCAAGAATACTTCGTCTATCGACAGTTCATGATCTCTGGTTTTCTCAATCAAATTTGGATGGCTTCCTGTAGGCGTGCATCCTGCATGTTTGGCAGAAACATGCCCTTTCAAAGGGGTAACCTGTTAGATTCTTTTATTTTCCCTTGCTGGCTCTTTGTTACTCGGGGAGGCCCCAATGGTTCAACATAGATTTGAAAACCTTGCATTTCCTGCACAAATCTGTTTTCTGCTTCCAACTTGTCTGGGGCTGCCCCTGACAAATGGTACCGTTGATAAACCAGCAGAGATGACCCATTTTAAATTCCCACGCTGGGCAAATCCTCCGCAGTTCCAGATTACAGCCGCGGATCTCCCAGCAAGGAGCGTTGTTCCTGCCACTGTCCATTTTCATGGCAAGCAGAAGAAATATCTGCCGTTCTACCTGGGCAGGAATGTTGCGCCATCCCTGCTCATAACTCTCAACCGCTTTGAGGGAAATTCCAAGTAACTGGGCCATCTCCTTCTGCGTCTTCTGAAGCTTCTGCCGGAACCAACAGAACTCTTTTTTATCCATCGATCTCGCCCCCGAATCCTGAATAAAAAATGCACTTGACAATTGTACCACAATGTGGTGTACGAATCAACAAAAAAGAGAGGAGGTTAAAATCAAGAAAATTTGAATTAATGGACGCCGATCGAATCCAATGGGCTGGTGGGTGGTCTGGGAGCACCATGCTTTTCTGTAGAGGGGAAATAGCATGTAGGCATATGTCCAGCCCCCTTGATATGAACCGTGTAACCTGTGAAAGGAGTTTATCATGAAGCGAATACTTTCGGTTCTGTTGTCACTGACATTTTTAATGATCTTCTCGGCGGCGGCGTATGCCGAAACAACGCTGGAAAAAATAAACCGGACCGGTGTGCTGACAATCGGCACAAGAACCGGCGTAACGGGCTTTGCCTTCATCAACAACCAGAAAGAATGGGTCGGCTTTTCAATCGACCTTGTGGAACAGGCGATTGCACCGGAGATCTCAAAGAAACTTGGAAAACCGGTCAAGGTTGAAAAGAAAGAGTCCACACCACCCACACGCATATCTCTCCTCACTTCCAATACCGTGGACCTTGTTGCCGAATCCATGACAGACACGCGCGCTCGTCGTGAAACGGTGGACTTCAGCCTGACCTACTTCGTGACCGGCGCCCAGTTCCTGGTGAAGAAGGGCAGCGCGATCCGGGGCGTCCAAGATATCGGAGGAAAGCGCATTGCCGTCCTGAAAGGCTCGACCAGTGCGCGGATCATCGGGGAGAAGTACGCCAATGCGCAGCTTGTCGAGTTTCCGGACCAGCCCGCTGCATTCCAGGCACTGGTCCAGGGAAAGGTGGATGCCTATACCAGTGACGGTACCTATCTGGCCGGGTTGATCGGGAAAGCACCGAATCGGGACGATTGGGTGATCGCGGGTGATTTTTACACGTATGAACCGTACGGCATGGCGATGCGGAAGAATGAATCCGACTTCCGAGCCCTTGTCAACAACGGCCTGATGGGAGCCATTGAATCCGGGAAGTACTTTGAACTGTACGAGAAGTGGTTCGGTTCAAAGGGGGAAGTGCCTTACCCCCTGACGCCGGAGAACAAGCGCTTCCTCATCCTGCAGGTGGTGCCAAAGTAGGATTCGCCACGATTTGAGCTTCAAGCTTCACTGAAAAATGTCCTGGTACAGCCAGTCGGGAAACTGGCTGCCAGGGCATTTCTAACACATTTGACAAACCAACTTGAGAGGAACGCTTCCTGAAACTGATGGCTTATTCTGTTACTTGAGTTCAAACGGTAATTCTCAGTTCTGATAACAGCACTTCACTCAGCGGTTCAACGATAACGAGAAGAAAGTAATATGGAGGGCTTAAAGGCAGAGCCATTTCTGGCCCTGCCGTCAACGTATGCCGATCATTTCCTTTTAAGGGTCTTGGACGACAGGAGCATCGTGCGCAAACGGCTCGTCCTTTGACTTGACAGCTTTCGGAGCGGTCTTGGTGCCGGGCATGATCTCGAACATCGGGTCAAACAACTCGCAGGCGCCGGCAAGCTGCTTGAGTACGGTGGGGTTGCCTTCGAGCTTGGCTTTGCCCGCCTTGGCCAGATCGGCCAGTTTGGCCTTCTTAAGCATGATGTTTTCGAAATCGGCACGGTTGAGAGTAATAGTCAAATCCGCGTCCTTGGCCTCATAACCCTCAATATAAGTGAGCGTAGCATTGCTCATCTCGATGATGTACTTTTCACTGATGTCCGGGTGAATTAGATTGAACTTGAATTTCAACCCCTCGGCCTTGCGGCTGTCCACCTGGATGGCAAGCGAATCGAGCAGCAGCGAGGTTGGTGTGCTGCGCACGACATCCGGAGGCGCAGTGCTTATAAGCTCAGCCTGTTTGACGCCCTCTCGTAGTTCCTTGGCTGCCGTTAGATAGCTATTGCGAAGGCTCGGGCTTTCGGATTGATAGCCCAACTGCTCGAACGCATCGGCCAGCAGGTCCCTCGCAGTCTGGTTATCTGGCTCAGCATAGACCAGCTTATTGAGGATTTCCATAGCGTGACGATACCTCCCCTGGGCAATCAGCTTTTTGCCCTTGGAAAGGATTTTGATCGAACCGCCCATCATTTCGACATACAGGGGGGCTGAAGCCTCGGGCGACAGCGGGACCAGTGTGGCCGGGTTAGCGTCCCAATACCCGAGGTAATAATTGATCACAGCCCGACTGTTGTGCTCGTAAGAGCCGTGATAGCCGTGGGTGTACCACTTCTGCTGCAGGGACTTCGGCGGGGAATACACGTTATGGATCTGGTTTATGGTCACGCCCTGGTTGGCATGATGGAGCACCTGGTTGTTAAGGTTGGCGTACATGTCGCGCTGGTCACGCATGACCTCCTGGACCCTCGCGTTGCCCCAACGCGGCCAGCTGTGCGAAGAGAACATCACTTGAACCTCGGGGCCGAAGCGATAAAGGGCCTGGTTGGCGAAATAGGACCATGCCTTGGCGTCGCGCGTTTTCGCGCCGCGCAGCGTGTAAAGGTTGTGCAGGGAGGCGACCATGTTTTCGGCGGCCCAGAACGCCTTGTAGCCGGGAAACCAGGTATTCATCTCAGCGGGAGCCTCTGTACCGGGGGTACTCTGGAAAACCATAGGGACGCCGTCCACCGTCATTTCTTCATAAGGTTGGGCAATCACCCTGGTCGGCGGTATAATGCCCGTATCGCCCTTGGCCGAGAACTTGCCGATTGAACAGTCGACGTGGCCGAAAGGGCTGGGCGGGAGCGCATCGCCATACGTATAGCTTTTCCGCCGGAACATGGCATTTCCGGCAAACATGTTTTCTGATAGAGCCTCCTCAATGAAGCCTTTGGGGGCAATGACAGGGACCTTGCCGGACTTCACATCCTCTTCGTTCACTACGCCTTTAATGCCGCCAAAATGATCTCCGTGGGAATGAGAGACAATTACGGCCACTACAGGCCTTTCTCCGAGTTTTTTGTTTATGAAATCGAGGGCTTCACGGGCTGTCTCCTTAACACTCAGGGGGTCAATAACAATCCAGCCAGTGTTTCCTTTTACAAACGAAATGTTGGCAAGATCAAAACCGCGCACCTGGTAAATTCCGGGGATGACCTCATATAAGCCGTACTCCATGTTGAGGAGGGCTTGGCGCTGCAGCGAAGGGTGGATGCTCTTGAAGTCTTTTCCCTCCAGGAGGAAATTCCATTTGTCCATATCCCAAGCCACGCCGCCTTTGTCCTGCATGATTTTCCTGTAAGGAGGCGCCGCGATGAACCCCTTTTTCGCCTCCTTGAAATCCTGCTTGTCCTCAAATGGCATTGATGCCAACGCCTTTGTTTGTACCTCGACAGTGTAATTCGAGGGCATTTTCCCCTTGGGACTGAAATGTCTCGAATAATCCGATGCGCACACAGGTGGGGCCAATAAGAGCACCAATGCCGCCGCGATCGCGATTCTTGCAATTTTCGTTATCATTTTTTTTAACTCTCCTTTTTTTCGGTTTCTTGATTCGCGGCGGGTCCGGGGATATCCCGACGTTTGGCGGATGAACCTGAAGAATAAAGCCTGCTCACCCTGAAACTGATCAGGCTCTAACTCAACTTTCGCACACTTTTGACGGAGACCGGAGAAATCCCTTTCTCTTTGTCGATGTTGCTTCGCTTTAACAGGCTGCCGATTTTCTGATTTAGAAAGAACTGATGAATTTGGTTCTCACAGCAAACGATCTCTGGTACAATCCGGTTCATGGCGTCACCTCGTGCGTTGATGGGCTTTTGTTGGGGAACAAAACCCATATATCACACTTTGTGACGCTATACTACTAATAAATACAGTATGTTACAAAATATTTGCTCCTGCGAAAGTTGAGCTCTAACTTATCTCCTCTTTCAACCAGCAGATTGGATGGTACTTTTTCGTAATCGGTTACTCGCTCTATATTGCCCGTAAAATAACCCCCCTTTCATCACTGCGACCGGCTCTTTCACTTCAACAATTCTGAACCCTCCAAGTGCTTCAATCGCTCCCCTGTCAAGCTTTCCGAGGTTCGTGACCTGACTGCTCCCGGTCGTACGCTGGCTCGCTCCATAAAAGCTTCTTCCCCTGCGTAAAAGGGGGTCCCACGCATCCCTCCTCCCGAAGTGTGGCAGATAAACTCATGTCCGTGCACGCAGCATCGCAATTTCACCAATAATGCAAAACCCCGCTCTCTTTTGAGATACGGGGTTTCAATAACCGTCCATGGCATCACCTTGAGAAAAGGGTTTAAATTGGCTGGTAACCTGATTGACGATGCCCTGTTTGAATACGGTTCCTTTGTGTTCCTGATTCGTGGAAAAGTCAAGACCCAAATTTTATCGATAACCGTTTAAAAGGGTGTATGTTGGTCGAAAGGGCTCAATGCTCGACTACAAGGAAAAGCGGATACCGCCTTCTCAGGAAAATTCACGATCAAAAATGTGCACTTTCAGACCGTTCGAATGTAGCCGTTTCCATCCAGGAGGATGGCTTGTAGCTGTCGAAAATGGCGAGCGGGTCCTTATCTCCAAACTGCACGACGGAAAGGGACTCCTTCTTGGGAACCAGCGCCGCCAGCCGCGAAAGGGAAATTTCAACGGCCGGCAGCACAAACTGCCTCGTCAACCGGTCCATCCGGGTTTCCCGGTCTGGATCCAGGGACCGCGCACAACAGCGCTTTAACCCGTTTCATGAATGTTCCCACCCTCCCATTCCGTTAACTCTTTTCTTCTTCCCCGGATTCTCTTTTCGGGAGCACAGCTTGTTCACGCTACGATGAAAGAAGGTCAACCTGCTGTCAGTGGCAGCCCGGAAACAACCATTTTCTCACGGCTTTTTCAGCCCCACATCCTGGATCGCCTGGATGCAGCGCTTGCCGACTTTCTTCTTGTTCCTCTCAAGGCAGTCCAGCAGACGCCCTCCGCCGGGTTCGACGGCCGAACAGTAGGCATTCAGGTCATTGCGGCATTCATTGGCCACGTAGCTCAGTGCATTGACCGCCCGCTCGAGCTGCACGGAGGCGTCGTAGAGCGCAAACTCGCAGCGGTTTGAAAGCCTGTCCCCGTAGGCATAAAGACATGCCAGGAGCCGGCCTTCGCCCGGAGTCACACCCTTGCAGTAGGAGTTGATTTCCTTATTGCATCCTTCCGTTACGGTCTGGACCACTCCTTCCTGGGCCAACGCGCTTCCGACAAAAAGAAGCGCCAGGCCGATCGCCGCCAGGCATCGCATCATGCTTTTCATCTCCCCGTCTCCTTTCTTTTCTTTGGATTGTTGGTATGACTGCAACACGGTCCTATGCTCGAACAGGTGCCGTATGGAAAAGGCTGTCGAATCGAGCGAAGGAAACCTCATCAATGTCACTTTTTCGCCAGTTCCTCGTCGAGCAACTTCCTCAGTCTCTTCCCCCAGTATTTAAAGGCATCTTCGGCCGAACCCCACTTCGTGAACCGCTCCGTGAATCCGGCCTGATACTGATCCTCCGCAACTGCGATCACCTCATTGCTCAGGGAATCGAAGACCATCCACTGGCTGGTTGTCGACCCGGAACCGCTCCAGGAATCCGTGGCCCCTTTCCGGACAAGACTGACGCCCAATCCGATCGGGATTGCGGACGTGATGGCGCTCACGGCGGG
>Ga0116155_10003352_pt1 | contig 10643 bp, 10 predicted proteins | sample AD_UKC032_MetaG_FD_89890 | JGI IMG/M metagenome (GOLD analysis project Ga0116155, IMG submission 89890) | Active sludge microbial communities of municipal wastewater-treating anaerobic digesters from USA - AD_UKC032_MetaG | ecosystem: Engineered > Bioreactor > Anaerobic > Digestate | place: USA... | reverse complement strand
GAGAAGGAGCGGGAGGCCGCGGGGGCCGGTGCCGAGGTGGCGCAGGGCCGCGAGACGGGCAACGAGGTGGAGCTGCTCGCGGGCGCCGGTCGAGACCGAAGCGCCGAGCTCGGCGCGCGTCACCGGGCGGCCGCCGCGGCCGACGACCGAGACCGACAGGTCCTCCCCGAACTCGAGCGCCTCGTAGGGCAGGCGGCAGCGCGCCAGGATCTCCCGGGACGCGCGCGCGAGGCCCGCGCGGAAGTCCCCGTACGTCGTCGTCGCGGCCGAAGCGAGCACCTCGCGCGCGGCGTCGAGGCCGTCCCGGTAGAGGACCGCCCGCTCCCGGGCGACGTCGAGGGCCCCCAGCTGCTCCTCCGCTTCCCGCCCTCGTTCGCCCCCCTCCATCGCCCTCTGCGCGAGCTCCCGCTCGGCCGCCTGCCGCTCGTCCTCCAGGCGCGCGGCCCGCTCGCGGAGAGCCTCGGCCGCGCGCCGGGCCGCCTCCGGCTCGGCCGGCACGGAGAGGTCCGAAAGGACCGCCCCGAGGACGTCGAGGCGCATCTCGACCTCCGCGGCGAGGAGCCGGACGCGCTCCTCGAAGGCCTCGTCCCCGTCCGGCAGCGGCGCCACGGCCAGCGCGGGAAGCTCGACCTCGAGGATCTCGCGCCGCCGGGCGGCGCGGGCGCGCCCCGCCTCGACGAAGAGGAGGGACTCCGGCAGGGAGAGGCCCGAAGGGACCTCGAGCCGCGCGAGGAGGACGGCCAGCTCTTCCTCGAGCCGGCGGAGCTCGCGCTCCTCCGCCTCGAGGCGCTCCCCCTCGCGCTCCGCGACCTCGCGGCGCCCCGCGAGGGCCGAGTCCGCCTTCTCGAGGTCGGTGAGCATCTGGAGGACCCGCCTCGACTCGTCGGCCGTCGGCAGGCCCGACGCGAGCCCGAGCGGGCCTCGAAAGGCCTCGAGTCCCTTCGCGGCGGCGGCGAGGCGCTCCCCGGCCGCGAAGAGGCGCACCCGCTTCTCGACGAGCCGCTGCCTCTCCTCGTCCGCGGCGCGCGCCTTCCGTTGCGCCTTCAGGAGGCCCGCGGAGTCCTTGAATCCCGCGCCGCGGGCGATCTGCTCGAGCCGCAGGCGCAGCTCGGACAGGCGCCGCCGCGTCTCCTGGGCCTCGGCGCGGGCGGCGGCCTCCTCCTGCCGGAAGCGGGCTTCCTCCTCCCGGCCGTAGCGGTCTCCGCGTGCCCAGGCGATTCCGCCGTAGAGCGCGAGGACGACACCGAACGCGAAGAGCATCAGCACGAGAGGGTCGTCCAGCCGGCCGCGTCGGACCAACGTCCCGACGGCGAGGGGCGCCACGAGGCTGGCCGCGACGACGAGCGCCCGGGCCCTCCGGACGAGGACCCGGCGTTCGCCCGCGACGATCGAGGCGCGCGCTCCGGCGTCTGCGAACCGGCGGTCGAGCTGCACCCCTTCGAGCTCGAGCCCCTGCCGGCTCTCCTCCGCCGCGACGACGAAGTCCCTGTCGGCGGCGCCGAGACCGTCGAGCCGGCGGAGGTCCTCGGCGAGGCCGTCCCTCCGGAGCTCCTGCCACTCGGCCTCGAGGGCCTTCTCGGCCGCCTCCGACTCGGATTCCGCCTCCCGGGACGCCTCGAGGTGCCTGCGGAGGAGGGCCCGCGCCTCCGGATCGAGGTCGGCGAGGCCGCCCGCCCTCTTCCGCCTTTCGCGGTCCTCCGCTTCCGTGGCGGCGCGCTCCGCGGCGATCGCCGCGCGGGCCGCGACGAGCGCCTCGGGCCGGGAGCCGCGAGCGGAGCGAAGGGCGTCGACCGCGGCGAGCGCTTCGGGCGCGAAAAGGGCCGCCTCCCTCTCGAGCGACCTCGCCTCGGCGGCCAGCTCGCCCCGACGCCGCTGCTCCGCCGTCCTCCGCTCCAGCTCGGCCGAGAGGCTGCGGCGCTCGCTCTCGACGACGGCCACCTCCGCGAGCGCCGCCTCCCTTCGGACGGCGTCCCTCTCCGCGGTCCGCGAAGCGAGCCTCACGGCGGCCTCCGCGGCCGCCTCCCGCGCCTTCGCGAGCCGGGCCACCTCGGCCCGCTTCTCTTCCACCCGACGGCTCGCCCGCACGATCTCGGTCTCGACCGAGACCTGCGCCCCCGTGGTGGCGTCGGGCATCCGGGCCCGGGCCGCCTCGAGAAGCCGGAGCGCCCGGACGACGCTCGCCTCGCCTCCGCCCGAGTCGGCGATTCGGGCGAGCTCGACGGTGAGCGAGGAGTCGAGGGCGTCGCCGTCGAGGACGTTCTGCCCGACGTAGGCCGTCGTCCGGAAGAGCGCCTCCGTCAAACCGGTCAGCTTCTCTCCGACGGCATCCCGGCCGCCCGCGCGGAGGAACTCCGCGGTCCGGTCTTCCCCGCGGTCGCGGTCCACGACGCGCAGCGTCCCCTCGTCGAAGTCCCTCTCGATCGACAGGCGTCCGGCCGCCGCAGACACGTCGAGGCGGAGCCGGGTCGGCGCGCCGCTCCTCGGCCGTCGGGACTCGCGCGAACGCCCTCCCGCCGAGCGTCCCTTCGGCAGCCCGTAGAGCGCGGCCGTGATCGCTTCGCAGAGCGTCGACTTCCCGGTCTCGTTCGGCTCGAGGACGAGCAGGAGCTCGCCGTCGCCCCACGCGAGGTCGAGCCCTTCGAGCGGCCCGAAGCCCTCGACGACGACGCGCTCGATCCTCAGAGGTCCTCCTCGGCGGGGGGAGCCGGCACGCGGCCGAGGAGCGCCTCGCGCCCCAGGACGGACGCGAGCTCGAGGACCCGGCGCACCCGGGGGTCCTCCGTCGCGGCGAGGCGCGACTCCAGCTCGAGGGCGAACCGTCCCTCCGCCGTCCCACGGTCCTGCCGGGCCTCCGCGTCGCCGAGGGTCCGGTCGCGGAGCGCGAGGTGAGCGACGAGCCCCTTCAGGTCGCCCAGGGCCTGGGAAGCCCGGGTCGCGGCCGCGGGCCGGCCGACGACGGTGAGCCGCACGAGGTCGCCCGGCGTCGCGCCCGCCTCGAGGAGGAGCGCAAGGGCGGCGTCCCGCAGGCCCTCGCCGTCCCGGCCGGCCGCGTCGAGCTCGAGGTCGAGCACCTTCCGGCAGTCGGCGGAGAGCGTCTCGACGCGGGCCGGCGAGCCCTCCTCGAGCGTGACCTTCAGGAAGTGCCGCGGCCCGGTCTCGTCCAGGCCCCGGCCCGTCGGCGAGCCGCTGTAGGCCCCCGCCGGGCTCCCGTCCTGGCGCGCGACGACCTCCATCCGGTGGTGATGCCCCAGCGCCGCCCAGTCGAACCCCGCGGAGAGGAGCTCCTCCCTCGAGAAAGGAGCGGTCTTCTTCTCGCCGGAGGGGACGTCCGGACCGCGATAGCTCTCGAGAGAGCCATGGAGCATCAAGAGCGCGAACGGGGCCGGCGGCCGCGCCGGCGGCGGCGAAAGGGGCCGTCCGGCCTCGACGAGGGGCGACAGGAAGGCCCGCCCGGTCACCGTCACGTCGTCCCGCCCCGGGACGGCCGCGGTCTCCCACCCGGGGCTCCGGAAGACGCGGACGTTGGCCGGCCAGCCCGGCAGGCCGAGCGCGTCGAGGAAGGCCCCGTCGTAGAACCCGCCGGGGCCGGCGAAGTCGTGATTGCCCGGCGCGATGAAGACGGGCACGGGCGCGAGGGCCTCGAACGCCTCGACGAGCTTTCGAAAAAGGGCGGGGGGGACGCTCCCGGCGTCCCAGAGGTCTCCGGGAAGGAGGACGGCGTCGGGCGCCGTCTCTCGCGCGGCCCGGACGAGCCGCTCCGGCGCCTCGTCGACCTCCCGGCGGCGGAGCGCCCGAAGCTCCTCCCCCAGCCCGAGGCCGCGCCCGGTCAGGGGCGAGCCCACGTGCCAGTCGGAGCTCTGGAGGAGGACGAGGGGCGCCACGACGATGGCGCTCGGGCGCCGCGCGGCCTCAGGCCGCCGAGCCCTGGTCCTTGCCGCCCTCGGTGTCCGCGACGACGCCCGTGATGGCGCTCTTGGCCATCTTCACCTTCAGCGTGTCGGCGATCTTCACCCAGACGATCTGGTCCTCGACCTGGGCGACGGTCCCGTAGATCCCGCCGGAGGTCATGACCCGGTCGCCCTTCTTCAGCTGGGCGAGCATCTCCTTCGTCTTCTTCTGCTGCTTCCTCATCGGGGCGAGGAGGACGAAGTAGAAGACGACGAAGATGAGGAGGAACGGGACCATCTGAAGCAGGCCGTCCTTCATCGACGGCGCCGCCGGGGCGGCCTGCAGGAGGGCGATCGGATTCATCTGTTGTCCTTCCCGAAATCGAGGCGCCCGGCGGCTTCGACCGCGAACGCCGCGTAGCGTCGTGCCGCCAGAGCCTCCCGGATTCCCCGCATCAAGTCAAGGATGGCGTGGAGGTTGTGGACGGTCACGAGCGTCGCCGCCGTCGGCTCTCCGAGCATGAAGAGGTGGCGCAGGTAGGCGCGCGACGCCGTCGCGCACGTCGGGCAGGCGCAGGCCGGGTCGAGCGGGGCCCGGTCGGTCCGGAAGCGCGCCTGCTTGAGGACGACCGTCCCCTCCGAGGTGTAGGCGAGCCCGTGACGCGCGGCCCGCGTCGGGAGGACGCAGTCGAAGAGGTCGAACCCGCTCGCCACCGCGTGGAGGAGGTCGCCGGGGTGCCCGACGCCCATCAGGTAGCGCGGCCGCTCGGGCGGAAGGAGCGGCCCGGTGGCCTCGACGATCGCGCGCATCTCCTCCTTCGGCTCCCCCACCGACACGCCGCCGCACGCGACCCCCTCGAACCCCTCCGCGGCGACGGCCGCGGCGCTCTCGCGGCGAAGGTCCGCGTGCATCCCGCCCTGCACGATGCCGAACTGCGCGCCCCGGCCGGTCTCTCCTCGCGCCGCGAGGAACGCCGCTCGCCCGCGGCGCGCCCACCGGTGCGTGAGGGACATCGAGCGGGCCGCTTCGTCCCGCGTCGCCGGGTACGGGGTGCACTCGTCGAGGGCCATCGCGACGTCGACCCCGAAGTCGCGAAGCTGGAGCTCGGCGGCCCGCTCCGGGGTGAGGAGGTGCGCGCTGCCGTCGAGGTGGCTCCGGAACAGGACCCCCTCCTCCGTCAGCTTCCGGTTCGCTGCGAGGGACATCACCTGGAAGCCCCCCGAATCGGTCAGGATCGGTCGGTCCCAGCCGACGAACGCGTGGAGCCCGCCCATCTCGCGGATCAGCTCCCCTCCGGGGCGGAGCATCAGGTGATACGTGTTCGCGAGGACGATCTCGGCGCCGGCGGCGGAGACGTCGCTCCAGCGGACCGCCTTCACCGTTCCGGCCGTGCCGACGGGCATGAACGCGGGCGTCTCGACGGTCCCGTGGTCGAGCGTCACGCGGCCGCGCCGCGCGGCCCCGTCCGCGGAGAGGAGCTCGAAGCTCAGCACGTGGGCTCCGCACCGGAGAAGCGCCGGGAGAGCGGGAGGAAGGAGCGGCTCACGGGGCGAGTGTAAGCGGCGCGCGCCGGGTCTCCGGATCTCGTTGACCGACCTCGGACCCGATGCTATGTTCCGGCGTCTTTTTTGAGGGAGCGAATGCCCGATCTTGGCCAGAAACACGAGTGCTTCCGCTGCGGGACGAAGTTCTACGACCTGAAGAGAACTCCCGTCTTCTGCCCGAAGTGCGGAGCCGACCAGAAGGACGCGCCCCCGCGCGACACGTCGCCGGCCGCGCTGATCGCCGCCCGCCGCGCCAAGCGCGACGAGTTTGCCGACCCGGACCTCTTCGAGAGGAACCGCGACGAGGACGACCTCGGCGCGGAGCCCGAGGACCCGAACGCCAAGGCGACCCTCGACGACGAGGAGCTCCCTCTCGGCGAGGGGCCGAGCCTCGAGGCGGGCGACTCGGAGAGCGAAGACGACTACTGACGAGCCGGCCGAGGTCGTGATCGGCCTCGGCGGGAACGTCGGATCTCCCCGGCTCGCGTTCGAGACGGCCCTCGGGGCGCTCGCACCCTGCGTCGGCGGTCTCGTCCTGTCGCCCCTCTACAGGACCGCCCCCGTCGGCGGGCCGCCCCAGCCCGATTTCCTGAACGCCGTCGCCGTCGGGAGGACGAGCCTCGCGCCCGTCGCGCTCCTCGACGTCCTCCATCGGATCGAGGCGGACGCGGGACGCAGGCACACCCCCCTGCGCGACGGACCGCGGCCGCTCGACCTCGACCTCCTCCTCTACGGCGACCTCGTCCTCGAGCTCCCCGGGCTCGTCCTCCCGCACCCGAGGATGGCGAGCCGGCGTTTCGTCCTCGCGCCCCTCGCCGACCTCCGGCCCGACCTCGTCGTGCCCGGGACCGGGCGGACGGTCTCGGCCCTCCTCGCCGCGGCTCCGCCGGCGCGGGTCGAGCGCCTGTCGACCGGGGAGCGCTGAGCCTCAGGCCGGAGCGTCCGGCCCCCTGCCCCGCGCGGGCGGCGTCCGCGGCTCGAACCGGAGCTGCTCCCCCGCGAGCGTCACACGCGTGAAGGCCGGCACCGAGGTCGTCAGCCAGACGCTCCCGCCGATCACGCTGCCGCGTCCGATCACGGTGGAGCCGCCGAGGATCGTCGCCCCCGCGTAGATGACGACGTCGTCCTCCACCGTCGGATGGCGCTTGACGCCGCGGATCAGCTCTCCGTGCTCGTTCTTGGGGAACGAGAGCGCCCCGAGCGTCACGCCCTGGTAGATCTTCACCCGGTCCCCGATCGTCGTCGTCTCGCCGATGACGACGCCCGTCCCGTGGTCGATGAAGAACGATCGTCCGATCGTCGCGCCGGGATGGATGTCGACGCCGGTCTCGTTGTGCGCGAACTCCGTCATGACCCGGGGGATCAGCCGCACCCCCATCCGGTGCAGCTCGTGCGCGATCCGGTACGTGAAGATGGCCTTCACCCCCGGGTAGGCGAGGATCAGCTCGTCGAACCCCTGGGCGGCAGGGTCGCCGTCATAGGCGGCCTGGACGTCCTCGGCGACTCGGTCGGCGACCTCGGGGAGCCTCTCGAAAAGCTCGGTGACGACCTCGCGCGCGTGGCGGCGCGCCGCCGGCTTCCCCTCGGACGCCTCGAGCGCCTTCTCCACCTCCGTGGAGAGCCGGAGGTGGATCCGGAAGAGGACGTCGCCGAGGTGGTCGCGCAGGTTGTCCCGGTAGAGGATCGTGTCACCGAAGTACCCCGGGTAGACGACCTCCTGGAAGAGCCGGAGGATCTCGATGATCTCCTTCTTCTGGGGCCGGGGAGCGGCCTCCACGGCGGAGAGCTGCGGGCGGCTCTCCGCGGAAGCGACGATGCGCGCCATCGCGCTCCGGATCCGCTCTTTCATCGCCGCCCCTTTCCGGCCCATGCGGCGAGAAGGGCCCGCGCGTCCTCCTGGGCTCTCGCGGCCTCCACCTCGAGACCCGGCGTCGGCGCCTCGCGGAGGAGCGCCTCGAGCATCCGGCGCGCCTCCTCCCTCCTCCCCTTCTCGTAGTCCCAGATCGCCTCGGCGAGGTAGAGGCGGTTCACGAAGTTCTGCGGACCCATCTCCACGGCTCGCCGAAGGCTCGCCAGCGCCTCGCTCCGGGACGCCCACCCGGTGACGAAGGGAATCGAAGGAGTCTGGTGGTGAAGGCGACCGAGGACGCGGTACCCGCCCCCTTCGTCCCAGGCCGGATCGAGCGCCACGACGGCCTCGGCGTAGTCTCGGATCTTCGCGGCGGCCCCCTGGCGGGCCGCGGCTCCCTTCCCGAAGACGAGCGCCCACTTCCCCCAGTTCACCCCGGCCCAGAGGAACGCCGGAACCGCGTCCGGCACCGCCGACAGGTGCGGCGCGAGCTCCACCGGCGTGGCGCGCGAGAGGTCCCGCGCCGCAGCCGCGCCGGCCTGCCGCCGCAGGAGCCCGAGCGTCTCCTCTCCGACCTTCTTTCCCTCTTCGAAGACGGTCCGTTTCGCCGCCTCGCCGGCCGTGGCGTGCTCCCCGAGGAAGTAGAGCGCCCGCATCAGCCGCCACCGTGCCCCGACCGACTCGGGCTCGGCGGCAACGGCGGCCCGGGCCGCAGCCACGACCTCCCGCGCCGCGGCCTCCGAAGCCGCTCCGCCCGTCGCCCCGGCCGCTCTGCGCGACCAGGCCGCATCGGCGGCCGAGATCGCGGAAGGCCCCGCGGCGGCCGCCGGCGGCGGGACGAGGAGAAAGGAGACGAGGATCGGGAGGACCGATACGCCCCGGGTCGTGCGCTGCATCCTCGGATCTTACGTTCGCCACCGGCCCGAGGATCCGGTCCGCGTGCGCGCGAGCGGACGACTAGAATGGCACCCTTCTTGCGCATCCCCGGACGATGCGCATCGTGAGGTGTCTCAATGGCTGAAGTCCCGCCCAAGGGCGAAGGGGCCGCTCCCCCGGCGCTCCAGTTCTCGATGGACGACTCCGTCGCGAACGGCGTCTACGCGAACTTCGTCAACATCATCCACAACCCGGCCGAGTTCGTCTTCGACTTCGCCCGGGCCGTTCCCGGGCGCAACGACGTGAGGATCCTCTCCCGGGTCCTCACGACGCCAGTCCACGCCAAGCAGCTCCTCAACGCCCTCGCGCAGAACATCGCCGTCTACGAGAAGAGCTACGGCCCGATCCGCGTCGACTTCGAGGCCCCGCGGCCCGGGAACGGCGCTCCGGTCCGACCGAACTGAACGCCCGCTCTCGGAAAGGGAAAGATGACACCGACCACCCGTCTCGCCGCCGCATTCCTCCTCTCCGTCGCGCCGCTCTCCCTCGCCGTCGAGCCGCCCGGGCGGCAGGACCTGCCGATCTACGACACGACCAGCGTCGGCGCCCTGGCGATCGAAGCCGCCTCGAACGCCGCCACAGAGTCCGGCCGGCGCCTTTTCGTGAACTTCGGGACGAACGACTGCGCTCCGTGCCGCGTTGTGAACGACGCGATCTACGAGGAGCCCTTCCTCTCGGCGTTCTTCAAGCAGTTCATCCCCGTCTTCGTCGACGTCGCGCCGGGCTCGCCGAACCGGGCGCTCCTCGAGCGCTACGGGATCGACCCCGCCAAGGGCTTCCCGGCCCTCGTCCTCTCCAACGAATCTCTCAAGGTCGCGGAAGTGACGAAGGCCGGCGAGGCCGCGGCCCTCGGCGCGAAGGGGAAGGACGAGGTCCGCGCCTGGCTGCTGAAGCGATTCAAGGCCGACTCGCCGAAGTAGCCGGCCGAGCCGATCGGGAGGCGGCGCCTTCGGGCGCCGGCTCCCGGTCGGGGGCGCCCTTCCGGGAGGCGTTCGAGGCCGGGGAGACCGCGGAGCTCAGCGCCCGGCGGCGGCCAGGGCGCCGAGGGTCGCCTGCTGCGCCTCGAGCTTGGCGATGAGCGCGGCGCGGCGGGCCGCGTCGAGGTTCTCCGAGCCGGCCCGGAGGATCGCGGGGTTCCCGTCGATCGAGCGCCGGAACAGGAAGTCCTGAACGGCCTTCGCGTCGATCTTCGTCGTCGTCCGCAGGAGGCTCGCGACCTCCCGGACCAGGACGGGATGCTCCTCGTTCAGGAGGATCTCGCAGAGCTCGAGGGCGAGCGCCGCGTCGCGCCGCCCTTCGGAGACGAGCCCCGCGGCGGCCAGGAGCGCGAGGCGCTTCCGTCCGACGCTCCGGAGCCGCGCCCACTTGCGGATCGTCGTGATCTTCGACGGGTCGAGCGCGAGGACGAACGCCGCCACCTTCTCTCCGAGGGCCTCGGCCACGTCGAGGTCGTCGGCGACGGAGCTCCACTTGTCCATCCGGAGGAGCAGCGCCGGCTCGAAATCCTTGCGGAAGCGGTCCAGCAGCTCGACCGCGACGAGGATCTCCTCGCGCACCTTCCGGGAAGCCGCTGCGTCGAGCAGCTCCGCGGCCAGGGAGTAGTCGAGCGTCGCCTTGTGGCGGACCGCGATTTCGCGGGCCACGGCCTTGACGCTGCCGGCGCGGACACCGATCACCTTCAGGGCTCCCCGAGCGGCGGGAACGGGGCGCGCCTTCTCGTCCACCCTCTCGTCGAGAGCGGCTCGAATGTCCTTGAGGAGGGAGGCGACGGGCGGGGAGGCGGTCTTGGTCATACGCGGACGACGCGAGAGTTTATCACGTCGGCGACCGCTTGGACACCTCGCGCACGGGCCCGCGCACCCGGCGGCCACCCGCTTCCCCGGCCGATGCTACACCGTGCCCCCCTCCGTGCAACCCCGATCGCCGCCTCCGGCGCCCGGCTCCCCGGCTCCCGATGGCCTGTCGATCCGGCCTCCGCCGAGGAGGAGCTCGGGCCGGTCCGGGTCGTAGAAGACGGCCGACTGGCCCGGCGCCGCCGCGCGGACCGGCTCCTCGAACAGCAGGCAGGCCCGCCCCCCCTGACGAAGGCCGGGGTCCCGGAGCTCGAGCCGCGCCCGCACGTCCGGGTGCCGGGACCGGATCCGCGCGAGGACGGGAAACGACGCGCCGGCCGGCGGGACCTGGAGGTTCACGTCCCGCAAAGGCACGACGCGCGAAAGGAGCTCCTCGCCGCTCCCGACCACGAGCCGCCTCTCTCCGGCGCGGATCCCGACGACGTAGAGCGGCTCGCCCGCGGCGACTCCCAGCCCCCGGCGCTGCCCCACCGTGTAGCCGAGCGTCCCCGGATGCGCTCCGAGGGACGTGCCGTCCGCTCTCACGAGGTCGCCCGGAGAGGCCGCCGGGTGGCTCGGAAGCTCGAAACCGAG
>Ga0116155_10003350_pt1 | contig 10645 bp, 5 predicted proteins | sample AD_UKC032_MetaG_FD_89890 | JGI IMG/M metagenome (GOLD analysis project Ga0116155, IMG submission 89890) | Active sludge microbial communities of municipal wastewater-treating anaerobic digesters from USA - AD_UKC032_MetaG | ecosystem: Engineered > Bioreactor > Anaerobic > Digestate | place: USA... | reverse complement strand
CCTGATTTGTATAAGTTTTAAGAATCAATGATTCGCCGGATTTCAATTGCAAATATATTTCTGATGTAGAATTATTATTAAATAACGATGCTTTACCTGTTTCACCGGTCATGGGATTAAAAATAACTGCACTTTTTACAGGCACAGATAATGTTATCCAATCACTCACACTTTCACTTTTTAACGCAGAAATAAAGTAATGATAACCATCATCATTTGAACGCCTTACTAAATGCAGGCCATGACGGGTAATTAATTCTTCTGATTTTACACCTGCTTCCTCCAGTGTTTTTTTATAATCGGTTCCAGTAATAATTAATCCTTTTCCAAATGGTTGTTTGCCGGTGTCTTGAAAAGTTGTGTAATGCGTAAATTCTTTTACTATTCTTTTCAACATCGAACGCTTTTTCTTTAGTTCACTCCATCCCGGTACATCAGTCGGATAATTACCCAGGAATACAATTTTTGCACCCTGCTTTGCTAAATCAGATATATGTTTCAGCACATTCAATGGCATCTTTTTTACTGACGGAAGAATCAATGCTTTGTAACCAACACCACTTTCAGTAACAATCTGACCATCCACACATTTAGCCGAGAGTATAAATCTATCGGAGGTATAATCCATATCATATCCATTTTTATAAATTGAATTTACAACGTGAATAAATTCCGGCATTCGTTTTTCCATGCCATGAATATCAAACTGCAACAAGCGTCCACTTTGTTCGTGCCACACATCGTAAACCGGTAAATAAACCAGAAAATCATTGTCAGGTTTGCCCATTTGCAAAAACGACTGACAGCGTGTGATATAATTCATCATGGCCGGCGCATCGCGCCATATCGTGTTGGTGGGTGACATATCGATGGAAGCATAAAATTTCCATCCGGGCCAGGCAGCTTCACGTGGTGAATAAGTGGTTCCATGAAAGAAAATATGATTCACACCGGCTACAAACATCAGGTCCAGGTCAGGTTTACATTGCGATAGCGATGTGCGGAAATGTTCCGTCAACCAGGTGAATGTTTCTGATGAAGTGTATGGTTTTCCGGCAATATGAGCTGCTGACGAAGCATATTTAAGCATCGAAAGTTCCGAATCGTTTTTGCGTGTAAGCGAATCGGTGCGCAATCCTTTGATTCCAAAATCCGACAAACCAAAACCTTCGCATTCGGGCACATCAACCGTAGCATACAAGTCAATCAGGTTTCCGGGCGAACCGTGTGCCTGATTACGCGTCTTACTTCCGTGAGCGTGTGCCCAGTCTGTCCATTGTTGTGTGAAGTTTTCGAGCAACAATTCAGCCATTGTCTCCCGGTAATCCGAAACCAACCGCGCCGTTTCGTCGGTACGTTCTTTGGCCAGAAATGCAGGTAAATGTTCTTCCAGTTTGTATCCGCGGCGTTGCTGAAACTGTTCGAAAAAATCTTCTGTCCAGTCAGCTCCATACACTTCGTACGAATCGTTGAAAAAATTGTGCGGATAAGCTGTATTGTTTGCTGCAAAAGCTTTATCGAACCGCGAAAAATAATTCCCCACTGCTTTTTTCGAAAAATGATCCATCACGTAACCTTCTCCTCCGGGAGCTGCACGTTTCACCATCTGAAAAGTCTTTCCATTGAAAACGGCAATGATTGTCCATTCGCCTTTGGGCGCTTTCCAGTTTAATTTTTGGTCGGCAGCAAGCAGTTTTGTCAGATTCAACATCTTATTCTGATTGAAAGCCATTACCCGCAAGAGTTTTGCTTTTTGTTGGTCTTTTTCCTTTGGAATAATTATTTCAGTAAAATTTTCACCAACTTTCACCACATATTCCCTGAAAACCAGTTTTGAAGCAGCATCTTCAACTGTCACTTCCGGCCCGCCAAATGGCCAACCGGTACCGGTATTCATATCCGTTTGGATGCCAACACGATTATTAGTTGCCTGTGTGAACGAAAGCATGTTCATCCATTTTTCAGAAAGAAACGGAATTTCGTTGGCTGCGTTTTTTTGTACTCCATAAATGGGCGTAATCTCTACACTACCGATTCCGGCACGTGCATATTCTTCGAGATTATATTGCAAATTGGCTTTATCAACCGCGCTTCCCATCCACCACCATCGGGTACCGGGTTTCATTTCGGGAGTAATGGTTGGCCAGAGAAGCCCAAGCTCCAGCCCCCCTGCCCCCCAAAGGGGGTTCATAGAGCAGCAAAGTATGAATAGTAATGCGATTTTTTTCAGTGTTTTCATCTTTTTTTGATTTTGATTGTAATGAAATTTATATAAATCAATACTAATTTAAGTCCCCCTTCGGGGGTTCGGGGGCTAATCCTTCGGGGGATTTAGGGGGCTTTCCCCCTTCGGGGGTTAGGGGGCTCTAAAATCAAACCATATTTTCATACTGATTCCCTCATCTCCTTTTTTGATGCGAACCGAAGCCGGTTGACTGTTGGGTCCGAGATGCGGAATGGGTTTGAAATCGCGTATCGCAGGTATTTCGTACAAGAAAGAAATATCGCCGCCCGGAAATGCCGGCATCGAATTTTCCAGTCGCTTTTTGGGTTCTTCGGGTGTGAAAACACGCAGAAACAAGCCATCACTTTCGCTGTAGAAACTGAAAATTGACTCCTTTGTTTGCATGGTTGCCCAATACATATTGGCATGATAGCCTTTAAATTCGGGATAAACAAGACTTTCGAAGCTTTCGCCGGTGATGGTATTGTTGTATTCCTTGTTCCAAAGTCCGTAATTGGTGCCTTTGATTCTGTTTTTCCAAACGCGGTACGGACCACGTCCAAACCATTCCATGCCCATCATTCTGTTTTCAGGATAAGAGAAAGTCAATCCGAAGTTGGTTATGTTTTCTTCCATAAATGAGTCATCGAAACCTGTTCCGCCCGAAGCCCTGTTCAACATGATGGCCGACATGTGAAACAAGCCCGAAGGAGTCATTTCCCAACGAATAGAATCTACTCCGCCCAAATAGAAGAATGTCAAAACGGATTTATCTCCTTCCTGACGGATTTTATGTTCTTTCAACTTTATTTTCATTCCTACAGCCACCGGACCGTTGTTGAACGAAACCAACCCGCATTTATTTTTCACTTCGGTTATCAAACCTGTGTTCAGGTTAAACTGCACTTTTATTACTCCACCCAGAAGCGTGGCGGTGCTGTCTTTCAGTTCATAAGTAGCTGCACCTTCTTGATTTACGCTTTTAATTTGTTCTGCGGTATAAGTTGCAGCCAATTGCACCGGAACTGTCCAATTACAAACTGAACTTCCGTTTCCGTCCATGGCTTCGAGTTCAAGCACGTTCGCTTTGAAAAACAGTTCTGAAACGGGTAATTTGATTTTGGCAGTTTCACCACGCGCTATGTCGGGCAATATTATCTGTCCTTCTTCCACCAATTTCTTTTTCGATTCGGTAAGTGGCGAAGCGATGGAATACAAACGGTATTTCAAGGTGTGTTTGCCCAACGTGCTGAATAAATAATCGTTGGTCACAAAAAGTTCACCGTTGAATGAAGGGGTAATCATAAATTTACGGATTTGCACCGGTGACCAAATTTCACGAATGGTATAAAAACTTCCTTCTTTTTCGCGGTAAGGACCAAAAATTCCATCCGGCGCATTCGATCCATCCGAATCCAATATGCCACCTTTGTCGGAACGTTTCACCGCTTCGTCGGCAAAGCACCAGGTAAAAGCACCTGCAAAAAGCGGACTTTCAATCCATTTCAGCCAAAAATCTTCCATTCCTGCGCCATTTCCCTGATCGTATAGACCGTGGGCAAATTCGGCAGGCATAAACACCTTGAAACCATTTGTAAAACGTGCAACACCGGTTTGGTAAGCAGGATAATGATGCGTATCGAGGTCGTCAAAATCAGCCCAGGGGTGAATCACATGACGCTTTTGAGGATCGTACTTCGCAAATTCATTGTCGAGTGCCGTATTCCAGCCGCCTTCATTTCCGTTGTTCCAAAGTATTATACAAGGATGATTTACATCGCGTACAACCATTTCTTTTACCAGCTTTCTACCGACTTCGGTGTCGTATGCATTTTGCCATCCCGCTAATTCATTCAAATAAAAAATGCCCAACGAATCGCACATATCCAGAAAATGTTTGTCCGGCGGATAATGAGAGCGAACCGCATTCATATTCATTTCTTTCAGCAATTTAGCATCCTGCAAACTGATTTCGCGGTTGGTAGTTCTTCCTCCATCGGGATGAGATGAGTGACGGTTTGTTCCTTTCAACACCACTTTTACGCCATTTACATAAATACCATCCTGTTTGCGAAATTCTATGGTGCGGAATCCAATTCGTTCGGTAAACGTGTGAACAGTTTGGTTTTGTTCGTTTTTAAGTTCGAGGGTGAGTCGGTACAACTGTGGATTCTCAGTATTCCAGCTCAGCACATTATCCCACTTTACCGAAATATTGTGTTTGGTAGCTCCTGCCTCAAGATTGATGTTGTGCGTATTGAATTTAATTTTCATTTTAGGATGCGAAATCCCGGCAACCAACTTATAGTTTTGTGGTAGTGAAGTAGTAAATATTTCGGCAGATAATTTACCATCGGCCTGTGCATTTACGGCAATGCGTTCAATATTGATTTGTGGTTTTGCTTCGAGATAAACCGGACGATAAATACCGCCAAATAACCACCAATCCGCCCGACGCTCCGCGGCACTCACTGATTTATTAGCGGAATGTTTTGAAACTTTTACCTCCAGTTTATTTTTTCCGCCAATTTTAAGTTTGTCGGTAATGTTGTACGAAAACCGGTAAAAACCACCCTGATGAATTTCTCCGGCCAACAAACCGTTTATTTTCACTTCGGTATCGGTCATCACCCCTTCGAAAACGATGGTCACCTGTTTATTTTTCCACGAAGCAGGCACTGAAAAGCTGTACTCGTACTTGCCTTCTTCCATACTTGGGTTTTTCAGTCCGGCTTTATACCAACGACCGTACGTATATTCGCCAAAACCCTGAATCTCCCATTGTGCCGGGACTTTAATTTTGCTCCATTTGCCGCTGTTCATGCCGGCTGAGCAGTAAAATTTCCAGGTTGTTTCGTTGCCTAAACCCGTTCCAGAGAGGTACTGAACTTCGGTTTGTTGCGCCGAAATGAAAGATGCGAAGAATAAAAAGAAAATGATTTGAAATGATTTTTTCATGATGTGTTATAGCTATTTGCAGTTTTTACCAAACAAATATAGGAAATACAAATCATACTCCGAAATGAAAAATCAGATATTGATATTTTTTGAATAATAAGCAATGATATTGTACAAAAATCAAGGAAAATTTATTTGAAACTATGACAGTTGAATGTAAATGTAACATTTTAAGTTATAAGACTGTGACAGTTCATTATTAATGCACTAATTTAATGTTTAAGACTGTATAAGTTGAATATTGATGCACATAATTAACATTGAAGACCGTAGGAATTGAATATTGATACACAAATTTAACATTGAAGACTGTAAAAATGAATATTGATGCACAAATTTAACATTGAAGCTTGTTGGAATTGATTATTGATGCACATATTTAACATTGAAGACTGTAAAAGTTGATTATTCCTGCAAACTTTTATATTTATGACTGTAACAGTTTATTCATAATCCGACATTTCGACTTTTAGGGCTGTGAATGATCTGTTTGTGCGAGTATTTATTAAATATCAAAAAATAAGTACCGGGAATAATTGTAAAATATATACCTGATAACCTGAAAGAATTGCTCAAAAAATTTCGAACAGTCCGAAATATAAACATAGTGAATGTTCTGCCAGAAGTAATTATGAATACTCAATTATGCAAGTGCCGGGGGATTGATGTTTATTATTGAAAAATTTATTTAACAGTTATGATTGATTTATGAAATGGAATTCATAATTTTGGGGTGTTAAATTAAGCACATTATTCCATGTTACCCGATCTGACTCCTGAACAAAAATTGCTGGATATACAGTTCGATATCTTGCGAAAAGAGTTTTCGGAACTGTTGGAACAAAAAAACGAAATGCTCACTTACGACGAGCCTTTCCTTACAGCATTGTATCTTAACGCCATAGGGCAACGGCAACATCGAAAATACGGCCTCGGGGTGGAAATTAAAATACTGTTTCAGCGCATACAGCTGATGCAAGCCTATATCAACCAAAATATATATCCCGACAAACCACTGATAGAACGAAAACTGGAAAAGCAATTTAAAGAATATCATCAGAAGATTGCTGCTGAAGCCGAAAGACTGGCGGTGGCCAAAAAATTCCTGACCGACACTAATTTTCTGCCGCCACATATTGTTCAGAAAATAAAAGAAGTGTACATAACCATCGTAAAAAAGCTACACCCCGACATCAACCCTAATGCTACCGAACAGGAAAAAGATTTGCTTCTACAGGCCCAGGCAGCTTACGAGCTAAGTAACCTCGATGCCCTGAATGCTATATTGTTGAGTCTGGATTTGAACGCTCCGGCCCAAATAATAAGCCTCACAGGACTGAAAGAACAAGTGACCAAACTGGGAGAGCATGTTACAAAACTGAAAAATCAATTGACGGAACTGAAAACAAAATTCCCGTTCTCGTACCGCGACAAACTGGCCGACGAAGGCTGGATAAACAGCGAACAACAAAGTCTGGACAACGACATTGCCGCATTATTAATCGAAAAGAAAAAATACACCGAATATCTGCTGTTGATGGACGAATGGAAACCACAAGTATTAAACTAACCCCTAACCCCTAAAGGGGAAAAAGAAAATGAACGAAATAGTAAAACTTACACCTGAATTGCTGGCACTGATAGGCAGTGGCGGCGTGGATGCACTGGCGCCTTTTAGCCGCGAAATTTACCTGCTGGATATTGTAGTCGCAGGCACAAGTTATTGTACCGAGACCGATACGCTGGAACCACTCCTTATGCCGCAAACTGTACTTAAAATGATTCGGCAACCCCAAAACGAACACGACAAACTGGCCATTGGCGTTTACCTGAACAATACCCGCCTTGGCTGGGTGCCTATGGAACACAATATGGTGATTTCAAGATTAATGGATGCCGGTAAAGCCTTTTTCTGCCGCGTGGAATACACCAAACGCATCAACGATTGGCTGAAAGTGAAAGCGAAGATTTTTATGGTGGAATGAATACTATTCTATTGTAAAAAATTATAACAGTGAGGTAGGAAATGTAACGTGGATTATGTAGTTTTGTGAAATAAAATTTTAAAGTTATGCTAAACTATTATTATAAAGACTCAATAGAAAATTTTCTCAGAAAAGATGAAGAGAGAATTCTTGGTGAAATATCTAAGAATAATATGTTTGGACATATTTCAACTGAACGTTTTGCATGGATGAATCAAATAACCATACTTAAAGAATCACTAATTGGTAAAGTCGGTCAAATTTTATTTGAATTCTCAATACCACGAATGGGAAAAAGAGTTGATTGTATTCTGATAATAAAGAATATTGTCTTTGTAGTTGAGTTTAAGGTTGGACAAAAAGAATATTTAAACAATGATTTAGACCAAGTATGGGATTATGCATTAGATTTAAAGAATTTCCACGAACCTAGTCATCAATCTTTGCTTATTCCTATATTGATTGCGACTGAAGCTAAGAAATCATTTATTGAAGTTTTTAGTACAAGTCATGATGATAATCTGATTTATCCAATACGAACCAATGCATGTGATTTAAAAGAAACATTTGAAAAGCTTTTAAATTTTTTTACTGAAGAAAAAAGCATTGATGGCGAACATTATCTGCAAGGCAGTTACTCTCCAACACCAACAATAATTGAAGCTGCAATTTCGCTTTACAGTAACCATAATGTAGAAAATATAACTCGTAATGATGCTGGAGCTATTAATCTTAAAGCTACTTCAAAATATGTTTCGGAAACAATAGAATATGCAAAAGCTAATAACAAAAAAGTAATCTGTTTTGTAACGGGCGTTCCTGGCGCAGGTAAAACGCTGGTTGGTTTAAAAGTAGCTACTGAACATTTAGATCAAGAGCATGGGAATAAAAGTGTGTTTTTATCAGGAAATCAACCTTTAGTAGATGTTTTGCAAGAAGCATTGACCAGAGATCGATATTTTAGTGAACGAAGTAAGGGGAATAAAATAACTAAAAAGGAAATTAAAGAAAGTGTAAAAACTTTTATTCAAATAATTCATCATTACAGAGACGAATACTTGCGTGATAAAAAAGCTCCTTATGACCATGTAGCCATTTTCGATGAAGCTCAACGAGCATGGACTAAAGAACAGACAATCAATTTTATGAAAAGAAAAAAAGACATACCCGATTTTTCTTATTCTGAACCTGAATTTCTGATTTCGTGTTTGGATAGACATGATGATTGGGCTGTAGTAGTTTGTCTTGTTGGTGGTGGTCAAGAAATTAATACAGGTGAAGCAGGTATTTCAGAATGGTTAGATGCTATACAAACTCACTTTGTAGATTGGGAAACACATATTTCACCTAAATTATTTGATTCTGAATATAATGCAATTAATGCAATAAATTTATTAAGAGATACACGAAAAGTTACATTCAACGAAAATTTACATCTTTCGGTGAGTATGCGTTCATTTAGAGCTGAGAATGTTTCGAAATTAATAAAACAAATTCTTGATTTGGATAAGGTCGGTGCTTGCAAAACCTTAAATCAATTAGAAGGAAAATATCCAATCGTTATTACTCGCGATATTATTGAAGCAAAAAAATGGTTGAAAGAAAAGGCACGTGGCTCTGAACGATATGGTGTTGTGGCTTCCTCACAAGCATATAGATTGAAACCATTGTGTATAGATGTTCGTGTTCAAACTGATCCAGTGCATTGGTTTTTAGGAGAGAAAGATGATGTGCGTTCTTCGTATTATATGGAAGATGTAGCCACTGAATTTCAAGTGCAAGGGTTGGAATTAGATTGGGCTTGTGTTACTTGGGATGGAGATTTTCGATATACGGATGAAGGTTGGAAGTCCTATTCTTTTGTAGGGACTAAATGGAATAATATCAATAAAGAAGAACGTAAAAAGTATCTTATTAATGCTTATCGAGTTCTTTTAACCAGAGCACGTCAAGGGATGGTAATTGTAGTTCCCGAAGGAAATATAGAAGATCATACACGTCAACCTGAGTTTTATAATAGCACATTTGATTATTTGAAAAAAATTGGATTAAAAGAGATATAAAATGCCGTCAGCTTCTACATTATTACAACCAGCTTTTATTACTAATGATTTCATTAATCTTAAAAGCCTTAAGTTTACCGAATATGAGATTATATTCCGTGTAAACGTTGGTTATATAATAAAAAGTATTAATAATATAAGTGTCAAAGAACAACTTCTTTTTCAGCGTTTTAATAATAAAAACCAACAACTTAATTTAATGTTGATTGATAGCGTTTTCCCAATAATTTTAGCTGATATGGCCTTGTTGGTGCTTTTGGGCAAAATTAAAAATTTAAACGATTACTTAAATTCAAACGAAAGAATTGTTTTTCCTCAAGTAATAAATGACAAAATATATTTTGAGCGTAAAATAATGGACTTTATAAATGGTTTACTTTATGGTGAAGTTGGAGGAAAAGTTGTTTGGAACGGCGAAACAGATAATCGAAAAATATTTTGTATGAAAAATAATAATGGTGAATTAGAATTCTTTTCGATTTATGATAGAAAAAAACTTTTTGAAATATTGATTTCAAAAATGATTTTTGATAGTTCTGATTCTCAGTTTATTAATGATAATAGACGTGAAGTCAAAGTATGTTTAAAGTTTAAGTTTTGAATAATTTATTTGTGTTAAGAGATATTCATTTATTAAAAATATTGCCTTGTACTATATAAAGTATTTGCAGTTACTCTAGGTGAACTTATGAAAGTAGCGGTATTGTAATAAAGAAAAACTAATTTAAGACCGAATTGGTTTCCCTTCGCTGGCGCGGTTTTGTAAACCGAGCAAATACTAAAAATAAGCAACGATCGCTGACATGAGCTATCGGGAGTTAGAGCTTGTAATGAGGAAAACTGTAAACAAATTTAAGTAAGATAGAAGGCGAGATGTGCTGCCCTTTAGCTACGCTGACCGTTGGTTCAGGGCGCAGGATGACATTCGGCATTACTAACCCAAGGCGCTGACGTTGGGTTGATGCTATAAATGGCTTTCAGCCAAATAATTCAAATGTGTCAATAATTATAAGCAAATATAAAACTATGACAGCTCAATTTCGAGATGTGTTAATGTATCGTGGCGAAAAGCATTTTATGAGTGCCGAACCCCTTGCTCCCTATTTGAATGAAAAAAATATATCGGTATATTCAAATTGTACGGCCTGTTGGCGAGGATATTTTTCAACATGGGAAATGATAGAAAGAAAACTTTATCTTATCAAACTTACACCAAGTTTTACCGACGACGAAGGGAGAAAACTTTTGAATATGGAATATCTATTTCCGGGTCAGGAAAAAGTATTTGCTTCATGGTTCAGTGGCGAGGTATTAATACAGGAAGGTGAGCTGATTAAATATTTTCATATGGGTTATGGATCTAAGTATGAAACTCATATGTATTTGATTTTTGAAAAAGGTATTATAGTAGATGT
>Ga0116155_10003338_pt1 | contig 10663 bp, 8 predicted proteins | sample AD_UKC032_MetaG_FD_89890 | JGI IMG/M metagenome (GOLD analysis project Ga0116155, IMG submission 89890) | Active sludge microbial communities of municipal wastewater-treating anaerobic digesters from USA - AD_UKC032_MetaG | ecosystem: Engineered > Bioreactor > Anaerobic > Digestate | place: USA... | reverse complement strand
TAAACGTATAACCACTATTCAATGTATGATTTTGATTCAAAGTAACAGTAACACCAGATGGAATAACAATATCATCAGTCGACGCTGGAACACCACTTGGTGTCCACGTACCTGCAGCATTCCAGTTTCCGGTTGTAGCTGTTTTAACTATTGCCTGAATCCCTGATATTGAAAGCAGCATGAAAGCCATTATCAGAAACGGCTTGATTCTTTTTAATTGTAATTGATTTTTTTTCATATGAGTAATATTTAAAAATTAATTATAAAATGACTAGAAAGTCGTCTACCTTTGAGTGGCAAATAATTTGGGATGGTTTTACTCATAAGCACAAACATTTAAAATGCTATATAATAAAACAAACACTATAATAACGCTACAGATTTTTGATAAAGTAAACATTCTTTCTTTTGAGAAATAACATTACAATTGATAAATAAATTATTGTAAACATGCACATGATTTACTATAGTTTCGAAATGAAAACACAAACAATAATACGAAGTTATAAACACCCAAAAGTTTTTGAAAAAAGCAAACAATGATTTTTTTCAGACAGAACACATTGCAATTAAAAAAAATGATTGAAAATATACATGAATTATACGTTGAAAACATAAACACGCAAGTATTTAAAAATGTTCAACACATTATATTTTTACTACTTATACTATATCACTGCAAATGTAAAAACAATTTTATAATAAATTATTTATATAACATTATTTAACATTAGTATTTATCAATCATCAACTTTCAGTTTAAATAGAAAAAATATAGACGCTATGTTATTAACCATTTAATAACTATATGATAACAATATATAAATACATTAATATTAATTTAATATTAAGTAGAATTAAAAAGAATCAAACAAAATCACGATATTAAATGTTTGCCCCCTAATTTATAATTTAAATATTAAGTCATTTGATATTAGAACACTTAACTAAAAAAACAATTCATTTATAATTTATTTTACAATTGAACCATAATTTATTTTACAGCGTTAATTACAAAAATTTAAATTTAAATAATTTAAAAAACCTGAAACAATGAACGTGATTGACACTAACCAACCGCTAAGCACAGTCATTAATAGAGGGGGTGATTGCTATAAACAACAAATAGCTTTCGAATTTTTGGCTGTTAAACCACAAACCTCTTTGTTAAAACAAAAAAGTCCATGAAAAATTCATGAACTTTTTTGAATGAATTAACTTAAACACATATTCCTCCCGTTTCTCTCTCAAAAAACTTAATATCTATTTTTTTCTCCAATAAAAGAAGGAGCCCAAAGGTTGGACAAGTATTGGTGAGCACTTGATAGAGGTGAATTATGCTTTATTTCTATACGGATCGTTGTTAAAATAATCAAGCACTGAATTATTTTTAGTTTCACCCGGACCAATGGGTGGACTGGATCCCAATATCAACGATACTTCATTATCCAACGATATCAATTCAATTGCAGGAGTATTATAAACCCTTTTTGTGATCACTTTTTCTGTTGTCTTCATAAAGCAGCTTATTTGTTTAACGAATGATTATTTTTTCTGTTGTTTTATTCCCTGCATTGATAACAGTTACCAGGTATACGCCAGATGATAATTGATTATCTAGGCATGTTACATTTTCTTTAATAACTCTACGCACAATGCACTGACCAACACTGTTATAAACCGATACATTGGCATCGCTGCTTAATGCATCGCTACACGATACGGTAATCTGATTATTAGCACTTTGATATACATAGACATTACTTTTATTTATATTTTCAAGTTGAGTAGCCGTTCCCGGTGCTTTTATGATAATGCTAAACTTCGGATTAGTTCCGGTAGATGCAATATCGAAAGTAAATGGCGTGCCATCCGAAATTAACTGAGAAACTCCTGATAAAATATTTTTTATCCAAACTTGAGTACCTGCTTCAAAATTACTTAATTCATTCGCAGTAATACTATATGATGTTCCGGCCGAAGCGTTAGCTACAAAGTGAATTGGTATTTCTGTATCGTAAGGAATGGCACTCATACCATTGATGGCTAATTCTTCGACACCTATAGTCGTATAAATATCAGGTACTGATGAAGTTGAACCATTCATCATTTTTGGTGAATCGTAAGCATCAAATCCATCGGATGCATTGGTATTGAAATATACAACTGCTTCATCGGTGGTAGTGCCACTAGAAACCTGCAGACGTAAAATCTTATTTTCGGACGTTTTTTCTGCCGGGGCTTTCAATAAATTTGTACCGCTTGGATTATGTAAACGCATTGCGTTCGTAACATTTAATGTTCCACCACCTGTAATTGTTCTTACCCAAAATGCCTGCATAGGCGGTACATATTTGCTTGCCTGTGAAGGAACACCAATACCAATGCTGTTTACAGTCCAAAAATAGTATAAACTTCCAATTTTGGTGCGATAATACATTGTAGCTTCAGGCAGTAAAGATGAATTTGCTGCATATAAAGCAGTCCAGTCAAGATATGATGGATATGGATTGCCAATCAGGTTAAATCCGTTTTTACTTTTTCCTGCATGGTCGTTACGTGTTAAAGTAAATGACTTGTTGCCATTATTTAATGGACCGGTAAATTTAACATTAGTAGTTCCAGCAGGAGAAGTAACTGAATACCCCTGATTTGATGTCATTGTAGTTGATGTTAACCACGAAACTCCTGTGGTTTGATCATCATTGGCAGATTCTAAATATCTGTAAATGGTTAACGCTCCGGCATTAGTTGTAGGTGTAACTGTGCCACCAACAGGTGATGTCATGTACCAGGCACGAGGTGCACTCAGGTATTGATTAACATTGGTTGTTGTGGTGGTTAATGTTCCGGCTCCCAGATATGTTCCTGTACCTGTTGCATCGCTTAATATATTAAATGTTGGCGCAGTAATTGTTCCCGCATTGGTTACTTGTACGCCGGGGTTTATGGTGAATAAATTGTCAGGTGCAACAGTACTTCCTGAAGGATTAGTTAATGTTTGACCCACTGTAAGGGCTACTATAACATTATACAATCCTGAACCTTTTGATTCAGGTCCGGTAGTTTTTGATGAACCTGAATAATTCAGATTGTAAACACCTGCACCTTGTAAATTTCCTGTCATGCTACCACCACTTCGATTAATAGTAGAAGTTGAAGCCATTGACAGTGAATTGCTTGCAACTAATGTACCCGAAGTAAGATTCACAATTCCACCATTTGAAATTGTTCGTGCACCACTCAATGTTACATTATAACTTGCATTATCTATTGTAAGACTTCCTGTAAGATTTGTTGGAAAACCATCACCTGTAACCTGAGCGGTTGTGCCATTATTATAAACATAGTTAGCACCTGCACTATACGTTCTTGTGTCAGTACGGATATTTCCGGTTGCTCCGGAAGTTGTAATACCGGCAGTAGAACCAATCTTTAGTGTAGCACCTGAAGCCAAAGCAAATGCTCCAGGACCATTAATTATTCCGTTTGAACCAATAGTCAGGATTCCATCACAAGTAAATGTTCGTTCCAAAATATACTGGTTCTGAGTAAATGTTCCATTAATAATACCTGTTGCACCAGCTGATAAAGTAAAATTCAACATACCTCCAGTAAGATTTAACGTGGTAATGCCAATTGCAATTGTTTTACCGGCATCTACCGTTAAATTTCCAGTAACAGTAAGCAAATTTGCAAGAGCAAATCCCGCAGAACTAATCAAATTACAATTTCCTGATATTGTTAAACTTTTTAATGAAATTTCTGGTACTTGAGTAATATCATTTGATTGATTACTATTTATTATTACATCGTCACCTGCCAGAGGTGTACCACTCGGCGACCAATTACCTGCAATTGTCCAATCGCCCCCTGTAGTAGGAGTCCATGTTTTTGTACCCGCCTGTACAAGGTTTACCAAAAGAAGCATAATTGACAAAAATAAAAAAATCTTTAAATCTTTTCTTAAAGAATAATGCATTGAAGGATTATAAGAACAAACAGATCTTGAGAAAATTCCGGAAATAGTAAAGAGTGAAACATATAATTTGTTTACTCTTGAAAAAGATAAATTTATTGTTTTCATTTTATACGATTTAAAATTTTGTAATTTATCTTGCATTCAATTGCCCAACAAAGGATTATTCCTTTATTTTAAATATTAAAAAATATTTAGATGTAAGACTAAATTACAATAAATAGTATGGTGTTATTTAAATAAGTTCTTCATTAATTTTACAAGTCAGATAATACTTTTAAAATTAAAAAGCTATAAAGCGAGGCATTTAAGCAATTTACAAACAAACCAGTAACCAAAATCAGATGTTGAATTACAATTCAGTAAGAAAGAAATTGTGTTTTTTCATTGGCTGAAATTTTAAATATTAATTAATCAAACATGACAAAAATTATTCAAACAAGACAAAAAAAATAAAGAACAGAATACTTCCACTTTGACACTCAAATAAAAAAAGTTTACTCTAAAGAACTTAAAAGAAGGTTTCTATTGATTATACCTTCGATTACTTGACTTTAAATTTGCTTTAAGCATACAGAGCTTTAATGATGCGACTAATCAAAATACAAATCTACTAACATAGTCCCTCTGGGACATTATAAACATTTTAATGAAATTGAAAGTTTTAAAAACAGAATTTCAATTTGTAAAACAAAAAATACATCCTTTTGTTTACCAACAAAACAAATAATTAAAGAAATGTGATGTTTATTTGTGAAACGATTTTAGAGTTTATATTTTTCTTTAAAAAACTTTTTCAGTTTAAACAAGACCTAAAGCAATTATTACGGTTAATTTGAAATTGACTATTTACATATATCGTGACATAAAAGCTTTAAACAACGTATAATATTACTAATATTAACATCGCAAATTTAATAAATAATTATATTGAACAATACATATTATTTATTTTTAATAATTTTTTATATTTATATACATATTATGACTTTAAATATTCATTTAGACTGCTTTTTGTAAATATTTAGGCTTAGGATATGATGTTTTCTTGTAAAATTTATCAGGAATGATTACATAAAAAAAAATGAATTTCAAAAGTCAATCAATGGAAGAATTAAGGTTGGCTTTTTTCTTCGGGAATATTTTCGGTAGGCACCAAAATGAGGTTTAATCCTTCGAGATAATCACCTTCGGCAACGGCTTTAATTTCGAAACTGAATTTTTCGGTGAGTGGTTTAACACTTAAAAAACCAAGCTGTACCGGATCAACTTCAAGGGTATATTTACCCGGTGCCAAATCCATGGTATAAAAACCGCCATCACTCATGGTACGGATAACGGTTTCAAAATCTTTATCAATGGCTTTGAGTATCAACCGCAATCCACCCTGACCCGTCGTTACACCATTGCGCTGAACAAGTACGGCTCCTTCGATGATACCACCGCGATAAAAAGGGATTTCGATTTGCTTGTACTGGTTTGGATCGGCAATGAATGAAAACTTGTCTTTGATAGGCACCAGCGTAGGATCCGGAATTGCATTGCGATTTACGCTGAGGTTGTACTTGTAGTAACTTTGCAACTGCGAAAGTCGTAAAATACTGTCGCGACCGACCTCCATGGTGGTGGTACGATCGAGTTTAACACCTCGACAAGGCAAAAGTTGATCGCCGGCATCGTAATGACCTGAATTATTATTATCAACAAACAAAAGAATGGATGCGGCACTTCGCCCAACCTGTTGACGGTTCGAAGCGTTTAACTTTTTATTTTGCATATCCCAACCAATGCTTCCATTTACGCTTTGCCGTGCAGTAACTTGATTACCAACCATATTAACCAAAGTCGTACTTCTTAGTTTATTCAGGTCGAGGGTAAACCCTACCTGTGTATTTAAGGAATTGATCATATGATTGTAGCCGAAAATAAGATTCAAACGACCGGTTTTAAGTATCGTTCTTGATAATTCAATGCTTGATTGTAAAAATTGGTTATTCCTTATGTTATATTGATTTTGTCCCCTCAAATACATTCCTCGCACATACACCGGAACGCCGGGCGTACGCGCAATGGTATAGGTGAGCGAAGTGGTAAAAACACCTTCTCCAAAGTTTGTAAGTGCATTTGAAGTTATAAAATTATCGCGGTAATTCAACCGCATGTCCACTTTACCAATTCGTGCATTTAAATCGGTACTGAAAACTGTTTGATTCGTAGAAGGTAAAATAAGATGTTCACCACTGAAGCGGATTCCGGTATTTAATTTAAATATCCTGAACGGCAGATATACATTGGCGGTCAGATTATCGGTTTCGCCCCGCGAATTGAACATGCTCTTTCCATCAAAACGGGTATATATTAAATTTAAACTGAGATTATTACTATACATTACGCTACTTGTAAACCTGTAGAAATTTTTAGGAGCAGCATCAATATTTATCAGGTATTGTTTGGCAATACGTGCCGAAAGGCTGCTGTAATACATCATGTTTTGTGGATTCATGGCAGCACCAAGAAATTGTGTCCCAACCAATGCTGTAAGCCAATTGGTTAAACCCACGGCCACATTACCATGTGCAATCCATTTTCCCTGGAGCGAATCAGACAGAAAGCTTTCAGTTTGACCGGCTTGAATATTATACGAAACTACGCCACGGGGTAAAAAAGTGAAAGGCACCTGCATCTGCTTATCTGTTACAATAAGTCTTCCCGAAGGTGTATAAATTTGAAGTTTCAGGCGTGTAGTTCCATACGTGACCGGCACATCAAAACGGTAGTAACCCAGTTCGTTAGCACGTTTGAAACCGGCAAGTCGCTCATTCACATAAATTTCAACTTCCGAATTTGCTTCAGTGGTACCATCAATCATATACGTTTCGTACATTTGGCGGGGTTCAACAGGATCATTGGTAATGGCAACTCCTTTGATTGACATGGGCAGTAACCCGGTGGTACTGGTCTGTCCCAACATAATGCCTGACAGGTAATTATTATCCCGAATGGCATATCGCCAACGCAGACCATTAGCATTCAGGGTATTGAAACCATCCGTTGAATTTAAACCATTGATTGTTCCCTGAATATCGCCGCCTAACAATTCCATACCGCCTGTAAACGTATAACCAAGACTTGTAGCAGTTTCAGAATAACTCCCCGTGATGGCGTAATCCAGCATGGTTCCACCCAACACAGCACGTTTCCGGTCGTAACCAAGCGGAAAATTTTCTTTGTTCAACTCATTTCCATCGGAACGATTTCGGGCATCTTCGCGCGCTTTACGTTCTTGCACAGGTAGTTTTCGGGTGGTTTCGAGTGTAAGTAAGAGTGGTGCCAACTCAACATTGAATTTCAGCCCAAAAACTTCTTCAAAGATTTTAGGCGACATATAATAATCTGTTTCGCCCAATCGAAATTCTTCAGGTTTAAGCGAATGAGTTACTTTGCCCAGTTGAACTTGCATGGACGAAAAATTGATACTATAGGGATTATCGGGAGTAATGAAATTACCTTTTACAGTAAAACTTTTGACATCGGGCTGGTAATTAATTTCGAGGAGATTGAAAAGTTCCATCACCGGCAGAAAAACTGCATTGGACTTGTAATCGTACAAACTACCGACATACACATTGCCGACAGCCGGATAACGAAAACTCAACAACACTTCTTCCTGTTGGGCCTGCGCTTTGAAGGTTGAGAAAAACGAGAAAAAAGCAATCAAAATCACCACATAAAGTTTATTCGCGTGGAGAAATAATGATTGCTTCATAACTTAAAAAAATATTTTTTAAACAATTGATTTACAATAACAATAAAGACTATACCGATATTTCGGATAGCTATTAATGCAATATATAGTATGTAAATGAGATTTTTCTTATTTTATTTCAACCTTGGTTTCCTTCACGATACGGGTAGTTTGCACCAAATCCTCCGCCATCATATCGTTACGTTTGGTTTCGAAGCTAAGTTCTAATGTGTAATTTCCCGGAACAACTTTGTCGAGTTTCAAATCCATGCGGCGAATTTCGGTAAAATAAACAGTGGTAGTACTTTGGGTTTCGGCAACTACTTTGCCTTGAGCATCTTTAAGTTTTGCAAACATGCTTCCTATGAAAGGAGAATTTCCGGTACGTTCTAACTGAGGACGCAATTGAAGCGCTCCGTCTTTTTGCTGTATATCTAAATTCTTCACCGTCACTCCGGTATTAACTTTTCCTTTGTGGTAAAACACAGCCGTAATCTGTTCGAAGTTGAAGTTGATTTTAGTACCAACACCTTCGGTAATAGTCTGAGTAACTTCTTCAGCCTGAGGTTTTGCCAACACTTTCATACGGGTAAAGTAAAAACCTTCTTTTCTGCTTTGTCCGGGTAAAACCTGAATACGAACGGTGCGTTGTTCACCCGCTTTAAGGACAAAACTGCGTGGAAAAGCACGAATCATTTTATCGAGTGCATACTGTTTGTAGGCATTCGAATCGTTGTAGTTCATCACCAAATTGCCGTCGGCATCGCTGCCCGGATAACCAAAAGCGAAATTAATCGTCACTTCGTGGGGCTTTTGGCTGTTGTTACTTACATAAAGGTTACCAATGCCACTGTTTTTATCTAAAAAAACAAATGAAGGTGCTAATGCAATTTGTGCCTGTAACATATAGGGTAAGCTACAAACATAAAGAAGTACAATAATCAGTTTTGCTTTTTTCATTTTAGTAAAAAATTATTTTAATAAACGGACAACGATTGAAAAGAAGAGCAAACTTACAATAAAATTTACATAAAAATATAAGTTTAGTATAAAAATTCTATATTTAATTTAATAACAAATTTATAATACGCTTAATTTCAATAAATTAAAAAAATAAATGGCATTTATTAAAATTACATTATTATCTATATTTTAATAATAACACAATTCTATTATTCATTGAATTTTATAAAAGCAATTTTTTTGATTTGCTCAAATTTGATTGATTTTACTAAAAATAAAAATGCAGATATTGAGTATAAATCAAGTAAAAAAACATAAAAAGGTGGTGGTAAACCACCACCTTTTTAAAACCAATAATTAATTATAAGTAGCTGTTAAAGTATATTCAGCAGTATAAGATCCTGCAGCTTGATCAGTAGCTGGAGTTACTGTTGCTCCTAAATCAACATAAAATGATGATGCTGCAAAAAATGGATCAGTTCCATCCACATTTGTTGTTGATGTTGAAGCGAAATCTGTAATAGCTTTTTCACTTGTTGGTGTACCCGCCGTACCTATACGTAAACGACCGGTATAAGAACCAATAGGAAGATGATTAGTTGCAGTAACAATTCCAGATAGAAAAGTAACAGCAGCAGTATTTATACCAATAGTTACCTGAGTATTTGCACCTTTTGTAATAGTCCAATATCCTGTAGTTTCTCCGCCTGTAGCTGTTCCAGCTGAAACATAATTCTTCAAATCAATTGTTTTAGGTACTCCAGGTACTACATTTTTGAATTCAAGATCAAGGCCTTTTGCAACAGTTACACCAGCTGTAACGGTTGCATTACCATTAATTTTTGCATTAGCTGTTTTTTGTGCCATAGCACTCATTGTAAAGCCCATCATAATAACGAGGGCAGCGAAAAATTTCATTTTTGTTTTCATTTTTGTTTGTTTTTAAAATTTGATTTGATTTTTAATTTTTGATTTTTGATTTTTATTTAAATTGTTTTTAAAATAAATATGTCCCAAAAGACATTTTGTAAGGGTTGTTTTCTCCTTTCTTTTTATTTTTTTAGGGTTATACAATACAGTTAATTACACTCTATTTTCAAATTTATATCGCCCACATACGTGGTTTTTTTATTTATTAATTGTCCGGTATTTGCATTTATAAAAAGATATGCATTTAGTACTTTGGTCGAATTCCTCATGTTTTCAATAATTTTACCAACATTACTAAGCGGAAAAGACGCACTTTTATTTACTTCTAAACCGGGCAGTTGGTCAATTCCATCGTTTCGATAGGCCAGATCAACTTTAAAGGGCACTTTAACTCCATCGTTATCAATCAACGAATCAGAATGTGTAAGGCTTACCAACACCTGAAAATTCTCATCGCCGGTAATAGTCAGAATACCTTTTCCCGAAAATATCGGATTACCGGCATTTACATCTGTCTTCAGATACAATTCGAGCGGCGTCATTAAAGTCTGTTCTATTTTTGATGGTATTTCAATATTTATTTTTACAAATTGTGCATACGTTGGAAACGACAACAAAAACAGTAACATAGCAATAGCCAACCTCAGTTTTCGGGGCTGATTTTTTATAAAGTCAGACCTTAACCTGTTAAATACTATGCGTTGGTTTTGTTTCATCTACTTTCAACTTAAACTTTTATTGGTAATCGGAATGATAAAATGTAACATTTTACTTATCGACCTCTCCCTAAATCCCTCTCCCAAGGAGAGGGACTTTGCGGTCTGCAAAGTTGGAAATTTTATTATATTTTTTTAATTCCATCTACTTCATCTTTTTCGTAAGTTCACACGAAATAAATCATTCATACACGTCAATATATCATTTCTCCACATCAATATATCATTTCTGCATATCAATATCTCATTTCTGCATATCAATATCTCATTTCTGCATATCAATATCTCATTTCTGCATATCAATATCTCATTTCTGCATATCAATATCTC
>Ga0116155_10003336_pt1 | contig 10672 bp, 9 predicted proteins | sample AD_UKC032_MetaG_FD_89890 | JGI IMG/M metagenome (GOLD analysis project Ga0116155, IMG submission 89890) | Active sludge microbial communities of municipal wastewater-treating anaerobic digesters from USA - AD_UKC032_MetaG | ecosystem: Engineered > Bioreactor > Anaerobic > Digestate | place: USA... | reverse complement strand
GGCGACGCAGGACCTCGAGCGGATCTTCGTCTCGATCCAGCGGAAGGTCGAGGAGGAGAAGGAGCGGCGGCACGAGGGCGTCGACTCCCCGTTCGCCGAGATCACGGACGAAGACATCGACAGCCTCTTCCGGGAGTGACGATGACGGGCACGCGCGCACGACGTCCTGAGGGAACCCCCCGCGCCGCGGAGGATTGTCTGAGGGTGCCGAAGCGATGACCTTCATCAACTACGCCGCCCGAGAGATCAACTGCAAGATCGTCTACTACGGTCCCGGCCTCTGCGGGAAGACGACGAACCTGCAGTACATCTACGACCGGACGAACCCCGCGGCGAAGGGCAAGCTGATCTCGCTGGCGACCGAGACCGACCGGACGCTCTTCTTCGACTTCCTCCCGCTCGACCTCGGGACGGTGCGCGGCTTCAAGACCCGCTTCCACCTCTACACGGTGCCCGGCCAGGTCTTCTACGACGCGAGCCGGAAGCTGATCCTCAAGGGGGTCGACGGCGTCGTGTTCGTCGCCGATTCCCAGGAAGCCCGGATGGACGCGAACGTCGAGTCGCTCCAGAACCTCGAGAAGAACCTCCACGAGCACGGCTTCGACCTGGCGACGATCCCCTACGTCCTCCAGCTCAACAAGCGCGACCTCCCGACGGCCGTCGCGGCCGACGAGATGTACCGCCAGCTGAACTTCAAGGGCGAGCCCACCTTCGAGGCGACCGCCCCGACCGGCGTCGGCGTCTTCGACACGCTGAAAGCCGTCGCCAAACAGGTCTTGATGGAGCTTCGGAAGAAGTAGCCCGGGCCTCGCGCGAGGACCCGCGGAGGCGCGAAGAGGCGGGTTCCCCCGCCTCTCGTCGTTCCGGGCCGGACCCGTGGGTGCGGCCTACTCCTCGGGGAGCTCCCTCTCGTCTTCCTCCTTCCGGACGCCGCCGGGGAGGAGGTACTTCAGGACGATGTCGGCGAATCGCTCCGCGAACGACGAGCGGGCCAGGGCCTCGTCGAAGCCGGCCGCGACCGCCTTCTCCTTCAGGTCCTTCCGCGCGATGTCGAAGTAGCCGACGATCGGCACGGACGCCGTCGCCTTCGCCGCCTTCAGCGCCGACAGCGCCTCGAACGGGGAGCTCTTCAGGGCCAGGTCGACGACGACGATCACGGGAGCCCCCGGCTCGATCGCGGCGGCGGCCCCGGCCGCGTCGGAGAGAAAGACCGTCGAGGCCCCGACGGACCTCGCCGCGTTGTCGATCTTCGTCCTCCAGAACGGGTCTTCGACCAGGGCGATGACCTTGCGATTCATCGAAGCCTCCTCGGAGCGGGCGTCTCGAGGGCCGCGGACGCTGCTCCTCCGCATGGCAGGGACGCGCCGAGTATAGGCCGGGCGCGTTCCCGGGCGGCTCAGCGTCGGAAAAGCGGGAGAAGCGTGGGCTCGAGGCGCCGGAGGAGCTCGGCCGTCGCCTCGACGTCCCGCCGGCAATAGTCGAGGATCTCGGGCAGCCGCCCCTCGGCATAGGCGTCGCCGACGGCGTAGCCGTGCATCTCCTCCGACTTCGGGGAGGGGATGCCGAAGGCGACGCAGGCGGCGTGGAGCGAGGGGCGGGTCCCGGCGGCGCCCTGGAACGTCAGGACCTCCATGAGGTCGACGTGCGACTCGACCGAGTAGCGGTAGCCGGCGAGGTTCCGGGACGGCGCCACGCCGTGGATCGCGCTCCTCACGGAGAGGAACGGGCCGTCGAAGGAGCGTCCGTTGAACGAGACGAGCCTGTCAAAGCGGGCGGCCGTCTCCCAGAAGCCGGCGAGGAGCGCCCGTTCGTCCCCTCCGATCTCCTCGAAGAGGCCGTCGCGGGACGGCCGCGAGGAGGGCTCGGCCGCCTCGTACCAGACCTTGCCGTGGCCCGTCTCGGGGTTGAGCGCCGCGACGACGACGACCTTCGCGGCGTAGGGGGAGAGCGAGCGCCAGTCCTTCTTCGACCGGTAGGCCTCGCCGTCCTCGGCGCCGCGCGTCAGCCACTCGCGCAGCATCGGGTCGAGGTCGAGCCACGGCAGGCCGACGGTCTCGATGTCGAATACCAGCGTGGTGGCGTGCGGCATGGCCGGGCGTCCGGGATCACTCCACCGCTTCGGCGGGCGGAGTCGGCGCCGGGGCGGCCTCCGGCGCCGCGGGCGCGGCCGTCGCGACGGGGAAGGGGGGGATCGGTGCGAGGCGCGCCTCGAGCCACTCGATCGTCGCCTTCTTCGCTCCCGGCTCGAGCGTGAGGAGGTCGAGGGCGTGGGCGGCACCCGGATAGACGACGACGGCCTTCGGGTCCCGGCCGGCGGCGTCGAGGGCGCGCGCCGACTCGGCGCGGCCCGGGTCGGCCTCGGAGGCGAGGACGAGGAGGCCGCGCGAGGCGGTCGGCCGCGAGCCCGCGAGCGCCGGGAGACGGTCGGCGTACGCGGAGACGGCGACCCCGGCGTCGGCCCAGCCGGTGGCCGTCGCGAGGGCGGCCAGGTTCCCCGAGAGCGAGAAGCCGACGATTCCGACGCGCGACGCGCGGCTCCGGAGCCACGCGCATGCGGCCTCGACGTCGCGCGGGAACGCGGACGGGGAGGTCTGGAGCGAGGGGGAGAGGCCGATCCGCGCGCCCCCCTTCCACACCGATTCGCCGTGGCCGCGCAGGTCGACGGCGAGCGTCGAGAAGCCGCGGGCCAGAAGCTCGTCGGCGAGAGGGGCCAGGTCCCGGCGCTCGCGGGAGAAGGCGTGGACGAGGAGGACGGCCGGCGCCGCCGCGCCCGCCGGCGAAGGCTTCCACGTCGCGTGGAGGCGGACGCCGTCCTCCGTCGGGAACGTCACCTCGAACGGGTCCTGCGGCCGCGGGACGGACGGGATCGGCGCGGCCTTCCGGCTCGTCCGCCGCTTCCGCTTCGTCGCGGCCTCGACCGTCTCGGCGAGCGCGCTCGCCAGGAGGAGCGCGGCCAGGGCGGACGCGAGGAGGCGGGCCGGGCGCGGGAACGTCATCCTTCCGCGACCTCCGTCCCGCCTCTCGTGTCGAAGGTCGTCGTCTCGACGGAGCTCATGGTCGCAACCCCCGGAAGCTCCGGATGGTAGCAGAGGGCTCGAGGCCCCTGCGGGGCCGTAGAATGGCCTCGTGGCGAGCTCCCCGACCCCTCTCCCGACGCTTGCGATCCCTCTTCCGGCCGAGCTGCCGGACGCGATCCTCCGCCTCAAGGAGGAGCGCGACGCCCTGATCCTGGCGCACTACTACCAGGAGCCGGAGATCCAGGACCTCGCCGACTTCGTCGGCGACTCGCTCGAGCTGGCCCGGAAGGGGAAGGCCTCGGACAAGCCGGTCATCGCGTTCTGCGGCGTCCACTTCATGGCCGAGACGTCGAAGATCCTGACCCCCGAGAAGACCGTCGTCGTCCCCGACCTCGAGGCCGGCTGCTCCCTGGCCGACGGCTGCCCGGCGCCCCTCTTCGCCGAGTGGCTTCGGAAGTACCCCGGCCACACCGTCGCCTCGTACATCAACTGCTCGGCGGCGGTGAAGGCGCTCTCCGACGTCATCGTCACCTCCTCCTCGGCCGAGGCGATCCTGAACCAGATCCCCGACCCGGTCGTCTTCGCCCCCGACAAGAACCTCGCCGCCTGGCTCGAGAAGAAGCTCGGCCGGAAGTTCGTCGTCTGGCCGGGGACGTGCGTCGTCCACGAGACGTTCTCCGAGAGGCGGATCCTCGACCTGATGGTGAGGAACCCGTCGGCCCGCCTCGTCGCCCACCCCGAGTGCGACGAGCGGATCCTCGCGCACGCCCACTTCGTCGGCTCCACCTCGGCGCTGCTCCGGCACGTCACCGAGTCGGAGCACCGCTCGTTCATCGTGGCGACGGAGGAGGGGATCCTCCACCAGATGCGCCGCGCCGCGCCGGGCAAGGAGCTCCTCGCGGCGCCGCCCGACGAGGGCTGCTCCTGCAACGCCTGCCCGCACATGAAGCGGAACACCCTCGAGAAGCTCTGGCTCGCGCTCCGGGACCTTTCGCCCGCGATCGAGGTGCCGGAGGAGACGCGCCTCGCGGCGAAGCGCTCGCTCGACAGGATGCTCGAGCTGACGGCGGGGAAGACGTTCGTCCCCGCGCTCGGCCGCTCGTGAGCCGATCGGCTTCGTGACGGAAGCCGCCGCCCCGCGTCCGAAGCCGCGCGTCCCCCCGGGGGCGCTCGTGGGCGGGTTCGTCGTCCTCCTGGCGGGCGCCGTCGCGGCGCACCTCGTCCTTCCCGAGTGGCAGCCTCTCGGGGTCTCGAAGGAGGCCGCGATCGCGACGGCCCGCGCCGAGATGGCCGCGGTCGGCGCGACGCTCCTCGCGCCGAAGGCCGGGGTGAGGAACGGCCTCGCCTCGAGCGAGCTCGAGCGCGCCTACCGTCGCCTCGGCCGGGAGGCGCCGCGGTGGCTCGCCCGCCACGGCGGCCTCGCCTCCTGGGTCGTCTCGGGGTCGCTCCGCGTCCCCGGCGTCGGGACCGGGCCGGCGGAGGTCGCCATCGCGCGCGACGGGACGCTCCGCCGCGTGGAGTTCACGAGCGGGAGCGTCTTCCGCGTCGCCGCCCCCTCCGGAGAGGTGCAGGCCGCGCGCGAGCGCTTCGCCGCAGGAGTCCTCGGGCGACTCGCCCGCGGGGAGGCGCTCGGCGCCCCGACGGACCACGAGAGCGGCAGTACGATCGTCCGCGTCTGGGAGCTCGGCCCGTCCCGCGAGGGGCCCCGAGAGGTCGTGACGCGCGTCGCGCCGACGACGGCGATCCTCGTCCTCTCCCGGGAGCTCGCCGACCCCGACATCGGCGCGCGCTACGAGAAGCTCACGTTCCGGGGGCTCGCCATCGCCATCCCGCTCTTCGGCGTCGTCGGCCTCGGAGTCCTCGTCGTCTTCGGCGTCCTCCTCTTCCGGAGGCGGCTCGGATTCCGGATCGCGATCGGTCTCGGCCTCCTCGGCGTCGCGGGGATGGTCCTCTCGGGCGCGCTCTTCGAGCTCGGCGGGCAGCGGGGACTCCTGGCGGGCTTCATCGTCACCGGGCGTCTCCTGGTCGCGGTCGCGCTCGTCGGCTACTGGGCCGTCGCCGAGGCGATGCTGCGGGACTCCGTCCCGGGCTTCCGGACGAGCCTCGACGCGCTCGTCGCGGGCCGCCTCACGCCGCGGCTCGGGTCGGCGATCCTCGGTGGGCTCGGCCTCGGCGGAGCCATCGCGGGCCTCCGCCTCCTCTTCGCCTCGTCCGTCGCGGCCGCGGGGGTCCCCGGCGTCTACGCCGAGGCGCCGTCCTACGTCCTCCCCCTTTTCGGCGGCATCGCGAACGCCTTCCTCGAGGGTCCCTACGCGGCCGCGACGCTCCTCCTCGGCGCGGCGCTCGCCCGTTTCGTCCTCCCGCCCGAGAGGGCCGACGTCCTCGGCGCCGTCCTCTTCGCCCTCTTCTACTCCTGCTCCTTCCTCTACGCCCCGTGGGGAGCGCTCCTCGTCCTGACCCTCGCCGAGGCGGCCTTCCTCCTCCTCGCCTTCCGGTCCCACGGCCTGACCGGCCTCCTCGTCGCGGCGACGGCGCCGGCCCTCTTCCGCGACCTCCTCGCGGCCTCCCGCTTCCCGGGGGAGCTCTTCGTCCCCCTCCTCCTCACGGCGGCGTCGCTGGCCGCCCTCGCGTGCGTCGGCGTCGTCGCGAGCCGCCGCCCGGAGCGCGAGGACGAGGCGCGGGTCGACGCACCCGAGTTCGTGAAGCGGCTCGAGGCCGAGCGGCGCGTGAAGTACGAGATGGACCTCCTCTCGCGGATGCAGCTCGCGCTCCTCCCCGACGCGCCGCCCGACGTGCCCGGGCTCCAGATCGCGGCGCGGACGATCGTGGCGACCGAGGCGGGAGGAGACCTGTACGAGTTCCTCGTCGACGAGGAAGGGGCGCTCTGGGTCGCGGCCGGCGACGTCGCGGGGCACGGCTACTCCTGCGGCATCCAGGGAGCGATGGTGAAGGCCTGCCTCCTCTCGCTCGTGAAGGCGGGGCGCCGTCCGGGCGAGGTCCTCGCCGAGATCGACCGCGTCCTCCGCGCGGGGCGCGCCGCGCGCCTCTTCACGACGCTCGTCCTCGTGAGGATCGAGCCGGCCACCGGGCGCGTCGTCCTCGCGAACGCCGGGCACCCGTGGCCGCTCCTCGTCGTCGAGGGGCGCGTCCGCGAGCTCTCCGTCTCCGGCCTCCCGCTCGGGAAGGGGCCGGGGCGCACCTACTCCGAGCTGGAGCTCGAGCTGCCGGGCGCGGCGAGCCTCGTCTTCGCCTCCGACGGCCTCTTCGAGGGCCCCGACCGCTTCGACGACCCGTACGGCTACGAGCGCCCGCGAGGCGTCCTCGAGCGCATCGGGCTCTGGAGACGGCCCGCCGACTCGATCCTCGAGGCGCTCCTCGCCGACTGGCGCACGCACATCGGCGAAGGGGAGCCCGCCGACGACACGACCCTCGTCGTCGTCCGCCGGACGATCTGGTCCTGAAGGGCGCGCGCGCCGCCCCCTCCCGGCACTGAGCCTTCCCGGGGGGTGCGCGCTCTCCGGGGGGTGCTGTTCGCGACCCCCCGGACCCCCTGACTCCGGGCCACGGCGATCTCCCGCGTCGTCACTTGCGCCACGCGAGAGGCGATCCCCCGGACCCCCCAGGTCACGTCCGTAGCTTCTCTTGATGCCTGCTCATGTACTGAGACTCGTCGCGACGAGACGAAGCGCGCGGTTCGTGCGAGGATCGGGCGGGATGAAGATCGCGTTCATCGGGACTCACGGAGTCGGCAAGACGACCCTCTGCTACGACCTCGCCGCCGCGCTGAAGCGGCGCGACCTGACCGTCGAGCTCGTACGCGAGGTGGCGCGCGAGTGCCCGCTCCCCATCAACCGCGACACGACGATCAAGGCGCAGGCCTGGATCCTCCACACGCAGATCGCCTGGGAGCTCCAGGCCGAGGCCAAGGCCGAGGTCGTCGTCTGCGACCGGGCCGTCCTCGACAACTACTGCTACCTGAAGCGGGCCGCCCCGGGCGACCCGCAGGTGAAGGTGCTCGAGGAGCTCGTGAAAGCCTGGCTCCCGACCTACGACGCCCTCTTCCGGGTGCCGATCGTCGGGGACCCGAGCTTCGACGGCGTCCGCGACACCGACCTCGCCTTCCAGCACGACATCGACGCGCTCCTCCTCGCGACGCTCGAGGATTGGGGCGTTCCGTTCGTCGCGCTCGACGCCGTCTGCCGCGAGGGATGGGCGAAGTGCGCGATCGAGAGCCTCCTCCCGGCCCTCCGGCCTCAGGAGCTCCTCTTCCCGGAGGCGGCCGGGCGCTGAGGGGAGACCCGGCGGCCCGGGTCCTCCCCGTTCGCGCTCCGGCGGGGCGCGCAGCGCAGCCTTCCCGCGCGGAGAGGGAGGCGCCGAAGGCGCCGGGGGAGGACCCGGCGGTCCGGGTCCTCCCCGTCCAAGTCAGTCCTTCCAGATCTCGAACGTCACCCGGTAGGACGTCGCCCGCTTGTAGTTGCGGGTCTTCATCCTCACGAAGACCTTGTTCGTGTCGTGGACCTTGCCGGAGTCGAGCGTCGCGGTCCGGTCGTTCTCGGCCCAGGAGCCGCCGTCCTTCCCCGGCACCGTCACCGTGTAGCGGCACTTCCAGTCGCGCGCCTCGTCGCGGTTCGAGTACTCGAACTCCACGACCATCGTGTGCGTCTCGCCCGCGTCGTTCTCGGCGTCGGCGAAGTCGTCGGCGTCGGGCCAGTTGCGAAGCCTCACCGACTCGATCGTCACCGGCCCCTGGCGAATCCCGACCTTCGACTCCTTCCCGGCGCCGAACGGGAACGTCTTCGTGTAGCTCTTCCGCTCGCCCGGGTCGGCCGCGGCGGCGGGCGAGAGGGCGACGAGGACGAAGAGCGTGGCGAGAGCGAGAGCGGCGCGCTTCATGGGACCTCCGGACGTCGTACTGGGGGGCGAAGCGAATTCTACGAGCGCACGGCGCCGTGTCGAGGGACGCGCGCCGAGCGCCTCGTTGACAGTGGCGCCCGGTTGCGCTCTTCTCCCTGCGATGTGCGGAGCTCTCCGCCGCCGCGGCCGGCCCGTCGCGGCCGGCCTCCTCGTCCCTCTCCTCGCCGCCCTCGCCGGCCCCCTTTCCGCCGCCGACGCGCCGGACGAGGCCGAGCGCGTCCGGCTCCTCGAGCAATCGATCCGGCCGCGCTCCGTCGTCTCCTCGCCGCTCGGGATGGTCGTCACCTCCGCGCCGGAGGCGACGTGGGCCGGCGTGCGGATGCTCGAGGCCGGCGGCAACGCCGTCGACGCGGCCGTCGCGGCGGCGTTCGCGCTCACCGCGGCCGACCCCGGCGGCTCCGGCCTCGGCGGGCAGACGTGGCTCGTCCTCCGCACCGCCTCCGGAGAGGAGCGCGCCGTCTTCTGCCCGGCTCCCGTGCCGATCCGGATCGACCGCCGCCGGCTCCGCGCCGCGCGGGACGGAGCCGACCTCTGGGGGCCGATGGCGGCCGCGGTCCCGACGACCGTCGCCACGCTCGCGCACGCCCTGCGTGTCTACGGCACGAAGCCGTTCGCCGAGGTCCTCGCCCCGGCGATCGAGGCGGCGGAATCGGGCTACAGGACGCAGGTCTACGAGCATGGCTACCTCGGCGATTACCGCCGCCGCCTCTTCGACTCCGACGTCCTCTACCCCGTCTACCTGACCGGTCCCGTCGACGACTCGGGGATTCCCGGGCCCGCCCCCCTCGGTACGTGCGTCCGTCTCCCGAACCTCGCCCGCACGCTCGCCCGTCTCGCCGAGCGCGGTCTGGAGGACTTCTACACGGGCGAGATCGCTGCGACGCTCGAGCGGGAGGTCCTCGCGGCCGGCGGCTTCCTCACGCGGCCGGACCTCGCCCGTATCCCGGGCCGCGTCCTCGACGTCCCGCCCGTGCGTGGCTCCTACCGCGGCCTCACCGCGCTCTCCGTCCCGTCGCCGGGAGGGGGAGGCGTCCTCGTCATGGCTCTCCAGGTCCTCGGCGCCCTGGAGGAGGAGCGCCTCCGGGAGCCCGGCCTCGCGCGCGGCCACGCGATCGTCGAGGCCGTCCGCCTCGCGCGGGCGGAGGCGGCTGCGCACCGGGGCCAGCCGGAGGTCCCGGAGGGGCCGCTTCGCTCCGAGTGGCTTTCGCCCGCCTGGGCCGAGCGGCAGGCCCGCCGAATTCGCGCCGACAGGGCGCTGCCGCCGTCCGAGCTCGGCGACGCGCTCCCCTTCGCCTCGGGAATCCGCGGGACGACCCACGTGTCCGTCGCCGACGCCCACGGCAACGTCGTCTCGCTCACCCAGACCCTCGGCCGCTACTACGGCGCCGCGTGGGCCGCGCCGAGCCTCGGATTCCTCCTGAACGCGTTCCTCGAGCCGCTCGTCTCCGACGACCCCGCCTCTGCGGAGTATCTGAAGGCAGGCGGCGTCGTGCCGATGCCCGTCTCGCCGCTTCTGCTTCTCCGTGACGATCGTCCCGCCCTGATCGCCGGCGCGCCCGGGAGCAGCCGGATCCCCTCCATCCTCCTGAGCCTCGTCACTGCGTTCGTCGACGGCGGCGACACGCCCGCCGCCGCCTACGCCCGACCGCGGATGGTCTGGGAGGACGACCTCGCCGGCCCGCGCGTCATGCTCGAGCTCGCGCCGCCTTTCACGGAGCGCGACGTCGCGGCGCTCGAGGCGATGGGCTACCCGAGCGTCTGGGCGCTTCGCGCCCCGAGCCGCGACAGCGGCGTCTTCGGAGGCATCTACGGCGTCGCGCGCGACGAGGCGCGCGGGGTCTGGACGGGAATCGTCGACGGCCGGCGGGCCGGCGTCGCCGCCGCCCCGGCCCGGGTCCCGCCGCCCGCCCGCTGAGCCGCGGGCGCCCCGGCGGGCGCGGTCCGCTCCGCGGCAGCCCGACAGCTCTTCGTAGGGCGTGTAGAGCGGCTGCGTCCCCTCCTCGCCGCGCCCCTTCGCCTCGAGCGACGAGAGCAGCTGGTGGACGAGCGAGGCCGCGGGAAGAGGGACGCCGTTCGCCCGCGCGGCGCGGAGCACGATCGCGAGGTCCTTTTGCTGGTGCTTGATCGCGAACGCCGGCTTGAAGTCGCGGTCGAGCATCTTCTTCCCGAGCACCTCGAGCGCCCAGGAGTTCGCGGCGCCCCCCGTCAGCGCGGCGTGGATCGCCTCCATCGGCAGCCCCGCGGCCTTCGCGAACGCCATCCCCTCCGACACCGCCGCGAGCGTTCCCGCCACGATCACCTGGTTCGTCGCCTTCCCGAGCTGCCCGGCGCCCGAAGGGCCGAGGTGCGTGATCCGCCTCCCCATCGCCTCGAGCACCGGCCTCGCCTTCCCGAGCGCCTCCGCCTCGCCGCCGACGAAGAACGACAGCGTCCCTTCGTTCGCCCCCTTCTGCCCGCCGGAGACGGGCGCGTCGAGGAAGGAGATCCCCTTCTCGGCGAGACGTGCGGCCACGAGCCGGGCCACCGTCGGGTCGATCGTCGAGCAGTCGACGACGACCGCTCCGGGTCGCGCCCCTTCGATCGTCCCGTTCCTCCCGAGGTGCACCTCCTCCACGTCGGGGCCGTCGGAGACGCACGAGACGACGACGTCGCTCGCGGCGGCGACGGCGGCCGGCGTCGACAGCGCCGCGACGGGAGCGAGGCCGCCCGCGAGGTCGGAGGCGAGGCGGATCGCCTTCTCC
>Ga0116155_10003326_pt1 | contig 10691 bp, 9 predicted proteins | sample AD_UKC032_MetaG_FD_89890 | JGI IMG/M metagenome (GOLD analysis project Ga0116155, IMG submission 89890) | Active sludge microbial communities of municipal wastewater-treating anaerobic digesters from USA - AD_UKC032_MetaG | ecosystem: Engineered > Bioreactor > Anaerobic > Digestate | place: USA... | reverse complement strand
CCTCTCCCTTCACCCATATGCCGCTGAAGGATTCATTGCCCTCGATCGCGGCTTTTATCTCCCTGGTGAGTTCGGTTACCGTGTAAAAGTGGTCGCTCATTTTTTAGGATCGCAATTAATTTTTTAACAATGATGCGCCAGTATTGTAATCAGATTAAAAAGGTAAATCCTGCTTTGAACATGAGAGCCATGGTGGTCAGTGTCGTATCAGCTGCGCTGTCCTCATACCCCGGGACAAATGCCGCCTGCAGCTGTACTCCCAGATCCAATCTGAGAAAAGAAGCCAGGGGTATTGAGCCGCCAAGTCCTATATAAACGCCGAAATCGCTGTCGCCATTGTTTTCATCAACCTCATAATCGTATCCATATAGACGATCGATATCCTTGTCGTCGTATAACCGTATATACTCCCATCTGCCGACTTTGAATCCCATAAAAAGGCCCGCTTCATAGTAGAAGTAAGAGACATAGCCCTTCCAGCCGAATAAAATATCGATAAAGTTAGTCGTGATCGTATCGGTGAATTTTCCCCGGCCGGGATAGTCTCCATGGATGACAAAGGGTTTGCCGGTGTATTCAACCCCGAACATGACAGCCCCTGCGCTGACCGGGCCGTACCCGAAGCTCAATCCGCCGGAATATGCGAAGCCGACTCCCATGGCTCGATCCAGACCGTCTGGCAGTTCTCCTCCCATCATGGAAATACCGACTGCGCCGTGCGGTTCGAGTATGAATTTACCGGCAGGCGAAGGTGGGCTCATGAGCCCGGCTCTGGCCATGGAAACGCAGGCAAGCACGATGATTGCGGTTACAACTGATTTTTTCATGTGGCATCCTCGCATTGATAATCTGGGATCGCGATTATGAATTTGTCAGGCGATCTTGAAATATTTTCCGGATTCTGAGTTTATGTCAATCCTAATATTTGTGCATTGTTTAGAAGTGCTCTGACCCCGGGATTCATTTTTTTGCTCTGACCCTCAATATTTCTAAAAAATTTTTTCAATTTAATCAATCCCGATCGTATATTATGCAACTGGTAAAACTATGGCAAGAAAACCAAGATTATGTGCTCCAGGACTGACCTATCATGTCATGTCCCGGTGTATAGAAAGCAGTGAAAAAATGAAGCGTGACAGTGTCAAAAATATAATGGAGGAAGTCATTAATATGGCTCTTTCGAAATATGCATTTGAATTTATCAGTTACACCATTTTAAGCAACCATTTTCACTTCACTATCAAAACTGTCGAGAATGGCGCAACAATCTCAAGGATTATGCAATATATTAAAGCCCGTGTTGCGCAGCGCTACAACAAGATGATGAACCGAATCGGTCCCTTCTGGAATGAACGTTTTAAAGATATCATCATAGAACATTCAGATGACCCGGAGTCACATTTTTTCAATAATCTATGGTATCAGGCATTTAATTCTGTAAGGAAGGGATATGTCTCTGATCCAAGAAAATATCGATATTCAAGTATCAACGCCTATTTAGATGAGAATTATCAGTCGACGATAAAAATAACACTTCACCCGTTTTTTCTTGCACTTGGTGATACTTTTTCTGAACGAGTCAAAAAGTTTTTAGTATATGAAGAAAGGTACAGAAAAAGAATGGCATTTCTGGTTTAAAATATTAGGAGATTATTTATATGATAATTAGATTGATCGAATTTTTAATCTATTATTGATTGATAGAGCCTGGTTAAAAAAATATAAAAGGTCATGAATATTTAAATTCTCTGACTCGTTAAAAAATGCAGAGGATCTCTGCGTTTTCCATTCGTCTTGCGGCCTTTTTACATCGTAATAAACAGAAGGGAAAATCATTACGCCAAGGTCATGCATGAAAGAAATAGTCTCTTCGATTTCATCCCTGGTCTGGTCAGGAAGCCCGAGAATAAAATATGCTCTGACCCTCATTCCCAGTGATCGTGCAAATAAAGAAATCTCCTTTACTTTATTTGAATCAAATGGTCGAACATGTTTTTTCAGAATATCATTGGACTGACTCACCAGAGATACATTCAGTTCATGAAACCCGACCCGGGACATAAATAATATTATATCTTCATCAATACTTTCAAGTGAAAGACCGTTCATGGCTGTCAGGTCGAGTGTGATCTTCTTTTTTTTCTGGTAATCAAGCAATCCTGTCAGTAGGTTTTGTGTGTGTTCTCGGGAGGCCATGAGATTATCATCTTCGAAATTAAAGAGATTCAAGTTATAGCGCTGGGTACACAGGTCAATTTCTTTTAATAATGCATCAATGTCTCTGACCCTGTACTTGTTGCCCCAAAGGTCGCGCGATGTACAAAAATCACAGCGATTTGGACATCCCCGGGAAGAAATGATGGATGTTCCCTTTTTTGTGTAGAACCTGAAATCGCGCAGCTTCAAATGGTCTCTTGCCGGAAAAGGAATAGAATCCAGATCTTTAATGTTTTCTTTGCCGGTTGTTCTGATCGAGTTATTTTCCAGATAGCAAAGGCTCGGAACTTCAGATATTTCAATTGTGCCGGATAAATATTCAATAAGATTCACGGCGGCCTTTTCACCTTCTCCGGTTATAACATAATCTACTCCGCACTGTAAGAGATAATAGTCAGGATACAGGGCTGCATGATATCCACCTGTAACGATTATTGCATTTTTTTTCAATTTTCTAATGATTGTAATTATTTCGGAAGTTTCTTCATAATATGTGGTAAACAGGCAGGAAATAAAATAGATTTCGGAATCGCAATTTTTAATCTGTCTGGCGATTTCCTGAAAACTTGCGCCGTAGTGGCAATAATTTTTATAGGGGAATCTCGTTTTTATATTATCGGATAGAAAAAATGCTTCAAGATAACCGAATTCGGATGGTATCGGTATAATATGCTTTTTAGGTGTATGGCCATTGATGAATGATACCCTGTGACCGGCATCCTCAAGAGCGCCTATTACGTATAAGAGACCGATGGGCTGGCGACGCAGGGATGTACAGTAAAAATCCTGCAATGGGGGGTTTATACAACAAATATTCATGTCTATTATCAATAAAAAAAGTATCAATTCTGTCAAGCAAGGCTTAATTTATATGTTTTTCACATCCAGGGGTCAGAGCAATATTTGGAGATTCTTTGGGGTCAGAGCATATTTATAGTATTAAAATGATTATTGTAATAGACATATCATTACACGATAATCACTTTATCAATAAATGGTAAAAATGTACTGGTATTCACTAATGAGCAAATAAAATATCAAATATGATTCTATAGCATGGGGCTATCAATGGCCACAAACGACAGTGAAAGACAGACAAACATTGCGATTATTGCATCCGTTGTTTTCTTTCTGTTCTGGTTTGCTCTCAACCGTTGGGTTCTTCCCTATTTCGGGATATATACCTGAATGAGCGATTGCTCCCAGGTTCGGAGCGAGGAAGAGATTAAAAAATAAGGACGTGCAATGAAAATTCTGATAACGGGAACTGACGGGTTCATTGGCGGATATCTTAAGCAGTATTTCACTGCCGCCGGTTTCAACGTGACCGGCACAGTGTATCTGAAATCCCCGGGTCGGGATGAATACTTTGCCGACATTACGGATCCGCGCAGCTTAGACTCTCTTCCTGATGCCGGATATGACGCTGTTGTTAACGCTGCAGGAACAGTCGATCAATCCGCAAAAACGGAAGTCATGATGGCCGTTAACGCAATCGGAGCCCGGAATCTTGCGCAATGGTCGCATAAGATCGGGTGCCCTCATTTTATCCAGCTGAGTTCAATTGCAGTCTATGGCCTGAAAACTCTCGGGACAGACAGAAGGGAGGATTCAACCCCGAGGTTTCGCGGACTGATCGGAATCCCCTATATGCGGTCCAAGGCGATTGCGGAAAAATATATCGAACAGGGCCCATGCCCCTATACGATGCTGAGGCTTCCTGCGGTGATCGGGAGGGGTGATTCGTTTACTTCTCCGACGATTGCGGGAGCGATTAGAAGCGGGGATTTCTTTTTTACGGGAAGTGGAGAGAAAATGGTTTCGCTTCTGTTCGCCGGGAACCTGGGGCCATGTATTGATCTGGTAATGAGAAAGGGGCCTTCTAACGACTGCTTCAATTGCTGTGATCACCACATTCCCTGGAGGGATATTGTCTCTGAATATGCAATGGCCCTCGGTTATCCGGCCCCGGTGACAAAAAGGGGATTGGTTTATTTTATGGGACGCATCAAAGACCCGGCAACGCAGATGTTTTTTTCATTTTCGCTGTTCGGGTCCCATTTCCCCAGCGACAAGCTCATCGAGGCCACCGGTTTCAGACCGCCGCATCACTGGACATATGCGGTGCGTGAAAGTGTCGCAGGACTGTGAGATCATATTTAATTAAAATCTGGATTCGAGCTGTGCCACCGACATGCCGTATTTTAAATTCATGTGCCGTAGGCGCTGTGAAAGGATGGTGGCGAGCTCTTTCATTATCTTGAGCGTGAAGCGGGAATTTCTCGTGCTCAGGTCGTGAAAGGCTTTTTTTGAAATGAAAATCAATATGCCCTGACCGCGGGATATAACTGAGGCCGAATGTTTCTCGTCGTTCAGGATTGACATCTCGCCGAAAAAATCACCGCGGTCGAGACGCTGCAGCCGCTTGTACTTGTTGCCGGAAATTTTTTTTACGACTTCAAAATCGCCTCTGACGACGAAATAAAGGCCCTTGCCTTCCTCGTTTTCGCGTATGATCATTTCCATCTCCCGGGTGGCGACGACCTCCGCTATCGTGCTGAAATCGTCAAGTTCGGCGTCCGAGAAGCTGTTGAAAAATCCGATTAGTTTCAGGTATTCTTTCATGGAATAAGTTCTCCGTGTTATTTTGCCGCGCGGGCGAGTATGTCCATCATCTGACCGTGTATTCGCCCGTTTGAAGCAAGAATCTCCGGCGTTTCAGGCTTAAACGCACCTCCGCCGAACCTTGTCACCTTTCCGCCCGCTTCCTCCACAACGATACTGCCGCCGGCAGTGTCCCATGGCGAAAGCTGCTGCTCCCAGTATCCGTCCAGCCTTCCGCAGGCGACATAGCACAGATCAATGGCTGCGGAACCCATTCTGCGTATGCCCTGAATTTTCGGGAGCATTTGATTGAATTCGCGTATATTGTTTTTTTCAATGGTCTCTTTGTCGTACGGGAAGCCGGTGGCGACAAGGGATATCCCTATGTCATCGATCGCCGACACCTTTATCGGGGAGTTGTTGAGAAACGCGCCGCATCCCTCCGATGCCCAGAACATTTCACCGAGAAACGGATTGTAAACCACGCCGGATACTATCTTGTTTTTTGTGCGGGAAAACAGGCCGATGGATACGCAGAAGAAGGGAAGGCCGTGAGCGTAATTGTTGGTTCCGTCAAGGGGATCGACGTACCAGATGTATTCGCCTGTAGTCTCCTTCCTGCTTCCCTCTTCGGCGATGATCGTATCTTCGGGAAACATCCGGCCGATTTCGTTGAAGAGAAATTCCTCGGAAGCCCTGTCCATGTTCGTGACCAGGTTTGTCCTGCTCTTGTAGGATACGACCGTTTCGGCGGAGCGGAATCCCCTGAGCAGTATCGATCCCGCCCTGGCCGCTACGTCGCGGGTGAAATGGAGAATATCGCCGCGCATTTTAATAAACTCCGCCGATTCCGATTAGGAAGTTGAATTCGTAATGGCCCTGGGCCGTGTCGGTGAGCTCGATATAGAATGCCTGGTAGAGGAAAAGGTATTTGATTATTTCCTCCTCGACTTTGAATCCGAAATTGTGGCCGTATGTCCAGAACCCCGATATTGCGTCTCCCTTGAGCCATTTATCCGAATTGAGCCCGAACCAGCCCTGACCGTTGAGCGCGTCATACGGCTTCGTGTTGTTCGTGTCGCGGTAGTAGAGACGTTCGATGAATTCCACGGAAAAAGTGAAATCCCTCTTGTCGTTGGTCTTCATTATTTCCCACAGCTTGATGCCTATGCCGAATTCATATACGCCCCACCAGTTCGAGAGCTTGTTGGTGTGGTCCATGATGTAAAAATCGCGCCAGTTTATAAAGGCGTAATAGGAAATAGTATCGTTCACCTTATAGGAATAATTCATGCTGAAGTTGTCGATATCGAGGGTCTGATTTTTACTGGCCTTCGTGTCGAACGGGAGAAGCCTCGGATAAAACCTGAAGCGAAGGTCCATCTTGTCCTTCTGGTATCCGAAAAGAAGCCCGATCTTGACGTCCCATAACCTCAGATCGTCGTTGAAGCTGATCCCGCTGTCATAATGATTGAACTGGATGCCCAGGCCGACGGAGTATCCTTTGATTTTAAACATGCCCTCTAAAGTCTCGTTGTGCACGCACAGGGTCGACGGCATCATGCCCCCGAGCCAGGGATTTTCGAGCAGGAGGTCGATTTCCCAGGACGGGGTCGGCGTTATGCGGCAGAATATCCTTTCCGGAACATCGACGAAGAAGCCGCTGTCGTAAACCATGTCGTATTTTTCACTGGACATGTCGTAGCCTGTCCTGAGCATGAAGTCGATTGTGGCGTATACTATTGTGGATTCGCGCTCCTTTTTCTCTTTTTTGAGCTGATCCATCTCTTCCTTGCGCCTCTGGTCCTCTTCCTCTTTCTTCCTGCGTTCCTGTTCGAGCTTTTTCTGTATCTGCATTCTTTTCAGGTATGCGTCAGGGAGCCATTTGGGGACTTCCTTGTTTTCGGGGTCATGCTTCAATACCAGCTCGCCGACCCGGATCGCATTGTCGTAGTCGCCTTTTTTATAGTATATGTATCCGACTTTTTCGCCGGATATGACCTGGTAGGGATTACGGTGCAGCGCCTCCTCGTAGCTGGGAATGGCCTTGTCGATGTCGCCGTTCAATTCATATGCCCAGGCCCTGTTGTGATATGCCTGCGCGGATTCCTTGTCGTAAATCTCGATCGCGCGGTCAAACTGGTCGATCGCTTCCTTATATTGTCTTTTCTCTCCCATCAGGGCGCCCTGCCGGTTTATGCTCTGAGGGTCGCGCGCGTGGGCGTTTTCCCGGACGCAGAAGAGCGCCAGGAACAGGATGATAAACACGGATGCAGAATATAGAATTCCCGCGATACTTTTTTTGTTCAATTTGTTATGGGCCATGATATCCCTCGGCCGCACGGGAACTGGCGGAATTGCGGCCGATGTCTTTATTCTATTCTATTTTTCGGTAAAAGTGTAATTAATAATTAAAATCTTGTTTTGACAATGGCTATCAGGGCTGGTTATTAACGGCTTTCTTGGATTCATCCTCTCCGTCGTTCAAGCGTATGTCATAGGCCGATTTATTGACCGGAATGGGAATATCGACGTCCTGTTCGTCTTCGAGCTGGTTCTTTGGTTCCTGTATCTCGTATTTTTTTTGTTCCTGTTCTTTTTTTTGTCTGATGCCGTCGAGATGGTTCTGGATGTTGATGTCGTTCGGGTCAGCCATCTGGGCCTTCATATAATAGTTTTCGGCCTCGACAATGTTTCCCATTTCTTCATAGGACATGCCGAGATAAAGGTACAGCGACGATCCGGTTTCTTTCTGCTTCATGGCCTGGGTAAAATACTCGATTGCCTTGGGAATGTTTCCTTTGGTGAACTCAAGGACGCCCATTTGATAGTAAACCCTTGGATCGTCGTTTTTCAGTCTCATGGCATTGTTGAGGTATTCAGTGGCGCTGTCGATATCCTGCAGCGTGATGCTTATGATGCCGAGCTGATAATTCGCCTCGAAGTTTTCCTTGTTTATCCAGAGGATCGACTGATACAGTTTTTTCGCGCGTTCCCATTGTTTTTCCTCGATCAGTTTCCGCGCAGTTTCGAAATAGGATATTTCTTTGTATTCCAGCACCCTGACCATGTACTCCTTCAGAGCGATATGGTAATCCATTCTTTTTTTAAGATTGAAAAGATGCTCCGTTTCCTTTTCATAGTCGTTGCGCGACTCGTAGAATTCGGTCGCCTTCAATGAGGAAAGGATTTCCCGGTTGTATTGATAACGGATTGCTGCAGTATTCATGGCGATCAGGGAGGATGTCTGCTTGTCGAACAGGCCCAAGAAAAGATTGTCATGAGCAAGATATGATTCAATGAGCTTTGAATCCGGAATATACGTCTCTTTTTCAGTCCTTAAACAGCAGGATTCATCATTTTTTTTAGGAGGAAGATATGCCATCAATGAGGAAATGTCCGTGAATAGTAGATGTGAAAGGGCATGCTGCTCGTCGAAAAAAAGAATCTGCTTCTCATTCTGACTGGCTATAAATTTTAAAAGATTGTTATACCGGGCGGCATTGATATCAAGGGACGCGCCGCTGTCTGAAGCCAGGATGACCATTACATCGGAGAACAGGTATATGCAATGCCGTGAGAAACATTTTTTGAAGTTCCCAGCCATGGAGGCCAATGTGTCGGGACTGCATCCCGGGATGTTTATGACCTGGGCGATGATTCCGTCTTTGCTGAGGTTTTTTTTCAGCAGCCCGTAATATTCAGCGGAAAACCTGAAATTATTATAGTTCTGGTCGAGAATGTTGGGGATATCGGTGATGATTTGGAATTTTTCATTTCTTTTGCTGATAAATAGCAGGGTATCCATCGTGTCCGGAATGTATGTCTGGCTGCCTGAAAACGGCAGCGTGTCAAAATCGACGATTTTATCCGAGAGCGGATCAAGGCAAACCGCCCGTTTAAAATATCCGATTCCCGGGTTCCGGAAGAACTTCTGGTTCCCATCGATAAAAAGGACCGTTGATGTTTCTTCCTCGCTGTAGTACAGCGAAATCGGGGCCAGCGCCCGCTTAAGATTGCGGATGGTGCTGTCCTTTACCGAGAAAACAAGCCTCCCGTCTATCTCGATGCCTGTTTCAGCCTTGATATATGGGGCGTTGTAGTTGATGTTTTTCAGGGCATCGAAATTTTTGGCGTGAGTAAGAAAGAATTCGTTGTCCAGTGATATTGGAGAAACGATGTGCGAAATAATCACCAGGGCTATAAAGAGAAGAATGTATCCGAAATAGGTCCCTTTTTTCGCCAAAGACGTTTTTTTGTTGATAATGAATAATCCTGGAACGATGACATTGATGGCGGAAATGAAATATACAATAAAGAAAAACCAGAAATTCGTGAATGGGACCATCGAGAGTATGATGAGTATCGTGGCAGGCATGATGAACATCGACAGCTGCAGGATGGCGAACCGCTGTTCATGACGGTAATGGATAAGGATGATTTTTATCGCCTGACTGAACGCGAAGCTTATCAAAAAAAACAGCGGCGCAAAAAAAATCAGTACCGCTGAGAAATACAGTCTGTCGCCGAAATGGAAGAGGCTCATTATGGGGATAAAAAACAGCAGCGGGTAGATGGTTTGCGCGTATGCGCTCCATTTCTGCAGTCGGAGTATTCTACCAGCTATAAATCCGCACAGACTGATGATGATGACAAAAAGGAAGAAAACCAATTTGTTGTAATAACTATTTCCCTGCGTGGCAAGAATGCATGTATATACGCAATAGAAATATACGGCGGGGATTGAAAACTGCATGTAGTGCATCACAAGATCTTCTCTCGTCAACGGAGGGGGCTGGTCGGGGTTTACCTTGTCGCTTTCATATTCACGTGCGAATTGAGTCAGCGGTGAATATGGCAGATCGTAATAATACATGAGAGGCATGATGAGCGCCGGAAAGGACACCGCAGCCCAGCCCGGTAAAAGTGACTGCAGGGCCAGGTATTTCATCGCTATTCCGGTTGATATGCCTGCGAGGATAAAAATATAGAAAAGATGGGTCGGCTGCTTGTCATCGATAAAGTCGCCGCATGATGTTTTCAGAAGATAATTCGTCTTTATGCCTGTGATGAAAAGCGGAAGGCTGAGGAAGATGAAAAGAAGATATGGCGATATTTCGAATAAGTATAGAAGAGACTCCGGGCGATCGGGCCAGATGATGGCCCTCAAGTAATAAATCGACACTGTCAGAATAAACACGATGTCGGTCACGAGATAGAAGGCGCGGTGCCATTTAATTTTCGATAAAATAAACCTTCCTGCGAGACTCCCTAGGCAGAATACGGCGATTGCAGATACAATCACTGTCTTGAATACCGGCATATAAAAAAAATAGTATTTAAGAATTATGGTCAGATCGGTGAGCATGTAGGCGATGGCGGCGGCCGTAAGGTATATGTTTCCGTACAGCGCACGGCGCGCGGAAATCTTCGTGTACTGAAATTCTTTTAAAAGACTCATCGCGTATTCCTTAAACGGTCTTGTCAGTAATAAGTTTATTAAAAGAAAAAAAACAACTCTTTTTTCAAGTTTATCGGCATGAATTGTTCCCGGACTTTGTGAATAAAAAAAATTACTAAGGGAAAAAAAGCCAGATAGCCGAAAGTAGCAATAAGGATAAATATGATTAAAAATATAAAAAAAAGATAAATGAATATGATAATTTATTATAAATCATTTTATTTGCCAAAAATGACTGAAAACAGCCGATTTCTGGCATTAATATATGTGATCATACATCCGAAATTGATAGAGTAATCGGGATTGCCCGCGGTCAGCAAGGAGGCTGGCTGAGACAGATTCAGGGAGGAATCTGAATGATCATCAATCACAACATGCCTGCGATCAACACGAATCGCGTCCTCAAGTT
>Ga0116155_10003324_pt1 | contig 10701 bp, 11 predicted proteins | sample AD_UKC032_MetaG_FD_89890 | JGI IMG/M metagenome (GOLD analysis project Ga0116155, IMG submission 89890) | Active sludge microbial communities of municipal wastewater-treating anaerobic digesters from USA - AD_UKC032_MetaG | ecosystem: Engineered > Bioreactor > Anaerobic > Digestate | place: USA... | reverse complement strand
GGCCGGCGCGGACGCAGCGGTCGCCGGCACCGCCGCCCGTACCCGCATCCATGCCGCCACCGGCGCACTGGCCGGGCAGGGCGCTGCCGTCGCCGGCGCCTCGGCCCGTACCCGCGACCATCAAACCACCGGCGATCTGTTCGGCGCCGGCGCGGTCATCGTCGGCAGCTCAGACCGCAGCCGCGTCGCCAAGACCCACGACACCATCGGCGCACTGTTCGGCGCCGGGGCAGAACTGTTTGGCCAGGCGGCCGGGCCATACGTCGAAATGACGGTGGGCATCGGCCCGCGTAAAAAACCCTACAAATTCCCGCAATGGGAACCGGCCCCGGATCGCCTGCCGGCCGCCGCCGGACGCCGCCGCCGCGACGAGGCCGAACTGATGGTGATCGGCGCCCTGTAACTGTAATTTTCCCACTGAAAATTACAGCGCCGCCTCGCCACACTGCGAGGCATGGAAAAGCAAATCACCCTGCCGGCCCGCCTTGACCGCGCTTTCAGCATCGAGCGCCGCGAGGCCATCAACGCCGAGGCGCGCACCGCCGTTCTCGCCTTTTCATCCGAAGCGCCCTACGAACGCTTCTGGGGTGTCGAAATCCTCGACCACTCCGACGGCGCCATCGACCTCACCCGCCTGCTGGCCACCCGCCCGCTGTTGCGCGACCACGACCCGGCCAAGCTGATCGGCACCATCGAGGACATCAGCATCGGCGCCGACCGCGTCGGCCGCGCCACGGTGCGCTTCGCCAAGACCGGGCAGGGCGACGAAGCCTGGCAACTGGTCGAAGACGGCATCCTGCGCTGCGTTTCGGTCGGCTATCAAATCGACGCCTTGAAGCTCGAAAGTCGCGCCAGCGACGGCACCGAAACCTACCGCGTGACGCGCTGGACCCCGCACGAAATTTCGATGGTCAGCATCCCGGCCGACTTGAACACGGCCATCGGCCGGGCCGACGAAGCGCGCGGCGCCACCATCAACATCACGGTCAACGTCATGGACGACGCCGACCTTGAAGAAGAAGCACCCGAAACCGAAAGCGCGCCTGGCGGCGAGCCGATGGTCGAAGTCCTTGCCTGCAACCCACCCCAGGAGAAATCCCAAATGTCCGAAACCAACAACGCCGCCGCCATCCTGGCCGTGGCCGAGCAGTACAAATCCCACGGCGCAATGGACATGGCTTCGGCCGCTGTCCGCGACGGCATGTCGGTCGAGCAGTTCCAGGCCGCCATCCTTGAAAAGATGGCCACCAAGCCGTCCGCCCCGGCCTCCGAAATCGGCCTGTCGAAGAAGGAAGAAAAATCCTACTCCGTGCTGCGCCTGATGCGCGCCCTGGCCGACCCGACCGACAAGCAGGCACAGCAGCTCGCCGCCTTCGAGCTGGATTGTCACCGTGCCGTCGCCGACAAGATCGGCGAATCGAAGCGCGGCGGCGTCTACCTGCCGTTTGAAGTCCAGAAGCGCGACGTTTCCGTCGGCGCCTCGGGCGGCAACTACCTGGTCGGCACCACGAATGCCGCCGGTTCGTTCATCGAAATGCTCCGCAACCGCAGCCGCGTCGTGCAGCTCGGCGCCCGCATGATGTCCGGCCTCCAGGGCAACGTGACCATCCCGCGTCAGACCGCCGCCGCCACCGCCTACTGGCTGGCCAACGAGACGACCGCAATCACCGAAAGCCAGCAGACCATCGGCCAGCTCTCGCTGTCGCCGAAGAACGTCGGCGCCTACACCGAAGTGTCTCGCCAGTTGATGGTTCAGTCCTCGCCGGATGCCGAGCAACTGGTCATGAATGACCTGTCGCAAGTCATTGCCCTGGCGATTGACTCGGCCGCGCTCAGCGGTTCGGGCGGGTCCGGCCAGCCGCAGGGCATCATCGGCACCGCCGGCGTCGGCTCCGTCACCGGCACCAGCATCGACTACGCCAAGACGATTGAGTTCCAGACCGACGTGGCCGGCGGCAATGCGCTGACCGAAACCTGCGCCTACCTGGCCACCCCGGTCGTCGCCTCGCTGCTCTGCCAGCGCGCCCGCTTCAGCAGCACCGACACGCCATTGTGGCAGGGCAACATCCTCGACGGCACCGTTTGCGGCTTCCGCGCCACCTCGTCGCTGCAGGTGCCGACGGGCAATCTCCTCTTCGGCGATTTCTCGCAAGTCATCATTGCCGATTGGGGCGTCATCGAGCTGGCGACCAACCCCTACGCGAACTTCGCCGCCGGCATCACCGGCGTCCGCGCCTGGGCGACGGTCGACATCGGTGTGCGTCAGGGCGGCGCCTTCTCCCTGGCCACCTCGGTGACCTGATCGTGGCCCTGGTCACAGTCACCCGCGCCTTCTGCATTGCCGGCCTCCGTCAGGAGGTGGGCAGTGTCGTGGAGGTCAGCGACTCCCTGGCCATCGAACTGGCAGCGCTCGGCAAGGCATCCCGCGATGTCGTGCCGGCGCCGGCCAGCGAAGCCCCGCCCAAGCGCAAAGCCAAAAAGGACACACCCAATGAGCCAGTTTAATTTCGCACCCGGCGCCACCGCCATGACCCTGTCGGCCTCGGCCAGCCAGGCCAGCACCGTCACCGGCGCCGCCGTCAATCTATCCGGTTACGACACGCCCATCATCATCGTCCAGAGCCACGGCACGGGCACCGGCACCCTCGACGGAAAGATTCAGGATTCCGCCGACGGTTCCACCAGCTGGGCCGATGTCACCGGCGCCACCTTCACACAATCGACGACCACTGCCGACGTGAAGATTCTGTCGCTTGATCCGAAAGGGACCAGGGGCTACATCCGTTACGTCGGCACCATCGTAACCGGCCCGCAGAACGTCGCAGTCGTCGCTGCCGGCATCAAAAAGCTGATCTGATGACCTTTGTCGAGGATATGGCGCCGTATTTCGCCGACTTCGGGGCCACCGCCACGAAGTCCGGCGTCGCCGTGGCCGGCATCTTCGATTCCGCCTACACCGCCGCCTTCGACATGATCGCCGGCAGCGGCCCGGTCTTCCGCACTGCCAGCAGTGCCGGCGTCGTCCGGGGCGACACCCTGGTCATCAACGGCACCAGCTACACCGTCACCGTCACCGAACCCGACGGTACCGGCATGACGCTGTGTCGTTTGGAGGCCGTCTAAATGGCCCACGCCCGCCAGACCATCCGCGAAGCGGCGGCGACCAAGGTTACCGGCCTGACCACGACCGCCACCCGCGTTTTCCAGTCGCGCATGGTGCCGCAGGAAACGCTACCGGCGCTGTTGGTCACGACCAACGACGAAGAGATCGTCCCCGGCACCATCGGCAACATCATCGAACGCCGCCTCGATCTCCACGTCACCGGCTACGCAAAGCAGACCAGCACGGTCGACGACACGCTCGACACCATCGCCGCCGAGGTCGAAACGGCGATGTCGACTTTCACTTACCGCAATGAGCTCAAAGGCATCGCGGTCGATTTCGATGAACACCTCGAAAAACCCGTCGGCATGATCCGGCTTTCCTTTCTAGTCACTTACCTCACCGCCACCGGCACGCCCGGCACCCCACTCTAGGAGTATTGAAATGGCAATTATCACCAAATGGAGCAACGTGGCGGTGTCCGTACAGTCCGCCATCGCTGCCACGAAGACGATCACCGCGATCACAAAAAATAATCCCGGCGTCGTTTCTTCCACAGCTCATGGCTACAGCAACGGCGACTACGTGCTGCTGACGATCTCCGGCATGTACCAGCTCAACTACCGCGTCATGCGCGTCTCGGCGGTTGCCACGGACAGTTTCTCGATCGAAGGCGAAGACACCACGAACTATTCCACCTTCGTGTCCGGCACCGCGCAGAAAATCACCTTCGGCACCACGCTGGCGACGCTGACCAACATCAACGCCTCGGGCGGCGACTTCGACTTTATCGACACGACGACCATCCACGACTCGATCAAGACGCAGATTCCCGGCCTGGCCAATCCGTCGACCTACTCGTTCGAGTCCTTCTGGGACCCGTCCGACACCGGCCTGATCGCCCTCAAGTCGGCCTCAGACTCGCAGGCCCAGCGCGCCATCCTGTTCAGCTTCGCCAACAGCCAGAAATTCGTTTTCAACGGCTATGTCGGCTGTTCGCTGGCGCCCACCGGCTCGGCGCAAGACCTGATCAAGACGACAGTAGTGTTCACCGCGCTCGGCGGCCCGAAGGCGTATAGCTCGTAATGGCGCTCAACCGCAGCAGCCTTACGCTTCCAGCGCTGCCGTCCGAGACGGTGGCCGTGGAAGCGCTCGGCGGCGACGTCATCGTGCGCGGGCTGCGCCTGTCCGACCGCCTCGGCATCTTTGCCGACCTGCGCGAAGACGGCAAGAGCTACGCCCACCTGGCCAAGATGCTCGCCGCCTCGGTGGTCGGCGAAGACGGCAAGCAGTTGCTCAACGAGGAAGAGTGGGAAGCCTTCGGCGGCGCGCACTTCACCGAAGCGCTGGCCCTGTTCGGCGTGGCCAGGCGGCTTTCCGGCCTCGACGCGGAGGTGATCGAAAAAAACTGAGGGCGGCGCCCGCGCGCCGCTTTCTTTTTGTACTCGCCGCCCGGCTCGGCAAGACGGTCGGCGAACTTGAACGCAGCATGACCGCCGCCGAATTCGGCGAGTGGTTCGCAATATGGCAATGGCAGCCGTGGGACAACATCCCGCAGCCGCCGCAGGAAGTACCTGAAATGGACGCGATGGCCTGGGCCGCAACGGTGAAAAAATGAGCGAAAAAACACAGATCATAATCACCGCCACGGACCAGACCAAGGCCGCCTTCCAGTCGGTGCAGTCTTCGCTGGCGGGGCTGGAAAAAACCGCCATCGGCCTCGGGCCGATCTTCGCCGGGCTGGGTGCCGCCATCACGGCGGGCGCCTTCACCCAGACCATCGCCAACACCATCAAGTTCGCCGCCGCGCTCGACGACATGGCCGAGGCCACCGGCGCCAGCGTCGAAAACCTGTCCGCGCTGGCCGGCGTCGCCAAGATCGGCGGACACGACCTCGGCCTGGTCGAATCCTCGCTGCAAAAACTCGCCAAGGCGCTGCACGGCACGGGCGAAGAGTCCAAGGGCGCCGCCTCTGCGCTTGAGGCGCTGGGCTTGTCCGCCGAGGAACTGCGCGGCAAGGATACCGCCGAGGCGATGCTGGATGTTGCCAAGGCACTCGACCAGTTCAAGGACGGCAGCGGTAAGACGGCCGTGGCCATTGCGCTGCTCGGCAAGAACGGCGCCGCGCTCCTGCCCTTCCTGAAAGACCTGGCCGAGCAGTCCGAGCTGGTCGGCAAGGTGACTGCCGAGCAGGCCGCCTCGGCAGAAGCCTACGAAAAGAACCTCAATCGCCTCACGGCCTCGTTCAGCAGCGCCGGCAAGGCCGCCGCCTACGAACTGCTGCCCTTCCTCGAAAAGATCACCGGCGAGATGGTCGCCGCCCGCGATGCGTCCGGCAGCTTCGCCTCGGCCATCGGCGACGGCGTGCGCACGGCGCTGGAAACTGTGGCCGTGCTGGGCGTCAATGTCGCCTACGTGTTCAAGCAGGTCGGCAACGAAGTCGGCGGCATCGCCGCCCAGATTTCGCGCCTCGCCGTCCTTGACTTCAAGGGCGCCGGATTCATCGGCGACGCCATGAAGGAAGACGCCAAGCGCGCCCGCGCCGAGGTCGACAAGCTATCCGCCGACCTGCTCGACCGCAGCAAGAAAACCGGCGAGGCGCTGGCAGCAAAGCCTGCGCTCAGCTTCAAGGCGCCGGAAGAGAAGCCGCAGAAAATACGTTCAGGCGGCCGGGCGCAGATCGACGAAGCCACCCGCCTGATCCAGTCGCTTGACGAGCAGATCGCCGTCAAGTCGGCCGATGCCGAGGCCACCGACAAGATGACCGCCGCCGAGCAGCAGGCAGTCAAGGTGCGCCAGCAACTTGAAGCCGGCACCCTGAAGGCCACCGCTGCGCAGCGCGCGACCATCGAGGCGCGCTTCTCCAGCCTGGCCGCGCTCGAGCGCGAGATCGCCGCCCACAAGGAATTTTCCGACGCGCTCAAGAAGCAGGAAGAAGCGAACGTCAAGTCCAACCAGGCGATGCTCGAGCAGATCGCTGCCGCCGAAAAGGCGACCGAGCTTTACGGCCTGACCGAAAGCCAGATCAGCGTCGTCGAGCAGGCGCGCTTGCGTGACGCCATTGCCATCGCCGCCGAAAATGGCGCCAGCGAGGAGCAGATCGCCTTCCTGGAAAAGGAACTCGCCCTGCGCGGCCGCGTCAGCGATGCGCTGATCGCCAAGGACACCAAGAAAAACGACATCGAGGACGCGAAGAAAACCGCCGAAGGTGTGACCGACACCTGGACGGAGTTCTCGAAGCAGGCGGCGCACAATATCCAGGATGCGATGAGTGACTTTTTCATTAACCCGACCAAGGACGGCATGGAAAGCATCGGCGAGTCCTTCGGCAAGATGGTGCAGAAGATGATCGCCCAGGCCGCCGCCGCCCAGCTCGGAAAGCTGCTGTTCGGCGACATGGGCAAATCGGGCGAGGTCACCGGCCTCGTCGGCGATCTGTTCAAGGGCGCGTCCAGCTTTGACTGGAAGTCGATTTTCAGCTTCGCCAACGGCGGCATCATGACCAGTGCCGGCGCGCTGCCGCTGCATAAATACGCGATGGGCGGGGTCGCCAATTCGCCGCAGCTCGCCATGTTCGGCGAGGGCCGCACGCCGGAAGCCTACGTGCCGCTGCCCGATGGCCGGCGCATTCCGGTGCACATGCAGGGCGGGCAGGGCGGCATGAACATCGTCCAGCACATCAACATTGACGGCAACGCCGACCGCGCAGATGTCAAGCGCGCCGCCGCCTCGGGCGCCCGCTCGGTGCTGGCGCTGCAGAACGGAGCCCGCCGCTATGGCTGATTTCCTCGAAGAACGCATCTCCGACCTGATCCGTTACGGCAGCACCTGGGCCGAGGATTTCGAGGTCAACGTGGTGACGACCTCGGGCGGGCAGGAATACCGCAGCCTGACGCACCCGTTCCCGGTGCGCCGCTTCGACATCTCTTACCTGCTGAGCCGAGACGACCTGCGGACCACCCTGCTCGCCACCTACCAGCGCGCCCACGGCCGCTTTGCCGGCTTCCGCGCGCGCTGCTTCGACGAGTGGTCTTCGAACGGCGTCATCGGCACGCCGACCGCCTTCGACCAGCCCTTGCTGCTGGTGTCGGCCGGTGTCTACCAGTTGATCAAGCAGTACGGCACCAACGGCACCGCCGGTGCCACCGGCTACCCGTACCGCGTCATCAAGAAGCCGGTCGCCGGCACGGTGCTGGTCGGCATCGGCAGCACGGCGATCCGCAGCGCCGACTGGTCGGTCGCCACCACCACCGGCGTCGTCACCTTCGCCGCAGATGTGACCGCCTCGATCAGCAGCATCGGCCAGAGCAACCCGGCGGTGCTGACGGTCGGCACGCACGGCTTCACGACCGGCATGGCGGTGCACATCAGCGGGGTCAATGGCATGACCCAGATCAACGGCCAGCGCGCCCTGATTACCGCCTATGACGCAACCCACATCACGGTGGCGATCAATTCGAGCGCCTATTCGACATACACCAGCGGCGGCGTGGTGCATACCCGCCCGCAGGCCGGCGAGGTGCCGAGCGCCGGTTTCGAGTTCGACTTCCCGGTCCGTTTTGATTCCTCGCTGCCCATCGGCCAGGAACACCCGAACCACCGCACGGCGGAAGCGTCGCTGATCGAGCTGCTCAACCCATGAAAGCCACCGTTTCCCCCTACCAGACGACGGCGATCTGCCTGCGCATCGTCTGCGAAAACGGCACGACGGTACGCCTGACGCGCTACCCGTTCGACCTGGTGATGTCGAATGCAACAGTCTATCTTGCCGACAACGCCTATGACTTCTCCAGCGTCATCAGCGAAACCTCGTTCGCTGCCTCGTCCATCGACCTGGAAGGATTCGTCGGCGTGTCGAATATCACCCGCGACCAGATCGCCTCGGGCCTGTTTGATGGGGCCCGGTGTTACTTGTTCGCCACGTCCTTCCTCGCGCCGGTCGAGGACTATGAACCGATGATGGCCTCCATCCTTGGCAAGACCACCATCGAGGATGACCGCTTCCGCATCGAGGACATGAGCCTGGTCGATCTGCTCAACCAGACGGTCGGCGAATCACATGCGGCGGCATGCAGAAAGTCCCTCGGTGGTCAGGAGTTTGGTGGCTGCAAGGTCGATTTAGGCCCGCTTACAGTGTCCGGTTCAATTACTTCGATTGGGTCGTCGCTTGCTTTTACGGATTCAAGCCGCAGCGAAGCCGCCGATTATTTCGGATGGGGGATGGTCACTTTCACCAGCGGCGCGAACGCTGGCCTGCGCCCGTTGAAGATACGCGATTACAGCGCCGGCACCTTTACCCTCTACGAGCCTCCCTATTATGCACTGACCGCCGGGGTAACTTATTCGGCTATCCCTGGGTGTAGAAAACGTCTTGAAGATTGCCGTGACAAGTTCGGAAATCATCTGCGTTTCGGCGGCGAGTCTTACATTCCGATGCAGAGCGTCGTGCGGAATGTCGGGAAAAGCGCATGATAGCCGCCGACATCATCACAGCCGCCAGATCGGCGCTCGGCGTCAGGTTTCGCCACCAGGGGCGCACCATGAGCGGCATGGACTGCGCGGGGCTGGTCGTTTATGTGGCGCAGTCGCTCGGCCTGGAATATGCCGACCATGACGGCTATGCGCGGCAACCGTCTGGCGGCTTGCTGGAATCGGCCCTCGATGTCCAGCCCTGTCTTGAGCGCGTAAAAGGCCCGCCGCAGGCGGCGGATGTGCTGCTCATGAAGTTTGACGGCGATCCGCAGCATCTCGGCATCTATACCGGTAGCAGCCTGATCCACGCCTGGGCGCTGGCCCGCAAGGTTTGCGAACATGGCTTTACCGATCCGTGGCCAGGCCGCGTCGTGCGCGTCTATCGCTTCAAGGGAATCGAGTCATGAGCAGCGCTGGTCAAATAATCGGTGGGGTTGCGGGTGCCGTTGTTGGATTCTTTGCTGGCGGAAACGTGGCGCTCGGCGCATCCATCGGCATGGCAATCGGCGGCGCAATCGACCCGCCAAAAGGCCCGAAGATCGAAGGCCCGCGCCTCGATGATCTTTCTTTTCAGTCTTCCTCGCTCGGCACCCCGCTCGGCCGTGCCTATGGCGGGCCAATTCCGGTGACGGGTAACATCATCTGGCTTGAGGGCGATAAATACGCGGAAATCACAACCACGGAAACGCAAGGCGGAAAAGGCGGCGGAGGTGGTGGTCAGGAAGTAAAAACGCATGCCTATTACGCCACCTTCGCTGTGTCGTTGCTTCAGATTCCAGACGCCAATAGCATCGCATCGCTGGCCCGCCTGTGGATCGGTTCGAATCTGGTTTATGACGCGCAATCGGATAATCTTGATAGCGTGATCGCCAGCCAGTTCGAGCAGGGGGTTAATTTCACATTCTACAGTGGCGCTGATGACCAGCTTCCGAATCCACGATGGCAGGCTGACAAGGGGATAAACAACGTCTCTGCGCGCCCAGGCAAGTGCTATATCGTCATCGAAGACCTGAACCTTACGGAAAAATACTCGAATTCATTGCAAGTGGCGCAGGTCAAGGCGGAGATCATTATCTCTGCCGTTCCTGAAATTCAAAACGAAACGCTTGCAAGCATCCCCACGGATGATGTGAGCGGCATTAGTTATCCAATGTTCGAGGCAACCACCTCGGCTTCCGGTAGTGATTATGTCGTTCTAGAACGGCTTAATTTCAATCTGGCTCCGCAAGCAATCCGCTTTGGACGTATTGAATACCCGTATTCAAATGAATTTACCCTGGTCCAGGTCGCCGCATTAAATTGGGGTTACACCTATCGCGGATATAAGACCGTGCAGGCTGACGAGCGGCTTTTTCTGACCGCGCAAACGCAATACACGGGCTATTATTTTCCGTGGTTCCGGTTGTTTTCTCCGGCCGGTCTTGTCGCTTCGTCTGAGCGTTACATCGAGCAGGATAATTTGGTCTGGGCCGCGCTTGGTTATGTGATTTTCGACAAGGGCGAAATCATTATGACCGCCCAGGCGGATACCACTGGCAAGGTTCAGAAAATAAGCGTTGACAATGGCTTGCTCGGGGCGTCCGCTACCTATCCATATATTGGGTGGGTCGGCGCCTCGGAAAATTACGTGTTTGTGGTGACAGAAACAAACGTAAATTACTCGCCCAAGGTATTGAGGTTAAACCGGCTCGATCTGACGCTCGACGCGACTTACTCGCTGACGCTTGATGTCATCGCCGTGGGCGCGATTCAGGTGGTCGACGACAACACGTTTTATATCGCCGGAAGCGGCGGCGGTGGGTGGAACACGACGATTTACAAGGTGGTCAACGGGTCAATTGTTAGATACTGGAAAAACATATTCCCGGCCGCGTATCACGAATGCTCTTTCAAGGTGTTTGAGGATGATCCGCTTTACGCTGTGGCGATGGATCAGGCGGCGACAACCTATGACTACAAATTGGCGCATACGGTCACGCCGTCACAGCCTGCAAAGCTGCATGACATCATCACCGCCGAATGTTCGATGGCGGGAATTTCATCCGGCAACCTTGACCTGTCCGGGCTGGTCAATGACGACGTGCGCGGTTATCGAATCGGCAATCGCGCATCGGTTCGTTCTGCGC
>Ga0116155_10003319_pt1 | contig 10714 bp, 11 predicted proteins | sample AD_UKC032_MetaG_FD_89890 | JGI IMG/M metagenome (GOLD analysis project Ga0116155, IMG submission 89890) | Active sludge microbial communities of municipal wastewater-treating anaerobic digesters from USA - AD_UKC032_MetaG | ecosystem: Engineered > Bioreactor > Anaerobic > Digestate | place: USA... | reverse complement strand
CTTTAACTCTTCGTCAGTTAGATCCATTAAAGGTTTTGACTTTATCTCTGCAAGCTTCTTCAAATCAATCTCATTTAAAAGAGCTTCAGCTTTTTCTTTATAAGTTGATCTGAAAAAGTTTTCTGCATCTTTAAAAAAGTCTTCCATTTTCGATTGTTTTATTTCAAGACAAAATAGCATTTTTCTTTTTATTTGAGTCTTATAAAAAAGATTTTCAACTAAGAAGAAAAAGGATTTATCCTCCCCGCTGCCGTCCCTTCCGGACCGTTTTCCTGTCATGCTTTTTGTCCCTCCCTGCTGCAGCACATTGTAACGCTGAAGCGTCACAAAGAGCTGCGCCGACACTTTACAAAAAGACACGCCAGGAAAAACGGTCCCCAAAGCTATATTTACATAATGCAAGTTATACGCAGCCTGATTTTCAGCGGTATTGATTTTTGTGTTTCGGCTGCCTATAACTGGCATTATGCACTTCGGGCTTCGCCAAATAGCCGCACCCCGGCGCTCAGGACTTATATTAGATTTTCTTCTTTTTGGATATAAGCTTTACACCTGGTCTATACCTGTCTCTATACTCGACTGCAGGCTTTGTAAATCCGGCCTTACTGTCAACCTCTGTTACGCCTTTTTGTACCAACTTCTGCAGTTCCGGTTTAGTTACCTTAGTTTCACGGGTTTTAACTTCACCTTTGACATTTCCTCTGGTGTAGTCCGGTTTGCCAGGTCCTCCCTGATGTGTTCCTCTATGCTCTTTAGCTTTCTGCTTTTCAGCGCTAATGCCTCTGTTGATTTCTTTTTTTTCCATAATAAATTTTGTTTATACCCCATCGGGCAGATTTACAGATATAGGCGTTCTATCAGGGAAGCGTTCACCGACCTTAGGGTCAAGTTCATCAGCCAGGTATTTTTCTACACCCTCCATCTGGGTTGCATTCACTTTGGCCCAGGTAACTTTAAGATTCTCATATGCTGTTATTTCAGTATCTTTTCTATGGGCAGCAATACGATCTTTTATTATACCGCTTCCAACTCTGACAACTTTATCTTCATCGTTCCAGATCACATAAACACCCTTGAGATCTTTAAAATAATCTGTTTCTAGGTCAAGTCTAAGAAAGTCACACCAGTGGCCATCGTTGCCACATTTACCCCAAGTTAATCTTAATTCGCTCATATGCTATAATAGTTTGATTATCAGTAAAAATATACAATATATTAATCGATTCCCAACAATATTGTAGTTAGATTTTAACAGCTGACCAAAACCAGCAAAAAAACAAAGCAAAGGTGTGCAAGCTCCGCACTGGCCGACCCGCTGTAAAAAAACAAGGGTATATAAACAGCCGGTACTACAAATTTAATTTAAGTGGTACCGGCTGCCCTTGCTTTTTCCCCCCGCTTGCATGTGGAGGGTGCTTTCTTTTTTCCTGTTTTTTCTTTTGAGGCAAAGCTACTGAAGGATTAGTAGCCAAATGGCTAATAGTAATGATGCTATTTGCAGATAGAACAATATCCAAGTTGAGTTTCCCAGGATGGTTGACCAGCATTTTTGATTGCTTAAGAGCGTTTTAAGTTGGTTTATATCTGATGCTTCTGTATCCTCATACTTGATTTCATTTCTTAACTCATAGATACGTCTTCTATTTTTAATAGTATTCTTTGTTACTCTAAAGTCATTAAGTCTTGCAATTAGGGCTAATAGTCCAAGAGTTATGGTAATTCCTAATACCATAAAAACTGTCCCTTTCAAAAACGAACACTTATTCTCCGATAGGTTAATAATAAATCCCAAGAGTGCAATGGATATGGTAAATATCAGATTTATACTAAAGGTTAAAAGATCTATCTGCTTAGTATGCCATTTATTAAATCTCTCTTTGTACCTGTCTATCTTTTCAATTTCAGAAGATTTTAACTCGGAAGAATTTCTTTTACCAAAATAGTGTATTTTTTTTGCCATAATCCTTTGTATAAGATAATCATAAAGTTAATGTTTTACTGCTGATTACTTTATATGATGGCTTAACTTTGGCTTAGATACAGCCTAAGCGAGCGGGAGGGGAAGTGTCAAGGTTTCCGGCAAAAAGTTTTTTACCGCTGAAGATATCAAGTAAAAGAAAAAAGTTTTTGCCAGGAACCCGCAGGGCCTGATCTTGACTGCGGGTGGGCGGAAGCTACCTTGATTAAGCCAAAGTTTTAAACCTGGCTGTAGGATATATATCCGTTTGGGACAGATTGACAATGAAGGTGCAGTTAGAGGATTATTATTAAGAATATGACTATTATTACGATTATAGATATACTTAAATATGATGGGTTTACACATTCAAATTTAAACTTACCAAACTCAATTTTTATCTTCTCATTTCTATTCATCCCGTTTTTATATTTTATATACACTGACAGACCGAAAGTTTTCATTTTTAAAAATTAAGTATTGGTCTAATTGTCCTTAACACCGGACATTTTAACCTAAAATGTGCCGTATTAATGCAAGGTATGATATTGGGTACTTCAAAAAAAGGACAACATCTCCTCATGCAGGCAGCGTCTGGCTGAGCGGCTATTTAACATAGTGTCACATTATAGGCCTGGCCACTAAGTCTGTTACATCGCAGGATCTTCTTCCAGCGCCTATAATGCCGCATTATGTTAATATAGCTTGGGAGGATTATTTTTTGGCCGTGTCTTTTTGTTTGCAGGGCCGGTGCGGCTCTTTGACCCGACGAAGGAGTGGGCAATGTGCCGTATGTGGGAGGGACAAAAAGCATGACAAAAAATAAGCCGGCAGGGCACGGCTTAGCGGAGCAGCTCCCAAAAATGCGGGAGCTAATGGAAGATTTTTGGGAGCTGCGGGGATTAATCTTTCAGTCCTTTTTCCTGCTCTATAACCTGCCGTTCCCTGGTGATCTCCTGCTGCAGTTCCTTCTCGGTTGGCAAGTAAAGCTTGTATTTTGAAGCAAATATCTGTTTGCTTTCACTTAAAAGACTGTATTTGACTATCGTTTTACTCTTTTTTGTACAGAGTATCAGGCCTATGGTGGGGTTATCAGATTCCTGTCTTACCTGGTCCTCAAAGTACCTGACATAAAAATCCATCTGCCCGATATCCTGATGGGTCAGCTCCCCGGTTTTCAGATCAATAAGTAAAAAACATTTCAGGATATAATTGTAAAATACCAGGTCTACATAAAAATGACTGTCCTCTGCAGATATCCTGTACTGCCTGCTTACAAAAGAAAAGCCTTTACCAAGTTCCAGGAGGAACCCCTGCAGCTTATCGATAAGGGCCTGCTCTATTTGCTTTTCATAAAAATTCACGTTAGGGTTCAGTTTCAGGAACTCGAGAACATAAGGATCTTTTATGATATGTTCAGGTTGCATGACTTCCTTTTTGTCATCAGCCTCCTTTTTTACCAGTGAACGGTCTTTCTTGCTGCTCATCAGTATACGATCAAAATAAAGACTGTTTATCTGTCTCTCCAATTGACGTGTGCTCCAATTGCCTTCAATGCATTCCTGCAGGTAAAACTCCCGGGCCTGTTCTCTATCAACACGTATAAGTATTCTGTAATGTGTCCAGGATAATTCTGAACGCAGCGCGTTCATATTTGGGAAGGTCTGATAAAACTGCCTCATATACGCAAGATTCCGATAGTCAAAACCTTTACCATATTCTGCTGTAAGCCTGATGGATAAATTTGATAAAAGATACTTCCCATATTCTGCACGTTCCCTGCCTGCCTGTTCTTCTTCAACGATTGACCGTCCTATATTCCAGTAAGCTTGTACCATCTCGAAGTTAACAGCCATATATGACCTGTTCCGGGCCGATTCAAGAATCTCCTTTATCTTATCATAAAAGCTTTCAAAAGAGGGGGTTAATGCTTTTTCCATTTTTACTGTTCTTATTACAAATCTAATATTTTATTCGTGGTCACATTTTGTGACCTCAAGTTTGGAGGACACAAATTGTGACCTCCATTTCATACCAGTGGGTGACATTTATTAATCGACTCCTGAAGATCTTCCAGATATCCGACCTGGTACCGCTCCGTTGAGCTGATACGCTTATGCCCGGACATGTACTGAACCGTCCTGAGATCATACCTCTTAAGCCACAGTGTGATCACGCTCTGACGGATATGCCTGCAGCTGCGGATCTTCGGGTTTATCTGCCTTAAAGCCCTCACCAGGTGCATCAGGCTGTTTTTCATCTCAGAGGATCCGTTCATGCTGATAAAAAGTTTTCTGCTTAGAGTTTCAAGATCCGGACTCTCTGCCTTTCTTCCGGGAGTGAGGTTTTTATTTTTAACTGAACCAAGGATCTCTTGTCTGATCTTTTGAAGATATTCCTGGATCTCTATCACCTGTGAAGCTTCAAGATCGAGCGTCCGGCCTGCTTCATGACGGCTCCCCGGGGCCCGGATCTTTCCGTCTCTTAAGAGTATATGGACCGGCTCAAGTCTTCCGATGTCATCCGTTGTTACTGCCTGATTAATCATTAACGACAGGATCACTTTGTTCCTGGCAGTTCTGAGGTCCGTCACGTGGTAACTCTCATAAAGAAGCTTTAACTCAGCTTCGGTTAACATGCCTGTAGGGATGCTCTTCTTCCGGGTCCTCAGGTACAGTCCATCAGCAGGATTATTACTTATGCGGTCTCGTTTCTGCAGGTAGCTGTAATACTTCCTCACAGCTGCCACTTTACGGTTTATCAGCTTCGGGGAGTCGCCCTGCTCTTTGCAGCGACTTATATAACCATGTATATCGGTTCTCCTTACCTTCTCTTCAGATAAAAAATTCTTTCTCAGGTAAAACAAAAAATCACTCAGGTAATTTATAAAAGCCTTAACGCTGGAAGGTGAGGGGGACTTTGTCCCTAATTCCGACAAATTGGCCAAAAGTTTTTTTTCAAAGAGATATTTCTGCTCCCGGTACTTACTCCGATTCATATTTAAGATGGGTATAGATCTGCGTTGTCTCAAGGCTGCTGTGTCCCAGGAACCGTTTTATCTTCTCCGGCGACATGCCACTTTGCAGCAGGTGAGTTGCAATGGAGTGCCTCAGGGTATGAAGGCTTGCCGGGCGATCTATCAGCGCTTTTTCTTTGAGCCCCTGCAGCCTGCCTGCCATAGCCTCTTCACACATCCTTTTTCCTCTCTGACTTAAGAAAAAAGCCGGATCATTCCCGGCAGCAAGCATCGGCCTCGAGTATTTGAGGTAATTATAAAAATCATCTTTCACCATCCCGGTAAAAGGAACAAAGCGCTGTTTGTAGTTCTTTCCACGGCTGACATACAAAAGCCCTTTTTCAAGGTTTACATCATCGGTGTCGAGGTTTATGCCTTCGCTTCTTCTTAGCCCACAACCATAATAAACTCCTAACATTGCCCTGTCCCTTATTCCAAGCAGATCTCCTTCACAAGCCGAGTAAAGAGCTTTTATCTCTTTCCGGGTAAAGACATTTATCCTTTTTCTGGCTGATCCTCTCAGGGTGATATCTGTCTCGAAGCCTTCACGACCGGTTTCTCTTAAGTATCTCGATAGTTTTCTAAGAGCTGTAAGATGTGTTCTCAGGTAGTTCCTGCTAAGCCTTCCACCCCTGATCCGGTTCTCCCTTTTTCCCAGGTAATCAAAGTAATCGCTGACACTCCCTTTTGTTATCCCTCCGGGGTCACTTATCCCATGCCTTTCGAGCCAGTAAAAAAACTCCCTCGCTTTTACCGGTGCATACCTCACGGTACTTCTCTCAAAGTTCAGCAGCTCAAGCCACTCCCTGAATGACTTTTCTACTTTGTTAAACTCCTCTGATTGCACCCTGATACTTTTCATCATTTTATGGGGGGTCTTGCTCTCTCCCTGTTATACATGTTATACTGTTATACTTGAAGCTATCTTTTTTATTTTAACTGAGTTACAGAGGTCGGATGGCAATGTTATACTTCTGTTATACTTATGTTACACTTAAGATTTTGGATGTTATACTTGCCTTTTCGGGAGTTATACTTAAAGCTTTTTCCTTCTCTTTTTTTTTAGCCTCCCCAGTATCTCATCCAGGATATCTATCCCGGATTTAAGCTTTTCATATTCCTCCCAGGCTGAGATCTCGTACTCGTAACCGCTCTTTCTATTGCCGCCTGCCAGCTGCAGGTAGCCCCTTTGCTCCAGTTCCCTTAAGTACCTGTTCGTTTTCATCGGGTGCATCCGGAAGTGTTCCCGCACCTGCTTTGCATAGATGCTCCGGTGATCCGCTCCGGATAACTGTTTTAACCCTTCAAAGAACTGGCGCACCTGGCCGCTTAGCTCATCGGACTTTCTAAGCAGACTGTCTTTTATCAGGTAGTTGGCCCACTCGATATCCTGTAGCGAAGTTTCTATGTAAATGGTCCCGCTGCTGTCTTTTTTCCACTCCCTTTGCTTCTGGTGATAGAAAGTAATTATCTCGATAAGTCTCAGGTAATGCATATTTGTCCGGAGCTTCTTAAAAACGCACTGCGGGATATCAAGCTCGATGGCGTAAGGATTTATCACTTTAACAGGCCTTAGAAGCCTCTGGGCGTTTCTCAGTAGCTGACGCCAGGTGTTTTGTTCTTTCTCATTTATAAGTCCTGCCTGCTGCCTTCTCTGGTAGTGCATCACTGCCTGGGCATGATCAGGGGTTTCATCTACGTGAAGCAGAAAAGAGCGGTTTGCATTATCCTCGTAGATCTGCGTGTTGGTTGTTGCCCCTGACACGCACACCGGGCCTTCTACGACAAGTACCCTCTGAACGTTATTTCCCTTGATGTCCTTATCCGTTGTAAGCTTTGTTATTGTCTGCTTGCTCATAAACTCACGGAGTGGTAAAAAAGCCTGGTAAACGCCCTCGAGATCTTCAATTAAAAGGACTTTATGTTTCCAGAAGTCTTTTTCAGAGTAGTAAAGCGTGTTCTCAGTAAGGCTGGTGATCGTCCGGAGGGATTCTTCCGGGAGGCACTCGCTTACCCTTGTCTGAAGATATGTCTTACCGCTTCCGGATTTGCCAAAGATTATAGCATGAAGCGGTTCATCAAAAAAGCGGCTCAGATAAAGAAAAAAAAGTAGCAGCCCGTTTCTCTCTTCACCAACAAGCCCAGTCTTTTCTACCGCCTTCATCGTGATTTTTACAAGATCTTTCGATAGTAAAAGATCTCCTGCCTTTATTTCTTCTTCCCTTGTCATCCGGTAGCCTCTGGGCTGCAGAGCTTTTCTTTCACGCTCTATTTCCGAGAGGCGGTACTCTTCGAGCTGCAGTTGCAGTCTCCGGAGGGTGGTTTTCATTACCGTTGTGCTGATATCGAGCTCCTCTGTGGCTCCCTTGATATACCGTTGCAACTGGCCGTTACTGTAAAGGTTAACATCATCCTGGTAGTATCTCATAGTGTCTCCCTCTTTCTGTACCAGCAGGTTTACCCTTAGCCTGTGGACGTTCTCTCTCTCGATGCCTCCCCAGATGATCAGCAGAAGTTCCCCTTCACGGTAGGTTATCTTCTGGGGGTTTTTAGTGTTCAGTATTGCTTCCTGTTGTGGTGTCACACTTTGTGATACCTGATCCGGGTGATCATCATTTTTTATTTTATCTGAGCTGCTTACAGGTTTTCTGCTTAAAATAAGGTGAGAGAGGATCTCCGGTTCATGACCCTGGATCAGACTGTTTATGTCTTCTTCATCCGGGGTATCAACTGCCGTAATCAGGATATCGGGTTTTATTGCTTTAACCTTTTCTGATGTTCTTGTTATCGCTTCCCGTCCGCTCTCATCTCCATCAAAGAACAGAACCACTTCACTGAGTTCCGGAAGGTTTTTGATGCTTTGCGCATGTTCCGTGGTAAAACCATTTGTCCCAAAAAGGGCCATCATGCTGAACTCTTCCTTTATTGATTCCTGCTGAAGGAGGGTCTCGCAGTCGATTATGCATTCAGTTAAGATCAGTCTCCTGGTTGCCGGATCAGGGTAACCCGGATAGATCCCCTGATGGTTGCCGCTTAAATAGAAGTGCTTGCCTGTTCCGTTCGGATTAATAGATCTGCCGTAAAGATCTATGATTTGACCCTTTTCATTCTTTGTAAAAAACAGAACAACGTTTTTAAATACCGGTGTTACAGTGTCGTTTGTGCGCTTTAAGATTCCAAGGGCGATGGCGCTTTGCTGCAGCTTCTCGTTCCAGCCCTTGCCCAGGTCCGGACCCATGTAACCGGCCTGTGTTTTATCCGGATCCAGTCCACGGGACCTGAGATATTCCTTTGCTGCAGATGTCCTCTTAAAACTGCCACGGCTCTCTTGCATCAGTTTTCCTATCACTGCAAGCCTGGGAAGAAGCTCTTTATCCTGTTCAGGTTCGTTAGGTTGTATCATGGGTTTCTGGATTATTTCTGCTGAAGGATATATCATACTCTTTGCCTTTAAAATTGCCTCGTGCTTTCCCTTCTTCTCATACCGCTCGATGAACTCTATCACATCCCCTGCAGCCCCGCACCCAAAGCAGTTGAAGGTGTTTGTCTCCGGGTAGATCTTCAGGCTGGGATCATCGTCTCCATGGAAAGGACATTTTATAAAGCTGTGGCGGTCAGGTTGCAGATGGTAGTGACTCAAAACGGTTTCGATCGATAATCTCTGCTTTATTTCCTGGATTTCCATTGTTGATAACTTTGAATTTGCCATATAAGAACAAAATAAGTCTTAAAAGGCAAATTAATGAAGAACGATCTGCGCAAAGTTTTCAACTATAAGACGTGTAGTTATTCACAATATGTGTCTTATTTGGTATTTTTGAACCCGTAATTACCATTTAAGACAATAAAGCCATGTCAGAACTAGGCAAAAGAATTCAGGAACTAAGAAAGCAGATAGGACTAACGCAGGCCCAGCTTGCTGCAAAAATAGAGATATCTCATACACAATTAACCAGATACGAAAGCAAGAACATCCAGCCTCCTGCAGATGTGTTGCAGCGGCTGGCAAGCGTATTTGATGTTTCTATTGATTACCTCGTGAATGGAAATAAATCTGATAAGGTGGAACAGACCTTAAAAGATGCCGAGCTGATAAAACAATTCAAACGACTGGATCATATGCCAGAAGAGGAGAAGAAGTCTATACTTAAAGTACTAAGCGCACTGATACGAGATTTTAACGCCAGGCAGGCCTATACGCTTTAAAAACAAAACCCGGTGTTAAACCGGGCTTCGTGTAAATAGATCTACTAATTACCTTAATTCTTTAAATGGAGGTGGTCCTTCTTTTCTCACTTTTTCAACGGCTTCCAACCAATATTCCCAAAAAGCGCTATCTGCTGGAGTATCTTCTTGCACATATTCACCGCCACTTAAAATATCCGTCAAATCATTAGATCCTGTAAGCTCCCAATAATTTATAAGCATATAAAGCATCGCTTCATATCCTTCCTTTTCAGTAATTGTTTTACCACTTGTAATTTTCATATTCAACTACTTTAACCCTTTTGTTTTAATAATGTCAACTGGCTCATTATTAATGCCTGCGCCCTTTACTACTCCATCTTGAGTATATCCATAGAGTTGCTTACCATCATCTAGAGTGCGAGAAAACCAACTTTTCCCGTATTTATCTACACCTAAAAGATTCTCGCTACTATTTGTTAAGTCAGTTATTAGTTCTCTATTCGCTGGACTATCTATTAGTTTACCTGCCTTATTTGAAAATATGTGATTTGCTAATTTACCTTCAGGAACAACATTACCTAATTCTTTTGCCACTACTTGCGATACCCGTTCGCCTAATAATCCATCTGCTGCTATCGGAGTTACAACTGTGGCAATTGTCAGACACTGGTTGATATATTCAGCTGTTCCTTCAATTATTTTACCTGTTGCATTAAGATTGATTTGCGATTCATACCTGTTTCTGTCAACTTGTGGAACATTCTGAGTGTATCCATTATCTGTGTGATGTAAAACATAATTTTCTGCTTTTAATTGAAGTCCTTCCGCAACTTTCATTAGACCATTAGTTGAAAATCTATCCACCAGATATGTACCCGCAGCTTGAATTGGGTTCCCATTACTCATAGCCAGATGTACCTGAAAGGGTAACTTCTGCAGACCCCATAAGTCAATTGAGCCTACTGGGTCATTCTCAGCGTAATTATAAGGGTTTACCCAAACAAATTTATCTGCGAGCGGATCAAGACAAGTAAATCTCCCAATCTGTGCATCATAAAACCGTGCCCCGTAATCATACCAGTCCAGTTTATTACTGTCAATAAGGTCATCCTGGAGCTCTTTTCCGTTGTACAGGTACTTATTATTAAGTCCATAAAAATTTATGGAGGCTATCATGCCAAAGGGATAATAACTAACCTTTTGCAATGTATCCAAACTGCTTCCGTTCGGCTTAAATGTTACCCTCGTGTTCCCCAAATGATCTTTCAGAAAATATTCGTATACAAAATTATAACCGCCGCTATATGATACATTTACGACTCCCTCCTCAGTGTGAATTAGATCAAGTCCATTTACTTCATCATTATACTCAAAAGCTCCAGCATAATATCTCGCAATGGGAGTGCCATCATTAGTTGATATCTTCTTCAACTTCATCCCCATAGCATCATAAATAAACAGAATACTATCGATCCCATTCTTTTTGACTTTCGAAGGTAAATTTAAATAATTGTACTTAGTACATGACAAAAAATGTCAACGTATTGATTGTT
>Ga0116155_10003317_pt1 | contig 10719 bp, 6 predicted proteins | sample AD_UKC032_MetaG_FD_89890 | JGI IMG/M metagenome (GOLD analysis project Ga0116155, IMG submission 89890) | Active sludge microbial communities of municipal wastewater-treating anaerobic digesters from USA - AD_UKC032_MetaG | ecosystem: Engineered > Bioreactor > Anaerobic > Digestate | place: USA... | reverse complement strand
TAATCCTTTTGAACTGTTTTTAGCTTGTAAATTCCATTCTTGATACATTGGGAGCATTTCACAAAATACTTCATTATACGGCTTTGCATAGCCTTCTTTTATCATTATTTCGTTTAAAACTCTTCCATCATTCAGAATTAAGTAGCCTAAAAGTCTTCCGTATTTATCAACTAAATTATTTTGTTCCTGTACCAATGTACAAACATCACCCAAATTAACTTGATCTTTTAAAAAGTTAAATGATAAATAGCCAAGTTTGATTAGTAAAGCAGCTGGAACTTGTAATTCTTTTTCGTCTTTTTTTATCTTGTTGCAGTAGTTTATTTCTGGTGCATCAATGCCATATAAACGAACTTCAAATTCCTTTTTTGATACAATATCTTCTAAAATTATTCCATCTCCATCAACAAATTTTACAATTTTGAGCAGACTTTTTGTTAAGGTGGTTTCTTTAGCGTTTAATTGCATTATATTGCTTTATTTAAGTTGTTGTATTTCAGTTGTTTGCATTGTAAATTTAGTAAAAATTATTGTTTAATTGCTAAAACACACAACAAATGGCAAAACAAAAAGGACATATTAAATATGTCGGGACGTTAGGTGAAGTTCGTCACTTCAAAATTAAAGGTAATGATGGTTACTTTGCAGGTCTAAAAGGTGGTCCAACTGCGGAGCAAGTAAAAACTGCACCTGGCTTTATCCGTACTCGTGAGAATATGTCCGAGTTTGCAGCTTGTGCCAATACTGGAAAATCTGTTAGAATTGGTTTGTCTGCCTTAATGAAACAAATGACAGATAGTCAATTTACAGGAAGACTAACTGCTATTATGAAAAAAATAAATATTGAAGATGGTTCCGAGGCAAGAGGTCAAAGAGCTGTTTTGGTTTCGCAACAACCTCAATATTTGAAAGGTTTAGATTTCAATAGAAATATTTCCTTTAATGGCATTTTTTCTGCTCCGTTTACTTTAACGGCTAACGTAGACAGAAACGAAAGTACTTTAAGTGTTCCAGCATTTAATCCTTTGAACTTTTTGAATATTCCATCAGGAGCAACACATTTCAGAATTATCAATGCTTTATCTGTAATCTCGGATTTTGTTTTTAATCCTGCAACTGGAGCTTATGAGCCAGCAGAACCAATGTTAAATGAAACGTCAAATATTGCATATTCTGCTTACACTCCTGTAGATGCAGTAACAACTTTAATTGATGTTGTTGCAACTTTGCCAGATGCTCCAACGATAACAACTAATGTTGCTGTTTTGGGAAGTATTGGAATTGAATTTTATCAGCAAGTAGGAGTGAACTACTATTTATTCAATGCTGGAAATGCTATGAAAATTCAAGAAGTTTTCTAAAAAAGACCATCAGTTTGTAAAGTTTACTACTTTAAAACCAATTACCCTTTCGAAAGAGAGGGTTTTTTGTTTTGCATCAATTTGTCTATAGTGGTGACTTATATAGGACTAATGGTGCAAATAAGTGCGGAATATCTATCTAATGAGAGAAAAAGAACAAATCGTTTTTTTATCCATTCCACAATCGCAAGGAAGCCCGAAACTTTCCGTTCAAAAATTAACATTCCGAGTGGTTGGAATTGACGCTGTTTTTTTTGAAATAATGCCTACCGCTAAATTTCAATCGGAGTGGAAAACGTCTGGCATTATTTAAAAAAAAATTGCATCCTATGGGGTTTGGGGAAATGGAAGATTTCCCCAACTGAACTTTCCTAGTGCGCTGGCAGTAGCGAAACAAGTGTGTAGTTTTTTATTTGCTTATCGGATTGTTGATTTATATTTTGTGGTTCTGGCAAATGAAAAACTATACTCTTGTGGGCAAATTTGATTTTTGAGGATGCCTTTTTGTTCTTGCGAAATGAGGTTTTTCTATTTTATTAAAATGTTATTCGGAAATGTTATGGCATCTTCAAAAAACAATGAAAACTCTTTCCTAGTGCGTCGGCAGAAGCTCGAAGTAAGGGTATTCTTTTTTATTTGCTTATTGGGTTGTTCTGATTGGTTTTCTTGGCTGCTTGATGCCTGCACGTAAATAGAAAGATAAAACTTGAATGTTACTACAATTATTGTTTTGAAAACGCTAGGTATCAAGCAGACGGAAAGCCAATGACTTGGGTTTTTGTGGCAAATAAAAAAGAAAACTCTTACTGGCACTATTGGGATTGTGGGTATAGAAAATTGCTTTAACCAAAAAAACAATAAACACTAAAAGCAATTTTTATACTTACAATGTCAATATGAAAATACTTCCTATTTCTTTTTATGCGGTTCGATTGTCTGCGTCTGTTTGGTTTCGGAAGAAGTTATGCGGAAAGATAAATGTTGTATTTAACGTAAACGTGATGCGGAGGTTTACAATTGCTAGTAACGGCTGGCTTTGCGTCTGTTGGGGATTTAAGAGCAGCGTACTTTCTGCTTTGTTGATTAGTTCAAAAACAAGATAAAACGTCTATTTACCACAACTGCCCCAATAGCGCAAAACCACCGTTACTAGCAGTTGTTTCTATTTATTCCAATATTCACACAAAGTATATTTTATTTATTTTGAATTAACGAAATGAAGCAAACGGCAGCATTGATGCTAGGAATACTTGGACTAGGAGCGATTTTTGTGCAGGTGAATGAGGTAATGACTTTGTAAATTTTATTACAGTAATTTATTTTTATCAGTAGTTATTGTAAAATCAACATCATCAATAGTTATTTTATTGAAACCTATTAATGGAATTTTTAAGTTTACTTTTTCATCATTAATATATGTTCCTGTACTCTCTAAATTATATAGCCAAATATTGTCTTTGCTGTTAATTATAATACAATGTCTTCTACTTACTGATGATCCTCCTGAAACTTCAATGTCATTTTGATTAAAACTTTCTCTGCCAAATTTTATTATCGTTTTATTTAGTGATGTTGGAGTAATGTTTTGATTATTGTTTTCAATAAATGTAATTATATTTTCTTTTATTACATTAAAATGAAAATCCATAAATAATAATTTAGACTTTAAAGTTGGTGTTTTTTTGAAATTATGACTTTTTTTATCTTCCTTTAAAACTGAATAATTATATTCAATGAATGGGTTCTCATAATTTTTTAAAATAGAAATAGGATTAATTTCTTTTCCTTGATGGTGCATTGCATAGCTGATATAGTAATTATTTGCAAAACAAGGTAATGCTGCATTAGTTTCCATAAGCATTTTAGCCAATTCCATTGCTGGTTCATATCTATTTGTTTCGTAATAACAGCGAATTAATAAATTATATGCTTCATAATCAGCAGGGTTTCTATGCAAGTGGTCTGATAATAAACCGATAGCAATTGGGTATTTTTTATTTTCTAAATAAATCCAACCTAAGTCTTTTTGAACATCTAATCTTGAATTTAGTTTTACTGCTTGTTCATAAAATTTTTTGGCGACATCAATTTTTTGAAGTCGTAAATTGTACTTGCCTAGCGCTTGTAATACCGTTACATTATTTGGATATCTTGTGTTGGCTAATTCTAGATATTTATAAGCGTTACGCCATTTGTTAGTTTTTAAAGCTTTGTCTGCCATTTCAATTAGTTCGGCTGCTTTTAGATTGTTTTTATTGAAAATTATAGGAACAGCTTTTGCTTTTAAAGCCTCTTCAAATTCTACCATAAATTGAAATCTTAATTCTGGTACTTTATTGATGGCTTTTATAATTATTTCTTGTTGCCAATTGGGTAACTTTTCAATCGGAAAATCAGCTGTTTGGTGTTTTTCTATAATGCCATCTCTTTCTAAACCAAAAAAGGGATTTTGGTTTGTAAGGATTTCCATCAATGTAACTCCCAGTGCATAAATGTCGATACGAGGATCTTTGATAGTGTCATTATCCCATTGAAAGGTTTCAGGTGCTAAATATGCTCTTGTGCCAATATCTTTATTTGCTACACCAAAATCAGCAATTTTGATAATTCCATTTTGAGAGAAAACAATATTATCTGGTTTTATATCGTGATGAATAATTCCTTTATTATGAATAATTCTTAAAGAAGTTGTTAATGTTTGTACCCAATCGAGTGCCTGAGAAGCAGTTATTTCTTTATTTCTTATCTTATCTCTAAGACTACCACCAGAACAATATTCCATCACTAAATATAAAATATCATCTTCCCAAAAGTGATGGTAATAGGTTACGATATTGGGATTTTCAAATTTTGAAATGGTTTCTATTTCGTGAATAATGTCTTCCTGTTCTGAACGATTTGTATTTTTTAATTGTTTTATAGCAACAAAACGATTAGACACTTTTTCTTTTGCCAAAAAAACTTTACCGAAACCACCATTTCCAAGGTCTTTAATAAAAGCGTATTTGTTGTCTAGAAGTTGCATTACTATTTTTAAATTTTAATGAGTTTTAAATCTATTCAATTTTGTTTTTATTTATCGAGTAATGATCTAATTATTTTTCCAATTATTGGTTTTTTTATTTGTAATTCAAGTTTAAAAATTTGTTTTTTCAAATCTGTGTATGTTGTTTTTTTTAGAGATTTAATATTTATTTTACCAAGTTTTTCGATAGTGTCAATTGTATCTTCAAGTTCTTTTGTAAATTCTGGGTGTTCTAAATCATAATGACTGAAAGGATTCATTACAGTACCTCGATGAATTCTAATTTCTTTAATTATTTCTTTATCAATATCAGTTTGATTAGTTATTGCTTCCCAAAAGTCTTCTGTTGTAAATTCTTTTTGTTTTGTTTTATAATTTACTTGCAATCCTTTTTTTTCACAAATAGATTTTACTATTCTTTCAAATTCTGTTCTAATGTATACTGCCGACGCTTTATTGTCTTTTTCTTTAAGATATGTTTTTGCTTTATCAAGATATCCTTGTGTTTCTTTTATATATGGTATTTCAAAGTCTTCATCCGTTAGTCTTTTTGAATATATTTCAATAAATTTCCAATTTGTATCACCAAAGTAGTTGTTAACTAATTCAAACCAAACCTTATCATAAGTAGTCATTATGGTTTGAAATCTTTCGTTTTCAGGAACTTCAATAAAATGATTTTTCAATATTTTAAGTAATGGTAAGCGATTACTCATATCAAGACCAATCAATAAATCATCTAATACTAATACTTTTAATGCTCCAGCTGATGGGTTTACTTTTATAGAAGCTAAATACAAGCTTATTGCTAATGCAGATAATCTAGCTTCGTTTAAGAAAAATTGATGTTTAGGGATATGTGTATTGTGAAAATCTAATTTTAGTTTAATTGTATTTCCTGAAAGGTTTTTTCTGCCGTGATGAAGTACTTCAGTAAAATCAAGTTTGATTTTAACACTGTCCCCAAAATAAGACATATATACATTTGTGTCTTTTTCAATATCTTGTATTAATTGTTTTAATCCTGGATTGAATTTGTCTTTTAGATAACTTTTTATTCTTAATTGAACATTTTTACTTTGATATACTTCAAAGGTATCATAATGAATTGATTTCCATTCTGAACCTATTTCTTTTGTTGAAAAGCGATTGATAGAATGTTTTAGAATTCCATTTATTAATATACTAAATAAATCAACCTCGTTTTCGTGTTCAATATGTGTTCTTAATAAACTGCGATAATCAAAAAAACCTTTAATCTTATTGGCATCTGCTATTATAGTTTTATCTAAACTTATAATTTGATTATTAGTACAGTTTAATTCAAAATTGGTTGTTTTGGTAGAAGCTGCTGATTCTTTAATAGTAACTTGAATAGAAGCTGTATTTTTTTTAGAAGATGGAACAAATATATTTTCTTCAACTGTAACTTTTTGAACAGAAGATAAAAAGAAGTTTTGCAAAGCTGTAAATAACGAACTTTTGCCACTACCATTTTCGCCATATACCATAAGGTTTTTGCCATCTTTGTCTAATGAAATGGTATGTTCGCCATAAAAAGCACGATAGTTGTTTAACTTAATTTCGGTTATTCTCATAATTTACTTACCAACTTTCAGGTTTAGTTAATACATATCCATCCTTTTTGGTAACATTTAATGGAAATTGATGGTCTTTAATTTTTTTCTTACCAATAATTTGTGAGCCTTTTGCAGCACCTGCAACGGTAATATTGTGTCTTTCGGGTGGAAAGAAAACACTAACCGCTTTTTTATTAAACTGATGATGAATTGCTTTTACTGGTGGTACTAAATCACTATCGCCAGAAATTAATATGGCAGTATCATATCTATCATTAAAAGCATCAAGAAGTAAATGTGTTGCAATATTAACATCAGTCATTTTTTCGTTGGATATTGACCAATTGTGCCCGCAATTATTACATTCTATTTCTTTTGCTTTGTAAAGACCATAAATGATATTTATACCTGTAGATTCTAATGCTTCTAAATAAGTAGTTTGTCGTTTTTGTTTACTGGGTTGATTGGTTATTCTGCTTGTGAAATATTTTATTTCAATTAGTTCTTGATTGTGCGTGATATAACTATCAATCAATGATTTAATGTTAAGCCATTTGCAATTATCAATACCTGCATCTACCATACCGAAGTATAAGTTAAACCCATCTATATATACGATTACTCTATTTTTTATCATTTTTAACATTTTTTTATTTGTGAAATTAAATATTCACTCTATATTTGCACCTGTACAGCTCCAAGGATAGTATCCTTGGACCGATGCCCGACCTAACCGTTGGGCATTTACATTTTATATACTTTCCTCTTTTATACCTTCAATAATTTTTATGTACTCACGTTTTTATTATTGTTTTTTTTGTGTTCGTGAATAAAAATTATTGAAACACTTTTATTCTTTTACACCTTCAATAATTTTTATTTCTGGAATAGAGTTCATATAAAATAAGTTTACTCTTACAGGATGATTTTTTTCATTCAATCTATTAAAGACAGTGTTGATGATTTCCATTTTTTGATTATCATTCATACTATCTGTAAATACTGGTAACTCGCCTAGATACTCTATGATTGTACGGTTGTGTTGCTTTAATAACTCTGGAAAATACAATTCATACACCATACCATCAACTATTTGTTCAAAATAAATTGAAATTAATTTGTTGATATCTGTTATTTGTTCTTGTTGCTTTAAAAAAATAATATAATCTGCTATTTTTATAAAATTAGTCTGTTCTACATCGGTAATTTTTTTAATTGGAATAAATTGTAAAGGTTCTAAAGTTAGTTCTAAAGCATTCCCTTTTCTTTTCCCCATATAGATTAACCAAAAATTTACTAGCTTACTGCATAGTATTGCTAAAATATATTTTAAATTAAATGTGTTTTTATTTGATGTGATGTAAAACACATCAGAAGCTGCATACCATTCATTATTCGAATAACCAAAAGTATTTACACTACTTCTTTGAGGACAAAGAATTTTTTCAGAATCAAAATTTATATTTGGTCTGTCTGTTGTTAAAGACCACCATTTTCCTTTATTATAAGCTGACTCTAGAACTCCGTTAATTGATCTTTTAGCTAGAATTGATTTGTTTTTTAATAAATGCTGATAAATATTGTGGAATTTAGACAGTTCGTTTTCGTTCTCAATTTTGTTGGCATAAATGAAAAAATGGTTAGGCCTTTGATTTACAAAATATTTAGAAATGTCAGAATTTTTGAAAAAAGGTTTAATTAATTTCTTTTCTATGTCATTTAAATTTAAACTAGTTAATTCAACTTCATTTAATATAAATACACCTTCGTTTATATTATTTATATTATCTACATTTCTGTCCTTACCTGTAACTAAACCTTGATTAATATTGCAAATACCATTTGTTACTTTTTTACCTGACCTAACACCAATTTGTTTTTCTCCTTCTGATTCATTATCAGATAATTTTTCGCAATTAACATAAAGTTGATTTATAATTTGAGCAACATCAGCTGGTAAAAAATGTATAAATCCAGTCCAATTATTAAATATCTTGTTTTGATCGGAGATGAAATTTAACTCCTTATGTTGGTTTTTTAAAAAATCTTTATTGTATCTATTTTGGTATATTGTAGTTTTAATATTTTGATTTGGCTTTTCATTTTTTTTAAGGGTAAATATATTGGTATGAACCCCAGCTGCAAAAATTGCATTGTCATTGAAATTGATATACTCTACAATACTATAATTATCAATAATATGCTTTCTTATCTTCTTGCCACCTTGTGCTGTAATCCAATAGTTTGGTGTTATAAATGTATTTACCGCTGAATCTTTAGACAATTCAAAAGATTTATTTAAAAAGAAATACCAATAGTCCATCTTTTTTTCAAAAGCTGGATGTTTAATAAATGGTTCAAATAATTCTTTGTTTCCTTTTTGTCCAATATACGGTGGATTAGCAATGACAATATCAAAGCCAATAAAATTACCATCTTCATCTAAAAGATTGGGAAATTCAAATCTCCATTCAATGGCATTAGTATAAAACAATCCTTCATTTGCTTCTTTTCTCTTATTTTCTTCTGCATCTAATTCTTTTTTTGCTTTAGAAATTTCAGTTTTTGAACCAATAGTTTTTCCAAAAATATCAACCCTTAAAAGATTTTCGTACTTTCCTCTAATTTTAGCAAGTGCTTTAATTTTTTCATTCCCATAGTTAGAAACGAAAGCATCTTTTATTTCTTTTATTAATTCTTTATATTCTCTTTTACTTTTAGAATCAGAAACATACATATAATCATTAATACTATCCTTGTACGATTGTAATGTAATTGGTTGTAATTTGTTGTTTTTTCTGTTTCTATTTATTGTTTCAAAAACGTCGTCTATTGGGCTGTTTAAATTGTATCTACTTATTAATGAATTACCCACAACGATTTTGTAATCGAGGTTTGGTAACGCTTTCGGTTTTTCTTCGTTTACAATTAGGCTTAACCAAAAACGCAGCCTTGCAATATCCACAGCACCTTTTTCTATATCAACACCATAAATGCTGTTTTGAATGATATTTTCTTTTACTTTGGCTGGATCCCATTCGCTATTGGTTGCAAATGCGAGTAATTCTTTTACAGCAAAAATCTCTTGTAATAATCCCATTGGGAAAGCTCCTGAACCAATGGCTGGATCGCATATTTTTACGGTATCAAGATATTTATTTACCTCTTTAGCACGCTTGAGAATATAATCGTTAATGTTTTTATTTTTTACAAAATCTACAATATCTGAATAATCTTCCTCATAATACTGATTAGAGTGCATTATTAAATTTGCATTTTGTTTTTCATAGGCTGAAACACCGTTTTCGTCTTTTGAATTGGAACTCGGATTTAGATATGTATTTAAATACTCAATTAAACTTTCTTGACACATATAATGTACAATCTCTTTTGGTGTGTAGAAAGCTCCTTTGTCTTTATTATCTTCTAGTAAGTTCTCAAAAATATGTCCTAACATTTCTGGGTCAACTGCTACAGTATGGTCTTCTGGACTGTCTTCGTGAACAGTGAAATTGAATGCGTTTAAAAAGTCAAGAAAACCTCTGTGATTGCAATCTTTTTTCTTAATCAGTTTATCTGTTAGTGGAGTATCCTCAAAATCATCAGAGTGAAATAATGAAGGTATAAGTGTTAGTAATTTGTTATCGTAGTCTTCTGGTTCAAATAGACCACCATTTAAATAAGGTATTTTTACAGAAGAGTTATTTGGCATTTTAAAAACATCATTTGGTCTTTGTTCATTTAATGTATTAAAAAAGAGTTCTGATAACCAGTTTGAATAAAAAGTTTCGTTTGCACCACTTAATTTAAATAAATTAAAAATAAATTCAGGGTCTCCATCATTATATTCTAAATCAGACGCACCTAACCAACCTTTCTTTTGAACAAAGTATAAGAATACTATACGACCTAATAATTTTTTTACGAAATCACGAATGGGCTTATTAGCAGCATCAATTTCTTTTTTATTAGCTTTTACAGGATAATCAATATTGAAAACTGATTTTCTGTAATTAGATTTTTCAATACTCTCTACAAATCTGTTGTAATGCAACGTATACTCATCAAAAAACGTTTTACTTAACGTTTCAACCGAAAATATATTTACTAAACTAATAGCACCTTTTTCGTTTTCTGATGGATATAAAACAATTCGTGATGCTTTTTCTAAATCTGCAAAACGATCGGAAATGGTTTTACATTTTTCTGATTGACCAACAATAAAAGTATAGCGTTTAGGATTTAGTTTTTTTACACTAATTCCTTTATCTGTCAAAACGGTATCGCTGGCAACCAAAGTAAGTCTCCAAGTTTTAAGGTTATCTGGATTGATGAAATTTACTAATACACCTTCGCCTGCTATCAGCATTTTACGCACATATTGCTGGATACCTACTTTACTTTGTTCGATTCGAACTTTAGGTTGTAAGGTTATTTCGTAAAGCTTTAATGTATTATAATCGTCTAACTCTAAATTACCATAATGAACGACTTTACCTATTGCTTTCTTTTCGGATGCAGTTAATTGATTGCTTTCGTCAATATAATTTTCTTCTCTAAAAAGTTTTGCTTTTTCTGACGTAAAAACAGAATTTAGAATTTCTCTTTTAAAGACTTCTAGGTCGTATACTTTTTGAAATGATTCTTGTATTTGTAGTTTACCAGCCATACTTAATTAATACTAACGGTTAAAACAATTTTTGGATTGATGATTTGATATTCTTTTTTGGTATTGTTAGCACTTGGATTTAGG
>Ga0116155_10003314_pt1 | contig 10723 bp, 11 predicted proteins | sample AD_UKC032_MetaG_FD_89890 | JGI IMG/M metagenome (GOLD analysis project Ga0116155, IMG submission 89890) | Active sludge microbial communities of municipal wastewater-treating anaerobic digesters from USA - AD_UKC032_MetaG | ecosystem: Engineered > Bioreactor > Anaerobic > Digestate | place: USA... | reverse complement strand
TGTTGCTCGTGGTGGGGGGCAAGGCCTGTTGGGAAGGTTTTGAAACCGACGACGAGGCAACTGAGCGTAAAGACCCCACACGTGGATGGAGTCTAGTGATGCTCTCCATCGCAACGAGCATCGACGCCTTGGCGGTGGGTTTGAGCTTCGCGATGTTAGAGATGCCAATCGTGTTGCCTTGTCTCTTGATTGGAGTCGTTACGGCTGCGCTTACGGTGGTTGGGATGGTCGGCGGCGCTTCGATCGGCGCGCGTTTGGGAAAACGGATGCGCATCGTGGGCGGGGTGGTTTTGATAGGTATCGGCGCCAAGATCTTGCTGGAACATCTAGCGGTTTGAGTAGCCTATGCGGCCATCAGTCTGGATCGCTGACAACAGCGGTGTCGTTGGAGTAGGTTGCCTGGCTATGCGTCCGCGCCTGTTACTTTTCGATATTGATGGTACGTTGATGCACGCCGGGGACATCGGTCGCCAAACCTTTATTGCCGCCTTGGTGTCCCACGGGGCGACACCTAAGGTGGTGGACAATATTCGGTTCGCAGGCATGACCGATCGCGGCATCATGCGCGCGGCGCTTACGGGGTCGGGGTTGCCTGCCGACGAAATTACTGTGACGCGCTTGTTGGAGCGCTATGTCGACAACCTAGAGGCGTCGCTGAAGAACGGCGGGGCGATGCAGTGTTCGCTATGCCCGGGGGTGGTGCCACTGCTGGAGCTGCTTGCAGGCCTGCCGCACATACGCTTGGGGTTGGGGACCGGGAACGTGGAGTGGGGCGCCTGGCTGAAGCTCAAGGTGGTGCAGCTCCACCGGCACTTTGCTTTTGGCGGCTTTGGTTCGGACCACGAAGACCGCGGCGAGGTGTTGCGTGTGGCGGCTCAACGCGGGGCTCAGGCGGAACGTTTGCCTCTGTCATCCTGCGACGTCGTTGTCATTGGTGATACCCCGCGTGACATCGCTGCGGCCAAGGCGATTAATGCGCCGTGTTTGGCCGTTGCGACCGGCGGTTTTCACAGGGGGACCCTGTATGCGGAAGGTGCGACATGGGTTGTCGAGGATCTGCGCGACCCTCGCGTCGCGCGCTTGTTGTCATAGACGGATTTAGTTAGAGACGCCCACCAACACCGTGGTGATGTTGTCCACACCACCATTTTCGTTGGCACGTTCGATCAGAGCAAAGGCGGCCTTCTCCAGGTCTTGGCGATGGCGGCTTGTGACCTCCAGGATTTCGGCATCCTCGAGCATGTCGCACAGACCGTCCGAGCAGAGCAGATAGATATCGCCCGCTTGCGGCGTCACTGGCGTCAACTCAACCTCCACCGTGTCCATTAGGCCTAGCGCGCGCACGATGACGTTTTTGTGGGCGAAGTGACGAATTTCGTCTTGGCTCAATTGGCGAATCTTGAGGGTTTCGTTCAACAACGAATGATCCTTTGTCACCTGCTGGATGTCGCCATTGCGGATGAGGTAGCCGCGCGAGTCACCCACGTGCGCGAGGCACGCGTCGTTCTTGCCCAGGAGCAGAGCAACCATTGTGGTACCCATGCCTCGGTAGGCGTCGGAGCCTTGGGCGGTCGCATACACCTGCAGGTTGGCCCGTTTGATGCCTGCCGAAATGCGTTTCTGATCATAGCTCAACATCGGGCTCAGATCGGCGGGCCAATCGTTGAACTCTCCAGACATTGTATCGATGAAGAAGTTGGCGAGGGTTTCGACCGCAACAAGGGAGGCGACTTCGCCTGAGGAGTGCCCACCCATGCCATCGGCGACCACGTAGAGATGTTCTTCGGGCAGCACGTAGTAGTTGTCCTCGTTGTTGGTGCGTTGCTTGCCAAGGTGGGTGCGCGCAGCGAACTGCACTTTCATGAGGACCTCATTCCGGCGTGACAATCGGCCGGCCCTTAAGTGCTACCCCGGCTCGGGGACTCAGGCAACGTTAGCGATGTTCTTGTTGGACGGTATCGGACCTAGCGCGCCAAGGGTGGCACGTTCGGGCCTAGGCGCTCCCACCAACGCAACGCCAAGCGATCCAACTCGTCGCCCATGTAGCGGGCCATGCGCTGGGACAGCGAATGTGGCTCGCGGTATTTGATCTGCACCAATTCGTGATCGGTCATCTTGGCCAACAGGAAGTCGTCACTGACGAGCAATCGGTCTACCAAGCCAAGCTCCAATGCTCGTTCGCCCAACCAGTGTTCGCCAGTGGCGACTTGGTCGAGTTTGAGCTGCGGCCGATGTTTGGTCACCAGGCGCTTAAAAAGCAGGTGTGTTTCCTCCAACTGCTCTTGGAATTTCTTGCGGCCTTCTGGTGTGATGGCGCCCAACAGACTCACCGTGCGCTTGAACTCACCGGCGGTCATTTCTTCGTAATCCACGCCGTGCTGTTGCAGGAGGCGATGCAGGTTAGGCACCGGGGCGACGACACCAATAGAACCTAGGTAGGCAAAGGGCGCCGCCAGAATTTCGTGTGCAACACAGGCCATCATGTAGCCGCCGCTTGCAGCCACCTTATCCACCGCCACGGTCAGATGAATGTTTTGGTCGCGCAAGCGCTGCAATTGCGAAGCTGCCAGCCCGTAACCGTGCACTGCGCCGCCGCTGCTTTCGAGCCGCAGCAGAACTTCATCGCCCGGACGAGCAGCCCCAAGGATGGCAGTGATCTCCTGTCGGAGGTTGCGCACCGCCGAGGCCGCGAGGTCACCTTCGAACTCCAACACAAACACAAGTGGCTTGGAGGCTGGCGCCTTTTTTTCGAGGCGGCGTTGTTGTTTGCGGTGCTGTTTCAGTTCAGCTTTGGTCCACGCAACCAGACGCACACCGTGCGATAGGGCTTTCACCTTATCTGTCAGGATTCGCACTTGCAGGTGGCCTGGCTCTTTGTCTTGGCGCAACAGGCGAGACAGGAAGTAGGCGACCAGCATCACACATAGGGCCAGCACCAATGCATCGGTGGCGAACTCTGCGGCATCGTACAACCAGCTCATCGGGATGTCTCCGGGGGATGGATCACAGGATTCGACAGAGTGCCCACGCCCGGAATTTCGACCTCTACCTGGTCTCCTGCGTGTAAGGGACCTACGCCAGCGGGCGTCCCGGTGGCCACGAGATCATGGGGGTAAAGCGTCATGATGCTAGAAATGTAACTGAGCAGGCGGGGAATGGAGAAATGCATTTCACGGACCACCCCATGCTGCCGGAGCGCGCCATTGACGCGTCCGAGGATCTCGAACGCATCCAGATCGCATGTTACATCAACGAGGAGCATATGGGGGCCGACCGGGCAAAAAGTGTCGAAACCTTTGGCGCGCGTCCATTGGCCATCACGTTTTTGTAGGTCTCGGGCGGTGACGTCATTGACGCAAGTGATTCCCAAGATCGCGGCGCGCGCCTCCGCTTCGCTGGCCTGGTGTAGCGTCTTGCCGAGCACCACGCCAAGTTCGGCCTCATGTTCCACGTGCTGCGACACCGCCGGCAGATGGATCGGGGCGGCGTGAGGAATGAGGGCGGATGGGGGCTTGAGGAATAGCAACGGCTCGGTGGGTAGCACATTGCCCAACTCCTTCGCATGGTCGGCATAGTTACGGCCGACACAGACGATCTTGCTGGGAATCGGAACCGGTAGAAAAGTGACCATGCCGAACCTCTAGCGCAGTTGTCGCTGTATGGCGACAAGCGAGAGCGCACGAGGGTCAACCGATGTTCGGCGTTGGTCCGTCCCTAGGAGGCGACGCCGTGACCCAGCTTCTTCTTGCCCTCCTTGAATAAGACTTCAATGATGGTGGGGCCCGCGGTGACGACCACGCCCTTGCCAAACGTGGGGTGGGCGAGAAGCGCGCCTTTCGCATAGCGCGTCTTCAACGAAAAAATCTGAAAGGCATCTTCAGCCTGACCCACTATCAGCTCTTCCCATTGCTTCTCGGGTTCGTGCCCTCGGGCGGAGGCGATTTGAGAGTCTTCATCACGGCGGGAGAAGGTACGTTGCTTCGTGCGCTTGATGGACATGGCGGCCCTCTACCAATGGTTGGGGCCTTTAGGCAATGCTCAACCCGAGGTGTTTTTCCAGAGGAAGCGAAACAGGGCCCGCGCGTGAGTGCGGGCCGGACCCCGACGCAACTCATCGCGGGCCGCAGCGACGAGCGTTGTGACATCATCTGCTTCGATCGTGGGGAAGGCTGTGCGTAGAGCTTTCACGCCAGCGCTGCCTTCTGTCATCAACCGATCACGCCAGCGTTCGACGGCACGATTGCGCGCCTTGATTTCGCCTTCTTTGCGGTAGCTTTTTGCAAGCTGTGCCTCGATCGGCCCGGTGTCGATAAGCCGCATCATCTTGGCGACGAGTTGCAGTTGGCGACGTTTGCCCCCATGGGCATCGACTCGGCGCGCCAACACAAAGGCCTCGCGGATGTCGTCGGGTATCGCGAGTGCGCGAAAGTCAGCTTCGTTCAGCGCAGCAATCTCATCGGCGATTTCACGCTTGCGGTTGGCTTCGTCTTTGCGGCGATTGCGTGAGGGCGGCGGTGTGCCCTCTTTTTCCATGTATTCTAACTCTTGTGGCGGTCGAGCGATTCTTCCCATAGGCCCCCTATACCGCAGCTGTGGCCTATGTCTCCACGTCACAACAAGAAAAGCGTATTTATTGGCAACCTTGATTCGCTTCTTGCGATAACGTCAGAGAACACCGACCCCGAACACAGGGCGGTGTGTATCGTCTCGGCCAGGAGGTCTCATCATGTCAAAGCTTCGTATTGACGAAATCCAGGGTCGCACGCAGGCGCAGGTCACACCCGAGACGCAAGTCGTAAAACGTCGGACGGATTTGCATACGGCAAACGCCTTTGACGGCAACGGCCCGAAAACGTTTGCTGGTATTGGCCGCCCGGACCTGTCGGCTTTGAAAAAGAGCGGTGGCACAACCGACAAACCGTCAGCGCAGGAACCCTTCCTGGTGAAGTTGGCTGATGGTCAGCAGGTCGAGGTGCCGCAGCTGTCGCCGGCCGAACGCGAGCGCGCCGAGTCGATTTACGCTAAGTTGTCGCCTGAGAACGCTGCAAAGCTCAAGGCAAGCGCGTTGGCTCTGGGACATGCTGTGTGGGATGCCGTTGAGGCTGAGAGCACCGGCTTGAAGGTCGAGGCCGCGTCGGCGGGGTTGGCGCAGGCAGGGCAAGAGACCTATGAAACCTATTTGTTGACCACCGGTGAGAATCAGGCGAACCAGGCTTCCGAGGGTACGCTCTTTGTTGGTCTCAATGGCGTCGAACAGGACCTCTACGGCTTTGTTACCAACATGCAAGACCGGCAAAATGCCGGCACCGAATGTCGGGCCGATGTGAACGAACTTGAGGCGATGCTTGCCGACTGGCCGGCCGGGAAGGATACGCAGTTATTCACGTATCGCGAGGTTGTGTGCAATGCCGATGGGACCACCACGATCGTCGAGCACAAAAATGTGGCGCTGACAAAAGAGCAAGCCACCGAACTTCTGAAGAAGCTCAAAGAACAGCAGGAGACGCTCGGGTCGTTGAGCACTCAAGATAGCTATCAGTTTCAGATCAAAACCGAGCACTACACACAAGCAATGAACACGCTCTCCAACATCCTGAAAGCCCAAGAAGATACCCGGAAGGGAATCATCGGTAACATCCGGGCATAATTTCGGCGACATTTGGCCGTGGGTGGCGGCATGCTTTTGTGCCGTGGATGAGTATCGTAAGGTAGATAGTACAAACCATGGCCATCGTTCTTCATCTTCAAGTCATTCGCGGCGGCCAATGCGTCGCCGAACATCAATTCGATCTCACCAAGAAGGTTGTGCGTTTGGGCCGATCGCCCACTGCCCAGGTTCGGGTCGATGATCCCGGCGCCTCTCGGGTACATGCGGCCTTGGAGCTGTCGCCTTCGGGGGTGCTTCTGGTGGATCTCGGCACTGCAGCTGGGACGCTTGTGAACGGCACGCGGGCGAGCCGTATTGCTTTGGCACATGGCGATCAGATCACCATCGGTGAAACCTCCCTGATTGTGTCGTTGGCTGAGGGCCTGGCTTACCCCACCGCTGCCGGCGGTTACGTGCCACCGATGCCAACGATCGAACGAGCGCCAATGAACGCGCCTATGGCGCCACCGGTGGCACCGACTCCGACTCCGACCTTTGCGTCCCCGATGCACACGCTGGCGATGCCGGGCATGCCTACGAGTGTACCGGGTTCGACGCCAGTTCCTGGGGCGAGTACCCAGGCGCCATCGAGCTACGCTCAACCATTGGCAGGTGCGGTCGCCGATCCTTACGGAGAGAACGACCCTTTGTTGCAAAAGGCCGCGCAAACGCGGCGGCGCAATAACTTGATCCTGGGCGGCGGTCTGTTGGGGGGGTTACTGCTGGTCATCCTTTTCGTGGCCTTGAGTTCGGGCGGCCCGAAGCCCGGGGAGCCAGGGGCCGAGGGCAAACCCGCGCCAGCGGGCGAAGCGAAGCTCGACGAGAAGAAGCCGGAGCCTTCGGGATCTGTCACGGACACGAAAGAGGCGAAACCGGTGGAAACCAAAGACGCCGATCCCAAGGTTCGCGATGGTAACGCTGAGGCACCGACGTCAGACGTTACTGGGGGCGCCCCGGCAGACGCAGCGGCCGCGGCAAGCTCGGCTTTCGATGCGAAGGAACCCCGAGATGAAGCGCGCTACCTCTACCGCAGGGTCGACAGCGCACGAACCTTGGAGGCCATGAGCACGGCTCTCTACGGTCGCGCGACGCGTGCACCCCTGTTGGCGAGCGCAAACCCAGGCCTTAAAGATGCTCAAGCTATGATAGCGGTGGGGGTCGAAGTGCGGGCGCCTCGGTTCGTTGAGGTGCAGGTGAAAGCGGGTGACACGCTCGATGCAATTGCTGCGGCCGAGCTTGGTGACGCGAAGCTTGGCGCGCGAATCCTGGAAGCCAATCCCGAACTGAAGGATCCGGCTGCGCTGACCGTTGGTGTGAAGGTGCGGATCCCGGTGTTGAAGTAACTACCAGCGTTGGTGTTGGAGCCGGGGGCGTACGGCCTCGACTGTCGTTACCTCGAAGCCTTGCTCAGTTTGGATGAGCGTCGCTAGGTTCTTGTCGCGTTCACCAGAACGATGGCGGTTGATCGCGATAACGCCCGCGTAGGTAACGAAGTGCACGTCGAGAGAGTCGAGCTGCTGCGTCTTGAGCGCGGCGACCGACGCCTCGAATTGTTCTACTAGCACGTGATGCACGATCCCGCCGGTCGTGAGCGCTTCCTTCAGCCGCGTGCCGTTGATGTTAAGGGGCGTGCACTCTGGATCTTTGCCGCTCGACGGCACAATGGCGAAATAGGCGCGCGCGAGCAACGTCTCGGAAGCGTAGTAGATTGAGATGACCGGCCAACGTTGGCGTTTGTTCGCCTCACCCGAGACGAGTAGCTCGGTCAAAGTTTGGGTGAGTGCTGCCACGGCCCGCTCGGCCTCGGTGAACGATGCGGTAGGGAGGGGGGCTGCGTGCCCGGCCGTAACCTCGGCGGCAGCGGTGACTCCCTCGGCTGGCGCAAAGGCGCGCGAGAAGAGGGCCGCCTGAGCACGGTGTCGGTGGCAGAACTGACTGCCGTCAACCACGGGCTCGCGACAAAGACGACACCAAATGGTCATAGACGGATGATAGAGGATGCCAGCGCGCCGGCCAACCGTTAGACGCGCTTCCTGAGTCCTTCCAACAGGCTATCGATGAAGCTCGGCTCAAACACCTGAGCGGCCTCTAAGTAGCCGCGCTTGGCTGCAATCAAGTCGGCTATCTCACCAAAATTGTGAGGCAGGTGCGTGTTATCATCGTGCGAGTGCGTCTTGCCGGCCGCGGTGGCTTCCAGAAGCGAATCCACCTGCTTTATGCTCTTGCCGTACATCATCGCCTGTGCGACGCCTGCCAAGAGGAGGTGCGGGAAGCCTGAACCGTCCGGCAGACGGAATTCAATTGTCGGGGCAGCGGTGACACGGCCGTCAGCGGCTTGGGGAACGATCGGCAGGCGAACCAGCGCGTGACGATTGAACTCGCCCCACGACACTGCTTGGGGGACCTCTTTGCCTTGGGACAGTCGAATAAACGAATTGTAGTCGCGGTTGCCAAACGCCATCAGTGAGGCGCCAGTTTCTACCAGGCCAGCGATGAGCCACTTGGCTTGGTCGCTGAGCTGACCTCTGACGTCGCGGCCGCCACGGTGCGCGCCTTCGGTCATCGGGGAGAAATGGAAGTGCATGCCGCTACCGGCGTGACCCTGGCGCACAATCGGATTGAAGCTACAGCGCATGCCGTGGCGTTGGGCCAAGTTGCGCAAAACCCATTGAGTGAGCGGTACTGCCTCGGCAGCCTTGGGTAAGGGTGCCAGTGCCAATTCGACTTCGTGTTGCTCCCATACCACCGGGTCGACGGGGCTCGCTTCGATGTAGCCGACTTCGCTGTGCCCGTATTTTACCGGCACGCCCATCTCAGCCAAATGGATGATCGCTTTGCGGCGCATCACCTCGCCGAACACAAAGGGGGAGGTCGCGTGATAACCGCGTTCGTCGGCGCCATACGCGTCCCCTTCGCCGCATTGTTTGCCAAGGAAGTACTCGACCTCACCCAACGCCCACAGATCGACCCCTGCATCCTGTTGGAGGCGCTCGTAGGCACGGCGCACGATGGTATCTGGGGACTGCGGCAGGGGTTTGCCGTCCTTGCCGAGGTGGCTGCAAAGCACGGCCAAGGTGGGCTCGCTGGCAAACGGGTCAATGAACGCAGAATCAATGCGTGGGCGCAGCACAACATCGGAGGCGCCCGCGCGAATACCAGTGCCGGTGAACAGACTCGAACCATCGGCACGCTCGCCACCTTCGAGGATGTCCCGGAGGTGGCTGAGGCTACGGGGCACAAAGTCCAGGGTCTTAAGCCAGCCATCGCCGCCGATGTGCATCAAGGCGACGATGCGAATGCCGCGTTCGCGTACCAGTGCGATCAGGTCGTCGATGTGCCACTGCGCAGGTGACTTACCAAACTCACGCTCCAGCGTGGCGGCGGGGAGGGCGACACTCTTTGGTTCGGGGCGAGCTTTGCGAACGGCTGTCTTAGGCTTGGCTTTGGCCATGCTACTACCTCGTGAGCCAGGTCACCGAAGTGACGGGCGGTAACCCTTAGCTCACCTTGTCGATGCGGTCGAGGGGGGAGCAAGCAGCGTGGCGAGCGTGTCTCCGACTGCAGCGTATAGCTTGGCCCAGGCCCGACCGCCACGCCGTATGAAGCGCTGGTTGACCTCGAGTTCAACGCCAAGGTAGCGCTGCGAAGGCCATTCTTTCCGCATCGAGGTTGTAAGCCCGGGCGCAGTGCCTCGGTAGGGCGCATTGAGGCGCACCCGCAACTCGGGGGCGCGTTTGCGGAGCTCGCGGCAGAACTTGGCAGCGAATTGGGCTTCGTCGGCTCGGCGCGGGTCAAAGAGCACGCCAACATCCACCTGGCGTATTTTCCCGCGCAATATCGGGGTAAAGCTGTGGCAGGCCAGGTGCATCACAGTCTTGTGGTTTGCTACGAGTGCCTGGAGCTTGGCACGCACGGTGTGCCAGTGCCGTGCATGGAATTGTGCGATGAGCAACTGTTGTTGTTTGGGACTGAGCCGCCGTGCCAACACCCCCACAAGGTCGGGCGCTTCGCTGGGGCGATTCAGGTCAATCCATAGTCGACCAATCTTGCCCACGACAAGTGGGGCACCCGTGCGTTGTGCCAAATACTCGGCCAGGACCAGGGCACCAGCGTCGTAGCCGCGGTGACTTTGTAAGAAGCGTTGGTGCTCGTGGGCCAAGCGCGCCAGTTGCGGTGGGGGCGCGGGGGAGGCGTGCTCGCAGGTGAGGAGCAGGGCTGGACCGCTACGGGACAAACAGGGCGCCGGTTTCAAGGCAGTCACATAGGCTCGTGTAGATCGCACGGAGCTCGGTGAGCGCGGGCTTTTTGCCGACCGCTTTAAGGATCCGTCGCGCCAACGGGCCTTCGTTCAGTATCACGTCCAGGGCGTGTTGGCTTAAGGCATCGGGGACGGCGACCGTGGTGCATAGCTCCTGACGGAGGTGATGCCAGAGGTCTTGCGCGGTGGCAGCCTGGCCCGGAAAACCGAACATCGCCAGGTAGTGGGTGTCACGGATTTCGGTCGCCTCTGCGTCGACGACAGCACTCTCGAAGAGTTGAGCCAAGGGCTCGACGGGCCACGTTTCCAGCTCGGTCTGAGTGACCCAACGCTGCTGGCAGAGCGCCTTGACCGTATTTACGATGAGGGTGGCCAGGGCCAGGTCGGCCACGGGAGCTTCTTGCAGGTCCAGTACACGAATCTCGATGGCGTCACGTTCGAAACGCGCAATCGCGCCGCGCGAGTTCAGCCACTCGTGCTTCAGGATGTCGTCGGTGTCATGGGGGGTGATGTCGCGATACAGACGCGCCAGGATCTCGTCCTGGTAGGACGCGGGCGAAAATACCGGCTCTGGAATGACGCGCCCGGTGAGCGAGGGCACGCGTTTCTGATTGGTGCGATAGACGACCAGCCGGGTGTCGAGGGTGCCAGTTACCTTGCCTTCGACAATGGGCGAACTTGCGGCGAGCGCTGGCAGAATGGGCAGCACCAAACGGATCGCCGCATGCAGCGCGCCGAACTCGGCGGCACCGCAGAAGGGTAGGTTAATGTGCATACTTTGTAGGTTCGACCAACCATGGCCGCGGCAACTGAAGATA
>Ga0116155_10003313_pt1 | contig 10723 bp, 10 predicted proteins | sample AD_UKC032_MetaG_FD_89890 | JGI IMG/M metagenome (GOLD analysis project Ga0116155, IMG submission 89890) | Active sludge microbial communities of municipal wastewater-treating anaerobic digesters from USA - AD_UKC032_MetaG | ecosystem: Engineered > Bioreactor > Anaerobic > Digestate | place: USA... | reverse complement strand
AAGCTTAAATATCCTCACCCTCCCGGCCCCCTCCACCCGAAGGGCGTCGGGGGCCGGGAGGATGAGTGTATTTACGCTTCACGGCCTTTACCGCTCCGTCACCGCTCCGTCGGCGAGGGCATGCAGGGTATATGCGCGGCAAATTACGGATAATTTGCCTTCCGACGCCTGAAGGGGCGCAGCGCGCCACGCCCCTGAAGCCCCATATCGGCAATGAATTTCAAACTCTATCCGGACACTTCAGACGCAGTATGGGCCGGCATCGGCAGCCGGTCGATTTCAGGAGTCCAGGCCACGACCCTGTTCCTGCCCGCGTTTTTCCCGTGATAGAGGGCCCGGTCGGCCCGGCCGATGCACGAATCGGCGCCTTCATCCTTTTCCATGACGCTGATCCCGAAGGTCATGGTCACAGTTACCTCACCGCCGTTCCATGTCATTATATTGTTCTCTATGGCCTTGCGTATCCTTTCCGCCAGTATCATCGCCCCGTCGAGCGAACCGTGCGTGATCATGACGAGGAACTCCTCGCCGCCCCAGCGCGCGACCCTGTCCCCTTCGCGCACCGCATCAGCCATCACGCCGGAGACCTTTTTTAAAACCATGTCCCCGCACGCATGGCCGCAGGTATCGTTCACGCTCTTGAAATGATCGATGTCGGAGAGAATGAAAACCGTCTGCGATCCCGCCGTGCGCGGTTTTTTCAGCGTTATCGATATGTACTGGTCCATGCTGCGCCTGTTCCATATCCTGGTAAGCGGGTCGACCCGGGCGAGGAACGCGAGCTCCTCGTTCATGCTCCTGAGCCTGTTCTCGATATTGCCCATGGCGTTATTCATGATGTAACTCAGGACCGCCAGCACCAGGAGGGCGAGGAACATGTTGGCGTAATTCAGCAGCTGGATTATGTTTTCAGGCAGCTGATACACCGGCTCATACCGGTGCGAAAAAAAATACAGGCCGCAATATACGAGGCAGATGAACGACGCCGCCGCGATCCTGAAAGACATGCTGAAACGCGGGGGATAAAACAGCGTCGGGACGATGAACATCATGATATAATGATTGCCCGTGTCCCATCCCGTGAACATGACGAGAAGGGACTGGTATGCGAGGATATCGAGGCATACCAGGATATAGGCCGCGTACATATGCCCGCGCCTGTTCATCATATACAGGAACACGTAAAGAACGATGCTGAAAACGCTCGCTGCCGCCAGGGGATGCGACGAAAGCACGATGAATACGACCAGATCCAGAACATGAAGCGTCAGGCCCAGCAGTATTGCCTGGCCGAGAATACGGGATAGACTGTTGTCGCGCGTTATCGACAGGCTATTGGCGGTTTGTTCGCTGTTTATGGGCATTTTCTTTTTTTTCCGGAGACGGGAATGTTCCTTCGCCGCGACCCGCTGTACGGGACACGATGCGTTTTACTCGTACTGAGCCTGCCGAAGCATCCGCACCACCCGTTCACCGAGTTAGTCGAAGTGGATCAAGCCTGAATGGGTGAGTATTGACGTAAAATGCCGTAGATGCAAGGATTTTTTTAAAATTAATCGTCATGCGGCATTACGAGGCCGATATCGCATCATCATACGATGGACCGCCCTTCCTGTCGACGCCTCCGGTCGTGCATTTGATAAAAATGACTGCGCTCGGCCGTGTCCGTGCCGGATATGGTTTCGGGAACCGGGTAAGGGGATGTTTGCAATGCGGCTCCATGCCGTACTCAATTTATGAATGTGCGCCGGCAATATTGCCTGTATGCGGCGGATGCGGTCCGCAGTGATGGTTCCCGGTCGTTTTATGCGCTGACGTCGACATTCTCGCCGAGGCCTGCCTGGCTCACCTTTTCGGTGACGGTCGCCTTCAGCAGCCTGTGCTGAAGGTCCATCGCCTGGGTGGTCATGTTGATCAGCAGGTCTCCCAGCTGTTCCATGCTTTTCGTCGCGACCTGTAATGTGTTGATGTTCATTGCTGCATTCCTTTGCAGATGATCTCACTCCATTTTCGGCACATTGCCCGCAGAACTTGAGCCCACCGCCCCTTTTTTTCATAAGGGTTTCTTTTTTGTCGCGCATGTCCACCAACAGGAATGGGATGATCACCGGGTGCAGCGCCTGCTTGCTCGACGAGATCAGGAAACATTAATAAAAATTTTTCTTTCCAAAATTCCATCCCCCGGCAGTATGATACCTGCCGGCTGGCATAACATCATGACACAATACGATACATCCGAAAACACCCACATCCCCGAGCGGGTGCTCCAGGTGCTCGAATGGCCCGTGATACGGGACAAGCTGGCCGGGTTGAGCGCATCCGGCCCCGGGAAGAAATACTGCTCCGAACTGCGGCCGCTCCCGAAAGAACGGATCGAGGCGCAGCTCGATAAAATATCGGCGCTCAAGGACCTGTGGCTGCGCGGCGAGGCCCCGGATTTCAGCGGCCTCTCGGACATCACCTCCCTTGTGGTCAGGGCCGAAAAGGGCGGCGCTCTCTCGATCGAGGAGCTCGCCTGCATCAGGGATTTCGCCTCATCCGAAAGACGAATCCGCAAGTATCTCAGGGAACACCGAGCCGAGTTCCCGGCGCTCGACGGCGAGCACGACCGCTTCATGCCGCTGGATGACCTGGGCGAGCTGCTCGCATCCTCGATCACCGAGCGCAACGAGCTGAACGATTCGTACTATCCCGCACTGAAGGCTTTCAGGGAAAAGATCCGCTCGTCCAGAAAGGAGATCGAAAAAAGGCTCCACCACATGCTCTCGAACCATGAGCTCGAGGCCGCGCTGCAGGAAAAGATATTCTCGACCCGCAACGACCGCTACGTGCTCCTGGTAAAGGCCGGGATGAAAGGAAGGATCAGGGGGACCCTGCACGACATATCGGCGAGCGGCCAGACGCTGTACATCGAGCCCGATTCGATCGCGGACCTGAACGACACGGTCCTCATGCTCGAAAAGGAGCTCCAGGCCGAGATCGGTTCGATACTGCGCGATCTGACCGGTAAAGTCTCACACAACGCAGCCGCGCTCGCCTGCGACCAGGAGGCTCTTGGCTACTGCGATTTTCTGACCGCCGCGGCGCGCTTCAGCGCGCTGGTCCGCGGCAACCGCCAGGTCGTGGGCGACAGCGCCGAAATGGTCCTGCATTCCGCCCGCCATCCGCTGCTGCAGATCATGGACCCGGAGCGAAACGTGGCCAACGATGTCGAGCTCGGAAAAAAATACCGCGGCCTGCTCATATCCGGGGCCAATACCGGTGGCAAGACGGTTCTGCTGAAAACCATCGGCCTGTGCGCGCTCTTCACCCTGTACGGGCTCCACGCACCCGCCGGGCCCGACTCCCGCATCGGCCGGTTCACGACCATACTTGCCGATATCGGCGACGACCAGAACCTCTCGCAGTCGCTCTCGACCTTCTCGGGACAGATCGTGGCCATCGGCGAAATGCTCGCCCGCGCCGACGAGCACAGCCTAATCATGGTCGACGAAATCATCGTGGGGACCAACCCCAGGCAGGGGGCCGCGCTCGCACAGGCGATCCTCGAAGCGCTTATCGATACGGGCTGCGCGCTCGTGGTCACGACCCATTACCCGGAGCTCAAGGAGCTCGCGGCCGCAGACCCGCGCTTCGAAAACGCCTCGGTCTCGTTCGACCTCGACACGCTGAAGCCGACATATCTACTGAAAACCGGCCTGCCCGGGGTGAGCTACGCGCTCGAGATCGCGAGCACCTACGGCCTCTCCCCCTCGATCATCAACCGGTCCAGGGGCCTCCTCGACGGCCGCGACATCAGCGTCGAGTCCCTGATCGAGAAGATCCAGGAGCACCGGAAAAAGATGGACCAGGAAAACGACGCGCTCCAGGCCCAGAAGGAGCAGATCGAGGCGTTCAGGCTCGAGCTCGCCGAGAGGGAAAACGAGCTTCGGAGAAAGACCTCCGAGCTCAAGCACAAACAGGGGATTGAATTCCTGAGGGAGCTGCAGAAGCACCGCGACCAGGTCGCCGCGCGCATACGGGAGCTCCAGCAGGCCGGGCTCAGGGAGAGCGGTAAAATCCAGGAGGAGATCATCGAGCGGGAAGCGGAGGTCTCTGAAAAGCTGTCAGGGCTCGCCGAAGAGCGCTTCAGCGGAACATACGGCGAAGCAGACCCGGGCAGACTGAAAAAGGGTGACGCAGTGTTCGTGGTCCCGCTCGAACAGGAAGGAGTAATCGACGAAATCGACCACGGTTCAGGGAAACTCACCGTGGTCCTCGGCGGGACCATACGGACACAGATAAAGATCGGCGAGATCATGGTGCCGCTGCGAAAAACCGCGGCAAAGAAGAAGGCGCGCGAGGAAAAGAGGAAAGAGCCCGTGGTGGAGAAGGCCATACCTCTCACGGTCCAGACCAGGTACAATACGATCGACCTGCGGGGCAAGAGGGTCGAGGAGGCGCTTCGCGCGCTCGATGCAGGCCTTGATTACATGTCGCGCACCGGCATTTCGAGCGCGGTCATCATCCACGGCCATGGAACCGGCGCGCTCAAGGAAGCGGTGCGAACGGCGCTCAGGACATCCCCCTACATCGCAGATTTCAGGCCGGGAGATTACGGCGAGGGCGGAGACGGCGTGTCGGTGGTCATCCTTCGCTGAAGATCGCGGCCGGCGGCGTCATTCCTTTACCGTGTAGGTCTTGATCAGGTAGTTGTATATGGTGGCCAATGCCGGATCTGACGGGCCCTCGATATCCGCATTATACAGGACATCACCCCTGTCTTTTTTAAACCAGTTGAACATCCTCTGGCCCGCATCTTTCGCGTCTTTGGAGAGGTGGCATAATCTCACGAGCTTCTTCATCTCGTCGCGCGCCATGAATATCCTGTACTTGTTTATTCCGATCATGAAATAGGAACCGTCTTTACCTTCGGTAACATCGACCGAAAATTTGTCCAGTGGCGCGGTCCTCATGGGGATTGTCGAGGGCCGGGCCGCGGCTTTTTTCGCCTTCTCTGCCGCTTTCTCTGCGGATTTTTCCAGCGCCTTCTTCTGGCGGACCAGAGCTTCTCCCTGGCTCACCAGGGCCTTGACTCCGGCCTCGTCGAGGCCCTTGCACACGACCATGAGCTGCGCGATCAACGCCTTTTTCGCATCGCTCCAGGGGGCCGATTTCCCTGCCGCGGGCTTTTTCGCCGGATTCGTCTTCTGCCGGGATTTTTTTGCAGCGCCCTTTTTTGCGGGCTTTTTAACCGGGGATCCTTTTTTCTGTGGCATCGCGCACCTCCATATGGTCAACAGAAAATACACCGAACAATAAAAATAGCAATAAAAAAATCGGGAACCGGCACGCACCTGCGAGGGTCAAATCGTCAAAAAGATTGAAAATAAGGAGTGCAAACATGAAAAAGAAATCAGTACTTGCGGTAATAGCCGCGGCAATCATAACCGGCGGCCTTGCTCTGGCCCCGGCCGCAATCAGCGCGGGGGAAAAATACGCCGAAAGGGGACGGGGATTCCACGGACAGGGCATATGCAGGCCCTTCGGGCACCTTGACCGTCTCCAGTATCGTCTCGGACTGACGGATGAGCAGGTGGAAAAAATTTTCAGGATTGACCAGGAGTACCGGGAGAAGTATTTTAAGAACAGAAAGAGTTTCGAGGCAGTTGAGAACCTGAGGCTCGAGCGTGAAAAGGCCGTCGAGGACGTGCTTACCGACAAGCAGAAAGAGCGCTACAGGGAATTCAGGGATTTCAGGAAAGACCGGTCCAGGGGCCATCACAGGTTCGACGGATACGGATGTCCATACGGCAGATAAGGCAACCCTAAAGGCAGTCACACCCCTCCCTTGAGGGGAGGGGCCGGGGGAGGGTGATTCACAAGTATTTAATAACTACAGTGTGTGTTTCACCCCCACCCCGCCTCCCCCATCAAGGGGGAGGGAATAAAAGGAGCATTTATGAAAAAATTTCTTCTCATAATTTTCGGTTCACTACTCGTCGCCTCGATGTGGGCATCGTCGGCAGATGCGAGACACGAAGAGCGCAGGTCGAGACATGGGCAAGAGGAAGAATATGCGGATGAAGGCCATGGTAACCGCGGGCATATGCGGGGGCAGATGTGTTTCGGCGATCCCGATCGCATGAAGAAAAAAGTCGGCCTCTCTGACGAGCAGATAAAAAAAATCGAGGAGATCAACCTCAAATTTCACAAGCAGCTGCTCGAGAAGCGCGAACAGATACAGCCCAGAAACCTGAAACTGAGGCGGCTCCTCCTCGAGAAAGAGATTGATTTGGACGACGTCGGCGAACTCCTCAGGGAGGTTTCCGGGCTGGAAGCGGAAATACGCCTTGACCGCATCAAGCACCGGATCGAGATCGAAAAGCTTCTCACCGAAGACCAGAAGAAAAAAATGAAGCGTGAAATGAGAAGGGACAGAAAGGACAATGACTGAAACCGAATTTGCCAGGATCGTCCATGACACCAAGGCGGTCGTCCTGTCTGCGGTCGAGAAACACCTGGCCGGCCGTTTCTACCACGCGATCGACGACGTGGTCCAGGAAACGTACCTGAGGGCATACCGGAGCCTGGCGAGCGACAAGTTCAGGGGGGATTCGGCGATTTCGACATGGCTGTACTCAATCGCGCGCAACGAGTCCCTCAGGATGAATGAAAGGCTCATCCGGGAAGAGGAAAAGTTCAGGAAATCCGTCGAATCCTTCAAAGAAGACGACGGCCGCGGGGATTTCGGAGAGGAGGACATCCAGGAATTTCTCGCATTCATAAAGCTCCTTCCGGAAAAATACCGGGACGTGCTCGACCTTGTCTCACAGGGACTTTCGGAAAAGGAAATCGCGTCCCGGCTTTCAATCAAAACAGGGACGGTGAAGTCAAGAGCGTCCCGAGGGAGGGATCTCCTGAAAAAAATGTACCAGGAGGGCGCATCATCATGAAAGAAAACAAGAACATCATGCGAAACGAGATACAAAAAAGGCTCGATGACGAAACGTGGGACCTTCGCATCGCAGGCGCGGTGATGGAAAAGCGAAAGCGCGGCAAATTCAGGCTCGCGTACGGCCTGTCTTTTTCGACTCTGACCGCTGCGGCCTCGCTTTTCATAATAATGTCCACGTTCTTCAACGGCGGGCAGCAGTCCCTGCGGTATGACAGCTTCATATCAGAACAGGTCAGGGGAACCTACGGGACGGTATTCGCATCCTCGGCTCCGGCGGCCGACTACTCGCCCGATGACGATATGCTTTCCATGCAGAGCATCGACTCAACGATCGACGACGCCCTGGCCATGAGGTAGTCATTCGGGAATCCCGACGATCACCGCTGCATTGACCAGCCGCAGCGACGATGAGATGCCCAGGGCGCTCTGGTACCTTCCGAGAAGCGAGTCGCGCTCCCTTTTCTCGGCCTGAATCTGCCGAGCAGTCCTTGTCACCGCGGCCTTCATATCGCTCCCCTGCCACTTCATCCTGCTTTCCTGCACCGCGAGCTTCTCCTCGAGCTCACGGATCCTCTGGCCGAACGACTTCCTGATCTTGTCCATCTCGGGATAGATATCCAGGTCGAGGTTCATCGCCATCTCTGAAATGCGGGCCCCGGCTTTTTCACGCGCCCTGGCGGCCGCGGCCGCCAGGTGATCGCAGGCCGAATTCTTCAGTCCGCCCATCTCGTCCAAAAAATCCGACGGCCATACATCCGCGAGATAGTCTTGCTCCAGCAGGTCCTTTTCGAGATCCTCGATTTCGGATGGTCCGAGAAGGCCCGCCGGCTCGATCAGGACCGGAACAAACTCGCTGGTTTTTGCGAGGGAATCATATGTGGCTATATAGTTGAAGACCATGCCGACAAAACGGACCCGGTGGCGCACCGCCACCATGCCGGCAAGGCCGCCGAAACTTTCCGAACGGCAGCGCTCGACGATAGAATCGACGGCCGGATGCCCGAAAGCCAGAAATTCGAGGCGTTCGTTTTCAAGCGCCTCCCGGCTATCGAACGTCCCGAACGGGAATTCCTGGCCGGGGTCGCCGCCCGCCTTTCGCACCGGGAAGAACCCCGTCCTGCGGTCTTTTCTTCCTATAAGCGAAAACCCGTCGCGGTCGGCTTCCTGAAAGAGGCGCACGAATCTCTCGATGCGCTTGTTCGAGAACTGGCGCTCCTTGAGCGTTATGCGGTAATATTCGTCGTAGTTGAAATCCATCTGGTTGGCGACGGTAAGGTCCGAGAGCTTTTCGAAGCTTTTTCTGGCGCTTTCGATTCGCTCTTCTATCTCATCCTCGACCAAGCGCGTGCTTTTTGAACCGCTGGCCATTTCCATAAAGAGCCTGTTCAGCTTGAGCTCGTCCTCCATCTCGCCGAGCAGCACGTCGGGCGTGCCAATCGACTCCTCGAAAAGCCTGAGCTTTCTGCCAAGGACCTCGAGCACGCGCTCGGCCACGGTGTCCCTGGTCGAAAAATTGTATATGAAAACGTCCTCTTTCTGGCCAAAGCGGTGGACCCTGCCGATGCGCTGCTCGATCTTCAGCGGCGACCACGGGAGATCGTAGTTGATGAGGATGTTGCAGAACTGCATGTTCCGGCCCTCGCCCCCGGCCTCGGTCGCAATGAGGATTTCGGATTTATCCTTGAACGACTCGAGGGCCTTTTCCTTTTCCATGCGGTCCATGGAACCGTTGAATATCTCGACGGAAAAAGAAGACATGGTCTCGCATAGAAAATCCTGGGTCGTTCTGAACTGGGTGAAGATGAGAAATTTTCCATGGCCCTTCTTTTTAAGGTCTTTGATGAGCGAAAGAAGCTTTTCGGCCTTTTTGTTTTTTTCTATGCGGCCGGCAAGGGATACGAGCCTGTCCAGCGTCGCGATTTCCTCCCTGAGCTCCGAGACGGTCTTTTCGGACGTTTCGCCGATCACGCTGTCGAAGGAATCATCGTCGGCGTAATCGGCTTCATCGATGTCCAGGGTCTTCGAAATAAGGGCGGACTCGGCCCTGTCGACCATACCCTGCAGGCGCTCCCTGCGATTGGCGAGCGCGACACCCAGGGCGTGCGACGACGAGTCGAGCAGCTTCTGAAAAACCGTCATCACGAATCCCACTGCCCTGTTCTCGCACCGCATGGCCCTGTTGAATTCCTCGGCAACATAAGCCGTGGTTTCGTCGTAAAGCAGGCGCTCGTCGGGATACAGCTCGAAGCGCACGGTGCGGGCGTGCCGCAGGGTGAATCCGCCCACCTCTTTCTTTGTCCTCCTGATCACCACCTCGGATATCTTCCTGCGCAGCGCCGAAAGGTCGGAGCCCTCGTGGCAGTAGTTCATGTAGAAGGAATTGAACGGGCCCAGAAGATTTCGGTCGACCAGCGACACGAGGTAATAGAGCTCCTCGATGTTACCCCTGAACGGCGTCGCCGAAAGAAGAAGAAGGGATTTCGCCCGGCGGCATATGAGCTCGCCCGCGGCATACGCCTGGGTCGCGTGCTTCGAATCGCGCCTGAGCCGGTGGGCCTCGTCGAAGATCACGGCGTCCCACTGCGTTCTCTTGAGATCGGCCGAAAATGACCGGTTCTTGATGAAGTCCAGGGAGCAGATGACCTTGTCCACGCTCTTCCAGGGGTTTTCGCCGTCCCTTGCGGCCCGGGCCATGGTCTTCCTGTCCATGATGTCGAAATGCTCGTTGAACTTGCTTTCCATCTCGTTCTGCCACTGGAGCAGCAGCGACGCCGGACACACGATCAGAATCCTGCTGTAGCCGTAACGGTAAACCAGCTCCTTGATGACCAGGCCCGCTTCGATGGTCTTGCCGAGGCCTACCTCGTCTGCGATGAGGAAGCGCTTGTTGAGCGAATTGACGATGCGGTGGGTGCTCTCGACCTGGTGAGCGAGAATCCTTGTGCGCGAATTCGACAGGGAAAGTATCTTGTTGTTGGCGTGCGCAAGATGGAGCAGGTGCGATTCGGTCTTCAGGACATACCTGTAATCCGGGGCCTGCAGTCCCTTCTCAATCGCCTCGAGGACCGCCTCTTCGCCCGATACTGTGCTGTTGTCAGGGGAATCGCTCCGGGCCAGATATTCGCCGGAAAAAAGGTCCTCTGCTGGGTCAAGTAAGCCGGTATCCATAACGGTAATGTGTCTTTATATCCCACGAATTGAGGCTCCGGGATCATTAGGGGCGGGAATAATGGGCGCCCCGCAGCCGGACAAAGCGACATAATGACATATCAGAACATTATTTTCAAGGATTTTTTATTTAAGGCATCCCGGGGCGTCGGGAGCGAATCCATAAAATTTGCGTGACAAATAATGGCGGCTGCCGAACAATGTTATCTCTACTGAACACCTTTTCTGTTATAGCTGGTGAATGACCGCTTTATGAACCTGAAAAAACTGATCGAGCCCAAATCGATGGCAATCTACGGGATTTCCAAGAGCAATCCCGAACATCCCGCGAACATCATCTTCAACAAGAACCGGAACCATACCACCGCGCGGATTTACTGCATCAATCCCGCCGGCGGGGAATTCAGGGGAGAAAAATTATACCGCAACCTGAAGGAAATCGGCGAGCACGTGGATGTCGCGGTGCTTGCGATACGCTCTGAAATAATCCCCGCGGCCCTCCTTGAATGCATCGAATGCGGCGTCTCGGGCGCCATCATCATTTCCGGTGGGTTTTCCGAGGCGGGCAGGTTCGACCTCCAGGAACAAATCCGCTCAATAGCCCTCGAGCATAATTTT
>Ga0116155_10003307_pt1 | contig 10726 bp, 10 predicted proteins | sample AD_UKC032_MetaG_FD_89890 | JGI IMG/M metagenome (GOLD analysis project Ga0116155, IMG submission 89890) | Active sludge microbial communities of municipal wastewater-treating anaerobic digesters from USA - AD_UKC032_MetaG | ecosystem: Engineered > Bioreactor > Anaerobic > Digestate | place: USA... | reverse complement strand
ATGGTCATAAATTCCGGTTCAATATCAACAAAAACCGGTTTCAGACGATTCCACCAGATCGAATGTGTGGTAGCTATAAAACTGAAAGGTGTGGTGATTACTTCGCCCGTTAAATTTAAAGCATGTAAGGAAGCTATCAGGGCCAAAGTTCCATTGGAAAATAAGGAAATATAATTAACACCTAAAAAATCTGCAAGCTCATTTTCGAGCTGTTGATGCATCTCCCCGTTATTGGTAAGCCATTTATTTGTCCAAATATTCTGAAGGTAAGGAATAAATTCCTCCAAAGGAGGTAAAAATGGTTTGGTAACCGTAATTATTTTATTATTCATTTCGAATGGTTTTCTCAAACTTATATTACAAAATAACGGACATTTTGCTTTACAAAAAGCTAATTTTCAAAATTAGTGTTAATATTTAAAACCTCAAAATATTTATATATTAATTTTTAACCTCTATTCATTATTTCTTCAATTATTTCAAATGCATTTACATTATAACTTTAATTTACAATACATTAATTTATTTTAGTCCATTTAAAAAAAATAATTTGAAACCATAAACAATGAAAAACATAAATCAAAACTGACTACATTTTAAGTTATTTATATTAGATTCGCATTCATTAAAAAAAAATGTTGTAACTATTTGGTAATCCAAAGAAAAACAGTAATTTTGCAGTCCGTTTATTATCCCAGTGTAATAGTTCGTTTTTATCAGTGTAAATATCCTGTTTTTGTGCCGATTAGCCTCATTCAAAAACCGTGATTGAAACTATTTTGAACGACAATTTATTAATTAAAAAACATTTTTATTCAAGTGGATACGTTAAGTTATAAAACCATTTCTGCCAACAAAGCTACAGTGCAGAAAGAATGGGTAGTGGTGGATGCTACCGATTTGGTATTGGGACGTATGGGCTCAAAAGTTGCTAAACTTTTGCGCGGAAAGTACAAACCAAGTTTCACTCCTCACGTTGATTGTGGCGATAATGTTATCATTATCAATGCAGAGAAAGTACAACTGACCGGTAACAAATGGACCGACAGAATCTATCTCAGACACACTGGTTATCCGGGTGGACAACGTGAAATTACACCCGCAAAATTAATGGACAAAAGTCCTGAAAAACTGATCAAAAAAGTGGTTAAGGGCATGTTACCTAAAAATAAATTAGGAGCTAAAATCCTGGGCAATTTGTATGTTTTCGGCGGTGCAGAACACAATATGCAAGCTCAACAACCAAAACTAATCGATTTAAACACACTTAAATAATCAATATGGAAGTAGTAAATGCCTTAGGAAGAAGAAAAGCAGCTATTGCTCGTGTTTTCGTAAGCGAAGGAAGCGGACAAATCACCATTAATAAACGTGAATTTGCTGTTTATTTTCCATCACCACTTTTGCAATACGTTGTTAAACAACCATTGAACAAATTAGGTGTTGCCGAAAAATATGACATCAAGGTAAATCTCGACGGTGGAGGTTTTAAAGGACAATCAGAAGCATTACGTTTGGCTATTGCCCGCGCATTAGTTAAAATTAATCCTGAAGATAAACCAGCATTAAAATCGGAAGGTTTTATGACCCGCGACCCACGCGAAGTGGAACGTAAAAAACCGGGACAACCAAAAGCACGCAAGAGATTCCAGTTCTCAAAACGCTAGAATTATTTACCATTTTTCGATTTACTATTTACCATTTTATTGCACGGTCTGAAAACCGATTGTAAAAGGTAAATGGATAAGTTGGAAATGGATTTGGTTTAGTATCTAAATTCACGGGACTCATAGACACTGGATGGCTACCCGCGAATTGAATTTTCAACAGAAAGTAAACAAATTAAAAAAAAACAAAAATGTCTAGAACAAATTTTGAACAATTATTAGAAGCCGGTTGCCACTTTGGTCACTTGAAACGCAAATGGAATCCTGCTATGGCTCCTTTTATTTTTATGGAGCGCAACGACATCCACATCATCGATTTGCACAAAACAGTGGTTAAAATTGATGAAGCAGCTGCCGCTTTAAAAAGTATAGCTAAATCAGGACGTAAAGTACTGTTTGTAGCTACCAAAAAACAAGCAAAAGACGTTGTAGCCGAAAGAGCTAAATCGGTACAAATGCCTTATATTACAGAACGTTGGGCAGGTGGAATGTTAACAAACTTCCCTACAATTCGTAAAGCTGTAAAAAAAATGTCGACCATCGATAAAATGGCGACAGATGGTACTTTCGAAAATATGTCAAAAAGAGAAAAATTGCAAATTGCTCGTCAACGCGAAAAACTCGAAAAGAACTTAGGTTCTATCGCTGATTTAACCCGTTTACCTTCAGCACTTTTTGTAATTGACGTAATGAAAGAACAAATCGCAGTTAAAGAAGCACAACGTTTGGGTATTCCAATTTTCGGTATTGTTGATACAAACTCAAACCCTAACGGAATTGATTTTGTAATCCCTGCTAATGATGATGCAACTAAATCAGTTGACGTTATTCTTTGTGCAATGGTTGATGCAATTCAGGAAGGTATTGAAGAACGCAAAGTTGAGAAAGTAGACACTGAACCTTCTGAAGTTCCTGTACCAAAAGAAAAAAAATCACGTATTTCGAAGCGTCCGAGAACTCTGAAAGAAGATGAAGAAGCTTTGAATGCAAACGTGGTTAAAAAATTCGTTAAAGAAGAAGAATAATTACATTTACAATTTTCTCATTTACAATTTACCATTTATTGATTTGTGCAGATGCGGAAAAGTTTCGTATTTAATCAAATTGTAAATGGTAAATTGTCAAATAGTAAATAATCTAATTGTATAATAAAAAACAAACTAAGATATTATGGCAGTAACAATGGCAGAAATTTCGAAATTGCGTACCATGACCGGAGCCGGTATGATGGATTGTAAAAACGCACTGATCGAAGCCGAAAATGATTTTGAAAAAGCAGTTGAAATAATTCGTAAAAAAGGACAGGCAGTAGCTGCAAAACGCAGCGACCGTGAAGCATCTGAAGGTTGTGTTCTTGCAGCTTCTAAAGATGGATTTGCTGCTGTTTTAGCACTGAAATGCGAAACTGACTTTGTAGCAAAAAATGCTGAATTTATTGCACTTACCCAATCGTTTTTGGATGCTGCAATGGAAGCAAAACCTGCAACCACAGCCGACGTTTTAGCATTAACAATTGGCGGAAAAACAATTGCTGAGTTAATTGTAGAACGTATTGGTATCACCGGCGAAAAAATGGAATTGGACTACTATGAATTCGTTCAGGGCGGTACAACTACAGTTTACATTCACCCGGGAAACAAATTGGCAACATTAGTTGCATTTGCTGAAAAAGACGCAGAATACGAAACCATACGCGGCGTTGCAATGCACATTGCAGCAATGTCGCCTGTGGCTATTGATGAATCAACCGTACCTCAAAAGGTAAAAGATAACGAGCTGGCAGTGGCTATCGAAAAAACCAAATCCGAACTTGTTTTAAAGGAAGTTGAAGTCGCACTGAAAAAAGCGGGCATCAACCCTGCCCACGTTGATAGCGAAGACCACATTGAATCAAATATGGCAAAAGGCTGGATAACCGCAGAAGAAGCAGCAAAAGCCCGCGAAATAAAAACAACGGTTTTTGCAGAAAAATCTGCAACTTTACCCGAACATAAAGTAAACAGTATTGCCGCCGGTCGTATGGCAAAATTCTTCAAAGAATATACCCTTGTAGAACAAAAGTACGAAGGAGGCGGTGAAGAAGCCGGAAAAATTACAGTTAAAGAACTGCTTGCAAAAAAACATTTAACCTGCATCGCTTTTAAACGAGTAACGTTGAATCAAGAGTAAAACCCCTAAATCCCCTTAAGGGGACTTTTATAAGAAAACCTTCCGATGTATTTCGGAAGGTTTTTTGTTTCATTCACTCTGCTTTAATATCGACAAAATTTGTTATTTTTGCATATTAAAAATTACAAATTCTCAAAACATAAAGTTGTAAAACAGATTGAATCTTTTTATATCAAATAATGCATTATTACATCACTTAGAAAATTACAAAATACAAAATGAATAGAAGAGTCAGAGTGCGTTTTGCACCCAGCCCCACAGGTCCATTGCATATTGGAGGTGTTCGAACGGCATTATACAATTACCTTTTTGCAAAAAAACACAATGGCGATATGCTTTTGCGCATCGAAGATACCGATTCGGCGCGTTTCGTTCCGGGTGCTGAAAGTTATATAGTGGAAGCTTTAAATTGGCTCGGAATCAAAATTGACGAAGGTATTGGCGCTGAAAAGACAGGAATTCACGCCCCATATCGCCAAAGCGAAAGAAAACCAATCTATCGTAAATATGTTGATCAATTGCTGGAAGCAGGATTGGCTTATGTTGCATTCGATACACCAACCGAATTAGATGCAAAACGAAGCGAAATTGCTAATTTTCAGTACGATGCTTCTACACGTGAAATGATGTCGAACTCATTAACTTTGTCGGTTGATGAGGTAAAAACCCGAATTGCCAACGGAGAACAATATGTAGTACGCATTAAAATTGATCCGAATAAAGAAATTAAAGTTCAGGATTTAATTCGTGGTGAAGTGACGGTAAATTCGTCGGTGCTCGACGACAAAGTATTGTTTAAATCGAGTGATGAATTGCCAACTTACCACATGGCTAATGTAGTCGACGATTATTTGATGGAGATTTCGCATGTCATTCGTGGCGAAGAATGGTTGCCTTCTGCCCCACTCCATGTTTTACTTTACCAATATTTAGGTTGGACCGCTTCGATGCCCGAATTTGCACATTTGCCTTTACTTCTGAAACCGGATGGAAATGGAAAATTGAGCAAACGCGATGGCGATCGACTTGGTTTCCCTGTTTTTCCTCTCAATTGGAAAGACCCAAAAACCGGTGAAACCTCTTCAGGTTATCGCGAAGCAGGTTATTTTCCGGAAGCTGTGGTTAATTTTCTTTCGCTACTCGGCTGGAATCCGGGTACTGAACAGGAAATTTTCTCGATGCAGGAATTAATCAGTTTATTTAGTTTAGACAGGGTAAGCAAAAGTGGAGCCAAATTCGATTATGAAAAAGGAAAATGGTTTAACCACAAGTACTTGCAATCGAAACCATTAGACGAAATTGCCGATTTATTTCAGCACATATTAATAGAAAAAGAAATAATTGAAGACTCGGACAAAGTTCAGAAAATTGTCAGCTTAGTTCGTGAACGATCAAACTTTGTAAATGATTTGTGGTCGCAATCATCGTTTTTCTTTGAAGCTCCAACTTCTTACGACGAAAAAACTATTCAAAAACGCTGGAAGTCGGAAACTCCTATGCAAATGCAGGAATTAATTGATGTTTTGGAAAATATAGAAGATTTTAGTGCTGAAAATTCGGAATCTATTGTAAAAGAATGGATTGCAGCCAAAGAATATAATATGGGTGGAATAATGAATGCATTTCGACTGGCCATAGTTGGCGAAAGTAAAGGTCCGCACATGTTTGATATTATTTCTGTTATTGGCAAAGCGGAGACCACTGAACGTTTAAAACTTGCTATTGAAAAAATAAATTCGTAATCATGTCGAAAAAAGTTCTCATCATAAGTTATTACTGGATTCCAAGTGGAGGAGCCGGCGTACAACGCTGGGTGAAATTCACTAAATATTTACGTAATTTTGGTTGGGAACCAATTATTTATACGCCCGAAAATCCTGAATATCCATCCATCGATCATTCATTCGAAAAAGATATTCCATCTGATATTGAAATAATTAAAACACCGATTTGGGAACCGTATAATGTGTATAGAACCATTATGGGTAAAAAAGGTGAATCGATAAATGCTGGATTTATTTCAGAAAACAAAAAATCGGGCTGGAAAGATAAGCTCTCCATCTGGATTCGTGGAAATTTTCTGATTCCCGATCCACGCAGGTTTTGGATAAAGCCTTCGGTTCGGTTTTTGGTCGATTATTTACAAAAAAATCCGGTTGATGCCATCATTTCAACGGGGCCGCCTCATTCAATGCATTTAATTGCTTTGGGCGTTAAAAAAGCATTACCGAATGTAAAATGGGTTGCCGATTTCAGAGATCCGTGGACCAACATTGATTTTTACAATGAGCTGAATTTAACCTGTTTAGCCGACAGTATTCACCATCGGTTAGAGCGCAAAGTGGTACAAAATACCGATTGCTTGGTAACAGTTTCGCAAGGTTGGATGAATGGTTTTTTGAAGCTTAATCCCAAAAGAAATCAGGTAATCACCAATGGATATGATGAATCTGACATACAATTGGGACATATTGAACCGGATCGGCTATTTACAATTTCGCACATTGGCACATTGAATGCAGCTCGTAATCCGGCAGTTTTATGGAAAGTACTGGGTGAGTTATGCCAAGAAATTAGCGGTTTTCGGGCCGATTTACAAATTCAATTAATCGGGAAAGTAGATTTTACAGTTTTAGTATTAATTAAGCAAGCAGGATTAGAGAATCAACTCAGCAAAATTGACTATCTACCTCACAAAGAAGCCATTGAAAAACAACAAAGTTCACAAGTACTGTTGCTGTTAATCAATCAATCGCAAAACGCGAATGGAATTCTAACGGGTAAATTTTACGAATACATGGCTTCGCACCGTCCAATTCTGGCCATCGGACCAACCGATGGAGATGCTGCAGCAGTTCTAACAGCTTCAAAAGCAGGTACAATGGTTGGTTTTGAAGATACAGAACGAACCAAAGAAGCAGTACTCGAATATTACAAATTATACAAAACAACAGGATTAGTAATTGATGCAAATTCGGTAGACCGATATTCAAGAAAAAATCTGGCTTCACAATATGCCGGTTTATTAAATGAATTAATTAAAAGTCACTGATACAATATATTAAATAAAATAAATCGAGATTTTCACATGTCCGAACAATCAACAATTGATATAAATAAAAGTGGTTACTTTCATCGAAGCCGACCCGAAATGTTCAAGTATATTCCAGAAGGTGCTGTTCGGATTTTGGAAGTTGGTTGCAATGATGGAGCATTTTGCGCTACGTTAAAACGTACTGACCGCGAAATATGGGGATTGGAAATGAACATTGAAGCAGCTCAAAAGGCTATCGAAATATGCAATTATGTTTTAACCGGTGATTTTAATGAAGTGTATGAACAATTACCTAAAAATCATTTTGATTGCGTAATTTTCAACGATGTACTTGAACACATTTATTCGCCCTGGGAAACCATTCAAAAAGTCAAACCACTACTTACCGAAAAAGGAGTTATAGTAAGCTCTATTCCGAACTTTCGATACATTGCTAATATCTTTACAGAAATTATTTGGCATGGAGAATTCAGATACAAACCCGAAGGTGGCATTTTAGACGATACGCATATTCGTTTTTTTACCCCAAAAAGTATACAGCGCATGTATCAGGAACAAGGATATGAAGTATTAATAAACGAAGGCATTAATCCAAGCAAAAGCTGGAAAGAAAAATTATTTATCAGCCTGACTTTCGGTATTTTAAAAGATGCCCGTTATAAACAAATTGCTACTGTAGCTAAACCTGTACTTACATGAATTCACCTTTAGTTTCTATTATTACTCCAACGTACAATCACCAAAAATTTATTGCAGATTGTATAAATTCTGTATTAAATCAAACTTATCAAAACTGGGAAATGATAATTGTCGATGATGGTAGTACAGACAACACGTATCAGGAAGCTAAATTGTTTGCCGAAAAAGATGAAAGGATTCAACTTTACACCCAAAAAAATATTGGAATTTTCAGATTGGCGGAAACATATAACTTTGCATTTTCAAAATCAAAAGGGAAATATATTGCTGTTTTGGAAGGCGATGATGTATGGCTACCAGAGAAACTAACATTACAAATTCCGACATTGGAGGATGATGATTCTATAGTTTTGTCGTGGGGCCGGGCATTCAGTTCAACCATTGATCTGGCGAAAGACTTTAATATGAATTTGCTGATTGACAGAGATTATAATATCCTGAGTAATACACCTGTAAAATCTGCTTCGAAGGATTTTCTTTTTATAAATTTTATTCCTGCACTTACTGTTGTTGTTCGTAGAAGTTCGTTGGAAAGCACGGGTGGTTTTATTCAAAATTTCAATTTACCATTGGTGGATTTACCTACCTGGCAGCAATTTTCACTTTTAGGAAAATTCTCATTTATTGACCAGCCACTCGGAAAATGGAGAATATATCCTACTCAGGTAACAAAAACGTACACCGTTGAAATCACTGAAGGATTTTATCAACTGGCACTAAGTTTTTATGGTCAAAATAAAACGTATTTTGATTCAATAAATTTTCAAGAAAGTGAATTACATAAATTCTACGAAAAAAAACTTGTAATATGTTACTCTCGATCAGCACGTTATAAACTTATTCGTAAAGATTTTACGGGTGCACGAAAAGATTATTTAACCTCCATTTTAAATTTCGGAATTAAAGAACCGGTGTGGAAATTGCGTTCGGTTATTGGGCTTGTATTTTGTTTTTTTAAATCTGATATTGAGACTTTTACAAAAATAATCGGACGCAAAAGTTATAAACCCTGACCTAAATTAAGGGCTGAAACCGAACTACACCTGTTCTGAGTGACCTCTCATTGTATATGTACCCATTGGTTTTAGTTACGTTGGATTTTCGGCTTTTAAGTATTGATGTAATTACTTTTTCATCATCATCGCGATGGTATGTACAAATTGCACCGCTTATATTTCGGCCATTCAGAAATAAATTTTCGCATCCTTTAAGTGCCTTACGCTCAAAGCCTTCAATATCCATTTTTACAAATAGATTATCAGGAATTTTTGTTCCAAAAAAGTTGTCTAATGTAATCATTTCGCCATCTGAAGTATCGCTTACATATTTTTCAACAATCGTTATTTTGTCTTTCACAGGTTCAAATGTAGCACGAAGTGGTTCAATCCAATCTTTTTCGCATTCAAAAAGATAAATGTGATCTACAAAATCAATTGCATTTAAAGAGAAGATTCCTTCAGCTGCTCCTACATCTAAAATTGTTTTGCCTTTAAGTGTTTCATAATTATCAACATAACAATGTGCTGAGCGCAAGTCTTGCTCCATCAACAACATTTTATATGCTTCCAATACACGAGCTTCCGACATTTTTTTAAAATACAATTTTCGATTATTATGAATTACATAGGGTAAGTTTTTCTCCAAATCTGTGTAACATTTAATATCCTTTTTCATGTATTCAAAATAATATGGATATGGATAATTAACGATCGAATATTTACCTAAAAAATAATTGCATTCATTTTTTTCAGTTTTGGGTGTAAAAACCGAAAAAAACAAATAATAACCCTTGTATTTTATAAAATCAGAAATATCAAGCAATTGTTTTACAAATGCTTTATACAAAGACTTTCTAATTTTTTCAGGTACAATTTGACGATATATTCTTGTTAAATTCATACTAGTTATTTTTTTAAAATTTCAAATACTTTATTAAACCTATTCATCCATGTATGTTCATTTTCAGCACGTTTTCGGGCATTTTCTTTCATTTGCAGGATCAATGCATCATTTTTGGGATCTAAATAAAACCTTGATTTAGAAATAAATTCCTCTTCAGACTTGTATAGTACAATTTCTTTCCGATCTTCGAAATAACCGGCTAATTCGTCCGTATAAGGCGAAATTTCTAATCCTCCACACATTGGAATTTCAAAAGTCCGAAGGTGAATTTTATGCAAGGGATTTTTTAATAAATATGTAAATCGTAAAGCAGTTATATTTAAAGATAATGCATTATTCGAGTAAATTTCCTGCATTGCGTCAAATGAAACAGAAGGATGAACCGATAGAAATTTATTTTTGTTTAGAGTTGATTTATTTTTTAAAACTGTTCTGTTTAATAAAGCTGCATATAAAACTTTGCGACCAATATCAAAACTCAAAGCCCTGCGAATTTCTTCGACAGGAGAAATTTTTACATTTGGAATTTTATTTTTATTAGCTGCTTTTTCTTTGTAAATCAACGAATTAGTATAAACATCACAATTAATTTCAGATTGAGTTAAAGCATTCAAAATTGGTATACGACTGCCATAAGGCGATCCGATAAAACACACCGAATGTACGGGATTTTTCCAGTGTGGTGAAAAATTAAAAGGATTAGCAGCATACGTTTGAAAAATAATTTTCTTGCAACCCCACTTTTCGAACAACCATTTGGTTTCGTATGATGTGAGCCAAACCAAATCAAAATGAGAAGCCATTTTTTTATGTAAATGTGGAGCATGTAGATTGTCAAAACAAATAAGTACTGTTGCAAGTCCTGTTTTACAGATTTCATCTACAGTAGATGCATATAAAAAGCCATCACTTTCGCAATTTAAAAAAATATCAAATTTTATTTTTGAACTTTTTATATAAGGAATAAGATTTTCATTTGCTTCTTCAGGAGATTTATAAGCTAATGGATTATAAACAGTTATTTTATGACCGTGACGTTCCAATTCATCAATTATATGAACATATTGCCATTTTGACATATTACTATCATAGTCTTTAAAAAAATATAATATATTCATAATCTGCTATATAGATCTTGGTTTTTGAATATCAACTATTTCTTCGTAAATTGAACCTATTGCAATTCCTATATTTTTCAGGTCGTATTTTTGTTTTATATCCGACGACATTTGTT
>Ga0116155_10003294_pt1 | contig 10746 bp, 14 predicted proteins | sample AD_UKC032_MetaG_FD_89890 | JGI IMG/M metagenome (GOLD analysis project Ga0116155, IMG submission 89890) | Active sludge microbial communities of municipal wastewater-treating anaerobic digesters from USA - AD_UKC032_MetaG | ecosystem: Engineered > Bioreactor > Anaerobic > Digestate | place: USA... | reverse complement strand
GTCTGAAATAATGTCCTCCCCTCGTTCGAGTTGTTCGAAATAAAGGGCGATGGCATCATTCAGGTCCTCATCAGTCGGTTCGTCCCCTGAATAGTATACAGTAATCGACGCGTCCCAAATCTTTGTCGACATTGTGAAAACGATAACCGTATATGCGCCTGCCGGGTCCATGTCGTCGTCGTTGAAATGCGCCTGAACTTCCGAGATCTGCTCTGAAGTCGGGATTCCCGAAGGTGTTAGAAACGCGATCCCGATTGTGCCTCGTCCATCATAACGCGGCACGGCGATCGCTTCGGTCACAAATGAAAAGTTTTGCGTTTCAGAAACGAACCATGACAGCATCCCCCGATAAATCGCATTATCACGAGTGACGCATCGTTCGCGGACTTCGCTGATGGTCTCCTCATCGCGCCCGTATGCCGTCTGTGCCGGATTGTACACAACGTCAATACCGGGGATATCCGTGATGAATTTGGTTATTGAATCAGCCGGGACATTGCAGTCTGCTCCTTCAGCGATCGATTCAATAGATATTTCAACAGTATAAAAACCTTTCGAATCGGCAGGGGTTGCGGCATTGATTGATCCGGCGTTTAACAGAATGAATTGCTTGATGTCATCCGAGTTATCGCCTTCAGTTGAAACAATCGCGAGGGCCGGAATCGGGATGGCTGCCGTTGGTTGCGACTGTGAGCCGATACGGACCGTACCCGAAGACTTGTGCGCCTGTTTCCATGATTCAAGACCGCGATCAGCCAGGTGGGAGATCAAAGCTTCCCGGTCAGCTGAATAGATAAAAATGTTATTGTAAATAGACAGCATCAGGGTGAAAATAAAATCAACGATCACCCTTGCAAGCGAGCCCATGATCGCCCGTATTTTCCCGACGACATTGAGATTCACTTTCATGACTTTTTTCAGCACATCGTCATCATTGATGTTTTGAAGCAGGGATTCTTGAACCTCGTCCTGTGTATAGGTAATTTTCATAACCGTACCTCGCTGGATATCGGGACGACCAAGTTTTCTTTAACCTGGCCTGAAATTGTCGTGAACGATATTACGACCGATCCTTCCGCTCCCGGTGTTGCCGTGACTTGTACCGACCCGGCTTTTACCCGCGGGTCACGATACAAAACTGCCTTGACCTCCTGCGCCATTTCTATGGCCGCAAGCTGATCGTCGGCATCACAGTTGGTGAACTGCATGAGACGATTGCCCCGGCCCGGATTCGATGGATCGTCCCCATAGGGGAAAGATAATTCCTCGATAATGTCCTGCACCACGCAGTCGACGCCGCTGACGGTGCTGAAATCGCCGCTGCCCACGGCGATCACCGCGTCGAGATCGTCATTGATCAGAATATCGTCTCCCAGAAAATCAGCCATCATGACACCTTGTTCGTTTCTGATAATGTCGCGTCATCGAACGAAGGGAGCTCCACCCCGCCAAGAGGGGATATGCCTCCGCTATCGGATGTGCCGCCTGTTCCCGCTACGCCGGTTGCCCCCCACTGGACGATCGCATTCAACGCCTGGTCGACTTTTTTTGCCCAGGTTTTCATCTTATCGCCAAGAAGGGCCGGTTCCGCACTGTCGCTTTTTCCCTGTACAATCCCGTTTGAATCGATCGTCAGAACTGAAGCATCCGCTCCGTCGATCTTGAATTCGATTGATGTTTTCACGTTAAAAATTATCTTTTCAATTTTTGAATACTGGATCACCACAGCCTGCTCGTTTTTATTTCCAGGAAACGCGATCACCACGATCGAGTCTTTTTCCGGGACCAGAATTACCCCCAGGCCGCCGACGGTGGATGCGCGAAGATATGCGTCGTAAACCGGCGCAGCTGATTCGCTTTCGTCCTCGACCTTGATTGCGGTGATCATATAATTCGTTTCATCAACCGACTGGACCTTGCAGCGTACCGGAAAATAGTAATTTTGACCGGCGGCCGCGGCCCGTTGGATTTCTTTTATCAAATTTTCCGATCCTGGAATCATGCGACCTTCTTCCCGAGAGTTATCTCCTGGCGATACCCCCCGCCGCCGTATTTCTTGGTCAGTTTATCAACCTGGTAATTACCGTTTTTCTGCGGGAACCGCTCATCCTCGACTTTTATCACTGATGAATGATGCACCGAAGGGTATCCGAATGTAGTAAAATCTCCGGTAAAACCCATGTATGATATTTCATCATAGATTTCCTTCGCACGCTCGATCGCAGTGTCTTTCCCGAGATTGTCCAGGTATACGGTCAGGGTCTTCTTCCCTGATCCGGCGACACCCTTGAATATTTTTCCTGAACCATCAGTCTGTTCGGAAATCACCACGACCCGGTCATAATCGCAGTCGGTCCTGAACGTCAGTCTCTCGTCTATGATATTCAGCCCATATTTGAATACCGGGATTTTTGAACCCATGTCGGCGAAAGGTTTATTGAAAATCAAATATTTCCCCAGCATGTGAGCATCGAATCCGCATCTCTTCGCCAGGTCCTGGACGATGAAACGCTTTGAAACGTTCTGATATGGCTTGTAGGTGATGAAAATTCCCTGCTGGACTCTGGATGTGTCTATTGAAGTTCCCTGGCAGAGCTGTTTCACAATGTCCCCTGCGTACATTTTTTTGTATGTTGTTGAAACAATATCGCGGAGATAATAGAAATAGTCCTCAGCCTTGACGGTCAGCGGCTGGGTGGGGGTCACTTCGCTGACAACGCCATGGAACTCGTCTTGCAAACCGTATTGTCGGTACCCGGCGCGGAAAATCACCACGTCGCCCTGTTTGACATCCGAAGGTTGCAGCTTTCGGTATTTCGGCAGGTCGATGGTGCAAATATCGGAAATCGATTCACGGGTCGATTCGATGACCACATCGTTTACGCCGGGAAAAATTTTATTCCCGATCTTAAGATAATGCTCAAGCACCAACACGGCGTCGTAGCTCCTCTGCCTGCTTCAGGTCTTTTTTTGTTACCAGCGCGGGGATCACGCAGGTCTCACCCTCGACCAGGTGTTTCCAGTCGTTTTCGATCGCGATGTTGATCCAGTGACTTTCGGTGCCCCAGTAATATTTTGAAAGGGACTGCCATGTATCTCCCGATACGATCGTATGAGATATCGGTTCGGTGTTCAGATCGAGAATCCTGATCGTGACCCCGGCCGGAACCAGCGGTATGACATTTTGATAGTCCGCTCCCAGTGCCTCGCGGTTGTAGTCGTAGATGATTTTCCACAGCCACCAGTGCCAGTAGAATTTACAGGTGATTTTATAAAGGGTGTCCTGCGCGGTGGTGGTGTAGGTGTGGATAACCGAACAGTACATTATATAACCTCGAAATCATATTCTTTGTCGGACACGAACCGCAGGGTCAATCTTTCGGTGCTGGGCATCCCTTCGGTCTCGGGATGATCGAACGATTCAAACACGACTCGGTCGATTCCGTATTCGGCGGTCTTCGGACACAGGATCACGAGTGATTCTTCGATCTTCCAGATTTTAATGACAGCCTCGAGCTGCGCGAGGACGTCGCTACGTGTCGCTCCCTCGATGATGACGTTGACCATGATGACGTAATCATCAAATCCCAGGAATTCTTTCACGGTCCCGTCGAGTCCGGGGACCGTGGTCTTGACGATGTTCTTCCCGCCGCGAACGTCGACCAGCGGCTCGATAGGGAATACAAAACCGTTGATAGCGAGCGGGGAAACCGCTGGCTGGGGGATGATGCCGCCGCTAACCATTGCCATACCTCAAAAGTTCGTTATGTATCGCCCGCGCCATGACCCTGGCGAGATCATCGATCGTCCCTGTTTTTGTCTGGCCTCCCATGGTAAGTGTCCCGATAAGGTTTGCGACGCTGATGGTGAGCCCTCCGCGCTGGGGTCCTCCGGCTACGGGACCATTCCCCTGGCCAGAAAGAGTGTTCATGGTGTTTTTCATATATGGAGTGACCGCCGGTGTTCGGCGCGCCTCCTGTTCGATGCCGGTATTGAATGTCGTTATAAGCGCACGACCTGAATATGACAGCTTGCTGAATGGGCCTTCCTGGGCATCTGAATGCGGGAGTTTTTTCCCGATCCCATCGCCCATGAGTTTATCGAATGCCGAGGCCAGCCAGGGGGCCTTTTCTTTTATCCCCTCAAAAAAGGTCGAGATCAGTTTCGCGCCGAAGTTTTTAAATTTCGACCAGGCATTTCCGAATATATTGCTTATCCAGTTCCAGAACCCGGTAAAAAATGTTTTTACCGCAGTCCAATGTTTTATCAACATATATGCGCCAGCACCGAGAGCTGCAACACCAACAACAATCCACCCGATTGGACTGGCAATAAATGCGGCATTCCAAAGCCATTGAGCAGCTGCTGCGATTTTTGAGGCACCCGCTGATGCAAGCACTGCAACTTGATGTGCCCCCAATGCGATGGTGTATTTAGCAACACCCGCAGCAAGAGACCCCCAGGCCGTTGTCGAGAGTGCTGCGTTATGAACCCAGTGCGCTGCTGCTGAAAGTTTTGTAGCCGTTGCTGAAGCTATCAATGCAATGCGTTGTCTTATAAGTGAGAGGGCGCTTACATTTGTTGCATTGCCAGCGGCAACCTGAGAAAGAGTATACAATCCATTGATTGCTTTAAGTGTCATCAAACCACCACCTACAAAAACGACTGCTGAACCAACTGCAAACAACACTCCAACCCATTTAGTAAGTTTTGGGTGGGACATGGCAAATTCATTGATGAGACTGATCCCTGATTTTAAAATATCAAAAAAAGGCATAAGTCCTTCACCCATTCCGCCGCCGAAAGTCGATTTTAAATTGTCCCATGAATTTCCCAGGTTAACCAGTTGTGTATCAAGGTTCGCGAGGTTGGCGGCTGCCATCTTTTCCAGGAATTCAGACCCCTTGGCGTTTCTGAGCGCATCGATGTTCGTTCGCAGTTTCCCCGATTTGTCCCAGAGGTTGTCGATGAGCTTCATGGCCTCTTCGCTGCCGAAAGCTTTCACCAGATCGAGTTTTTCAGAAGCGGTCAGAACGTCTCCGAATTTTCCTCGAAGGCGATCAAGAATATCAGCGACAGGTAAAAGCTGGCCCTGCTGGTTGTGAAAGGAAAGCCTGAGCTTCTGAGAGGCTTCTGTCGCTTTACCGATAAACGCCCTGAAACCGGTCCCGGCTTCTCCGGCCTGCATGACGTTCTGCAGTGATCCGAGAACATTGAACTGCTCCGCCATGTCGTATCCGGCAGCGGCAGCAGCGCCTGAAATGCTTTCGATCGCCTGCTGCATTTTCGATCCTTCAGTCTTGTACATCTTCACCGCGAAGGACAATGAATTCCCGATAAGGACTCCGAAGTTACTGTCGCTCATTCCCTCATAAAATTTTTTATTCTGGTTGTAAATCGTTCCGAAAAGAGATGCAAACTGTTTGGTCGATCCTTTTGTCGCGACCGCCGTTTGCGCCACGGTCTCGGTGAACTTCCCGATTTCGGCGTCATTGATCGTCTCGATTCCCGATTTAATGTCATAAGCCGCATCGAGAAACTCGTTACGGGCCACGCCGAAGGTTTCGCTCGACTTGACCGCCGATTTTGTGATAGACGCGATAGCCGAATCGCCAAGGTCAAGCGACCGAAGATTGGCCTGCATTTTCGACGTTTCCCGGTTCGCATCAAGGAGGGTCTTGGTAAAATACGTCATCCCGGCCCCGGCCGCCATCATGCCACCGCCGATTTTCAACGATTTCATGCTGTTCTCGAACTTTTTCATGCCGCCGTCAAGTTCACCGAACTTTGACTTCAGCTTTTCTGCGTTCGAAGTGATACGGTCAAAAGGCGCGGTGATCGCGTCTTTGAGCGTCAGGGCGGTCCCAAGTTTGTATACTGCGTCCAATCACTTCCCTCCGAATAGTGCCGCGATGAGCTCGGCAATTTTCTGCATCTCGCGATGTTCGAGATACACCGCGTCGACCCTGAGCCTGACCTGGTCTTCGAAGGAGAGGTTGTCGTAATCAACCAGCGGGAAATATTTCCTCGCCAGCGCGATCTCCCCGGCCCCCAGGTCAAGCTCGTTGCGCCGCTCGCTTACAACTTTTTTGCCGTCGTGTCCTGCGCCGCACCATATTCTTTAATCAGCCGATCAGAGATAGGAACGACGATCCCGGCCTTCTCCTCAAGAATTCCGTTGAACACATCAAGCTTCGGATACAGGAGACAGGACAGCACCAGCTGCCTGTTCTTATCCATGTTGTCCGCGAGTCGATTTGCCACCTTCACGTCATCCTGGTTCGGAACCTTGCAGATGATGTCGATCGGGTCATCGGCGAGAGAGACCAGTATGACGTTTTTATGGTCCTCTTTCCACCTCGCGATCTGATCGGCCATTTCGAGAAGTTGATCCGGTGAAATACGATGATTTTCCATGTCCTTACACTCCTATTGGGGTTTCGACCGGCATGACCAGGTTCTCGAAGTCGATGTCCCTGGTGAACTTCGTGTCGTCCTGTTTCTTTTTCATGCCGACCTTTTTGATCTTTACCGCGGGGTATTTCGTTTTAATTTTTTCCCCGTTTTTCTTTTCGAGCAGTCCCACGATCGGGAACGGCGGCAGGTCGGTCAGGTCATTCAGCCCCGCGTCGACGGCGGCCTTCTGTAATACAGCGTATTCCTCTTCGGTGATGGTCAGCTTACCCGAAGATTTTTTATTGCCGGTCCCGAATCCGATCGGCGTGTCGCCCTTGCCATATACTGACTCGACCTTTTTTTCGATATCGCAATCAATTGAATCGATACCGATAAGGGTCCGTCCATTGACCGTGGCGGTGTAATCCTTCCAGGAATAAACTTGATTTTCTCCGCTCATCTCATCCTCCTCCTCTTATGATTCTCTGGTATAGCCGACGTCGACCGTGATCGTCTCCATGGTGCCTTTCGGCTGGATGTCGATCGATCCGGTCACGGCTTTCGTCGAGGCATTGAAAGTCAGCCGCGTCGTGTGTCCCTTGATTTCCTTTTTCGCCGGGTCCTCCATCGCCTGGGAAATCGCGAGATCGATTTCGGCGATGAGCGAATCGACGCCGCTGTCGGAGCCTTCGGCGTCGGCGTTGACGAACGGCATGATCTTCGAATACGCCAGGCGTCGCACCTTGTCTGCAGGGCGCAGATCATGGATGGTCTGGTAATCCGACGTGCTCGGTCCCATCAGGTGGTCCTTCTTGATGTAAATGCCGTCCCAGTTCGGGTATTGCACCGCAAGGATCACGTTCGCGCCGTCAAGATCATTGATGAAGTCCTGGATTTCGGTCCAGTGACGTATCTCTTTCCCGGTCAGCGATTTGAACGCGTTGACCCATCCTGGATGGATGTTCGTCCTGCAGCGGGAAAGGTTCGCGCACAGTAAAATCGCAGCGCTCCGGTAAACGGAGTCGTCGCCGTACCTGATATACCCGCCGACGACTGAAATGCGTTTTTCCTGGAAGAGCCTGTATTCATCGAGCATCGTCTGAAGATAGGCGTCGACGTCGCCCGAAGCATACGCGGGATATTCCAGGATGAAGTTCACAAATATTCTCGCGGTTTCGAAATCGGCCAGCGTTGATTTCACCGACTCCCAGAATGTCCGCGCGAAACCGCCCACGATATGAATAAACGTGTACGCGCAGGATGCCGGATTGTATGCGGCGCGCACGGCGTCAATAGCGTCGATGAAGTCCGCCGCAGCCGCGTTCGGTGCCGTTGTGGCGAAGGTGTATTCCTCGCCGGCGGCGAAGGTCCCGGTGCCGAAGGAGATGGTAACCCCATCGGTAAGCACGATCGAAGACCCCTGTGCGGGAGTGGTGTATATCGACGACCAGGTGACGCCGCCGTCGTTTGAATAGCGATAGGTCGCCGTTTCAGCGGCCCCGCCAGCGACGATCTGGACCTTGAAGCTCCTCGCGCCGGTTGGCGTTCCAGTCGGGGTCAACAAGGGGCCGGTCCCCGATTGGGTGACCGATCCGATCGATCCGGCGAGACTGTTGGTGGGCCGCATGGCGAAAAGGGCCTTTCCGCCTTCTTCAAAATGCCTGGTAAGGCTGTCAACCAGGGCTCCGGCCCCGAACCGCGCGATCGTTTCACGTCTGCTGGCGATCGCGTAGACCGTGTTCGCGCTGCCGCCCTCTGCGACACCGATTTTAACGTGCAGCCCGTCGGCGAACTCATCGCCCTGTCCCAGCCGCCCGTCGGCAAGATTAACCGTTACTGGACTGTCCATGCTTGTTCCTCCTTATGCTTATTGCGGCACTGCGCCGGTGAATTTTTTCAAGGCGGCGACAAAATCGGCTTCCCTGACGGTCCCGTCGGCCTTAACATTCATGGCCGCGCGCACACCGGCGGCGATCGCCCGTGAAAGGCCGTATGCTTTGACAAGCCCCTCAAAGGTGATCTTGCCGTCCGAAGCTGTTGTAGAAACTGACGCTTCGTTTTTTTTCTCGCCGTTTCCGTTTATTACCGAAAATCCTTTGTCCTTTTCTTTGTCTGTCATGAGACTCCTCCATCGTTTATTGTAGCGCCGGTGATCCGCGGGACGGTCGTGTCCTCATCGACTCCGTCCTTGAACACCACCTGGCAAAAAGCTTTATATACATCGTCAACGACAATGTTCGTATCAATAAGCCCGAAAGGGCCGAGCTTGACCCGTATTGCCCTCGCATCTGACGCCGCGGCGAAGACGCTGTTCTCGGCGATCAGCGACATGAACTGTTTTAAAAATCCCCGATAGCTGTTGTCCTTTTCAATCAGGTCATAAATATCGGTGCTGTAAAAGTCTATCTGATACACGCCGTCGGCGTCATAGAGCCGCCTGGTCAGAACGATCTCGTCGTCATCCTTATTGAGATTGCGATCGATGAACGTTCCGTTTTCCGTCGTCTTGCCGGGACGATGACCCAGGCATGCGCAGGGGCACGACCGCTTGATCTCCGCCGGTCTGGGATACACTTCAAGAAACTTCCCGTTCAGCGGGGTCCCGGTCCCGTCGCGTCCCACGATCATTGTCTCGATGATCGTTTTCAGATAGTTGATGTGATCCATTATCACGGTTAAAGCCCCTGTAAAAAACCACCCGCAAAGCCAGGCCCCGGGGGTGGTTTTGCATAGCACCTTTAATCTGTATTACATCACATTACACTTTCGTCGCCTCTGCAACTTTCTCGGCCGAGGCTTCAACCTTATCGATGGCCGCAGTCACCGCGCGTTCAGTCTTGGTGATGACAGTGTTGATTTTACCGCTGAGAACAACGAACATCAGCACCAGGAAAAGCAGGGAGATCATTCCCAGCACCATGAAAACGACGAGCGACTGAATGAGCGGGAGAAACTCATTCGGCACCGTATTCAATGCGCCGATGGCGAGGCCGACCGTAATTGTCAGGATTATCGCGCATGCGATCATGACCCCCATCTGTAGAAACTTGTTCGAGAAAAAACCGATCACCTTGTTTTTAAGACTCATTGTATTTTCCCCTCCGTAAGGTTATCTCATCAGTGACTGGAACATTGTTGCCAGGCCCTGTTGAAGTTCATTCAGATATTCATCGATCCCTTCTTCAACCGCTGGCCAGAAGTGAGCCCTGGCCGGGAGACCGCCGGGTTCATATCCGAATTCAAGCGCCCGGCTCTGGGGATGGTTCGATCCCATCTGCACCTCGTCCCACGATTTACGGTCGGTGGCGAAGCTTGTAGCATAATCCCCTTCGGCGATCAGAATCAGATCTGACTGGTTCTTCGCCGCCTTCTGTTTTACGGTCGATTCTGCAAGCGATGGCCAGTTCCCTTTCTGGTCTCGGATGTATTTCACCACGTTCCCCCTGAGAAGCTCCGCGCCCCGCTCAAGCGCGTCACCCATGTGCTCCCGCATGGCCGACTCGATGTTTTTCAGGTTCAGGAACTTGTCCCAGTCTCCTGTCAGTTCGCAGCCCATCATTGGTCCTCTTTGAGGTATATCTTCACAAAAATATCCGGGGCGTTGAAACGAACGATCCGGTGCCAGCGGCCGCCGGTAATTGATCCACCTGACAGAACGCCGCCGATTACGATCATGTCGCGTTCATCAATCGCATCAGGGTCGATCGGGAGCTTCGAGATCAGGACGTCGATCTCGATATCGAAATCGAAATCGGCCCCGGCTGCGCCGTCTTTTGTCTCGCGCCGGTGATTTGTTCCGCAATGTTCGACCAAACTGTAATCATATGAATTCGACCTGACCGAATTCAGCGGGCCGTCCGGCGAATGACCGGTGAATCTGCAAAATATAAACGACCCTGTCTCGTTCAAATCGACCTGCCTTCGTATCTTGTTTTCAATAAATGATTTTCTTCTCATACCAGATACTCCAGGACCATGCTTTCAGCCCGTGTGACATGGTCTGAAATCAAACCTGTGCAGTCTTCAGCGGTAAACGCCTGGAGCGTGATCCTCATGCCGGAGGGGAACTGGATGTCCCGCTCCTGTCCGGCGCATTTATCACGCCAGAGCTGGTTGATCATCTGGATGTGAATGAGCTCGATCTCGGCCGCTTTGATTGCTTCGGCCCGTTCCGGATCGCCGGGGGTTTCCAGGGCGGCGTCATCGATCGCCGCCCTGCCGACCCACCGCGTCAGCCGTCTGAACGCGTTGTCGCATTCGCGCTGTAAAAAACTGTCGAATACGGCGCTGTCCAGGCCGAAGACGTCGGCCGACCAGTATTCCTTCACTGTTCCCGGCGCGTTCAACATC
>Ga0116155_10003292_pt1 | contig 10750 bp, 4 predicted proteins | sample AD_UKC032_MetaG_FD_89890 | JGI IMG/M metagenome (GOLD analysis project Ga0116155, IMG submission 89890) | Active sludge microbial communities of municipal wastewater-treating anaerobic digesters from USA - AD_UKC032_MetaG | ecosystem: Engineered > Bioreactor > Anaerobic > Digestate | place: USA... | reverse complement strand
GAACTTACCGGAGAGAAAAAATATTTTACCGACGCCGCCACACAAGTATTAAATTATACAAAATATCTTTGGGACAAAGAAAAAGGTATTTATTATCATTGCTATCATACCGATAATAAGGAACTTGGTGTGGCGCACTGGAGTCGTGCCAACGGTTGGGTTTTTATGGCTCAAGCCGATTTGCTTTCGCGAATGCCCAAAAATCATCCGTTGTACCAGAAAGTGTTGAAGAACTTCCAAATGCAAACTTCCGGAGTTGCCCGTTATCAGGGGAAAAACGGACTCTGGCATCAGGTGTTGGATAGGAATGACTCCTACGAAGAAATTACCGGAACAGCCATGTTTGTTTTTGGCATTGCCCGTGGTGTGAAAAACGGTTGGCTACACCCCGATTTTATTTATGTTGCCGAACAAGGATTGAAAGGAATTTTATCCAAAATAACTCCCGAAGGCGGTGTGACAGCCATTTGTGTTGGAACCGGAATTATGCCTTCGCTCCAATATTATTACACCCGACCAACGCAGGAAAATGACCCTATGGGCGAAGGTCCGGTGTTAAGAGCATTGGTAGAAATGATTGATGCACCCCGTTACACCGAGATTAAAGCTGAAGATAAATATGACGAAATTGGTAAGTAAAACAGATTTCACTATTCCAAAATCTTAAATTTATTTTCAAAATATTCAAAAAAGTGCTATTGACGTAGTTGTTGTTCCGGTTTTTTATTGATTTGGTCTCAAATATTTAACTGTTGTATTTATGTTTTTACATCTTAATTATAGCAGTTGATTTAAAAAAAAATCTTAGATTTGTACCTTATACTCAATGAAAAGAACACAACAATGAACTACAACGATTTAGGAGTTGAATTCAAATATTTGATAGTCAGTGATAAAGATCATAAATATGGTTTGTCTGTCAATACTGTTGGTTTTCAGTCCATCCAGCCAAATACGCTATATCCGCTGAGCGAACACCCTTCAGGATATTATTTTAATGCGCAAAAAGGAAGAGTTCTGCGTGAATATCAATTGGTTTATATTACCAAAGGAAAAGGGAAAATTTCATTCGATTCGAATTCCGAAATTACTATATCCAAAGGTCAGGTAATTATGATTTTTCCCGATCAATGGCATACTTACCATCCGGTTCTCGATGTGGGTTGGAATGAATATTACATTGGCTTCGAAGGATCGATCATTGATAATTTGGTTCAAAACGAATTTATTGCCTGCGAAAATCAGGTGCTCGATGTTGGATTTAACGAAGAATTAGTCAACTTATTTTCGAGAGCTATTGAAGTTGCAGCCAATGATAAAGTCGGTTCGCAGCAGTATCTTTCCGGAATTGTTATGCACATGATGGGACTGATTTTGTCAGTATCTCAAAATAAAATCTTCGAGGTAGGCGATGTTGTTCAAAAAATTGAACAGGCTAAAATTATTATGAACGAAAATGTTTATAAAACTGTTGATCCTGAAGAACTTGCACAAAAACTAAATTTCAGTTATTCCTGGTTTCGCAAGGTGTTTAAAGATTATACCGGTTATGCGCCCGCTAAATATTTTCAGGAACTGAAACTCCGGAAAGCCAAACATTTGTTGGTTAGCACTTCGCATTCGGTAAAGGAAATTGCGTTCATGCTTGATTACAATTCTACCGAACATTTCTTTTCACTTTTCAAAAAAATTACAGGCTACACACCTATGGAATATCGATCTTATGGTCGCGAAACCACTTCTACGACTGAAATAATATAATTTGAATTTGTTTTTTTTGAATTATCAGGGAATTTACCGGTTTATTTTTTGCAAGGTTTTAAGCCCAATTCAACATCAAAAAACAAATGAATTAAGTCATTCAATATACCTTTTTTAAAGTTTTTAGTTTATATTTTTGTAATAACTATTGAATCTATGAAAGTAAAAATCATGAAAAACATTGCTTATGTTTTATTAGTACTGGTATTTTTTGTTTGCAGTGCCGCCAAAAAATCACCAATCGATCGTAAAGCTCTGGTTTATAGAAATAATCCACAAGTTACGACCATTGATTCGCTTGCAGCTTTTACAGTTGGAAACGGCGAATTTGCGTTTACTGCGGATGTAACCGGGTTGCAAACTTTCCCCCAAAAATATTCCAAAGGCATTCCATTGGGTACACAAAGCCAATGGGGTTGGCATAGTTTTCCCAATGCTGAAGATTTCAAACACAGCGAAACCCTTAAAAATTACAATTTCCGCGGTAAAGAAGAGCCTTACTCGGTTCAGTTTAACGATTCGGGTCGACAAAAAGATGCCGCCGAGTGGTTTCGTGTGAATCCACATCGCTTGCATTTAGGAATTATCGGATTCGATTTAGACGAAACGTCAGATTTTCGCCATGTTTCGCATGTGGCGCAAAAACTCGATATGTGGAAAGGTCAGATTAACAGCAGTTTCAAGTATTACGATAATCCCGTTCAGGTTACAACCCTTTGTCATCCTTCGCAGGATGCTGTGAGCGCGCGCATCGTTTCTACCGATCGTTTATCTGTTAAATTCCGATTCCCATATCCATCAGGTGCCCATGTTGATGATGCATGCGATTGGTTAAATAATGAAAAACATAGCACTACTATATTACAAAATTCAGATAAATTCGTCTTGCTCGAAAGATCAATTGATTTAACCAAATATTATGTATTGGTGACCTGGGAAGGAAATGCAAAATTTGTTGAAAAACGAAAAAACTATTTTGTATTAATCCCTCAGTCGGATGAAATTTCATTTAGTGCAGAATTTCTGAAAACCAAACCGGCTTATTTAAGCAAGCTCACGTATGCGAAAACATTACCACTTACAGAGCAATATTGGAAAAACTATTGGATGAACGGAGCTGTGGTTGATTTCTCAAAATGCAAGGATAAAAGAGCCATTGAACTCGAACGCAGGGTGGTTTTATCTCAGTATTTACTTGCAGTTCAGTGTGCAGGCACTACGCCACCACAAGAAACCGGATTGACATACAACTCGTGGTACGGTAAATTTCATCTCGAAATGATCTGGTGGCATCAGGCTCAGTTTGCATTGTGGAACCGAACTGAACTGTTGGAGAAAACACTTGACTGGTATTTTAAAGCCTTGCCCAATGCGCAGGAAATTGCTCGTCGGCAGGGATTTGAAGGTGCGCGCTGGATGAAAATGACTGATCCTTCAGCTTTGGAAGCGCCGTCGAAAGTGGGCTCGTTTCTTATCTGGCAACAACCGCATATTATTTATTTGGCCGAGTTGGTGTATCGCAATCACCCGACAGCTGATATTCTGAAAAAATATGCACTATTGGTGGATGAATCTGCTAAATTTATGGCTTCATTTGCCAACTACGATATGCTCGATGGACGTTATGTGCTCAAAGGAGCAATTCCGGCGCAGGAAACTTTACGGGCTTCTGAAACAGTAAATCCGCCTTTTGAACTTTCGTACTGGTATTTTGGAATGAAAACAGCTCAGAAATGGCGGGAGCGAATGGGACTGAAAAAGAATCTCCAATGGGATGAGTTAATAGATAAATTGTCGCCATTGGCTCATCAGGATGGACTTTATCTGGCGGCCGAAACTGCTTTGGATACCTACAAAGACATTCGTTTTACGTCGGATCACATGGCGGTGCTCGGTGCTTACGGAATTTTACCAAAATCGCCGCTTGTACGAACCGATTATATGAAAAATACCCTGAACTGGATTTGGACCAACTGGAATTGGGGAAAAACCTGGGGCTGGGATTATCCGATGACAGCAATGAACGCTGCCAGGCTTGGTGATGGTGAAAAAGCTGTGGGAGCTTTACTAATGGATAAAAGAACAAATACTTATCTGGTAAACGGTCACAATTATCAGGACAGTCGTTTACGCATCTATTTACCCGGAAACGGTGGTTTGCTTACCGCAGTGGCTATGATGTGTGCAGGTTGGGATGGAAGTAAGGGTAAAAATCCCGGTTTTCCGAAAGACGGAAAATGGAAAGTACGCTGGGAAGGATTGAAACCGATGCCATAAGAATTTAGAACAAAGAGCAAAGAGCTAAGAACAAAGAAGATTGAAGAGATAAGATCTAAGAATTACCCCGATAGTTAGAAGGGAAAGATTCAAGACTGAAGATTAGAGTTTATAGAAGATAAATTTTATTGATAATAGAACCTGCCTGCTGTAGGCAGGTTTCATTTCTTTGTTTTAATTGTAAAATGTAATAAATCAAATAATTACAACTTTTTAAATGCTAAATTAAGTTTGGATAATAGAACAATATTATTACAAGAAGATAAAAATATTTCATATTTTCTCAATTTCAATTTTCTATTTTCTCAATTTCTAAATTTCTCAATATTAAAAAAAAACCATTTAATTTGGAATATAAATATTTATGAAAAAAAACGCTTACAAATGGTCTGCTTTTCTGGTAAGTTTTCTGTTCATTTTTGCTTCGTGCAAAAGCGAACTTGAAAAATACTATGAAACACCCGACTGGCTCAAGGGAAATGCATGGGAAGTGCTTGATCAAAAAGGAAATTTCAAGCTTTTTCTTTCGGCAGTAGAAAGAACTACGTACAAGGATCTTGTACAGGGAAAGGGCGTGATTACCGTTATGGCTCCTACCGATTCTGCTTTTCAGGTATATTTGGATAAACACAGTTATGCTTCTGTTGCTCAAATTCCGGAGGAAGAAATCAATAGACTGATTGGTTATCATTTGGTTTTTTATTCGTTCAACAAAGAACAATTCATTGATTATAAACCAAATGGAATAGAATCTGTGAATCCGCTTAAGGGAATGTATTACAAATACAGAACCAAAAGTCGTGATGCAATTTCAAGTGAGTATGATCCTGCTTACGATCGGAATCGTAAAGTGATGCATCAGGACCGGTTTCTGCCTGTATTTTCATTCAATCTGTTCGACAGCTACCAGTTGGATGCAAAATCCAATTACGAATTTTTCTATCCAAATTCAACCTGGACAGGCCAAACAGGATTTAATGTGTCGAATGCATCGGTAAAAGAATTTGCAATTGTAACCGACAATGGGTATGTGCACGTTATTAATCAGGTGCTTGAACCCCTCGAAACTATTTATAAAACGCTTCAAAATACGGCCAGTTTCAGCACTTTCCAGAAGGCATATCAACGATTTGTTACGTTTACTTACGATCCTACAGTTACGTCGGAGTATGGTAAAGGTGATTCCTTGTACTTCATGAATCATGGATTTCTTCCTCCTATTTCCATGGAATGGCCTACATCACTTTATACTCAACTGGCTGTTTTATCGTATGGTGCTTATAATATTTTTGCTCCTGATAATGCTTCAATGCAGGCTTTTTTCAATAAATATTGGGCTCCGTATTATAACTCGATAGAGAATGTGAATTTTGAACCCATGATGGCTTTACTTCAAAACCATTATTATGCCGGTACAATTCTTTTCCCGGATCAGATTGCCAGCGGCACATTTAAAACTACTTTTGGTAATAATATTCAGTTTGAACGTGGAGCCGTAAATTTTAAAAGTATTTGTGTAAACGGCTCATTATACGGTTTAAATCAGGTGCTTGTTCCAGCCATGTTCGATAAAGTGACTTCGCCCATGTATTGTAACCCCAAATATAATATTTTGCTGGACATGATGAAAAATTCTGATATGGTTCAAACATTGATTACCGATGCAGCTCATTTCCGAATTTTTTACCCTGAAGATGATATGATTACGCTGAATACGAACCTTGAAGGACGTGCCATTCAATATCAGAATACAAATTCGAAATTGTACGGAGCTCAGGAAGTTCAAATCGACGGCGACCTTGGATTTGCAGCCATGTCACGATCTCAGAAAAAAACCTTTGCCGGAAGTCATGTGGCAACGGAATTAATGACTTCCAATGGCAATGAAGCAATTTATCGAACCATGAATTCGTACAACTATCTTTATTTGAAGGGCGATAAAGTTTATTCTTCGGCTCTTTTCAATCTGGGTGTTGATGAAAAAGTTCCTGTATTCACCAAAATTAATGGCGACTGGAACAATGGTGATGCTTATGCACTTAGTGGCGAAGCAGCATCGGCACTTGTTCCGGAATCGAATCAATTCAAAGCAATGATTACTTCGGTTGCAAGTCCCAAAGAGTTTAACTATTTCAAACTTACCATTCAGGCTGCGGGAATGGATAAAACTTCACCACCGTTCAGTTTCCTTCAGGGTGAGCGTTTTATCACATTTATTCCTAAAGATGATGCCATTTATGCAGGCATGTTAAACGGAAAAGTGCCTCTTTCGCCTGCAGCTTCTGTAACTTCGTATCTTCAAAGGTATTTTGTGAATGTAAGTGCAAGTAATCTACTCGATTATCCTTTTTCGGGAGCCGGAATTCAGGGCGAAATAATCAGTTTTGCTAAGACTGCATTGGGTGCGCCCATTAAATTTACATTGGTGGATAAAAACGGACAATTGTATGTGAAAGATGGAAAAGGCAACGAAGTGAAAGTGTTGAGCTATTTCCCCTATATATACGCCGATGGCGCAGCTTATTTAATTGATGGATTACTGGAAATAGAATAAAAAAAATGAACGTGTATGAAATTAATTCGTAAAATAACTATATTTCTGATTGCAATTGGTGCAATTCAAACCATTTCGGCACAGAGTTATCTGACCGGAACCGTGCGCGATTTACATAACAACGAACCGCTTACCGGAGCCAATGTATATGTGCTAAATTCAGAAAACCGCTCTGTAGGTGGATGTATTGTAGATTTTAACGGCGAGTATCACCTTAAAATACCTGAAATGAGTAACCTGAATATAGTTTTCTCATTCGTAGGATTTAAAACAAAGTCGACTAAATATACCGGTCAGAAAACGATTGATATAAAACTTGAAGAAGATGGTCGCTCGCTGGATGTAGTTGAAGTAACCGCAAAAAGAGTGGAACGAAATGCACTTGGACAAACGCCTCGCGAACGTGTTTCGGCCATTTCGAAAGTGACAATGGAAGGCCTTGAAACTGCCAATGTTACCAATGTTACCGAAGCTTTGCAGGGTGCACTGGCCAATGTGGATATTCTTACCGGAGCCGATCCTGGTTCGGGAAGTTCAATTCGTATTCGTGGTACTTCTTCGTTGAGTGCCAATTCGAATCCGCTTTTTGTACTCGATGGTGTGCCCATGCCGGTTGATGTGTCTTCGGATTTTAGTTTTGCTACTGCTAACTCCGACGATTACAGTCAGTTGTTAAATATTTCGCCCAGCGATATTTTAAGCATCGAAGTATTGAAAGATGCTGCCGCTACAGCCGTTTGGGGTTCGAAAGGTGCCAATGGTGTGTTGCTTATCACCACCAAAAAAGGCTCGAAAGGAAGAATGTCATTTCAATATTCTTCCAAATATGAATTTCGAAAAGAAGGAAGTTCCATTCCGATGCTGAATGCCAAACAATACGTGTCGATGATGCAGGATGCTATCTGGAATTCGGTTAATGATATCGGACAAGGTGCCAGTGAAGCAAATACCTACATGGCATTGCTTTACAATACCAAAGAAATTGGTTACGATCCGGACTGGTCTTATTTTGATGAATACAATCAGGATGTAAACTGGCTCGATAAGATTACACAGACGGGTATGTCGTTCGATAACAGTTTTTCGCTTTCGGGAGGTGGCGAAAAAGCCGACTATCGTTTGTCATTAGGAAGTTTAACTGAAGAAGGTACGACTATTGGAACAAAATTCGAGCGTTTCAGCGGTAAATTTAATATGACCTATAAATTTTCGGATCGGTTGGATATTTCAACTAATTACAGTTTTACGCGTGGTATCAGAAATGCCACCTATTCCGATGGTTATCTCAATGAATCTATTCGTGGACAGGCCCTGGTTCGTATGCCAAACATGAGTCCGTATATTATTGGCGACGATGGTTTGCCAACGAAAGAATATTTTACACCTTATTCTTTTTTCCAGGGTTCATTTGCTACAAGCAGCGGTGTTTACAATCCGGTTGCTTTAGCATACGAAGCCAAAAACAAAACGGTGTCTGTATCGAGTTCAATGATTTTTAATTTGCACTACAAAATTGCTCAGGGATTTGATTATACGGGTGTTGTTGGTTTTCAATCGAACTTAAATAAAACGGATAAATTTCTGCCACAGAGTGTAACCGGAGAATCTTATATCAGCAGATACACCGGTATGAGTTCGGATGGAGGTTCGGATGTGCTTTACCTGACTACCGAAAACCGTTTGGTTTTTATTAAATCAATTGCTGAAAAACACCGGGTTACTTTGAGTGGCGTTTGGCAAACTTCCGATCAAAACTCATCGTCGTATGTAAGTTACACCACCGGAAATGCCAGTGTGGGAATTACCGACCCTGTTGTGGGTAGTAATATGAAAAACTATTCGGGAGGTTCGGGTCATGTAACGAACCGCGATATGGGCGGATTTGTGAATGGTCAATATACGTTCAGTGATAAATACATTTTCAATGCCGGTTATCGGGTCGAAGCCAGTTCGAGTATGCCTGCAAAAACACGCTGGGGTGCATTCCCAACTGTGGGAGCTGCATGGATTTTTGGTGACGAAGATTTTATGAAAAAATATAAATTCTTATCGCTCGGAAAACTTCGTGTAAACTGGGGGCAAAGTGGTAACTCGCCTTCGGGTTCAGCACCTTATATCGGTTCGTTGAGTGCCATTGCCAACGGTTATGGCGAAATGGCTGCCATTCAACCGGTGAAAATTCAGTTAGGAAATATCACCTACGAAATTCTGACACAAACAAATCTGGGTCTCGATTTCGGATTTTTGGATGGTCGGTTGAATTTTTCGGTCGATCTGTATGATAAAGTGACCAGTAATATGCTTCAGGGCTCGGTAAGTGTGCCTTCTACAACAGGTTATACCTCTGTTGCTTTTTACAATTCGGGTAAAATGGAAAACAAAGGTTGGGATATCAGTACCGATGCTATAATTCTGAAAGATAAAAATTGGAAACTATCGTTTAATTTCAATATTGCACAAAACCGGAATGAGATTCTTGAACTTCCGGGCAATAAACAGGATCTGAAATATACATTTAATAATAAAGAATATGCGTATAAATTTACTGCCGGAGAACCTCTCGGGTCTTTTTACGGATATAAATATTTAGGAGTTTATCAAAATACGTCAGAAACTTATGCTTCGGATGGTGCCGGATCAACTATTTATGATATTAACGGACAACCGGTAGTTATGAAAAACGGAAGTGTAAAAGTATATCCGGGTGATGCGAAATATGCCGATGTAAATCACGATGGTTTGATTAATAAATACGATATTGTGTACATTGGTAATTCAAATCCATTATTTATTGGTGGTTTTGGTATGAATGTATCGTACAAAAATATCGGATTGGTAGCCACTTTCCACGGTCGTGCCGGACAAAAAGTTATAAACCGGGTACGTATGAACAATGAATTTATGTATGGGAAGGATAATCAGAGTACTGCCGTGTTACGTCGCTGGCGTCACGAAGGCGATGATACTGAAATTCCACGTGCACTTTACAACCGTGGTTACAATGATTTAGGATCTGATCGTTTTCTTGAAGATGCTTCTTTCCTTCGTTTGAAGACATTGACTTTGAAATATGACTTGCCAAAACAATGGGCAGCAAAACTACACATCAGACGGTTACAGATTTATGCAACCGGCTACGATTTGCTCACATTTACCGGTTACAAAGGTCAGGATCCGGAAATTAGTCAGTCGTTTGTTGAAAAATTGTATCCAATGTACATCGATAATGCATCAACACCCAAACCTCAGCGTTTTGCATTTGGTCTAAATGTTAATCTTTAATAAGTCATGAATATGAAAATAAATCAAAATATATTAGCATTACTGATCCTTGTTTTTTCGGTAAGTTCATGTGAGGATTATCTTACCATTCCACCCCAAAATAATCAAAGTACCACGCAGTTCTGGAAAACCAAAGAAGATGTGGAAGCTGTTCTTGGTTCGGGTTACATCAAATTGCGCGATGCTCAGGAATATCTTTACCTCTGGGGCGAAGCCCGTGGCAATGGAATTTACTTTAGTGCAACGGGTACCGACGGTCAAAAAGCAGCACAGAAACTTCGTCAGTTCGATATTTTGGCGACCAATGAATTAGCCAGTTGGGCGAAATTATATGCAGTTATCAATATGGCAAATTCTGTTATAAAATATGCACCCACGGTCAGGGATTCATCTTTTAATGTAAATGTTCGTAACTCGTTTTTGTCGGAAGCCTATTTTCAACGGTCGTTAGCCTACTTTTATCTGGTACGTTTGTGGGGCAATGTTCCTTTTGTAAAAGAACCTTACGTCGACGATTCGGCACCGTATGATGTGGCTCAAACCTCGGGAGATGTAATCTTGCAACAATGTTTGGTCGATCTTGATAATTCAATCGAAGCTGCAAAGACCCGGTTCCCCGAAACCGACGGTACAAATCCGATAAACACCAAAGGACGAGCCACCAAATGGTCGATTTATTCGCTTATGGCCGATATAAATCTTTGGCTGGGGAATTATGACGGATGTATATCAGCTTGTGAATCAGTCATCAACTCAGGTCAGGTAGGTTTAATTAGTGGTGCCAACTGGTTTCTTAATTATTTTCCGGGCAATAGCAACGAAAGTATTTTCGAAATTCAGTACAGTTATTCATTAAACCAAACCAATTCCCTGCTT
>Ga0116155_10003270_pt1 | contig 10800 bp, 6 predicted proteins | sample AD_UKC032_MetaG_FD_89890 | JGI IMG/M metagenome (GOLD analysis project Ga0116155, IMG submission 89890) | Active sludge microbial communities of municipal wastewater-treating anaerobic digesters from USA - AD_UKC032_MetaG | ecosystem: Engineered > Bioreactor > Anaerobic > Digestate | place: USA... | reverse complement strand
TTTTAATTTTTTATGCGGCTCGCAGGCTTTGCCTGCGAGCCGCATGCCCTTAAAACGGCGTAGCGGCTGGCGAAGCCAGCCGCTACGCCAAATATAAAATTATTTATTTAGCAATTCGAGTTAATTAGCAAGTGTTTTGTCAGGGCAATTGAATTCTAGCGGAAAGTCTTGTCCAGCCATTCCGAACTTGTTTCGGAATCTATCCAAAAAACAATTAAAAGCGATAAGCCAAAGCTGTAAAGATGCTGAAATAAATTCAGCATGACAATTTTAGACTAACCGCAAAATGAATTTCAGTAAGGATTTCAGTCAGTATTCAAATGACCTGGGTATAAAACGTTAAAAGTAATTCTTTTGAGAAAATGCGCTTAGAAAATTCATAAGAAATCCGTAAAAATCTGTATATTTTTGATTTCCAAAAGGATTACCATAATTAGGCGGAAAACTGTAATTTGTTTTTTCAGGCATTTCAAAATTTGCTTCTTTTTCTTCTATCGAATTACTGACATAAGCATTTTTTATCTCGTTAAAAAGTTCTTCTTTTTTATTAATATCATTAGTTTTTAACTGAAAAGCCTGTTTTTCTTCAAAAGTTATTATTCCATCATCATTTGTATCAATAACCATAGACATTGCAAGAAATTCGCCGGCGTCCAGTTCATTATCGCCGTTCATATCGGTTACGTCGAAAACTTTTTTATCAATTTCCCAGCTTGAAACTTTTCCGTCAGAATTTTTATCATGAATTAACATAATACTGCTGTGCGCAGCCAGTCCGCTGTCTATATTAAAACTATTGTCAGGGTTTTTAAACATATATTGATAATTTGAATAAGTAAGTTGTTGTAGTTCTTTGGTTTTTACAAGGTCAAGCATTTTAGCGCCAACATTCGCGCCTTTTCCGATTAATGTAGCGGAGTCATAAGGACCTTGCGCCCCGTTTATCTCATTCCAGGGGTTTTTATATCCCTGTTCGGATTGCTGTATATTCTTTTCATAGATGCTTTTTACGCCTTGCGCAAATTGTTCTGAGCGATTATTTAAAAGATAAAAAGCATTTGTTCTTCCCTGTTTGGTTATTACGCCGTTATAAGAGCCGTCTAAGCAATCAGTGAGCAGAGTTATTGCGGCTTCTTCACCTGCGCTTATAAAACCGTCTTTATTTATATCAAGCGCATTTATCATTGCCTCTTTGTTCATTCCGTCAGGAATTGTCGAAATGTATTCAGCTGTAGAAACTTTTCCGTCAGAATTTTTTGAACTGTCTATAAGAGAAATTTTTGTTCCGGCAAAACCTAGCGCGCCGTTAACATCAAACTTTCCGGTTTGGTCTTTGCGCATATATTGTATGCTGGCGCCTTCATCGTAATTCTGCATTGAATTAAACAATGCATTTGCGCCAAAAGCTGAAGCCCCGGAAGTTTTAATGGGACCGTTTTGTCCTGTTATAACCTGTTGTACGCCATATAATTCTTTCATTACATAGTTGTAACAACCTTCATTACTTAAATCAAGACCAAATATTTTCATACCATGACCCCTTACTTTTAGTTATATATTAAGTATATATGGCTATATATACTTAAACAAATTTATCTTACAAAAGTTGCTTTTTCAGGTTTGGATTGTTAAGAAATATTGAGAAATATTCTTTTTTAGGTCATAAGCGAAGGATGACGGTTTCGGCTAATTAGTAATTCACGTTAATTAGCGGGTGTTTCGGCGAAGCCGAAACACCCGCTCTATACCCTTACTCAGCCCGCGCCGCCCGCAGGGCGGCGCGGGCTGTAGATATTAACTTTTTAATAAATTAACGAAAACTTATTTGGATTGGTATAAAATCCGAAATTCATTTTAGGAGCGGTATATAAGTCAAATGACATGAAAATATTTTCATGATTATATTTAAGGGGTAGCTGAGAAATTTAAGGCGAAATGAACGATAATTTTAAACCTGATAAAATGTTTGAATTTGACGTAATAGTCGTAGGCGGCGGACATGCCGGTTGCGAAGCCGCTCTTGCCGCCGCAAAGCTTGGAGCTAAAACACTTTTAACTTCGCTTAATCTTGAAAATCTGGCGACAATGCCTTGCAATCCCGCAATAGGCGGACCGGCAAAATCCAATCTGGTGCGGGAAATAGACGCTCTTGGCGGCGTAATGGGGATTGCTACTGACGCAACATATTTGCAAATGAAAATGCTCAATAAAAGCAAGGGTCCGGCAGTAAGAGCCTTGCGCGCGCAGTCTGACAAAAAAGAATATATGAAATATATGAGAAACCTGCTGGAAAAACAGGAAAATCTTTTTCTAAAACAATGCACAGTCGTTGATTTAATGGTGAAGGATGATAAAATTTGCGGCGCTGTAGATGAATTAGGGCATCAATATAAAGCAAATGCAGTGATTTTAACGACGGGAACTTCTCTTTGCGGTAAAATTTATATAGGATTGCAGTCTTTTCCTGCCGGAAGATTAGGAGAAATGCCTGCAATAGGGCTTTCTGCCGCTCTGGAGAAGCTGGGATTTACTGTTAAGAAATTGAAAACCGGAACTCCAGCTAGAGTTGACGCAAGAACTATTGATTATTCAAAAATGACTATTCAGCCAGGCGATGAGGAATTAAATTTCTTTTCTTTTGAACCTGACAGACCCATAAGAGAACAAATGCCCTGCTATCTTACCCGAACGACTAAGGAAACCCATGACATTATCCTTAAAAATCTTGACAGATCACCGCTTTACGGCGGACTTATACAGGGAATAGGTCCAAGATACTGCCCTTCTATAGAAGATAAAGTTGTAAGATTCTCTCACAGAGATTCTCATCAGGTTTTTATCGAGCCTGAAGGCAGAGATACTTATGAAACGTATGTTCAGGGCTTTTCAACCAGCTTGCCTGCTGATGTTCAGGTTAAAAAGCTCAGAACATTACCTGGAATGGAAAATGTATGGATTTTAAAACCCGCTTATGCTGTGGAATACGATTATTTACCGGCTGTTCAACTTACTCATTCGCTTATGACAAAAAAACTTGAGGGTTTATTCTGCGCAGGACAAATTAACGGAACAAGCGGTTATGAAGAAGCCGCCGCGCAAGGGCTTATCGCTGGAATAAACGCTGTAAAACTTATTGAGAAAAAGAAAATGATAATTTTATCGCGCAGTAGTTCATATATAGGCACGCTTATAGATGATCTGGTTACTAAAGACATAGAAGAACCGTACAGAATGCTGACTTCTCGCTCTGAATACAGGTTAATTCTTAGGCAGGAGAATGCGGATTTAAGATTAACGCCTACAGGATATAAAATAGGGCTTATAAATCATGAAAGATGGTTAAGATTCAAGCAAAAACAGAGAACAATCAGGCATGAAATACAGAGATTCAAGGAAACCAGAGTAAAACCGGATGAAAACATAAACGGAATCCTGGCAAATTACGGCGAAGAAATTAAAATGAGCTACAGCCTTGCGGATTTAATGAAAAGACCCAATCTTAATTATGAAGCAATTGCTAAAATAGATGAAACGACCGGAAATTCGAGCTTTTCCAGAGAAATTTGCGAGAATATTGAAGTAGAATTAAAATATACCGGCTACATAGAAAGACAAAGCGCTCAAATAGAACAGGCTGACAGGCTTGAAAAAATAAAAATTCCTGTTGACATTGATTATCAGGCAATTAAACAGTTATCTCAGGAATCCAGGGACAGATTATCTAAAATAAGACCGGAAAATCTGGCTCAAGCATCGAGAATTGGCGGCGTAAATCCTGCGGACATCTCTTTATTAGTGGTTATTCTTGAATCAAAGCGGCGGGAGTTTTTAGGAAACAAATGATTGGTATAAATTTCTGGTTTTTAGAGGAGCCTTAAAGTTCTTCAATTAAATCGGGTTTTAAATCAACAGCTTTTTTAAAATATTTCTTCGCTTCTTCAGACGCTCCCTTTTTATCAAGAATTATTCCCATAAAATAGTAATAGTAAGGGTCATTTTCATTTAAATATTTTGCGTTTCTAAGATATTTTGCCGCATTAAGATAATCTCCGCCGGAAATTTTTATTTTTGCCAGATCAAGCCAAGCGCTGCTATTTCCCAAGGGGTCTGCTGAAAGAACTTTTTTAAGCATCTTTTCAGCTTCGGTATAATTTTTCCTGTTTGCAAGAATAATTCCCAAATTATAAAGGACATCAGGGTTGTTTTTATCGGATTTTAAAACTTTTTTGTAATAATCCAGAGCTTTTGCGTCTTCTTTAAGATAACTTTTCAATTTAGCCATCGCAATAAGCGCATCAATGTTGTTTTTTCGGGTTTTTAAAATTTTTTCATAATGTTTTTGAGCCTGAGGATATTGCCCGATGAAAAAGTTTATATTACCAAGTCCCAGATTGGATTTTACAAGATTTTCATCAAAAATAAGAGCTTTTTCATAATATTTTTTTGCCGCATCAAACTGGTTAATCTCATAATAAGCGTCTGCAAGAAGTTCAAGCAAATATGGCTGTTGATGTTTATTGGCGATTTTAGCAAGAATATCCAGCGCCGCATTAATATCTCCGTTAACCATATAGTAATTTGCCTGATAATATCCCCTTAGAGCAATATCTTCATTAAATTGCTTCGATTTTAACCAGTAGTCATAGGATTTAATTTTTTTAGCAATTTCTTTATCTTTTATATTTTCTCGTACAATAGTCATATTAATGGAATTAAGCGTTTCCTGCGACTCATATATCCTGTCTTGCCCGATTAACGCCTTTATTTTCGTGAAATTATAGGTTAAATTATAAGGATTGATTTTTAATGCCTGTTTTATCGATTCTTCTGCTCCGGCAGAATCTCTGTTTGCCAAAAAAGCTTCTGCTCTTAAATAAAAAATATAATCCGAACCTTTAATATCTTTTGTCAGTTCAAGAACAAAATCAGGGTCATTATTATAATTTAAAGAATAAAAGGCTGTAACCAGTATTTTTTCTTTTTCGCCATAAAAAAATATTTTTGGGAAATAAATATTATAAAGATCCTTAATTAAAGCTCCCCATATTTCTTTATCCTGAATTTCACGAAAAATCTCTGATGCAAAGTTAAAATAAGACAAGTTTATTAACTTGAGAGCAAGTTTCATTTTTTGAAAATCATCATCAGGTTCAAGGGTTTTATGAAATTCTTTCAGCTCTGCAAGGGCGTTTTCTGTATCTCCTCGGGTAAAACTGAAAAAAGCCTGTTTTATATTATCTTTTTTTTCAGCATCAACAAATTTTATCAGGTTTATATCTGTTTTAGCCGGATAAACTTCTTCTGTTATTCGCAAATTAACCAGATTGTTTTCATCTATAAAGCTATTGTTGTTTAAATTAACCTTGATTTCCGGTTTTCCGCTGATTTCATTGACAATAGGCTTTGAAATATCCAGAATTTCAATATTAATCCTGGAAATGCTCTCTATAACCTTAAAAATTATATCCGATTTTGCGGAAATGTCGTTCATGGAACTTTCTGCCATAGCAAGGTGCAGAGGCGTAAATCTTTCATAAGGCTGGCTTGGGTCAAGATTAATCCATTTCCCCACATAAGCCTTTACCCACATATGATATACAAAGGCATTTTCAGGCTGATTCGCATAAACAAGCCCGATCACAACTTTTGCGGGAATTCCTGCGGCTCTTAAAAGAGAAGCGAGAAGAATTGAGTGTTCTGTACAGTCCCCGCTTAATGTTTCCAGAACCTGAACTGAATTTGCAAAGTCTACAGAGTAATTTTTATCTGTTATATTTTCATAAACCCAGCTTCTCATCTTTTCCGAGATTTTATAAGCGTCTGTTTCTCCATAGACAAGTTTTTGCGTCAACTTTTTTATTTTTTCGCTGTCAGTAATTATAAAAGGACCTGTTTTTAAATATTCGTCAAACCCGCTTTTATTTATAGGATAAAACGCTTTATAATCAAGGTTGTTTTCAGCTTTTACCTTTAAAAAAACCGAATTATCCTTTTTTTCAATAATACTTTGAGTAAGATCATCAAGAAAGAAGTCGTTAACAGAAACGTCCTGCCCTGTAATTTTATAAAGCGCCTGATCAACCATTTCAGGCTCGGAAATTACTTTATCAACCCTTATAAGACTTGCTGAAAAAACATCAAAATCAGCCGGAATATCAAGAATTTCATTTTTGCTTACAGCAATCTGTTCCATATTAAAAAGGGATGCGGATTCTTTCATTGTCTGTCCCTGAGGGTTTTTCCAGACATTTACAGATGTGTTCGGGAAAATATTTATTTCATTTTTATATTTTGTGTAAGCTCCATTTAAAAATCCCTGTTTAATTGTTTCTTTTCCCAGCTTTGTTGCTTTTATTTTAAGAACCTGAAGATTGATTCCCGGCTCTATTGTGGAATAATTGAACTCATTAACGGTTGTTTCTCTGTATAGTTTATCTATCGCATAAGGAAACAGAATTTTTTCATTTATAGCAATTGATTTAGACTCTTTTATATCATTTATTAAAGAATTAACATTAATTTGCGCTGTTTTAGAATCAAATTTTCCTGTAATATTAATATTTTCATCATTACTTTGTGATTCAAATATAAATTCTACTGGATTTCCGGCTTGATCTTCAATAAAAGTCTGATCCTGGACAAGCTCTATGTCATCATTAAGCCGTTTAAATTTTTGTTCAATATGTTTTTCCGTAGCGATGCCTTGCAACGTGTCATTAATATTGATTTTTCTTTGAGTAATATGAACAAATCCGGTTTTTACGCCTTTTGATTTGAGTATATAAAACTGTTCATAAATTATTTCCGAATCCACAGCTGATACAGAAGTATTTATGATAATACCTGTTAATATAAAAATTAAAATTATAAAGAATCTAAATAACATTAACATTCTTATACTATACTATAATCTAAAGCAAATTCGACGATTTTGTCGTTGTAAAGACGCAGTTAATCTGAAACGAAATATCAATTGATTTGAGTCAGAGGTTTAGGATGATTGGTATAACTTATATATATTCCCTCAGGCGAGGTGGGAATGATATAATTATCCCACTTGAAATAATACCCACAAATTGATATAATGACAATAAATTATAAGGAGAAGTATTATGGTTATGCAAGAAAAATATTTAAAACCGGATTCAAAAGGAAGAATACAACTTGGCAGGCTTGCAAAAGATGTTGTTCGATATCATGTGATTGAAGAATCCGACGGAAAAATTATATTATTCCCTGAAGTTGCAATACCGGCAAGCGAAGCTTGGTTATACAAAAACAAAAAAGCATTGGAAGCGGTTAAAAAAGGGCTGGAAGATTCCGCTTCAGGAAAAGTTAAAAAAAGAGGCAGCTTTGCAAAATATATAGATGAGGAATAATGGCATTTGAATTAATATTTTCGGATCAAGCAGATGCCGATATGGAAAATCTCAAAAATGATAAAAGTCTTGAGAAAAGACTCAAGGCGGTTAACAAAGCTTTAGGGCATCTTGAAGTTAATCCAAGGCATCCCGGTTTAAACACGCATGAATTTACATCCTTAACAAAACAATACGGAATAAAAATATATGAGGCGTATGCTGAAAACAATACTCCTGCTGCTTATAGAATTTTTTGGCATTATGGTCACGGTAAAAAATTCATAACAATAATTGCAGTAACTGCCCATCCTTAAAATGTGTTCCTCTGTAGGCTTTACAACCCTTTTTTATTTCAACAGTTCTTTTTGTTCGGGGTTATAAAGAATTTCAAAAAATATCGCCACTTTTTTTTCTTCTTCGCTTAAATTGCTTTCTTCGTTTAAAAGAATGGAATGAAACGCATTTAAAGAATATTTTTCAAATAACGCCTTCATTTCCTCATTTATTTCATAATCTTCCCTGTGCAATAAAATACTTAAAATTTTAAAAAGATTAAGACTGAAAAAAGCATCTGTTGCGTTTTGATCAAAATGACTTCCGGTATCTTTTTTCAAGATATTTAACACATTTATAAAAGGCATTCTTTCCCGATAATGACGCTTTGAAGTTATAGCGTCAAAAACATCGGAAACAGCAAGAATTCTTCCGCCAATACAAATCTCTTCGCCTTTTAGCTGTCTAAAATATCCTGCCCCGTTAATTTTTTCATGATGGGACGCCGCAATTTCCGGCACATCCTTAAATTTTTCTTCAAAATACATTTTGTTAAGTATATCGTAAGTAATCGTGGCATGTTCCTGAATATGTTTATATTCTTCTTCTGTAAGTTTTCCCTGTTTGCATAATACGCTGTCTTTAATGCCTATTTTGCCGATATCATGAAGCAATGCGGCATGCTCCAATGCTTCAAGATGATCTCCTTCAATTCCCAGTATTTCCGCTATGGCAATGCTATACATCGTTACTCTTTTGGAATGACCTGCTGTAATCTTATCTCTTGCGTCAATAGAGGTAGCGAGAGTGTTTATAAAACTTACGAAAGAACGTTTTTGTTCTTCATACATTTTTTGTTGTTTTTTGAAAAGGCGGGCATTTTCAAGCGCAATTCCTGTACTTGAACCAATTGCAATAAGCAAATCTTCATCTTCAGCCGAAAAATGTTCGTTCCCAAACTTGTTTAGAACCTGGAAAACCCCTACTATTTCGTGATTCAGGTTTCTCATCGGCATGCAAAGTATAGTTTTTGTTTTATAACCTGTTTTTTTGTCAATTTCTTTATTAAATCTTGAATCATTATAAGCGTCTTTAATATTTATAGTTTCGCCGGTTGTCGCAACGTGTCCCGCCAGTCCCATGTTTGCCGGAAATCTGATTTCCTGACTGCCCATGCCCAGCGCAACTTTTGACCATAACTCGTTATTATCCCTGTCATACAGAAAAACCGTGCATCTGTCGGAGGAAAGAGCTTTTTGAGTTTCCTGCGCAATTATAGAGAGCAGTTTGTCTATATCGGTTTCAGCGGCAATTGATCTTCCGATCCTTAATAACGCAAGAAAAGGGTCTTTATTGCCTGCCGCTCTTGAAGACAACTCTCCGAAAAGCGAAATGTTTTCCAGAAATAATTTTCCGTCAGAAAACAAGTCTTCTTTCTTGACTGTTTTATCAATTATATTTGACCATTCTTCTTCATCAACTTCAAAAAGCAAATCTTCAATTTTTTTGCCTAAAATATAAAGATTATTTGTTTTTGCTATTGAAAGAGCTTCTGTAAGACTGGCTGAGGCTTTTGGAAAATCAGACGAGTTTTTATAGATAACGCCCAGTTTATAATAACTTTTCGCTTTTTCAGAAGAGCTATCCGCTTCATTAAATAGTTCGATAGCCTCATGAAGACAATCTATTGCCTGTTTAACCTGTCCTGAATGCTCGTAAATCAAGGCTCTTATTTGTTTTGCAAATCCCTGCCCTCTTGGCGCAGAAGAATTTTTAAACACCTGCTCAACTTCTGTTTCAAGAATTTCTGTCGCTTTTTCAATATCCTTATTTTTTATGGCGATATTAGCAAGAATACATTTTGAAAAAGCGGAAACCAGATTTAAATCCAGTATTTCAGCAAGCTCTATTGATTTAAAAGCATATTTTTCAGCATTTTTAAAATCGTCTGTTTCAATATAAACTTTTGCGAGTTCTCCCCAAATTCTTGCTCCCGTATGAAAATCTCCAAGATTTTCAACGGTTTCCAGCCCTTTAAACAAATGTTCTTTTGCTTCTTCATAATTTTCGATGTTTGAAAAATATCTGCCCAGCAAAAGCTCTGTTATAGAAATTTCTCGGGGATTATTTATTTCTTTTTTTATTGCCAGAGATTGTTTCATACATTCTACAGCCGTATAGTAGCTATTAGTGCGAAGATAAAACACGGCAAGACTGTCAAATGTTTTTGCGTACTCAATACTGTTTTTATCAAGCAGGCTTTGCGCCAGCTTAAAATATTTAAGCGCGTCGCTGTATCTTTTTTCAAAATAATAAATTATTCCGTAGTAATGCAGAATCTGCGCTTCTACTTCCTGTTTATTATCAAGTTCCGAGTTTTCCAGCAGGTATTTTGCGTCGTTTAATAAAGTAAGCGATCTTATAAGCCTGTCATTACAGTTTTTATAATGTATAAGAGCAAGCTCTGCAAGGCAGATAGCAATTTTTTTTATATTTTTGATTTCATTAAAGATTTTCTGCGCATCTTCAATATATTTTATAGATTTATCATAATTTTTTCTGAACGATTCAATAAGCCCCAATTCCAACAGAATTGCCGCTTTATCATGGTTGTTGTCAATTATATGCAATTCTTTCTCCAGTTTCATCAACTGTTCAAAAGAAGCTGTATTTATATATTCATTCTCAGCATTTAACATAATTATTTATTATATATTATATTTTTTTTAAAATCTATTTTTATATGCCGAGCCCATTCTTAAGAAAGAAGCGCCGCTCTTCTAAAATTTATTTTTTCTTAATATTATTTATTTTCAGCGAACATTCCTTTGCTCGTAGTGCTTTGACCGTTTAATTTTCAAGGTCATCCTGAACGTAAAAACTGTCATCCTGAGCGAAGCGAAGGATCCCATGGCATTAATACAACAAGATTCTTCGGGCAAAGCCCTCAGAATGACGAACCTTCATAATTAAACGGTCAATGTACTAGTACAGTGATTCATTAATTTTCAAGGACATCCTGAGCGTAAAAACTGTCATCCTGAGCGAAGCGAAGGATCTCTGTCATTAATATAGTAATTTAAGTTGAAAAAGCTAATAAAATAGGTTATAATTATACAGGAGGTAAAATTATGGCATATTCGTTAGATTTAAGAAAAAAAATAAT
>Ga0116155_10003265_pt1 | contig 10812 bp, 9 predicted proteins | sample AD_UKC032_MetaG_FD_89890 | JGI IMG/M metagenome (GOLD analysis project Ga0116155, IMG submission 89890) | Active sludge microbial communities of municipal wastewater-treating anaerobic digesters from USA - AD_UKC032_MetaG | ecosystem: Engineered > Bioreactor > Anaerobic > Digestate | place: USA... | reverse complement strand
TCGAACGAGCCATCACCATCGTCGAGCGCGCGCTGGAAAAATTCGGTGCGCCAATCTATGTGCGGCATGAGGTCGTGCATAACAAGTTCGTTTGCGACGACCTGCGCGCCAAGGGCGCCGTGTTCATCGAGGAACTGGCCGAAGTGCCCGCAGGCAGCACGGTCATCTTCAGTGCCCACGGCGTATCCAAGGCAGTGCGCGACGAAGCTGAACAAAGAGGACTAAAGGTCTTCGACGCAACCTGTCCACTGGTCACCAAGGTGCATGTCGAGGTCGGCAAGATGCGCAGCCAGCAGCGGGAAGTGGTAATGATCGGCCACAAGGGGCATCCCGAAGTCGAGGGAACGATGGGGCAGAGCCGCGATGGCATGTATCTGGTCGAAACGCCGGAAGACGTCAAGAAACTGGCGGTCGGCACTCCCCAGGCGCTTTCGTTTGTTACCCAGACCACACTCTCGGTCGACGATGCTTCCGTCGCAATTTCAGCGCTTAGAGAAAAGTTTCCGGAAATTCAGGGGCCGAAGAAGGACGATATTTGCTATGCAACGCAGAATCGGCAGGATGCAGTGAAAACATTGGCCGAACTGTGTGACCTTGTAATTGTCGTTGGCAGCCCGAACAGTTCGAATTCTAGGCGCCTCAAGGAAGTGGCGCAATCAAGAGGCGTATGTGCATGCCTGATTGACGGGCCGGATGAAATTGACGAATCCTGGCTCGAAGGAAAACGCAAAATTGGTGTCACCGCAGGTGCCTCAGCACCAGAAATCCTTGTTCTGCGCGTAGTAGGCCGTGTTCGTGAACTGACAGGAGCGACGATTGAACAATTGGCGGGAGTGGAGGAGGGTGTTTCGTTTCCGTTGCCAAAGGGGTTGGTATAGCGGGGTGCCTAGTTGCGTTCTGCAAATTGTTCGACCGATATCTGACATATAGTCCGTGCTCCAACGGGTATTGGAAACATATTGTTTTGTAGATTGATGTTGATTTAAGCATTACATGTTGGCGCTTGCTCAGCTCAATTTCCCGCTTGGTGGTATCAAACGACCGCTTGTCGCCTTGAATGAATTCGAGACTTGTCTTCGATATATCCTATATTGTGAAATTTAGGGTGATCTGGGTGTGAATTGAAGGAGAAGAATGTGTGGCATTCTCTAAATTATGCTGGTCGGTCGGAACGGGGTTTTACGTTGATCGAAGTTATGATCGTCGTGGCCATTGTCGCCATACTGGCTTCCCTTGCGTTGCCAGCTTATAACGATTACATCCGTCGCGGTCAGTTGCAAGAGGCATTCGTCCATCTTGCCGATTATCGCGTCAAGATGGAGCAATATTTTCAAGACAACAAGAATTACGGCGCTACTGCCGGAACGGTTTGCGCAACCGGGAATGCATATGCCAATTGGAACACCTTTGCTCCGACGGATGCCAAGTATTTCACCTTTGGTTGTGCGACCGCCAATACCGGGCAGACTTTTACGGTGACAGCCACCGGGAATGGCGGTTTGACGACTGGCTATGATTACACCATTGATGAAACTGGAGCCAAGAAGACGACCAAATTTAAGGGGGGCAGTGTGACCTCAGATGGCTGGTGCACTCGCTCCTCGACAGGATGTTGAAAGGTTGATGGCTGTGCGTGAACGAGGCTTTACATTGGTTGAGTTGATGGTTGCAATTGCAGTCATGGGGCTTCTGTTGGTGGCAGTTTCTCCCGCATTGACTGACTGGGCGATCAATCTTCGTATCCGCAATACAGCTAGCGCCGTGGAGCAGGGTTTGCAGTTAGCGCGGCAAGAAGCGATACGACGTAATCAGGCTGTGGGATTCTATTTCGTATCCTCATCTGCGGCCGATTCCGGAACGCTGAATAACAGTTGCGCATTGTCGAGTACGGATGGCTCTTGGGTGGTGAGTGTCAGGTCGCCTGCCGGGAAGTGTGCAACTGCCCCATCGACAACTGTTGATCCGATGATAGTTAATTCGCATTCCGTTGGGGATGGTGGGCGTGGGGTTGCCGTGTCGGCAACTCAGGCCGATAAAAGCACTGCTGCGACGACGGTGACTTTCAATGGGTTGGGTAGTGTGACCAATGCCGGGGCAGTAGCACGTGTGGATATCACCGCCGCAACAAACAGCAACAGGTACCGTAGCTTGTGCGTGGAGCTTAGTGGTATAGGCGCTCCGCGCGTTTGTGATCCCGCATTGGCAGCCAGTGATCCTCGTGCCTGCCGTGGCGCTTGTACCTAACCTATTGGAGTGTGATCAATGTTATTCCCGCACGCCTTTCTTCCGGTTGCGCGCTGCAATACACCGAAGGCGACAGGTAATCCTGGGCGGCATGACGGGTTTGCTTTGCTGGAGGCCTTGGTGGCAATGCTTGTGTTCGCTCTTGGGATACTTGGAATGGTCGGCTTGCAAGCGAGCATGACTCGGGAGCAGACGGCGGCCAAGTTACGCTCGGACGCTGCTTATCTTGCTGGTGAGTTTGTCGGGAACATGTGGGGCGATATTCCCAACATCGGCCAGTACTCCAGTGCGAACTGTAATGGGTATGCCCGTTGCCGTGATTGGCTGAACAAGGTGGCGGCGACTATGCCAGGAGGGTCGGCGACGTTGGTCTTGACTCCAGGAATCGGTTTCACCGATGTTTCAGTGACTGTGATCTGGGTCTTGCCGGGGGGTGAGCAACACCAATACACCGCAGTGACCACGGTAGCGGCGGCAGGCTAATCATGACTAGATACAAGCAACAAGGCATCATGATCATGGAACTGATGATCGGTCTGTTGATTGGCCTGTTAACAACACTGGCGATCACGACTGTTCTGTCTGTTTCGGAGGGGCAGCGCCGTGCCACGATGGCTGGAGAGGATGCGCAGGTTAGCGGTGCGCTGGCGTTGCATGCACTACAGCGCGATATCCGGCATGCCGGATACGGCTTCGCGGCCAACCCAGCGGCGTTGGGGTGCCCGATCAAGGGTCAGACTGTTAGCGGTGTGGCGCCACCGGCAGTCTTGGCGCCTGTGACCATTACACAAAACGCAACGGCAGGCTTGCCCGATACCATCCGGATTTTCTCCAGTAGCAAGCGCGGTGTCTCAGTGCCGCTATTCGTCGTCAATAATCATCCTTTGGCGCAGCTGACATTTGATGTGCGCTCGTCGTTCTCGGTGGCTGCCAACGACTGGCTGGTCGTTGTTCCCGAGGTGTGGGCGCCGACCACCAATGAATGCACATTCTTCAAGGCAACTGCAGTCAATACGACTGCAAATACGCCGCATACTGTGATCAACCATGCTGACCTGAGTACCTATTCTCCAGCTGCCGGGTATCCGGCAAAAAGCTTCTTGGTTAACCTCGGGCCCACGGTCTCGTTCCGCACCTACTCCATCAGTGCCAACAACGTCCTGCAAGTAACGGATTTCCCCTCTGCTACCGCTAATGACGTTTTTCCGGAAATAGTCAATTTGCGTGCGTTCTACGGCAAGGATACGGATGGCAACGGCGTTATTGATACCTACGATGCCACCACACCGACGACGGCGGCTGGCTGGCGACAAATACTCGGCGTGCGCATAGCGCTTGTGGCTCGCAGTACGCAGTACGAAAAGGAAACAGTGACTTCGGCCGGGAATGTCGAATGGGATGTTGGGACGGCGATCGCCATTGCGGGAACTGCCAACTGCACCAGTGGTAGCGGCGGTCAATGCCTCCAGATCAAGGTCAACCACCTGACGGACTGGCAGCATTATCGCTATAAAGTCTTTGATACCCTTATTCCGTTGAGGAATGTGCTGTGGAACTCGTAAACCACGTATCGGTTGGTCGTCAGCGCGGTCTGTCGTTGATTTACGCCATGCTGGCGCTGGCTGTGCTGGCGCTGGCGACGGTGGCGCTGATTCGTTCGGTGAGCACTGGGGCTGTTGTCGCTGGCAATCTCGGCTTTCAGCAGGAGGCAACCGCAGCGGCTGATCAGGCTGTTCGACAGGCTGTCGCTAGCCTTGGTGCCAGATTGGCGGCGGCTTCCACGGGGCTTGACGCTGATGGGGTGATTACCGGTTACTACGCGAGTACCGATGATCTGGTGGATGTTACCGGTTCGCAGTCCAGCCTCAATACCCGCAAATTGGTCCGCTGGGATGCAAATTATTGCGCGGCTCAAGCGAGTGGCACATATGCGAGTTGCGCGTTCGTTCCTGCGGCGGTTGGCGCAATCAACAAAAATGCAGCCAGCTATATTGTTTTCCGTTTGTGTGATCGGGCCGGGGATCCGGTTGCCGATACAACAATCAACTGTGCCCGGCCACTTGCGGCTTCCGCAACCTCGGGTACCAACGAGGGACGGGACTACACCGGCGGTAGCGGGACCAGCACATCGGTCGTTACTCCCTACTATCGTATAGTCGTGCGCGTTACAGGGGCGCGCAATACCACCAGTTATACCGAGACTATAGTCCATTTTTAAGCATCGTTCTCCGCTCGACGGGAGTTATCGCCATGACGCTAATAAATAGTTGCAGACGTTTCATTGGGGCGCCCATTGTGGCCGGCCTGTTGGTGGCATTGCTGCCCGGTATAAGTAGTGCGGCGAGTACCGATATCGCAGGCGAACCCCTGATTACTATGCCGGACGTAAAGGCTAAACCAAATCTCATGTTCATTCTCGACAGTTCGGGGAGTATGGACGATGAGACCATGCCGGATCAGCAAGGTACGGATTCCGGGCGGTACGGCTATGCGGCGGCCCAATGTAATGGGTTGGCCTATAATCCAAATACGGTTTATCTGCCGCCTCTTGACTCGACCGGAACTGCCTTCAGCAACGCTACATTCAGCGCCGCTTGGGATAATGGCTTCAATCAGGCCGGTGGCACCACGAACTTGGCTACGACCGGTTCAAGGGTAGCGCAGGTTGTTACAACTTCCTCGGTAACAGTGGCCACGGGGTCGAGAACATTTACCATCAATTCTTCGGATGTGAGTCTGACGAGTGGAATGTTTAGCGTTGGGCAAGCAATTGTTCTTGTTTCGGAATATAACCCTGACCGATCCATGAGCGGAACCGTAACTGCATGGAGTCGAACCAGCAATAGCGCGGGCACGCTGACCGTCAATGTTCAGGTGATCACTGGATCCGGCAGTAACCAGACATGGAACATTAGCTTGGGAGCGCGCTATTTTTCTTATACCGGAAGTCAGCCGGCACGTTCATGGAGTTTCAATAGTAGCGGTAGCGTCATTCAAAATACGTTCTACGACGAATGCCGGAGTAGTATCGGAAGTACCCCGGGTAGCAATGTGTTCACCCCTGTTTATGTGACGGCGCTGTCCGCGGATGCAACCAACTATGCCAATTGGTATTCCTATTACCGCAAGCGTATCCTGCTAATGCAGACTTCTGTTGGGCGGGCGTTCTCTGGGCTTGACAGTAGCTATCGTATCGGCTTCACGACAATCCGGGATACTGGTATCACCGATGGCACCAACAACTTCCGGGATATCAAGACCTTCGATGCTACACAGAAGGGAAATTTCTATAGCAGTCTCTACTCCGAGACGCCAAATGATTACACGCCATTGCGTGCTTCCCTGGCCAAGGTGGGGCGCTACTACGCAAAGAAGATTTCCGGACAAACCTACGATCCTATCGAGTACGCTTGTCAGCGCAACTATGCCATCCTGTCAACTGACGGTTACTGGAACGATAACATTGAGAATAATGGATATGTTCCGAAGGATTTGGCGGGAAATGCGGTAGGCAATCAGGATTGGGATGAAGTTAGACCGATGTACGATGGCGCAACGACCACGACTACATTGACCAGAACACGTTACAGAGTTGATACACAGAATTGCAGTAATCCAACCCGGTATCGTGTGAGAACTAACACGCAAACTTCCGTCGATAACGGGGCAAATTGGTCTAATGGTAACTCAAGTTCTCAATGTGTTAGTGGTACCACGGTGGTCTACGATGGGCAAACCGCGTCCCAGTTAAATACCCAAACGGTATATAGCGCTTCGACCTCGACGACGACCCCCAGCGGAGGTAGCAGCGATTCTTTGGCGGATGTGGCCGAGTATTATTACAAGACCGATTTGCGTGACACGAGCCTGAACAACTGCACCTCGAGCACATCTGGCTCCTCGCAGAACGTTTGCGCCAACATTGTGCCCACTTCGGGTCGCGATACGGCGACCAGTCAGCATATGACGACTTTCACCATTGGGCTTGGTGTGAGCGGTACGCTGGCGTATGACAAGAATTATCTGACCCAGACGTCGGGCGCCTACAAGGATATTTCGGATGGTCCGGCTAACTGGCCCGTCGTGCCTACAGGGAATTATGGGAACACCAGTGACGCGCGAAAAATTGATGACACGTGGCACGCAGCGGTCAATGGACGCGGACAGTATTATTCTGCCCTCAATGCGGCCGAACTGAAGGATGCGATCACAGGTGTCATCAACCAGATTCAGGCCGAAAACGGTGCTGCTTCGGCAGCGGTAACCAATCGGCTCGAACTGATCTCAGGTAGCGGCAACTACGCCTATCAAGCCAGCTATACCACGGCAAACTGGGTGGGTGATGTGCAAGCCTATTCGGTTAATAGTTCCACCGGAGCATTGGCGGTTACGCCTACATGGTCTGCCCAGACATTACTCGATGGCGCGACCCCAAGCGCCCGAAATATATATTTCAGTAATGGCGGTACGCTGGCCGCATTCACTTATGCCAACCTGCAGTCGGCAGGGTACTCGGGGTTATTCGATACCCTTTGTTCGAAGTCCGTGGTTGCCTCGCAATGCAGTGGTTTTACTTCGGCGCAACTTACCCTCGCCAATGACGGTTCCAACCTGGTAGCCTTCCTGCGTGGCGAACGTGGTTACGAGTCCACCAATAGTGCCAATCCGCTTTATCGCACGCGGCAACATATTCTTGGTGACATTATCAATAGTTCGCCTGTTTATGTTGGGGCTCCGCTGTTCAGCTACACCGATACCGGGTACGCCGCTTTCAAGACAGCACAGGCGACACGGACCGCAGTGGTATACGCAGGTTCCAACGATGGCATGCTTCACGCGTTCAATGCGACAACGGGAAGCGAGCTTTGGGCATTTATTCCGACGGCGGTCTTGCCGAATCTCTACAAGCTGGCTGACTCGTCCTACGCGACGAGGCATACATACTTCGTCGACGGTGCGCCGGTGGTCGGTGATGTGTATGACAGCGCGACCAGTTCGTGGAAGACCATTCTTGTCGGTGGCTTGAATTCTGGTGGCAATGCTTATTACGCGCTTGATATCACCAATCCGACAAGCCCTGTTTTATTGTGGCAATTTACCGATAGCAATCTGGGGTTGACATTTGGTAACCCAATGATTGTCAAACGTAATAATGGAACCTGGGTTGTGGCCTTCGCTTCCGGCTATAACAACACTGCGGGTGATGGCCAAGGACATCTATACGTAGTGAATGCGATCACGGGAGCAAAGGAAAAGCGCGTTTCCGGATCAACTAATGCGGATAATCTGGATGTGTTGACGGCCACGGGTGTCGGTGAGTCATCTGATCCGAGCGGACTAGCCAAGATAAATGCCTGGATTGCGGACGCTACCGACAATACGGCGCTTCGTTTTTATGGGGGTGACCTCAAGGGCAATCTGTGGCGCTTTGATATCGACGACCTCGTTGCTCCGAACCATAGCGCGCTTCGCCTCGCACAATTTCAGACAAGCGCTGGAGATCCGCAGGCGATAACCATTCAACCGCGGCTCAAACTGGTTTCCGGTCAGGTTGCCGTAATCGTCGGTACTGGGCAGTATCTTGGAACGACCGATATCGCTGATACCAAAACCCAGGGAGTGGCGGTGATCAGGGATCCGCTAACAAACTCCACTTGGGGCGTTGTGCGAAACAATTCTGCTGTCAAAGTTTCCACTGTGACATTGACAGATCCGAATACCACTACCCCGACGGCTACGACGCTTGATGACGATGCGGTCATTACAGCAAGTAGTCCCCTCGTAACGTGGTCTACCGATGGCGGTTGGCGATTCGATCTCCCGATTTCAAAGGAGCGCGTGGTTACGCCCATTGCGGTTGCGGGGAATAAAATGCTATTTGCATCGGCAATCCCGAGTGGTGATGCTTGTACAACAGGTGGCGCATCTCGGTATTACGTGTGTGATATCCCGACAGGTAGTTGTACGGGGGAACTCTACAGTGATTCGGCACTGATCGTCGGTATGACGGTGCTGGTGACCGATACCGGAGACCAGATTGTCCTGTTGCGCGACAGTACGGGCAAAACCGTTCCTGAGCAGATTAATACAGGTGGTTCGGGCGGAATAGGCGCCGCGCATCGTACCTCGTGGCGTGAACTTGTTGATTAGATATTGAATTGCTGAACTGCGATATTGATCGGGGCATTTTATCGGCTTTGCTCCTGTCGTTACTATTGCACGGGTTTGGGTTGTTGATGGCGGAAGCTCTAATGACTTGGTCACCACTAACATTCGATTATTCTGACATTGGAGGACATGGTCGTTTGGAGGCGGTACTCCACGGGGGGCGAGAGCGAATCGCCGGAGAGGCCAATGGATCTACTACGCATCAAGGTGTTGCGGAAGGCCGCCAGATAAAGCTTGAGGGGGGGGGCATCCCATTGGAGCGCAGAGAGGGGGGGCGAGATCTTTCTGGTCGAGAGGGTTATTTAGATACTGAAAAATATCATACGCGCTCGGAGCTTTCCTCGCCCCCGGAACCATTGCAAGAAATTACAGTGGGTTGGCCTAGCGAGCGGCCGCTATCTGAAAGAATGGTAGCTATTTTTACTTTGCATATCGATGAGTTTGGTGTTGTTCGCGAGGTAATTTCAGATGTTCGGCCGTCTTTGCCCGATGTGGATGAGGTAGTAAATAAAGCGTTTCTGGGAGCACTGTTTAGCCCGGGTCGAATTGGAGAGCGTTCCGTTCGTTCAAGCATACGCATCGAAGTCGTATTTGAGTCTGCGGAGCAGTTTCCGAATCCAGTTGTGGTGTCGGACAGAAAAGGATTATGAAATATGTCCGCGTTACCTACTGCTATCCAAACTGTATGAAGCGTTCCAATGGTTGGAGCATTTCGAAAGATTCCTGATCTCTAATTTGCTTGTATGTATTAGGTTGGCGTGAGATAATTTCGCGCTTTCACTAATATTTCGGATATTCCTATGGCCAACAGCGCACAAGCCCGCAAGCGCGCCCGTCAAGCTGACAAGCAGCGCTCCCACAACGCCAGCCTGCGTTCGACCCTGCGTACCGCAATCAAGCGTGTGCGTCAGGCCATCGACGCTGGCGACAAAGCCGCCGCTCAGGGTGTCTTCCAGCAGTCCGTTGCAGTCCTTGACCGCATCGCAGACAAGAAGATCATCCACAAGAACAAGGCTTCCCGTACCAAGAGCCGCCTGTCGGCCCAAATCAAGGCGCTGGTTGCTGCCTGATCTTCGCTTGGTATAAATAGAAAAGGCACCTTCGGGTGCCTTTTTTGTATTTGCTTTTTTTTTGTCGGTGCTGTGAGCGTCTACTTCTTGCCGTCGATGGAGCAGACGCCGTCGACAATCTGCAGGTCGTTGTCCTGCGCGAAGTTGAGCATGAAGCGGTAGGCCATCGGTTCGACTTCGCCTAACTTGCCATCGACGAACACCGCTTTTTCGCCGTTGTAGTCGCCGGGGCCGACGTAGGGGGAGTATTTCATCTTGCGTTCGGCGCCGAAGGCGGACATCACGCCGCACAGGCGTTCGGCCCAGTCGCTGGGGCGGAATTTTCGTCCTTGTACGGTGAGGCCAACGATGATGAAGGTGGTCGATTCTGGTGTTGTCATTGTTCTACTCTGCTTTGGCGGGCGTTGCGACCTTGTCTTTGCAGGATTCTAGCAGAAGCGCCCGTGCTGTGGCGTGCCTGCCATGATGATGGAGATTGGATTGGCGATCATGGCGCTCGGAGAGAGCCGGGTCGGTGGCGTAGGGAGGCCCTTCCCGTTCTATACAAGGTCTGGTTTTTCACTTAACATTCAGCCTTCTGCAACACGCTCGGGCTGCTTAGGCGTTTCGGGTGGCGATGGTTCCGGCGGCGATGGCCGCCGTTTTCGTTTTTTGGGGTTGTGCTCATGTCGCATGTCATGAATACCTATGCCCGGCTGCCGGTGGCGTTCAGTCACGGACAGGGAAGCCGGATTACCGATACCGAAGGCAAGGAGTATCTCGACGCGCTGTCGGGGATTGCCGTATCCACCCTTGGCCATGCCCATCCCCGCCTGGTGGCGGCGATAGCCGCCCAGGCCGGACGTGTGTTGCATACCTCCAATCTCTACCAGATTCGCGAACAGGAGCAGTTGTCCGACAGGTTGGCCGGGTTGTCGGGCATGCAGGAGATTTTCTTCTGCAATTCAGGCTGCGAGGCCAACGAAGCGGCGATCAAGCTGGCGCGTTTCTATGGCCACAAGAAAGGTATCGAGTCGCCGACCATCATCGTCATGGAAAAGGCCTTCCATGGCCGGACGATGGCGACGCTTTCGGCCACCGGTAACCGCAAGGCGCAGGCCGGGTTCGAGCCGCTGGTTCATGGATTTGTCCGTGTGCCGTACGATGATCTCGACGCGATCAGGGCGGTGGCCGAGCACAACAAGAATATCGTTGCCGTGATGCTGGAGATCGTGCAGGGCGAGGGTGGTATCCATCTGGCGTCCATCGAATATCAGAAAGGCCTGCGCCAGCTTTGCGACCAGCATGGCTGGCTGATGATTTGTGACGAAGTGCAGTGTGGCATGGCGCG
>Ga0116155_10003259_pt1 | contig 10828 bp, 12 predicted proteins | sample AD_UKC032_MetaG_FD_89890 | JGI IMG/M metagenome (GOLD analysis project Ga0116155, IMG submission 89890) | Active sludge microbial communities of municipal wastewater-treating anaerobic digesters from USA - AD_UKC032_MetaG | ecosystem: Engineered > Bioreactor > Anaerobic > Digestate | place: USA... | reverse complement strand
GGCTGGCGAAGCCTGCGAGCCGCATAAAAAATTAAAATAAAATTTCAATCTATTTCAGCGTTTCGACTAATTAGCAATTCGAGTTAATTAGCGGGTGTTTTGCTTTCGGCGCATGAATGAGTTAAAACTCCCGCTTGCGCAACAAAACACCCGCTATACTCTTACTCAGCCCGCGCCGCCCCGCAGGGCGGCGCGGGCTATAGATAAGTAACAAACAAAAAATTTTCAAGTCTTATTAACTTTTGTCGAACGAGCAAAGCGAGTGAGGCAAAAAAATAACAAAAGCCCCTTCCCTTTGAAGGGGTTGGGGATGGGGATGGGGATGGGTAGATAAAAACACGAAAACTTATTTTGATTGATATAACAATGTACTACCTATATTTTTATTAATTTTTGTAAAAACAGACGCTTTCTAAGATTAATTTTTTTATTCAGGAATTTTAATTAAATATACTGGACAAAATTTTTATTTTAGAAAGGACTAAAATGAGTCTCTCTTTAACTTCTTTTTCCGCAACACCTGCTTTTAAGGGTATTATTCTCATGAAAAATACTGAACTCCTTAACGAAACATCTGAAATGCAAAATAAAAGAAGTAAAATAACAGATTGTCTTCTGGGAAAAGGAGCTATTCCATTTACTATAGGTTTAAGCGATCCGAATAAATTTCGTCAGGGCTGGTTTTTTGAAGAGAATTTAAAAAAATTGGAATTTGAAACTACAAAAACATTAAAAGCATCAAGAATTCATTTCGACCATTTAATACCCGCAAAAACAATAACACCTGGAAATAAGTTATCAATTTTCAGTTAATTAAAAGGGTTTATAAAAAATTCAAATTATACTCTTGTTTTCGGGGTGGTATAGGTTGTGAATAAAGCTTTTACAGTTTTTTATAAATTTGCTGAAAATAATGAAAAAAGTTAGTCCAATTGCGCATCCTAAAATATCTACAGCAAAATCAGCAAAACTTGCGGTTCTTCCAGGAACAAATGCCTGGTGAATTTCATCTATAGCGCCTGTAAGCGAAGCAAAGAAAACAAAAATTTCCCCTGTACGGTTAAAATCATCTGCATTAATAATTCCATAAGAAAGAAAAAGACCCATGACAGAGTATTCTATGGTATGAAGAATTTTATCGCTGCTTGAAATATCAATTGGAATTTCATGAGAAGACAAAAACCAGATGAGCCAAAAATATGAAACAGCAGGAATTATTTTTAAAGTTTTTGAGTTAATTTTTTTCATGCCAATCCTTTTTTTTGAAATATTTTATCTTTATTTTATCTGTCATTTGAACCGCTGGCTCTATTTTTAAACCTAATGAAAGAAGGAAATAGATTGTTAATCCTAGAATTGAACTGATTATCACATTAATAGCGATGTGAATTTTATCATCTCCCAGTATTTGAGCGAAAATTTCTTTAGAAAAATATACAAAAACAGTCATTAAAATAGTTGCAAAAATTATTTTTTTTAAATCAGGCAAAATTTTGGCAAATTCCATATTTATTTTTTTTCTTATTAAAATAGCAAGCAAAAGACCGTTTATAGCTGAAACAAATACCGTTGATATACAAATTCCCGCTATTCCCATTTGTTTTACAAGTAAAAAATTCAACAAAGCTTTCACAAATATTGAAATAAGAGCTATTAAAAAAGGGGTTTGCGTGTCTTCAAAGGCATAGAACACTCTTGTTAAAGTATCTCTGGCAACATAAAAAACCATCGCAAAAGACAAATAAAACAACGCTTCAGTAACCATTAAAGTGTCTGCCGCATCAAAACTTCCTCTTTCAAATAAAATTTTAATTGTTTCATAAGAAAAAACCGCCATCAAAACAAAAAGAGGAAAAGACAGAAACCATAAGGAATTTATTCCTTTATGAAAATAATATTTAAGGTTTTGCCAGTCCTGATTCCCGACAAGCTTAGAAAACGCCGGAAAAATTGAGATCATCATGGCTGTAATTAACACTCCAACCGGAAACTGAAAAATCCTATTTGCATATCCTATTGCAGACCAGCTTCCTTCAGTAAGCTGTGAAGCAAAAAACATATCAACATAGACATTTATTTGCCCTATAGAGCATCCAAGCATTGCAGGAAAAAGGATTTCACCTATTTTCTTTATATTTTTATGTTTAAGGTCAAAATCAAATTTATATTTAAAACCTGCCTGCAAATAAGCCGGAACTTGAATTATTAACTGAAGAACCGCTCCTAAAAGAGTAGACCAGGCAAGTACCTGTCCGCCGTATTGCCCTCCTGCAAACAGTATGGCTACAATCATTACTATACTTGTAACAACCGGACTAACTGCGGTTATAAGGAATTTTTCATATACATTTGCAATACCAAAAAGGATTCCGACAATTCCTCCGACTAAAATTACCGGTGACATTATTTTTAACTGCTCAGAAATCATTTGATGAAGCTCAGGACTACCTCCAGCGGCAATAATTTCTGCTATTAATTCTGAATTAAAGAAAATCAGAACTGTTATTGCAAGAAAGCCAAGCCCTGTAATATTAATGAAACTATTAAGCGCCTTTTCAATATCTCCTGTAGGTGTTTCAGAATCATGTTTTGAAAATACAGAAACAGTAACAGTGTGAAAAGGTCCTCCAAGCCCTCCAAGAATTATAAAGGTTATCGCCGGAATTTGATATGCGTAGAAATAAGCGTCGCTGGTAAGCGATGCGCCATAAGCTCCTGCGATCACTACATCTCTTATAAAGCCCGCCACTTTGCTGAAAATGGTTATTAGGCTTATTAAGCCAGCTATTTTGAAAATACTTTTTAAATTCATTTAATATTCATGCGCTTTTCATCTGTATAACAAGTATTTAAAGACTAATTTTGAATTTATTATATTATAAAAAACTTAACATAGTTGGTTAAAATCGAAAAATATGATAAATAAAAGGTAAGTAATAAAATTTGAAATAACCAAATGGGGGTAATTTATAATGACTAACGCTGTTGAAGAAAAAACTATCGGTAGAATAACACAAATTATAGGACCTGTAATTGACGTAGAATTTCCTGGCGGACAGTTACCGCAAATATATGACGCTTTAATAATAAAAAACGCTTACCCGGGCGAAGAAAATCCTGATCTGGTAACGGAAGTTCAGCAATTATTGGGAGATAACCGAATCAGATCGGTTGCGATGTCAACAACTGACGGGCTAAAAAGAGGCATGGAAGTAATCAGCACAGGTCAGCCCATAATGGTTCCGGTAGGTACAGCAACGCTTGGCAGAATACTAAACGTGCTTGGAAATCCTGTTGACGAGGCAGGACCGGTTAATTGCGAGTTTAAATACCCTATTCACAGACCCGCTCCAACTTTAAAAGATCAAAATACAGACGTTGAAATATTTGAAACGGGAATTAAAGTTATTGATCTTCTTGCTCCATATCCAAAAGGAGGAAAAGTCGGACTTTTCGGAGGAGCAGGAGTTGGAAAAACAGTTGTAATTATGGAATTAATACATAATATTGCTCAGGAACACGGCGGAGTTTCAGTTTTTGGCGGAGTTGGAGAAAGAACAAGAGAAGGAAACGACCTCTGGAGAGAAATGAAAGAATCCGGAGTTATTGATAAAGTTGCGCTTGTTTACGGTCAGATGAATGAACCTCCGGGAGCAAGGATGAGAGTGGGACTTACCGCTTTAACCGCCGCAGAATACTTTAGAGATCAAGCAAAACAGGATGTTCTTCTGTTTATTGACAATATTTTCAGATTTACTCAGGCAGGTTCAGAAGTATCAGCTTTGCTGGGACGCATGCCAAGCGCAGTAGGATATCAGCCTACACTGGCAACGGAAATGGGTGAATTGCAGGAAAGAATTACCAGTACAAAAGAGGGTTCAATCACGTCAGTTCAGGCAATTTACGTTCCTGCTGACGATCTTACCGATCCTGCCCCTGCAACTACTTTCTCATTCCTGGATGCGTCAACTGTTCTATCCAGACAAATATCAGAGCTTGGAATTTATCCGGCTGTTGATCCCCTAGCAAGCACAAGCCGAGTGCTTGACCCAAAAATCATAGGCGAAGATCATTACTACACCGCCAGAGGCGTCCAGCAGGTTCTTCAAAAATATAAAGATTTACAGGATATAATCGCTATTCTTGGCATGGATGAACTTTCAGAAGACGATAAAATAGTTGTGTCAAGAGCAAGAAAACTTCAAAGATTCCTCAGTCAACCGTTCTTTGTTGCCGAACAGTTTACCGGAACTCCCGGGAAATACGTTAAACTTGAAGATACCATAAAAAGTTTCAAGGAAATCCTTGAAGGCAAACACGATAACTTACCTGAACAGGCTTTTTATATGGTAGGAACAATAGAAGAAGTTCAGCAAAAAGCTAAAACTATGGCAGAAAGTTAATATTATGACTAAAAAACTTAATCTTAAAATAATAACGCCTCAAAAAATTCTTGTTGATGAACAGGTAGACTCTGTGTTTTCAAAAAGCATTGACGGAGAATTCGGCATTTTGCCGGATCATGTTTCTTACATGACCGATCTTGCTATAGGCGTAACAGAGTATAGAAAAGATAATAAAAAGGAATTTATTTCGACAATGGGCGGGGTAATTCAGGTAAAGGAAAATACTGTTACAATTATTTCCGATACGGCAGAACCCGGGGAACAGATAGATATCCCAAGAGCCAGGGCGGCAAAGGAAAGGGCAGAAGCAAGACTAAGAACAGGAGCTCCCGATATTGACGCAAACAGAGCTCAGGTTGCTTTAGCCAGAGCAATCGCAAGAATGCAAGCCGCAAGCAAGAAAAGATAAAAGAATTAAGTTGTCTGCAAATCAAGTTTCATATATTATAAAAACTACTTATTTGGATAAGCAGTTTTACAGGAATTAAATATGATATCAACAAACGAATTTAAAACAGGTTTAACAATTGAAATAGATGGAAGTGTCTATGCAATAATTGAATTTTTACATGTAAAACCCGGAAAGGGTTCTGCTTTTGTAAGATCAAAGCTCAAAAACGTTGAAACCGGCAATGTTATGGAAAAAACATTTAGAGCAGGAGAAAAATTCCCCAGAGCGATTGTGGAAAGAAGAGATATGCAATATCTCTACAAAGGCGCAGAAAATGAATATATGTTCATGGATAATGACAGCTATGATCAGTTCACGATTACCGCTGAAGATATCGGAAGCGGAATAAAATATTTAAAAGAAAATATGAGTATTACGATTCTTAAATATCAGGGAAAAATTATAGGAGTGGACATCCCGAACTTCGTAGAACTTGAAGTTACAGATACTCCCCCTGGCGAAAAAGGCGATACTGCTTCAGGCGGAACTAAAACTGCTGTTTTAGAAACAGGCGCAAGTGTTCAAGTGCCTTTCTTTGTTAAAAACGGCGATGTTATAAGAGTTGACACAAGAACAAACTCATATCTGGACAGAGTATAAGTATTTACGGCATTTTTAAAAAATTTGTATATATTATTAATCAAAGAGGTTGATTGAATGAAAATGGAATTGGATTATATTGAGAAACTGGTTGAAATGGTTTCCAAGAATGAATTAACGGAATTGTCAGTAGAAGACGGCGAAAAAGCGGTTATAATAAGAAAAGAGAAAGAAGTAATAACAGCGCATGCCGCTCCGGTTATGTCAGCAATGTCCTCTGTAGCTCAGCCTGTCGCCCTGCCGCACGCAGAAATTGTTCAAAAACCGCAAAAAGAAGTTGAATCAGCAAATCGTTTAAAAATAACATCTCCAATGGTTGGAACGTTTTATAAATCACCTTCACCGGGATCGCCTTCGTTTGTGGAAGTTGGAAAAACAGTCAGCGCAGGACAAATTGTTTGTATTATCGAGGCTATGAAACTTATGAACGAGATCGAATCAGAAGTTTCAGGTAAAGTCGTAGAAATTTGCATTCAGGACGGACAACCTGTTGAATATGGTCAGACTTTAATCATAGTCGAACCATAGAAAGAAATCGGCAAATGAAAAAGATGATTTTGGTAAATTCTTATTAAAGACGACCTTTACTCTTTAATTCCTCCAAGCATAATGCCTTTTATAAAATATTTCTGTCCCATCAAAAAAACGCCTATTACCGGAATTACAGAAATCACAGCGCATGCCATAAGCTGCCCCCATTCGGTTGTTTCTCTGAAACTTCCTTTTAAAATCGCCAATCCGACGGGTAAAGTCCTCATATTGTCGGAATTTGTAACGATTAGGGGCCACATAAAGCTGTTCCAGGTTAAAATAAAAGTAAATATCCCTAAAGTTGCCAGCGCAGGCAATGCCAAAGGAAGCGCAACTCTGAAATACGTCTGTAAAGGGTTGCAACCGTCAATTTTAGCGGCGTCTTCCAGTTCCACAGGCAACGTCTTGAACCACTGCCTCATAAGAAAGATGCCGAAGCCGCCGAACAGTCCGGGAACAATTAATGCCTGATAAGTGTCTATCCAGTATAATTCACGCATTATAAAAAACAGCGGAACTATATTCACTTGCGGAGGAACCATTGTAGTCGCTAAAAATATTAAAAATAAAGGCTCTCGATATTTAAATTCAAATCTTGCAAAAGCATAACCCGCCATAGAAGAGATTATAAGCTGTCCTAAAGTTGTTAAAACGGCAACAACAGTGCTATTAAAAAAATATGTCGCTACAGGAATTGATTTAACTACATCAGGATAATTTTTAATATACAAAGGATCAGGGATAAATTCCGGCGGATAGGAAAAAATCTGCTTTTGAGTCATCATAGACGTAATTAACATCCATATAAAAGGCGTAAGCATAGAAAAAGCCCCCGCCATAAGCAAGGAATAAGAGATTATTTTAATTATATTTATTCGTTTAAGACCCATTTTTTTCTTGTTTTCCATTGAATTAAAGTTAATAAAAGAATTATAACAAATAAAACATACGCAATCGCTGAAGCTTTGCCGATATTAAAATATTCAAACGCCTGTTTAAACAGCCAGTAAACCATAATCATCGTTGAATTTTGCGGTCCGCCTTCTGTCATAAGAAATATTAGGTCAAAAACCTGAAAAGAGGATATAACCGTCATTATAGACACAAAAAATAAGGTGGGCGTTAAAAGAGGCAATGTTACAAGAAAAAATCGCCGAAAACCAGTTGCGCCGTCCAGCTCGCAGGCTTCGTTGACGGATTCGGGAATTGCTTGCAATCCGGCGAGGAAAATTATCATATTATAGCCGATATTTTTCCATATACTGACTATTATTAATGCAGGCATCGCAAATTTCTCATCATAAAGCCATTTTACAGAATCGCCTATCCCTAATAACCAGTTTAAAATGCCGTAATTCGGATCAAACATCCACGTCCACACAATGGCAATAACAATCATAGGCGTTACATAAGGCAGAAAATATGCGGCTTTAAAGAAGGCGGCTCCTTTAAGTTTTCTATCCAAGGCATAAGCCAAAACCAGAGGAATTAATATGCTGAATACCGCTGTTATAAAAGCATAATAAAAGGTATTCCATAAAACTTTATAAAAAATTTCGTCTGAAAAAAGTTCTATATAGTTTTTAAGCCCGATAAATTGAGGGGGACTGATTAAATTCCACTTAACAAAACCAAGTCCGAACGACATAAAAACAGGAATTATTATAAAAATAAAAACGCCTAAAAATGCGGGTAATATAAATAAAACTGCCCACCAAGAGTTAGAGGCAAAAAATTTTTTATAATCCATGCATTAACTTGCTTTTTCATTTAAATTTTTTAAATCAAAATTTTCAAGTCGTTCTTTTAAAACGTCTAATATTCGCATATATCTTCTTTTATAAAGAGCTTTTAATTCTATAGAAACGTCACTATCTGAAATAATTTTTTCAGTAGTAAATAATTCTTCAATTAATTTATTACGCGAGGCTCCAGAATAAAACCTGCCAAGCTGTTGAATATTTGCCATTATTATTGATCTCTCCTTAAATATAAATAGTTTTTTATATTTTATTTATTATTATTATTATAAGAAACTATTGTATTTTATCTAATTTTCTTATGTTTTTATTAATAATTTTTAATAACATTTGTTAATAAAATTATAATTACTCAATATTTTTTTACAATAGAATTTTATTCTCTGTTAAGGCAAAACTCTAAATTCCAGCCCCATCGTTAAATTCATCAAGGTTTTGATATGTAATTCCAGTTTCATTTTTTACAATTTTTTTAAGTTCTTTAATCTCATTAGTAAGAGTGCATAAAGCGTCTTTTATGGGGTCAGGTATTATATTATGCTGGAGTTGATGAGATTTTTGTCCTTTATTCATTACAATTCTCCCTGGTATACCTACTATTGTAGAATTGTCCGGCACGTTCGATATTACAACAGAACCCGCGCCGACTCTTACATTGTTTCCTAAAGTTATATTCCCCAGCACTTTAGCTCCTGAGCCTACAACTACATTGTCTTTAAGGGTAGGATGTCTTTTCCCGTGCTCCTTGCCTGTTCCTCCAAGCGTAACTCCTTGATAAATAAGCGCATTATTGCCTATAATCGCTGTTTCTCCTATTACCACTCCCATTCCATGATCTATAAAAAATTTTCTGCCTATAGTTGCGCCGGGATGGATTTCTATTCCTGTTAAAAATCTTGAAAAATTGGAAATTAATCTTGGAATGCAGGCAATGTTCCACTTATATAATTTATGGGCAATTCTGTGCATTATAAGCGCATGTAGCCCTGGATAACTTAATAAGACCTCAACAATACATGTTGCCGCAGGGTCTTTTTCAAAAATTGTATCAATATCTTCTTTTATTCTCTCAAGGAACATTTTTTTATTTTCCTGTTTTTAAAATTATATATATTAATGTTAAAATCCATGAGTTGTTATTTTAACTATTATGCTATTTATAGTAAAGTAACTATATCTAATAATAATATTAAATTTAATTGGTAATTTAAGCAATTTTAAGCAAAAATTAATTAATGAGGAAGTAAGTATGGCATTAGACACTATTCCAGCAGAAGAACGACGTGAGGTTATGGAAAAAACGAAATTAGGCACATTTGGCGGAATTTTAAGGAAAAAATCGCCGGAAGATTTAATGAAATGTGGCGGTAATAAGCTTGAAAAAACCTTAACGGGCTTCGATTTAATTATATTAGGAGTAGGGGCTATTATTGGAGCTGGAATTTTTGCTCTTTCAGGAACAGCGGCGGCAGGCAGCGCGCATCATATTGGGGCAGGTCCTGCTCTTATGGTTTCTCTGATTATTGCCGGAATGGCATGCTCTTTTGCGGCTTTATGTTATGCTGAATTTGCGTCTATTATTCCGGTTGCAGGAAGCGCTTTTACTTACACTTATGCGACACTTGGCGAAATTGCCGCTTGGTTTATCGGGTGGATGCTTGTTCTTGAATATATAATAGGTAATATCACTGTTGTAAGTAGCTGGTCAGGTTATCTTGTAAACTTCCTCAAAGGTTTTGAAGGTGTTTTGCCTACTTTTTTAACCAGTCCTCCTGTCTGGCTGGTAAATAACTATTCTACTTCGGTTGAGAAATACAAACATATTGGCGTTGAGAATTTTATTGTTTTTCTTCAAGACAAATTTCAAGCATTGGGGCTTAATCCTGATTCAATAAAAGAAACATTTACTGTTTCTAATTTTGATATTTCAGCTTTTAATCCGGCTGTTTTTGCAAGAATGGGGTTTGATGCGGAACTTTTATTAAATCCCGCCTCTCAAATTCCACACTTAGGACCTCTGCCTATAGCAATAAATATTCCCGCATTTTTAATTATGGCTTTTATAACAACGTTCCTCTTTATTGGAATTAAAGAAAGCGCTAAAATGACTTTTGCTATGGTTATGGTGAAAATTGTCGTAATCCTTTTATTTGTTGGAGTTGGCTTATTTTATGTAACTCCTGAAAACTGGGTTCCATTTGCTCCAAACGGAATGAAGGGAATATTTGTCGGAGCTTATTTAATGTTTTTTGCATATATTGGGTTTGACGCTGTATCTACAGCCGCAGAAGAAACTAAAAATCCTCAAAAAGATATGCCTGTAGGCATTATAGGAAGCCTTATAATTTGCACATTGATTTATATAGTGGTTATTGCGGTTTTAACAGGAATGGTTCCCCTTAGTCAAATTGATACACATGCCCCTATAGCCGCGGCAATGACTTCTGTAAATCAGCATTGGGTTGCTTTTATTATATCTATTGGAGCTATAGCAGGTTTAACGTCAGTTTTACTGGTATTACAGCTTGGCGGAACAAGAATTTTATATGCAATGTCCAGAGATAAGTTTCTTCCACCTATTTTTTCCAAGATTCACCCGAAATATAAAACTCCGTATATAAATACACTTATTGTAGGATTTGCGGTTGCGGGATTAACAACGGTTCTGGACTTGAATGCGGCGGCGGAATTAAGTAATATAGGCACACTTGTTGCGTTTATGATGGTATGCGCAGGCGTTCGCATTTTAAGAAAAACTGATCCTGACAGAGAAAGACCATTTAGAGTCCCATTTGTTCCGGTAATCCCAATACTTGGAATTCTTACCTGTATTGCCCTTATAGTTTTAGGACTTCCTACCCTAAAAACCCTGATAATTTTTGGAATATGGGTTATTTTGGGTATGATCGTTTATTTCTCATACGGATATAAAAGAATCAGAGCATCAGAAGAATGCTAATTAACTCGAATTGCTAATTAGTCGAAACGCTGAAATAGCTTGAAATTTTATTTTAATTTTTTATACGGCTCGCAGGCAAAGCCTGCGAGCCGTATGCCCTTAAAAAGGCGTAGCGGCTGGC
>Ga0116155_10003257_pt1 | contig 10831 bp, 4 predicted proteins | sample AD_UKC032_MetaG_FD_89890 | JGI IMG/M metagenome (GOLD analysis project Ga0116155, IMG submission 89890) | Active sludge microbial communities of municipal wastewater-treating anaerobic digesters from USA - AD_UKC032_MetaG | ecosystem: Engineered > Bioreactor > Anaerobic > Digestate | place: USA... | reverse complement strand
TGGTGATGTCGCCGATCTGGTCAACGGCGTTCTCGGCGATCTTGCGCAGGATGCGCCGCATGATCTTGCCCGATCGCGTCTTGGGCAGGCCCGGGGCGAACTGGATCTTGTCGGGCACCGCAATGGGCCCGATTTCCTTGCGGACATGCAGGGCCAGTTCCTTGCGGAGTTCCTCGCTCTCGTGCTCGCCTTCCTTGAGGGTGACGAAGGCGTAGAGCCCCTGGCCCTTGACGTCGTGCGGCATCGGCGCGACAGCGGCCTCGGCCACCTTCGGATGACTCACAAGCGCGCTCTCGACTTCGGCAGTGCCGATGCGGTGTCCGGACACATTCACGACATCGTCGATGCGGCCCATCAACCAGTAATCGCCATCCGGATCCACGCGGCAGCCGTCGCCGGTGAAGTAGATGTTCGGATACATCGTGAAGTAGGTGTCGATGAACCGGTCGTGATCGCCCCAGGTCGTGCGCATCATGCCGGGCCACGGCTTCTTGATGCAGAGCTTGCCGCCTTCGTTCGGACTGCATTCCGACCCGTCGTCGCGCAGGACGACCGGCTCGACACCGAAGAACGGGCGGCTGGCGCTGCCGGGCTTGAGGGTGTGCGCCCCCGGCAACGGAGTGATCAAGATCCCGCCCGTCTCGGTCTGCCACCAGGTGTCCACGATCGGGCAGCGCCCCTTGCCGATGACCCGGTGATACCACATCCACGCCTCGGGATTGATCGGCTCGCCGACCGAGCCCAGCACGCGAAGGCTGCTCAGGTCGTGCTTGTTGGGCCACTCCTCACCGAGGCGGATCAGCGACCGGATGGCGGTCGGCGCGGTGTAGAACACCGTGGCCTTGAACTTCTGGATCACCTGCCAGAAACGGCCCGCATCGGGGAAGGTCGGGACACCTTCGAACATGACGCTCGTCGCGCCGTTGCACAGGGGGCCATAGACGATGTAGGTGTGGCCCGTCACCCAGCCGATATCGGCGGTGCACCAGTAAACGTCGTCCTCGTGGACGTCGAAGATGTACTTGTGCGACAGGGCGGCGTGCAGCAGGTAGCCGGCCGTGGTGTGCACCACGCCCTTGGGCTTGCCGGTCGACCCCGATGTGTAGAGCATGAACAGGGGATCCTCGGCGTGCATCGGCTCCGCCGCGCACTCCGCCGCGGCCCCTGCCATCAGATCGTGGTACCAGAGATCGCGTCCGGCAACGACGTTGCAGGGCGTCTCGTTGCGCTTGATCACGATGACCTTCTCGATGGTGCTGGTGTGCTTGAGCGCCTCGTCCGCAATGGTCTTGAGCGGGATCGCCTTGCCCGCGCGCAGCGATGTGTTCGAGGTCACCAGGAGCTTGCACGAGGAATCATTGATGCGCCCAGCCAGCGCCTCGGCGCTGAACCCGCCGAACACGACCGAGTGAATCGCCCCCACCCGCGCGCAGGCGAGCATGACGATCGGCAGCTCGGGAATCATGGGCAGGTAGATCGAGACGCGGTCGCCCTTCTTCACGCCCAGCGACTTGAGCACGTTGGCGCATTTGCAGACCTCACGGTGCAGGTCGGCATACGTGAGCGTCCGGACGTCGTTCTCCGGTTCGCCCTGCCAGATCAGAGCCGGCTTGTTCGCCTTCTTCGCCAACTGCCGGTCCAGGCAATTGACGCTCACGTTGAGCTGTCCGTCCTCGAACCAGGTGTGCTCGATCCGGCGCGCCGCTGTATCCCACAGGTAACGCCTCGCCTTGGTGGGAGGGCGGACCCAGTCCAGCGTCTTGGCCTGTTCGAGCCAGAATCCCTCCGGATCCTTGATCGAACGGTCGTACATGGCCTTGTATTGATCGGCATTGATGTAGGCCCGCCGGACCGCGTCCGGCGACGGCGGAAACGTGCGGGTCTCTTGCAGCAGGGAATCAGTCGAAACGGTCTTGGTGGGTTCGCTCATGTCTTTCTTTCTTTCCTTTCCTGGTTCAATGGTCCGTATTTGCTAAACCGGTCGCTCGTGTTGGCCGTCCCGGGCCGGGCCGCGGCCCGGACCGGATGGAATGCGCAAACCATGGTGCGGGAACACGGTTTGAGCAAGTCTGTCGATGGCGCCCCGCAGCTCGGGTTCAACCGCCTGACGCTGCTCCTGGGTCACAACCAGCGCCCGGTCCCGCAGGCCACCCGCCCACTCGCTGCTGCCGAGCATCACCCCTCCCAGCCCCAGGCTGCAGACGTCCTCATCTCCTTCACCGCAAAACGTCCGCCACGCCAACGCCCAGCCTCGCACGGTGTTCTCGACGTGGTATCCGCCGCCGCCCGCCACGAGCACCGGGCGGTCGCACTTCATGAGCTGCTCGACCACATCCACAACCACGTTGTTGGTCATCTGAAGGTGCGTGAGCGGATCGCCAGCCAGAATGTCCATGCCCAGTTCGAGCACAATGACATCGGGATTGCAGGCGCCCAGAAGGGGGACAGCCACCGCTTGGAAGGCGCCCAGAAAGGCCTCGTCGTACGTCCCGGCAGGCAAAGGCACATTCACGTTGTAGCCCAGGCCGGGTCCTTCGCCGATCTCCGACTCGAAGCCGCCCCACGGATAGAGCGTGCGCCCGCTCTCGTGGATCGAGAGCGTGAGAACGTCGCGGCGCCGATAAAAGGCCTCCTGCACCCCGTCGCCATGGTGGGCGTCCAGGTCCAGATACACCACACGCCGACCGGATGCGGCCAGGCGTTCGCAGGCGAGGACGACGTCGTTGAGATAGCAGAACCCGCCCGCCCGGGCGGGCATGGCATGGTGGAACCCCCCGAGGAGGTTGAAGGCGACGGTCGCCTTGCCGGCAATCAAAAGATCCGCCGCGTCGAGCCCGGCCCCGCAAGCCCAGCGCCCGTACTCGAACAGGTCCCGAAACACCGGCGTGTCGGGTCCGCCCAGCCCCATGTGGAGCCCCTCGACCGTCAGGTCGCCTCCCGCCGCCCGCTCGAGCTGATCCAGATAGGCAGGGTCGTGAAAGGCCTCGAGTTCGGGGCGCGTCGCCGGGCGCGTCGGGACCTCGACGCAGTCGCTCCCCCCCAGCAGGCCGAAGGAGAGCAGGCGCTGGCGGGTGAGCCCGGCGCGTTGGGTCTTGAAGGGGCAGTCCGGCGGATAGGCCAGGCCTTCGATCTCGGGCGAATAAAGGAAGGCCACCCTCCGGTCGTGCATAGGGCTCATCGGGGCGGCTGGGACCTCAGCCCCGGCGGTTGCGATTGCGCGCGGGCCAAAGGCAAACGGAGCACCTCCTCGCAGTCGGCTGAAGACACGCCGGAGCTGCGATGGCGCACAGCGGTCCACTGGTGAGAAACCCGGATCGACAGTGGCATGGATGAACGGTAAGAAGTGGCGATTGGGGCGGGCTTCACCCTTTTTGCCAATTACTCAACCTTTTTTGAGTTGCGATTCTCTGGTTGACGGCCTGTTTGGTTTTGCTACGGTGCGCCTTGCGCAAAGAATTAGTCGTGTCGGTGTGACAGATGTCCGCATACAATCCAAGTGGGCTTCGGTGATCCTGCGAGTGCAGTCCCCCCTGTTTTCTTTGAGCGGTTTATAGCCATTATGAGCAACGCGAGCAGACTGTTCGTCGGTAACCTCTCCTATCATACTCTCGAAAACGACCTGCAAGACTATTTCGGGCAGGCCGGTGTGGTCACCTCCTGCAACCTGATGCTGGATAAGTACACCGGCAAGTCACGCGGCTTCGCATTCGTCGAGTTCTCGACCGCGGAAGAGGCCAACAAGGCCGTCGAGCTCTTTCACGACAAGGAGTTTCAGGGCCGCCAACTGACTGTGAACATCGCCCGGCCGCGCGAAGAGCGGCCCGAGCGGTCGCCGCGCCGCGGCGAGAGCCAAATGGAGGCCTGATCGGCTTCCTTCCCCGCCCGCTCGAACGGCGGGCTGGCGCCAGAAACAGAAAGAAAAACCGATTCGATGTCACGATCGTGACATCGAATCGGTTCATCAGTCGGAGGTCTGGCGCTGTCTACTGGATCTTCTTCAGCGCTTCACCGGCGCGCTTGCGCGTGCCGTCGTTCTTGGACTTTTCGAGAACGGTCTGCAAGGCCTTGCGGCGCTGGTCCTTGGTGAACTCGGGGGCGTCCTTCACCGCCAGGGCGGTTAACGCGGAGCAGGCCGCCTCGGCCGTGTCCGCATCGCCCGCGAACCCCACCAGCATCTCCATCGCTCCCGGCGCCGGGATGGCCCCGAGCACGGCGGCGGCCAGTTGTTTCTGGTCAGGCGATTTCATCAACGGCATCGCCTCCCTCACCTTCGCCAGCTTCTCGTCATTCCCGAGGTTCTTAGTCCCCTGGAGGTATTGGAGATAGCCGCGGAGCCCGAGCACCTGGTGCATCGGTTTGCGTCCCGACTTCGCCAGCGCCAACAACGGCTCGGCAATACCGTTGTCGTCGGGCCAGTTGTTCGGCCACGTCGACAGGGTCCGCACCGCGTCGTCCTGCACGGATGGCTCCTGGTCGTCAACAGCCTCTCTCACCGCCGCCAGGGCTTCGGGACCGCCGACGGCCGCGAGGGCATGCAGGCCCACGGCCCGGAGCGAGGGGTCGCTGTGGCCGGCCAGGGGCATGAGCGTCGGCGCCAAGGCCGCCCCGCTCCGTCCGCTGATCGCCAGCAGCGCTTGCTCGAGGGCGTCGCGGTCCTGCGGAGTCGCCGACTTGAGCAAGTCAACGACGGCGCCCATTTCCTTCGGGCCGCCCAGAGTGGCGAGCGCCTCGAACGCCGCCTTGCGCAGACCCGCATCGGCGTCGGCGGCATAGCGCAAAACGGCCGGGATCGCCGACTCGATGCGCCGGGCGGACGCCGTCTCGACCAGAACTTGGCGTTGTTTGCCTGCGGCCTGCGGCAGGAGGCGCAGCAGCTCGGCATCGACATTCCCGGTGTGGAGGCTGGCCAGGGAGGCTTTGGCGGCTTGGGTCACGGCCCGGTCGTCGACGGTCGCCGCGTCGATGAGCAGCGGGATGCACGATGTGTCGCCGACGTGTTCGAGCACGTTCAGGGCGGTCACTCGCAGTTCGGCGGGGCCGTCCTTGGCGAACGCTTTGACCGCCGGCAGCACGGCATCGTCGCGGCGATCGGCCAGCGCGAGCAGCACTCGCCACTGCCTGTCCGGAGCGAGCTGTTTCACAGCGGATGCCAGGGCTTCGGTGACCTGCGTTCCCGGCAGTTCGCGTGCGGCGCGCAGGGCGATGCTGTAGACGGCTTTGTCGGGCGATCGCAGTTGTTCGAGCAAAAGCGCCGTGCCGTCCGAACCGCGGGCCAGAATCGCGCCGCGCGTTGCCTCGGCCACGCGCTGTTGCGGCACATCCGCCTTGCGCACCGTGTCATAGAGCGCCATGGCCTTGGCCGCCTGCCCCTCGGCCCGCCACCGTTCGGCGCATAGGATGCAGCCTTCGGCGATGGCCGAGCGCGTGGCGCCGCTGGTCTCGGCCAGGGCGATTTCGAGGGCCCGGGCCGCGGAGTCGCCGCCAATATGTCCCAAGGCGATGGCGGCTGCCGACACGACCTGGGCGTCGGGGTGTCTCAGTTTGGTGATGAGGGGATAGGCGGACTTGGGATCGCGCCGGACGCCGATCGAGCTGATGACGCCGATCAGGGGCCGGCCCTGGACGGTGGTCAGAGCGGCGCGCAAGGCTTCATCGGGCGCCGGGCCTGGAATGACCTCGAGGGCGATCCGGGCCCAGGTCGAGAATTCCTCGCTTCCGAGAAAGCCCGCCAGGGCCGGGACGGCGTCGGCGGTGCCGCAAATGGCCAACTGCTTGAGGGCGAGCGCCTTCTCGGCAGGCTGCGCGTCGGACTTGATCAGCGCGATGAGCTTCTGCTGGCGCTCGGCGGCAGGCGCATCGAGGTCCAACATGGCCGCGCGCGCCGGGCCAAGGGCGACGGCGCTGGCCGTAAACAAGGCGAGGCTGACGAGCTGCCCGACTCGGGAGATGTAGTGTTTCATAGTCTTGTGAAATGGCATTGTCGATTCGCGGTTGGGGCGTTGTTTCAGGCTTGCCACGGTTCGCGCCACGCCTCCCCGCGCAGCCGGTTGGCCTCCTCGTCGTTGATGAACTCGTTCTTCTTGGGGTCGTATTGGACCTTCCGATCCAGGAAAAGCGCGATGTTGGCGGCGTTGCATGTGATGTGCGACCAGCAGGCCACATCGGCGTTGGCGCGGGGTTGACCGCGCGTCTTGACGCAATCGAGGAAGTTGCGCACGTGGAAATCGGCCGGGTAGCCCGAGATCCGGACCCCTTTGCCGGCCAGCAGGGCGTCGTCGCTGGCCACCAGATCGCCGTTGTCGCCCGTCTCCACCCAGCCGGTTTCGCCCTCGAAACGGACCGGGCAGGATCCCAGCGGCAGCCAGCCGTCGTTGCGGACCACCAACTCGACCCCGTTGGCATAGCGGGCGTGGAGCCGGTCGCCCTTGCGCTCGTACTCGATCGGAGCCGTGTCGTCGGTGTCGTTGGCCCATTGGCAGAGGTCAACGCAGTGCGAACCCCACTCGAGACAGCCGCCGCCGACCATCCCGCCGCCCTTCTCGAAGTTGAAGCCGTCGAGGAGCCGGCGATTAAAGGGCCGCCATGCCGCAGGCCCCAGGTACAAATCCCAATCGACCTCTTCCTTGGGAGGTTCGGTCTCCGCCGGAAGCCACCCGCTCATCTTCGTCTCGAGTCCGGCAGGGTGCGCGTGGACGGTCTTGAGCTTGCCCAGCCTGCCGCGCCGGGCCAGGTCCACTGCATACGCGAAATTCGGCAGGCTCCGCCGTTGGGTGCCCGCCTGAAACACGCGGCCCGTCCGCCGGAACGTGTCCGCCAGGGCGAGGCTGTCCATGATTGTCTTGGCACACGGCTTCTCGCAGTACACGTCCTTGCCGGCCCGCGCCGCCAGCATCGAGGCCGCGGCGTGCCAGTTGGGACCCGTGGCGATCAGGACCGCGTCGATGTCGCTCCGGGCCAGCAATTCCCTCAGATCGCGATAGGTGGCGCAATCGGTGTTGCCGTACCGGGTGTCGGCCATCTGCTTCACCGCCTGGCGCCGCTGGGCCTTCACCTCGGCGATCGCCACGAAACGCACATCCGGTTCCTGCAGGAAGCAGCCCAGGACGTAGGAGCCGCGTCCGCCAATCCCGATGCCGCCCAGCACCACGCGCTCGCTGGGGGCGACGCCCCCGCCCTTGCCCAGGACCGATGGAGCCACGATTTGGGGGGCCAACAGCATGGCGCCGACCGGGAATGTTCGTTTGAGAAACCGCCGCCTGTTCATTTGATTGTCGATTGCACTCATGATTCGTCTCCGCTCAGGGCTGCCCTCGCGACGTCTGGTCGACTCGTCTCTCTACCGTGGTTGGTTTCGCGGCGGCCCGTTGCGCCGACATGGTGAGACGGGCGATCATCAGGGTCAAGCCTCGCGGCGCGGCAGACTCGACGCGGTGCATCTGGTTGTTGTCGGTGTTCTGTCGCCCGGTGAGGGCACCGGGCCTGCACCGGATGGAGACTCCCGGTGTAGGCCGCGTGCCCCCACGCGGCGCAAACTCGATTCCCACCGACAACCTCCAGATGCACTGGACGCGACGAGAAACGAGAATTGCCGGCTGCGCCGGAGAGCCGGTTTGACGCCGGGGGCCGATCCTTTAGAATAACGGCACATCACAATCATGAAACCATCCCCCGAATCCCGCCCCGACCTTTCCGAGGGCGCTCCTCAACACAGGCGCCGATGCCAATGCTCCGGATCCTGTGCCCCGGCATTCGATCCCGTCAATCGCCGGACGTTCCTCGGGCGCACGGCGGCCGGGGCGGCAGGCCTCCTGACCGCGCCGGCCTGGCTGCGCGCGCCGCTGTCGGCGGCCGAACTCGAGGCCTGGACCCGCGCCCTCACCGCGCCGGCGTCCGGAGCGGTCTACCGCTCCGCCGTCCACACCGATGCGCGGATGCACCTGGGCGGGATCGGCACCGGGAACATCGAGATCGGCTCGGACGGCCAATTCACCATGTGGCAGTTGTTCAACACCCTGCGCGACGGGCTCGTTCCCTTCCATTTCGCCGTGCGTGTCGGCGGGGTGGCCCGGCTGCTCCAGACCGCCGGAGGACCCGCGGCCCCGCGCGTGCCGCGCGTCGAGATGGCGGTCGAGTATCCCGTCGCCCGGCTCCGCTACATCGAGCCCGACCTGCCGGTCGAACTCGAACTCGAGGCGTTCAGCCCCTTTGCGCCCCTCGACGCCGCCCTCTCATCCGTTCCGGTGGCCGCCCTGATCTTCCGCATCACCAACCGCTCCGCCCAGACGCAGACGGTGTCGCTCGCCTCTTTCCTCCAGAACCCTGTCGGCTACGATGCCATCGACCCGATCGACGGCGACCGGCATTCCAACTTCGGCGGCAACATCAACGAACCATGCGCCGAAGGCGCCGCCAAAGGGCTCTTCTTCCAGGCTCAGCCGGGTGAAGCGGCGACGCTGGACCGTCCGGTCCGGCTGTTCATCAGCTCGAACCTCGCGGCCCTGAAGAACCCGCCGCCCGATCGCCCGGACAACCTGCGCGTCGAACCGCTCGAAGGCCTGGCCAAGGCGGCGGCATCGGATGCGCCCGAATCGAGGGTCGTCTGGATCGAGGAGCCCGCCGCCGACTTCCCCGCCGCGCAACTCCGGGCCGCGCGCGACGCCGTGCAGGAGGGAGCGACGCTTGTCTTTGCGGGCGCCACGCTGCCGCTGGTGGCCCAGTATGCAACCGCCACAGGGGGGCAATCGCTGAGCCCCACCTCGGGCCGCCCCGACATCCTCTTCGAGGACTTCGAGCACGGCTACGACCAATGGACACTCGGCGGGACGGCGTTCGGAACAAAGCCCGCGGGCGGCACGCTGCCCAATCAACAGCGCGTCTCGGGTTTTTTGGGACGCGGCCTGGTCAACACGTATCTCGACGGCGACGGCACGCGAGGCAAGGCGACAAGCCGCGCGTTCGCCATCGAACGCCGCTTCATCCGCTTCCTCATCGGGGGCGGGTCCCACGCCGACACCCAACTGCGCCTGGTCATCGACGGCCAGGTCGTGCGGCGGGCTTCGGGCAAAGACAACGAGCGCCTCGAACCGGCGTCGTGGGACGTGAGCGAGCACGCGGGCAAGTCGGCCCAGCTCGAGATTGTCGACGAGGCCACCGGCGGCTGGGGCCACGTGAATGTGGATCAGATCGAGTTCTCGGATCATCCGGCCAATCGCGCCACCCTGGCCTTGCTCGAGGAACTCCTGCCCATCCGCTGCACCGAGGTCCGGGCGGTCGCGGACCGCGCGCCCGGGGATCCCAACACCCTCGGGTTCGCCGGGGTCACCCTGCGCGAGGGCGCCCAGTCCCAGGCCACGGCGGCCGGACTCAATCTCTACGAGCGCCCGCTCGGGAAGGGGCGTGTCGTTCTTGCATCGGGTCCGGTCCTGCGCCCGAACGCTGCCGGGACCGTGTCGGCCCGGCAGGGCGCATACGCCACCCTCTGTGAACTGGCCGGAGCCAGGTACAAACCGCTGCGCGGTCAATCGATCCAGGCGCCCGGATTCGGCTCGATGGCGCTTGCCGCGCTCGAAGGCGAGGTGACAACCGCGCCCGCGATCGGCGATTGGGCTGAGGCCTGGAACACCTTCGCCAAGGATGGACGCTGGCCGTCGGACACCCACGCAGCCCCCAGCGCACCCACGCCCGCGGGGCGAACAACCACCGGCGCCGTGGCCACCAGCGTGACCGTCGCGCCCAACGCGCGCCTCGATGTGCCGTTCCTCCTGGCCTGGCATTACCCGAACAAGTACAACGCCCAGGGGGTCTGGATGGGGTGTCACTACGCCACCCGCTGGCCCGACGCGCGCGCCGTTCTGAAGGAGGCGTCGGCCAGCCTGGCCGCGTGGCGCGCCCAAACCGACCTGTTCCGACGCACCCTCTACGAGAGCACGCTGCCGGCGTGGCTCCTGGACTGCCTGACCGCAAACGCCGCCATCCTCCGGCATATCGGCGTCGTGTTCCGCATCGCCAACGGCGACATCTACGGCTGGGAAGGCTCGAACGGCTGTTGCCAGCCGACCTGCACCCACGTCTGGGGCTACGAACAAACCCTCGCGCGGCTGTTCCCCGATCTCGAACGCGAGATGCGCCGCATCGATTTCAAACACCAGCAGCGCAAGGACGGCGGCGTCAACAATCGCACCGACGTCCCGTCCCCGCCCCGCCCGACCGGCGAACAGCCCTTCGCCGACGGCCATGCGAGCTGCATCCTTAAGGCCTATCGCGAAGCCCTGAACACTCCCGACGGATCGTTCTTCCAGGACTACTGGCCCCACGTCCGCCGAGCGGTCGATTACCTCATCGAGCGCGACGCCAAGTCCCACGGGGGCGCGCCGTCCGGCTATCTCGAAGACGATCAGTGGAACACCTACGACGAAGCGCTGCACGGCGTCACCACGTTCATCAGCGGCTATTACCTGGCGGCGTTGCGCGCCGGCGAGGAATGGGCGCGCCGCGTCGGCGACACCGCCAGTGCCGACCGCTTCCACGCGCTTTTCGAGCGGGGTCAAGCCAGGCTGATCGAGCTCTGCTGGGACGGCGAGTACTTCCGCCAACACCTGCCCGGCTACGAGCAGATGCCCGGCGAGGTCGGCCCCGGCTGCATGAGCGACCAGCTCATCGGCCAATGGTGGGCGCACCAGCTCGGCTTGGGTTACCTGTTCCCGCGGGACAAGGTTGTCTCGGCGCTCGAGGCGGTCTTCAAGTACAACTGGAAAGCGGATCTCACCGGCTGGACACACGCGCCGCGCGCCTTTGCGGGTGACAACGACAAGGGCCTCATCATCTGCACATG
>Ga0116155_10003254_pt1 | contig 10832 bp, 8 predicted proteins | sample AD_UKC032_MetaG_FD_89890 | JGI IMG/M metagenome (GOLD analysis project Ga0116155, IMG submission 89890) | Active sludge microbial communities of municipal wastewater-treating anaerobic digesters from USA - AD_UKC032_MetaG | ecosystem: Engineered > Bioreactor > Anaerobic > Digestate | place: USA... | reverse complement strand
CTTTGCTTCTTGCGAAAAAGAAGTGATTGTAAGGCCTGGCAATAATGGCGACCCGGGTGATCCTAACAACAATGGAACCGGATACTCCTGGATTTACAGCCCCGCACCGGCTACTGAAGCTGCGCCGGCCACTTTCAACGGTGGTAGCGGAAGCACAGCGAACTACACTTACTATGTCAGAGTTCCCTTGAATAACTTCAAGATCAATCCTTACAGTGGTGGAGTTCTCTCTCAGCTTTATGTGCCTCATGTCGGCCCCGGTAGTACGACTATTTACAACAATGTAAATAACGACGCTACTTACACCATTTACAAAGTTGAAGCCGGCTACGCTTATGTCAGCATCGTAACTAACAATGTTACCGCTACTGGTTGTATTCTGGAGTGGAATATTTCTGTCGGTGACGGAAGCAATCCGAACTGGGCTGTCGCTAATGGCGATTTTGCCAAGCTTGGCCCCACCTATAGTTATGACGATGGCATCAACAACGTTTACCGGATCCGTTTTTTGGACGGACACATGTATCACTGCTGGTAATCTACCAAAGACTACCAAAAAAGCTCTTCTTCGGAAGAGCTTTTTTATTTAATCAAACTATTTTATTTTTTCTTTCCTTTTATCTCTTTGCAGACTTTGACGAACTCTACGAATAAAGGATGCGGCGCTAGAGGACGGGAGATATATTCGGGGTGGAATTGGGTGCCAATGAAGAAAGGATGTTTAGTGATTTCAATCGCTTCTACAATTTGGCCGTCAGGCGAAGTACCGGCGATAGTCATGCCGTTCTTCTCAAAGACGGAGCGATAGTCGTTGTTGAATTCATAGCGGTGGCGATGACGTTCCGAAACTACCTTTTCTTTAGAGAATTTTTGGTAGGCTTTGGCCATGTGGGTGTTGGGGGTAATTTTGCAGGGCCAGCCGCCTAAGCGGATGGTGCCGCCATAGCCCTTCTCTTTTATCAATTTTTCCTGTTCCGGCATGATGTGGATAACGGAATAAAGGGTTTCTTTGTCCACTTCTTCGGAGTTGGCTCCTTTCAGGTTGCAGGCATGGCGGGCGAATTCAATTACCGCCATTTGCATGCCATAGCAGAGGCCGAAGTTGATGGTTTTAGCGATGCCACGCTGATCCTTGTTGACCTGATCAATCGGGACGTTAAACATCTCTGACGCCGTTCGGCTGTGGAGGTCTTGCCCATTACGATAGGCATCAAGGAAAGCCGGGTCTTGGCTGAATTCTGCCAGTATACGCAGTTCAATTTGACTGTAATCAGCTGTGATGATCTTGCGACCCTCCGGCGCTGAAAACAAATCACGCCATTCCTGTTTGTGCGGTATCTGTTGGATATTAGGTTTTTGACAGGTGAAGCGCCCGGCTTCAGTTCCTAATTGGAAAAACTCCGGGTGAATTCGTCCCGTCTTTGCGTGAACGTGTTTCGGCAGTTTGTCACAAAAAGAAGATAAAAGTTTCGAGACCTTTCGATACTCGACAAGCGCCTTTGTGAATGGGTGATTGATCTTTTCGATGACTTCAATCCCTGTCCCAGGAACGTCAAAACCAAGGTCACGCAATATCTGTTTAACCTGAACAGGGGAATTAAAATTGATAGCTTTTTCGTTAAACGTTTTGCTTATCTTGATGTTCTCGGCTGCCTTAACGATGTCATTTAATCCCTGCTCTATCCGACTTTTCTCTTTGGGTAGTTCTACTTTTAACGCCTCAAGTTTGTTGATGTTGAGGTGAACACCTGCCAGTTCAATATTGACAATTGCCGGAGTAATGGCAAATTCCAATAAGGCTGTATCAGTCAGCCCCTCTTTGGCTATGGCGTTGGCCTGTATTCTGAATATCGCTTCCAGGTGTTTCACATCATTAGTGGCATATTGGATTTGATCTTCGGAGAAAGGCTGGCCAGGTTTAAACGATGTCTGTAATCCCTTGTCCAGATCAATATTGAGATATTTCCGGCAAAGGCTTTTCAAGGAATGATCGCCGTGTTTTGATATGCCGGCAGTCAAAAGCTGTTCGGCCAGCATCGTATCGAAGAGGTTCAAAAACCGGATGCCGTTGTTATCGAAAAGACGATATTTTAGAAACTTCATATCAAACAGTCCATTATGAAAAACTTTAAGGATGGTTTTATCTTCCATTATTCTTTTCAAACCGTCATAAAAAGACACCTTCTGATGATCCGCTGGGATGCTGGATACATCGATCAGGAATATCGTGTTCCCGGCCATTAACTGGACAAGAACAAGCTCAGCGCTGAATGGATCAAGGCCGCTGGTTTCAGTATCAATGAAAACCTTGCGGATGTTATATTGATGAATGAACCTTTCCATATTAAGAAGACCGTTTTCATCACGGATGAAAACAATCTCTCTCACGTCATGCTGGACCGACTCCGCTTCTTTTTTTATGATTTCTATGATGGCGTTTTTGTATTCCCGAATTAATGGAAGGTGCTGATTAAGGACCTCAGCTCTGCCGTCTAGAATTAATTTATTGCCTTCCGGTGAAAGGGTGACGTTAACCTTGAAATCCCTTAAAATTCTGAGTAAAGATTCAGGAGTCATATTTCAACCTTATAGGATTTATCACCGCTTCGAGAATGTGCTGCAAAGGAAGGGTCGCCAGCGGTTCCATTGCCACCATGTTCGGAAACGTCTGAATTTATTTGATTATTATTTGCATAAATCGGTAACGCTTCGAGTGTCGTTTCCTCTTTTTGCGTTTGTGAAGCGTTACTGGCTGATTTGATCCTGACACCGCGCTGTTTATCGGGCAGGCGGAAACCGGTTTCCACTTCAATGCCGAATATTCGCAGCGAAGTTGCGGCGCGCCGGAGTCTACCTGTTAAAATGTGCGCCCCCTTCGGCCATGCTTTTGATTTTGAGACTTGTTCGCTGACATAGTCTGACAAAGTTTTTAAAAATTTGCTGGGAGTTCCTTCAAAACTGTTTGGCGTGTCTTCATCATTTATATAATTCTTAACAGCAGTAGCAACCGCATCGGCATCCACTGTCTGCGAAACGACTTCTTTGATGTTCCGGCGATACGCTTCCATGAATTCGCCTTTTTCCCATGGCAGAGCTGGTTCCGCTGCTGAAATCCATTCACAAAAATCAGCCATGCGCGTCATGCTATCAAGATTGACGTTCTGGATATTCTTCAACCCGCAGGAGACGGCGTCACATAATCCGCCCAGTATAGCAGCATGATCGGTGTCAAAGTCCTTCCATAATTTATTTTTTGTCTTTTTCTTTTTCTCTGGAATTGGCGCCATGCTGACGATGATCGAACGATCAGCCAAATCGTGCTTGCCGATGAGATCTTCTATACCGTTGAGAATAACGGCCCGCTCCATGTTAAAAATGACCTCGCCATCATCAGAGTATAATTCTCTAGTGCTGAATCCTCCGCCGGTTGACAACCGGCAAAGCGCATCGGAAAGCCAGTTCGATAGGTTGGAAACATTATCAAACGCCAATATCCAATTATTGTTTCCGGCAATCATCAAGTCCCGCGCATTTTCGGGCAGCGCTCGCAGAGGCGATGATGCAGGGTCAAGCGTTTTTTTCAGAATTTCGCTGGTGGTGCTTTTCGCTGCGCCGGCTTCGCCGGTGAACACAAGATCAGGATATGGGCCTTTTGGCCGCATAGCGCCGATCAGCCAGGCCACGATCATTTTGAAATCATCATCATTCGCTAAATTTATGTATTTTTTTAATAGATTGATGTCGCCTTTAACAGGGTAGGGGAGTGATCCCATACCGCGTGCCCTTCGGAATCGGACGGGATATTTCTGAACCACATTCCATCCGGTCGGGGTGATTTCGATTGCCTCACATTTGTCGTTTCCAAGATCAATGTAGATATTGTCCTCGTGACCGGCGATTCTTGTAAAAACAGGGTACACTCCACCCTCGAACATTCCCTTTGATTCCAGAACGCCTAAGCAATCCTGAAATGGTTGGGCGCTGGGCGGTTTTCCCGTTTCCAGATAATATTTCCTTTTCAACCAGTTCCGAAATTTGCTTGTTTTCAGCGCGGCGGTTTCCATGTGAGCATCGACAGGGAATGACGTATAAATCTGGTCATCGGGGCTGCGGAAAAATTCGGCGTCCTTGGCTAGTGTGATCAAGCACTGCGCTTGGGTAACTTTTTCCTCCGCCGCTGTTTTCCGCGCCTTCAAGAGATCGTTTACTGTCTGTTTGTTGATTTTTACATTTTCCTGGACAGTTTCAAAAAAGTTTTTTGCAGTCACAGCATCGACATCAGCTAGTGGCCCTTCTGCAAAACTCTTCATTTTTAGGAAGTCGGGAAAAGGGTCTCCCGATAACTCCAATCCCGAAAACAGGTCGGTTAAATCCTCCGGCATGATCCCAGCAAAGCGGATTGGTGACGGTTTCCGTTGACGCCCTGTCTGATCATGTGAGACGGGGAGGGCGCATTCACATTGCAAAACATCGAAATCTTTGAAGTGATGTTTGACCAGTTCCCGCATCGCGTCGCAGCCATAAGGCGCAGACTTATCTTTATTTAATTCTAAATAGCGCCTTGTCTTTGCTTCGGAAAAATCAGGACAACCGCCAATGATCCTCCGGATAAAATCAAGATTATTTTTAAGATCGCCAAGCGCCAGGCTAAAGGTTGACAGGGCTAGTCGAATATTATGTGGCATGGAAACGCAGGATGCCCCCTTGCTAGCAAGAAACTTCATCAGGTAACAACGGTCAAATATCCGATCAATGTTGCGATATGTTCCGCCGACGTGACTTGATACCCGTTGCTGTTCTGGCGGTATCTCAACAGGTATGGATAAAAAGTCAGTTCTTAACTTTTCATCTGGCCGCGCCGTCGGATCGGACAGGAAACAACTGACGGGTTGTGGCCGGTCGGGTTCTTCGGGGTAGCTAAAAACTGATGTTCCTGCAATCTTCGTAAGCCGGTAAATCTCAAAAATAGAATCATCTATCTCGATGCCTGCCTGCTGGAATTTCTTTTTAAATCTCATTCCCCAGGTCTTCAGTCGGACGGCCATTTCCCGGCGATTGCTGTCATTGATCGGAATTTCGGGGATCGGCATATATAGCCAGCAGCCGGAGCCGCTATCCATTAGGATCGGCTGATGATAGGCCATGCTCCCGTTTGTAAGTTCTGCGATTATCTTCTTTGTAGCGTCTAGACAGGCTTGCTTTTCTTGTTCTGTCGCATTGACTTTCTGCTTGTTTCCTGCATCGTCGTAGGGTTTGCAGGCGTCAAGATCGACGGCCAGCAACCGCAATGCGGTAACATCATCTGCGGTTGCAGACCTGTCCGTCTTTAGCAAAGATGATCTTCTGGGTTGAAGTCCGCAATAAGCGGTGTATTTGTTGTTGTTGTGTAGAACAACCGATTGGATGAATGATTCTTTATTGTCGAAATATTCCGTCTTCCTTGATCCGTCCGGCTTCAGGAAAAATGCCTCTATGACGCCGGAATTACTTTTCAGGAGGTCATAGAATGCGGCAATATCGTCATGCTGCTTTTTCGTGATTTGTATTTGTCCCATTGATAATATCCCTTATATTTTCTATTTCATAATCGGAATAAACGTTCCGTAGTCTGGAATAATATTGGCTTTCGGCCAAAGAGTTCAGGTCAAGGAAATCAAAAACGATGGCGTCCTTTTTACATGAAAATGTCCTTTGAATACGTCCTATTTGTTGCGTGACCTTATTGGTAGCGCGGCAAGGAGAGGTTAAAAATAAACGGTCTAGTCTCCTAATGTCCATACCTTCATCAGCAATCCTCGTCGCGAATAATACGTTTCCTGTTCCCGCATTCATAGCGTCGATTGCTGCCTGCCTAGTTTCTTTTGAATCTTGGCCGGTGATGCAAGAAGCAGCGATGCCTCGGTTGTGTTCCTGAAATAGCCTGTGTAGTTCCCGCGCATGGGAGACACGCTCCGATAGGGCAATGCAAAAATGCCCGTTCCTGGCTTCCTGTCCAATCAGATCAACAATCAGTTTGTTTCGACATTCGTCTTTAACAATCCTCGCAAGCAATTCCTGATAACTTTCAACAGCCGAATAATGACTGTTCGTATGAATCACTTTAATTTTCGGCCTTAAGATGCTTCCGTTGCCTATCAGGACAGCGCTTTCAACTCGATGGAGAATCGGCCCCAGGACAGCGGTCATGATGAATTGAAGACCGTCTTGACGTTCGGGTGTAGCTGTTACTCCGTAACGGTAACGCGCTGGAAACTGATCAACAATTTGCTGGAATGTTGCTGCCGGTGCGTGATGGCACTCGTCGAGAATGACCGTGCCGAATTGGCCTGTTAAAGTGTCATCCAATGGTCGATTCAGGCTTTGGATCGTTGCGATGGTAATATCTTTTATCTCATAGCGGTCGCCTTGAATTGCGCCAACTTGTAGATTGGTAAATTGGCGGAAGCGGTCTTCCCATTGCTGGCATAAATCTTTTGTATGACATAGAATAATTGTTCTATTGCGGCGATGGATGATCAATTCGATGCCGACGATAGTCTTTCCGCTGCCTGGAGGACTGACAAGAATTCCCTGATTCTTCTGCAATAATGAATCCAACGCCGCCTGCTGAAAATCCTTCAAGATGATTTTTGATTGACTAAACGAGGCTGGGTTGACAATAGACTTGTCAATGATCTCCGCGTTGGGATACGATTTCAGGATGTCGGCAACCGTTCCGCGTGGTAAAGTCAGGCGGTCATCATAAAGCTCCGCCAGGCAAATATCACGCGGTATTCCGAAAACAGAGAATCCCAAACGCTGATTTTCAAAATATTTCGGGTTCGGATGGGTGAGGTTCTGGATCAGCTCCGCCGGGTTGAAGTTGGGGTTTTCTTCCCGGCGGATCGTGATGCAGTTCGACAAATGGATTAATTTCAACATTTCCTCTGTCCTCCAATCATATTACCTTATCAGGACCAAGGATTGTTAGACGGTTGCTCGGGTTGGGGCTTTACAGTTTCCATTCCGGAAATATCAACGATGTCAGGGGCAACTTTTACAGGAGCATCCCGCAGATTGTTGACTGTTCCTACGGCATCAAAAATTATGACATTGAATTTTCCGTGAGGTGAAGAAACTATCTTCACTCTTGCCCTGGTGATTACATTATTTGGCTTCCAGCCTGATTTTGTCAGGAACCTGAGATATTGTGCTAAGTGCATCTTTGTTGATGTTTTTGGCAGAGACAGGCCGATAATAGTTCCGGCAACGTTAATTTTTAGGTCACAGCGAAGTTCATAACCATCCGGCTGTGGCTGACCTGTAAATTCAATTTTAGTAGGCTTTTTGTCTATCCATTTAACATAGTACGGGGTGATACTCACGATAACCCCATTAATTTCGGGAATCACTTTGTCATGGACCATGAAGCCGCCATCGGTCGTCTTAACCCACAGGGCATTTTCATCAGCCAAGTTTGAGATTAAATCAATCTGTTGTTGTGGTATGTCGATCGTAATCATTGCATTCTGCTCCATTATTTGTGGTAATTTTTTATTTTCTTTATCCATAGTTTTTTCCTCCAAACGTTTTTTTATTTTTTTTTTAATTCTGTTTTTCTTCGAACCATTTTATTACTAAATCAAACGCCTCCTGCCTTTTGGGATCATCATCAGCGATACGTTGAAGTAGACTTATTGCCTCGGTTGCATATGCCATTGCATCCACCGGTAGTTGTGTTTTCCGCTGCTGCATTTCCTGTATCGATTTTTCTGAAGCAGTCAGCTCTTTGACGATTCTGGAAACATGCGCCGCAGTGATTTTCCCCTCCGGTGCAGTCTGTACAGCTTTCTGCCAGGCCTCCCGCTGTTGCTCTGGATCGAGTTTAACAAGCGGACGGGCTTGGGATTCAGTGGCAGGTGTTACAATTGTAACGCTTTTTACATTCTCCAGTGTTTCAGTCGCCATGATAAGTTGGCGTGCGCGGCTTGAATTAATGTCCCAAGTACCCCGGCAGTAGGCCTCGAATGTTCGATATTCCCCCCCTTTCTGTATTTTATAAAGTTTCCGATCCCTTATCTCCGTCAACGCCTGGCCTAACTCGTAGAATGCTCCGACGTTCCTTTGGATGATGCCTTCCAACTTTTCCAAATCCTGCTCAGCGCCCGTTTTTATTATTTCCATTTTCCCTCCATTTCATTTTGTTTTTTTTATTTTTTCGAACGACCTAGTTACGCTTGCTTACCTTTACCATGATGCTAGGGTGACGCTGCACGGGCTATGAAGCGTCACCTCTTAAAATTGAATAAATTCAAAAGGTAACACCTTGTTAGGAGAGCCAAAGACGCTGTGTACGCTTCACTTCCGTTTTTTCTCGAAGGTAGTGTGTCAACCATTTCTCTATAAGATAACTTTCGACCGTTCCCGCAGCCAATCAATGAATGCCGCCTTGGGATAACCACAGACACGACCGACCATGATCTTCTCTAGAGGTCCGCGACCTAAAGAATCTTCATTAGCGCAGGTTCCGGGTGCAATCGGTAAAACATCTCTCCATCGCCGCCAATTACGAAACACAATCGGTGGCAGAACCTTTTCAAGTTCCGAAAAATCAACGGCTTTCGTATTTTTCCCCATAACTAATACCCTCCTTAATGTTTTTAATTGTTTCATTGTTACGTACAAGATAAGCTTATGTATTTATTATGTAAATTCCAGTGCAGCATAAAATAAACGTCTACGGGAGTTTATGAAATTGTAAGTTATTGAATTGAAGGGATTAAATGATGTGAAATAAATTAAATACTCGCGTAACTATACGGGTATTTAATTATATTTGTGGTTTGGATTTTCTTCTGCCCTTGCTTCTGTTAGGAGCTAAGCTATTAATCCAATTGCGTAAAGTCTTTTCAGTATAGACGCGCCCATCTGTAGCAGCGTTGATTTTATTGCTTGTAGTTAGTTCTTGGATTGTTTTTTCCGGATGTTGCTGCCATATCTTGGCGGCAATTTCTCGAACCTTTAGCCGGTGTCGTTGGTTTAATCGCTTTGGTTCATTTAGATCGCGTAATTTTTTGTTTATGACCGTTAGGGCTTTCTCTTTCTCTAATTTTTCTTTGGGCGTCGTGCATTGGAATGATTCGATCCGTTCGCGTTCGCTTAATAAAGCCGCGCGCCTGTCAAGCAGTACTGATACGGCAATGGCCTCATCAAATGCTGATGCAAATTTGGCTTGTTCTTCCGGCGAAGGTGTAATATCTGCGATTGCCGTGAGTTTGATTGCCGGTAAAATTATTGAAGCTGTGGCTTTTTTTTTCATGTTAGAAATCTCCTATATTTCTCCTGAAAGGGTGAAGGGACAGGGCAGTAGTGATCACGCCTTTCATTGATCGGCCGATCCCAGGTCTCTTTATTGCTTTGGAAGGTTCATAACCCGCCCGGTTTTATCATTCTCCTTACTTCCAACCGACAAAGCCTTTTGGATGGCTTCAGCCCCCTCACGCAAGCGGCTCTCATTCATTTTTGCGTAACGCTTTGTCATTTCCCCTGTGGCGTGTCCAAGGCTTCGCTGAGTCAAATATAAATCATGCGTACTTTCATAAAGATGTGTCGCGTAACTATGGCGCAGAGAGTGAAATGTAATTCGTTGTTTTGCATCTGTGACACCTTCATTAAATTTCAATTTGTCGATAACATCGTTAAAAACTTTGGATGCTTGTGCCATCGGACCTTCTTTACCGGATCTCTTTTTGAAAATGAGTTCATCAGTTGTGTTGGATTTACTTTTATCAGGTTTATCATTTTTGGGCTTATCGTCTTTGTTGCGTTTACGTTGCTCCAGCATCTTTTTTGTCCGCTTAGTCAAATAAGCAATACGGCTTCCTGCCTTGGCGTTTAATATGGCGAGTGTTCCAGCATCCCAGTTTACGCAGGACCATTGCAAAGCCGCGGCCTCCCCAAAACGCAACCCGCAATGCAGTGAAAGCAATGCCATGTCATGGAGAGTTTTACTTCTTGACGCTAAAGCGGCAAGTAGTTTTTCTGCTTCAGCTGCTGTCAGATAGCGCAGCTTCATGTTGTCGAGTTTCGGCCATCTGACATTTCGGGTGGGTGAATCACCTGCATATACTCCAAGTTTCCGTGCAACATGGAACGCCTGCCTTATAAGCTGAAGGACATATTGGACGGTCCTTCCGGACAAGCTACGTTCAAACATATCCTTCTTAATCCGCTCAAGGTGGAAGGCGCTTATCTTACTGAAAGGAAGATCGCCGATGGTCTTAGCAAGATGAAGACGATAAAGTCCCTCCTCATTGAGGTAAGTTTTTTGTTTTTTATCATGTTTGCATTGGGGCAGGTAGGTTTCTGTCATAAAATGGCCAAAAGTAATGTTTTCTTTATCGAGACGCTCCTGTTCGACCTGTTCCTGCTCTAATTGTTCTTTTACAAAGATCCTTTTTTCCTTCGGCGATTTTGGACCAGAACCGGCTTTGATGTTTGCTTTATATAATTTCAACTGCGTGAGTGCATACTCTTCAAACCCCATATCCGGATCATTTTTCAACGCTTCCTCTGGTAGGCCATCCGACCACCAGCCGACACCGTATGTATAATCGTGACCATCAACTTTAAATCTTACTGAATAGTAACGGTCCCGCTTTTTGCCATGTCGCCTGGCCGGATGCTCGTAGTAGCGGAGCCCTTTATGTGGTGTTTTAATCCATTTAATTGACATGACTATCCTTCCCAATGAGAATCAGGGTGTTTTGTTTTACCGCTATATTACCGCTTTATATCCTGAAACAGGATGTTTCATAAACCTTCATTGTGGGAATATAATGCACCTAAGTTGT
>Ga0116155_10003253_pt1 | contig 10832 bp, 8 predicted proteins | sample AD_UKC032_MetaG_FD_89890 | JGI IMG/M metagenome (GOLD analysis project Ga0116155, IMG submission 89890) | Active sludge microbial communities of municipal wastewater-treating anaerobic digesters from USA - AD_UKC032_MetaG | ecosystem: Engineered > Bioreactor > Anaerobic > Digestate | place: USA... | reverse complement strand
TTTGATCGAAATTACAGTGGAAGCAAGGGGATTTTTGAAGTATATGGTGCGTAACATCATCGGGACGCTTACGGAAGTCGCCCGAGGCAAAAGAAGGCCGGAAGAAATGAAGAATATTATTGATTCACGCGATCGTAACTTCGCGGGAATAACCGCACCGGCCTGCGGTCTTTTTTTGAAGGAGGTCAAATACTGATTGATGAAAATTTTGCTGTTGGGATATAAGGGCATGCTGGGAAGCGACCTCGGTGCGCAGTTTCAATACCGCCATGAGGTCATTGGCATGGATGTGGAGGATATTGACATCACCCGCTCGGAAGAGTGCCAAAAAGCGGTTCGGGAAATTAAACCGCAGATTGTGGTGAACGCCGCCGCCTATACCAATGTGGACGGCTGTGAAACAGCCCAAGAAGAATGCTTTGCCGTCAATGCCGAAGCGGTGAAAAATATCGCCGAAGCATGTCGCGGCAAAAATATTACTATTGTTCATTTCAGCACGGACTACGTGTTTGACGGAACCGGTCACCGCCCTTATGCGGAAGAAGACGTCTGCAATCCGATCAATGTTTACGGGACGTCCAAACTGGCCGGAGAAAATCATCTGCGGACGATCGCCGACAATTATATTCTGATCCGCACCGCCTGGCTTTACGGTGTGAGAGGGAAAAGCTTTGTGCAGACTATCCTGAATAAGGCGAAAACAACGAATAAACTGACTGTGGTGGATGATCAGACGGGTTCGCCCACTTGCACACGCGATCTGGCCGCAGCAACGGAGTTACTCATCGATAAAAACGTTCGGGGTATTTTCCATGTCACCAACCGCGGAAATTGCACCTGGTATGAATTTGCGAAAAGAATATTAAAAGAGGCGCATCTGGATACTGTCGAAATTTCTCCAATTAAAACCAGCGAATTGCAGAGAGCGGCTCTGAGGCCGGCCTATAGTGTGCTCGGTATGCAAAAGTTCATGACCGCGACCGGGAAAACCATGCAGCCCTGGCAGCTGGCTTTTCAGAACTATTATCGGCATCTGACCGGTCGGACCTGCTGCAGCGCTTGAGACGATGCCCAAGGTTGAAAAGAAATCATTCAGCCGATTAGAAAGAGAGCCGCGCTGACGCGGCTCTTGAGCCTCTCTATTCCTTTTATTAATCCCATTGACATCGATATTTAATTTTCCTATAGTCCCGCAGACTTTGAAATCGGAGCAACCCGTGATTTATTTCCGTAATGTCTGTTTGTCTTTTTTGGACAAACAGCTGTTTGATCACATCAACTGGACCATTCATCCGAAAGCCCGCATCGGTCTGGTAGGTGATAACGGCACGGGCAAAACCACACTCTTTCGCGCCATCCTTGATCAGGTGCACCTTGATTCAGGCTTCATTGACATTCCCGACCGGAAGCAAAAAAAGATCGGCTATCTGCCGCAGGATCTGGTCGAACTCGAAGAAACGAGCCTGGTTGAGTATCTCCGGGGAAAAAGCGGCATTGCCGATTTGGAAAAATCCATCCGGGATCTGGAGCAAAAAATATCCCTCGTTGAACCCAACGGCTATGAATACAGCGAACTGACCCGCTGTTATGCGGACGCCACGGCTGAGTTTTCCGCCCGCGACGGCTACGCTTTTGAAGCAAGGGCCAAGCAAATCCTCAAGGGGTTCGGTTTCCGCGAAAGTGATTTCTCCAAAACATGCGACTTGTTTTCCGGTGGATGGAAAATGAGGATTCTGTTGACATCCATTCTGCTTGCGCAACCGGACATCATGCTTCTGGATGAACCAACCAACCATTTGGACACGGAAAGCATGGAGTGGCTGGAAAGTTACCTCAAGGATTACCCCGGAACCATTCTGGTGATATCCCATGATCATTTTTTTCTCGACAAGATCGCCACGCAAATCGCAGAACTGGCCGCCCGCCGTGTCCATATTTATAAAGGCAACTATACCTATTATCTGACAGAGAAAGACCGGCGTCGCGAAGCGCTCAAAAAAGAAATGGAACTGCAAAAAGCGCAGATTAAAAAAATTGAAGATTTCGTGGAGCGTTTCCGCTATAAGGCAAGCAAAGCCGCTCAAGTGCAAAGCCGGGTCAAGATGCTGGAGAAATTTAAGGACATCAAGCTGGAAGGCAGCACACGCAGCGCCGTTATGAGATTCCCGGAAGGCAAAAAAAGCGTGAGGGAAGTCGTTAAGGTTGTTGACCTGGGACACGCCTATGGCAATCTGACGGTTTTTTCCGGATTGAATTTTTCACTTTTCCGAGGCGATAAGGTCGCCTTCGTGGGCGTGAACGGATCGGGCAAATCAACGCTGTCTCGGATTTTGAGTCTATCGGAACGGCCAACCGAAGGCACTGTGAAATATGGTGACGGGGTCAACATGGCGTCTTTTTCACAGGAAAGTTCTCAGAACCTTACCTACACCAAAACGATCTGGGAAGAAATCAATGCGGTTGCAACTTCTGCTGATGACCAGACCAAGCGCAATCTGCTGGGCGCATTCCTTTTTTCGGGTGATGATGTTTTTAAATCCGTTGGCGTTCTGTCAGGAGGTGAAAAATCGCGTCTGGCGCTTTTAAAAATCATGCTTCTGGACACCAACTTTTTGATTCTGGATGAACCAACCAATCATCTGGACATCAAGACCAAAGATGTTTTTCAAAACGCGCTGATCCATTATTCCGGCACGGTGGCCATTGTCTCCCATGACCGTTACTTTCTGGATCACCTGGTCAACAAGGTCTTTGAACTCAAAGACACCAAGATCAATGATTATCCGGGCAATTATTCCTACTTCGTTGAAAAACGTTCACAAAATACAACGGATGCGATCCAACATGACAATCGTGAACAGTCCACTGCCGACAAGACGTTAACGCTGAAAGACAAAAAAAGGATTGAGGCGGAAGAGCGCAATCGACTTTCAAAGATTCGAAACGGATTGAAAAAAGAAATAGCAGGCGTGGAGGAAAAGATTGCAAAATTAGAAGCTAGAAAATCCGCCGATGAACAATCCCTTTGTGATCCGCAGACGCACAGGGACACGACCAAAATTAAGGAACTCCAGATTGATTTAAAAGCTGTTGAAAACGAGCTTGAGCAAGCCTACCACTTATGGACGGAATTGAGTTGCAAGCTGGAAGAGGAAACAGCCGTCATATAATATAATATGACCTGACCTACGCCTGATATGACAGACAGCATCTGAGTAAGTCTTGACAACCATAACGCCTCCTAGTGTTCAGAGGTTGATAAGTATCAAATTTGAGGGTTATGGTTTGAAAGAGAGAACGCGCCGCATAACCATTCCAGAGTTGATACGGTTGTTATGCATCTTTAAAATCTTTATTAAAGAGACGTTATATAATATTTCCCATCCATCTTCCTCACCACAAACCTTTCAGCTTGTTGCCCCTTCTTTTCATAGATTGTCTGGATTTGAAACATCCCTTTCGTTATCTGTTATCGTTACAGTATTGATTTTTGAATCTATAATCTTTCCTGCAGTACTATCTTAAGCGTGATTGAAAACATCCGCCAGGATTCGAGGTTGATGATTTCTTAATCGCAGAAATAAGTAACATCTTTGTGAATCGTTAAGCAAAGACAAACTCAAACAAAATGCTTGGTCGTTGACATGCAACAAATAAATAATGTATAGGTGTCACGTGTTTCTAATAATTGCATCCTTTACGTAACCAACTCTGATAAGGACAAATACAATGCATGATCTCGTTGCCAGGCTTATCAATAACGGACCGGTGCTTACGGATGGCTCCTGGGGAACTCAGATCATAAAACGCGGTCTCACGCAAAGCGAATCTCCCGATTCATGGAATCTAACCCATCCAGACAAGGTTCAAGAAGTGGCACAAGAATATGTCGATGCAGGCAGCCGGGTCATTCTGACCAATACGTTCGGCGCTAATCGCTTTGTGCTGAGCAAGTTTGGCCTTGCAGATAAAGTGGCCGAAATCAATATCGCCGGCGTGGAGATTTCCCGCCGCGCAGCCGGCAGTCAAGCCTACGTATTCGCATCCATAGGACCTTCCGGCAAACTCCTTGCCACAAAAGAAGTCACTGAAACCGACCTTGAACAGGCATTCGATGAACAGGCACAGGCCATTGCCAGGGCCGGCGCCGATGCGATTGTCGTGGAGACCATGATGGATCTAACGGAAGCCCGAATCGCGGCAACGGCAGCCAAGAGAACGGGATTACCCGTCGTCGTCTGCATGGTATTCTCGGCGGGCAAGGCAAAAGACCGTACCATGATGGGCAACACCCCCGAACAGGTCGTTGACGTTCTCCGTCAGGCGGGGGTAGATGTCCTCGGCGCAAATTGCGGACAGGGCATCGAAGGGTTCATTCCTATCTGCTCCCGCATGCGAGCCTCGACCGACCTACCCTTATGGATGAAGGCGAATGCCGGTCTGCCTGAAAGAATAGACGGACAGGTCGTGTACCGGACTACGGCTGTTAATTTTGCTCAGTTCGTTCCACAGCTTGTTCATGCCGGAGCAAACTTCATCGGCTCATGTTGCGGATCAGACAGTTCGTTTATCAGCGCGATAAAGAAAACCCTAAAAGACTTATGAGGAGGATTTATCGATGCACGCAATAGAACGTGTATTGAATACACTGGACGGCAAACCGGTTGACCGTGTACCCACATTCTGCGCCATGGTGGAGGACAGAACCTTCAACGAAATTCTCGGGAAACCGCCGATCTCGCAGGAATGGCTTATGACCAATCCTATCGCTCGCTTCGTCCTGGATAAGTGGGGACCGCAGATCACCAAACCTATCTTTCAAACCGAACTGAACCGTGCCCTGATAAAGCGTATCAGGGCACAGGTAGAATTGGGCTTCGACTCTGTATGGGCCATCCACGACGAAACCTTTACCGTAATCGATCACACCACTATGGTTCGCTTCAGTGGATCGGTGTTCAACATCCAGCCCGATGGCTACGGCAACATGACCTACATGTACCGGGAGCCGGGCATCAAGAGCAGGGAAGACTTCGAGGCCTGGCCCTACTGGCCCGATGCCGACGATCTGGCACACAGGACATACACTTTCTTCAAAAAAGTAGTAGCCGAATATGGTCAGAAGACCTGCCTTTTCGGTCAGGGCCCGACTTATGGCATCCAGGAATCGCTCCTGTGGGCTCTGGGATTCGAAAAAATGCCCGTATGGATCCGGAAGGAGAAGGACCTCGTCAAACGCTATATTGATATGAACGAGGAGGTCTGCCTCAAAACCAACATGGCCCTTTTGGACGCCGGTGTGCCGGTTATCATTCAGACAGATGACTTCGCCTTTAAGAGCGGCCCCATTATGAACCCGAAAATGATCGACGAACTCTTCGGGCCGCCGTACAAGCGCATCATCAAGGCCGTGCATGACCGCCGCGGCAAATATGTGCTCCATTCCTGCGGAGACAACACCCGGCTCTTTGACACTTTTATTTCCTGGGGTGTTGACGGCCTCCACGCCTATGAGAACACCTCAAACGTCGACATCTTCAAGGAGAAAAAACTCCATGGTGAGAAGGTCACCATCATTGGCGGTGTTGGAGTGGACTACCTGCTCACAGACCGCTCTCAGGAAATCGAAGTGGAGGAAGAAGTCAAGAGGCTCATCGCCGAACTGGGCCCGGGCGGCAGGTTCATCATCGCACCGGTACACAGCTTGAGCACTATTCCCGCCCATAAGCTCAGGGTAATGGTGGATGCGGTGAAACGCTTCGGCACTTACCCGATATCTTTATAGGCTACACCAAGGAGGTTTGTATATGAATGAATCCATTCTGGCGGTCCGAAGCGCTGTAGAAGAGCTCAATCTTGATGACATCTGTGCTCTGGTGGAAACATGCCTTAAACAGGGTTTTGATCCCGAGATAATTATTCAGGAGGGCATAAGCACCGGGCTCGAGACCGTGGGCCGCAAATTCGAGGAAGGAGAATATTTTCTGGCTGACCTCATCATGGCGGGAGAGGTCGTCAAGGAAGCCATGCCTCTTTTGAAAGAACGTATGAATCCGGGTGATGGGAAGGGAAAAGGAAAGGTTATCCTCGCCACGGTCTCCGGAGATATCCATGAAATAGGAAAAAATATCGTAGGCATGATACTCTCGGCCAACGGGTTTGACGTCATCGATCTGGGTGTAGACGTTCCTGCGCGAAAGATCGTAGAAACTGTAAAAGAAACCGGCGCCAGGCTCATCGGGCTTTCCGCCTTGCTCACAACGATGGTCGGCAGCATTCGGGATGTGGTGGAATCATCCAGAACCGCCGGTCTGCGCGACAGGGTTAAGATTGTCATCGGCGGGGCTTGCACCTCTCGAGACCTGTGCCATGAGATGGGGGCTGACGACTACGGCGAGACAGCCATCGATGCGTTAAGAATTTTCAACAAATACGTTGCCAGCGCCTGACGGACAAACCATGACATCTCTCTTTAGATGAACAAAGACGGCATCCACCATACCATCACCTTCTACCCCTCCGGGGAGAAGCATACCATTCCTGAAGGCACCCTCCTCGCCGATGCGCTGTCCGAGTCGGGCGTTGTCATCAACACGCCCTGCGGAGGCAAGGGAACCTGCGGAAAATGCAAGATACGGGTGGAGGAACTATCTGAGGCTGTATTGGCTTGCAGGACAGTCATAACAAGTGATCTGAAAATTCACACAGACCTGCAGGAACAATGGTCCGTACCCTTTCTTCCTGCAATACAAGCTGACACACGTCTCGCAGTAGCAATAGACATAGGAACCACTACCGTGAAAATATCTCTGGTGGATATTTCCAATCGGGCCACCTATGAAATCGATACATTTTTCAATCCACAGCAGCGTTTTGGCCACGACGTCATTTCCCGGATTGCTGCAGCTCATGAAGCTTCCGGCCAGCTCTGCCTACAGGATTTAATCAGGAAGACCCTTTCTTCACGCTTGGCACGGGCCTTTAAAAGCACCGGTTTGAGCACAGAAAGGGTCGAGCGAATCGTTGTTGCGGGAAACACCACGATGCTCTACCTGCTCTTCGGAATCGATGTGATCACTCTTGGAAAATACCCCTACACTGCGCCCGTCAGCAATTTTATCAGCATGAAGGCAAGCCAGATAGGATTTGAAGATTTCCCATCAGCTCGTGTTTCTACGATACCCGTCCTCAGCGCGTTCATCGGTGCAGACCTCATCGGTGGTCTCACGCTCTGTCATGACATGGGCATCTCCAGCAATGTCCTGTTTTTGGACCTGGGCACGAACGGAGAGTTATTCTTTTTGAACCGTGAAGGTGCCTCATATGCCACTTCATGTGCCATGGGTCCCGCCCTGGAGGGCATGAACATCTCCTGGGGCATGGCTGCGTATGAAGGGGCTATTACCCACGTACGGAAAGAACCCGACGGATTGGCATTCGACATGATAGGCAACGGCGAGCCCGTTGGAATCACGGGAACTGCTCTGATAGACCTGATTGCCATCCTCCTGGATAAGGGCATCATAACGCCGGAAGGCTCATTGATAGGGCCGTCCTTATCAGATAACGGCCTGTCTAGACCGGAAAAAACCCGAGACACTAAAAGAATTTCGCTTTGGGGAAAAATGGAGCTTACGCAGAAAGATATCCGCAATGTTCAGCTCGCCAAAGCAGCATCCCTTGCTGCTTCACAGTTGCTTCTGGAGGCTGCCGGTTGTGATGCGGCGGATGTGGAGCATGTTTTTATTGCTGGATCCCTGGGTGAACATCTCGATTATTCCAACTTCAAGAAATTAGGATTTCTTCCACACTTCCAAAATGCCCGTCATACCGTGCTCGGTAACACAAGCCTGAAAGCGGCGGTGGCTGCCTGCCTCGATCCTAATTTCTTCAATCGGGCAACTTTCTTGCGTAACAAGACCAAAGAAGTGGTGCTCTCGAAAATACCGAGATTCCAGAAGGTATTTATAGACTCGATCAATTTTCCAAGGGAGCAGGAGAAAAGGAATGGATAGAGTTATAATTAATAATATCCCCTTTGAAGTTGACACAAAAGGGATGCTGGATCTACTGAGACTGCGAACGGGCACTTCCCGGTCCTCGGATTTTCTGAAGATTCTCGATGAAGCCAGGTCCATTGCAGCGCCCAAGGCCGCATTTTGTGTTGCACCCGTTCGCATTACGGGTGACGACAGTGTGGAAATTTACGTTGTAAACTTTACAAGCCGGGTTATGCGGGTGAACCTTGAGAACGCATGCATTATTTATCCTTTTGTTGCCACGTGCGGAGTCGAGCTTGATGAATGGTCAAACACCTTATCCGGAACCCTCCAGCGGTTCTGGGCAGACTCCATCATGCTCATGGCTCTCGGATGCGCTGTGACTCATCTGGAGGTGTACCTGAAGGATAGGATTGGTAAAGGCACCCGTCTATCGTCAATGAATCCGGGATCTACCAAAGAATGGCCACTGGAGGAGCAAAGCACATTATTTTCTCTTCTTGGAGATGGCGCAGAAGCTATTGGTGTCAGCCTGACGGACAAGATGGTCATCAGCCCCCTCAAATCCATATCGGGAATTTACTTTGTTTCAGAGGAAGACTTTATCAACTGTTCACTCTGTCCGAGGCATGATTGTACCTCGCGCAGAGTGAAGTACGATCCAGATCTCTATTCCAAGCGTTACAAAACCCCCTCATGAATATCAAATGTTGCAGGACCGTAGAATTAACTTTCTCCTGAAAGTTAATTCTCTTAAGTCTGACTTATTGCACCTACAACTGTTCATCGATGGGCAGACGTCAGAATTGAGGATTACCACTTCTAAATCTTCAAAAATTCCCCATGCTGCCATCAGCGTAGCCGTGAGTTTCCGTACATAAAAAGAAGGAACGTTTGAAGAAAACATTTTATAAACATCGTTCCGAAGAATGGCTCACTATCCAAGAAAACTATAATTTTAAACTTCAGCTATAGGCTACTATTAAAAAACACTCCCGTTTTTTTCGTTTCATGACTTGTCAGAAATCCTTTTCCTTTAGCACCCATCATTAAAAACGGTTTATATTTTTTAATATTCAACCTGATAGCATCATAAGGACATGTATGAAAACATTCAGCACAATGAATACATGCTTTTGCATTGGCTTGCATTGGTAGCTCATTTCTTATTTCAATACATTGAACAGGACATACCTTTTTACATTTTTTGCAACTTTCGCATTTGCTATAATCGAATCTAACTTTGGGAAATACATGCTTATGCATTCGTTTTTCTTTTAAAAGAACATTTGATTTAAATATAGCGGAATTGCTCTGATAATTAAACAAATCAGAAATGTCCTTCACTGTGTCGGGATTTCTACCTTCCAGCTTCAGAGTTTCAGCTACAAGCTCATCTATATACGGCAAAGCTTCTTTTCCAGGCATCCCTTCATTAATCTTTGTATCCCACTTTTTCGTAAAACAATGATAGGCATCAACTTTCAGACCTAGAACACTTTTTCGTCCAGTAATTCTTAACAATGCGGCAGCTTCAGCCAATGCTTCGCCGGAAGATATTGTCCCAAAAGTTGTGAATGGAACAGCTAAAGAACTCCACCTTTCATCCGGCTGCGGTAATGCTTTAATTAGCTCAAGCAAATTGTATTGCATATGATGAGAATATACAGGACCGCCAATCATCAATACATCATGCGCTGAGACGTTTTTAGCCAGAAACCCTGCCCTGTTATTCTGCTTAAAAATTATTTCTCTACGTGTGCTGTCAATGATTTGCACATCAGCACCTTTATTCTTAAAAGCACTTTCCATCATTTTGCCAACTTTGAGGGTATTCCCCGATGGACTAAAAACAATTATCGTAATCTTCATGAACTTACCATTCTCCAAATCTTTTAATAAAAGGTGAAGGAACTATTTTCCCATCCTTATTGTCTGTAAGCAGTTCCATTGGACTTAACCAATCGCCGCAGCATCTATGATTATGATTTGTAATTTTGCATAGTTGATTAAAGCTGTCAAATAAACACTTCAGGAAGCAGCTGTCTGGCTTCAGGAGGGCGAAGGCCAACATATAAGGAAAATGATGCAACAGGCGACCGATAACTAAATAACTCAATACGTCTCTGTCCCAGAAGAAACATAAATCAGAGAGTCAGACATCACGAAAAAACAGGGACGTCGGAGCTTTTTCTCCTTAGTCCCTGTTTCACTGATAAACTTGTTTTAACGCATTTACTGTTTCGGTATGCCTGCTCCCTGAATTTTCATTTCAAATTTCTGGTGGCAACTCAGGCAATAGACCTTGGATTCGCTGTGCGCTTTGTGGCAGACCGTGCAGGCAACATCGCCCAGGTGAGACTTATGGGGATTGCGGTCTTTAAATTCAGTCGGTTCTGTTTTTTTCGCCAACTGATCCATTGGACCATGACATTCAAGACATTTTTTGTTTTCCACAGTGGCATCGGGTACAGGTAATTCTTTTCCGTGACAGTTCGCACAGGAAATAAAAGCCTTGGCATGCAAGTTGTCCATGTAGGCCGATGAAGCCCACGATGTGAAAATTCCTTTCGTCAGATCCAGATCTTCTTTCGTCGGTGCCCCCCAGGATTCTTTTACGCCCGCCAACCCGAAGCTCTTTGAAGCCTGCCATTGATGACAGGCCAGGCAGTCCAACTTTCCCTTTGGAAGCAAATGCCCCGTATGGATGCGCGTGGAAAAAGCATTTTTCATTTCCGTACCCGGCATGCCCGGTTGATGGCATGCCGTGCAAGAGGACAGCTCGTTGCCCTTCACTGGCGGATGGCTTTGGGGAACCAGTGAGGAAAAATC
>Ga0116155_10003252_pt1 | contig 10833 bp, 9 predicted proteins | sample AD_UKC032_MetaG_FD_89890 | JGI IMG/M metagenome (GOLD analysis project Ga0116155, IMG submission 89890) | Active sludge microbial communities of municipal wastewater-treating anaerobic digesters from USA - AD_UKC032_MetaG | ecosystem: Engineered > Bioreactor > Anaerobic > Digestate | place: USA... | reverse complement strand
CCGCCCACCGATTTTACCATGGCACGCATTCTGTATTTGGTGTACGGTTTCAGTGTAAGATTATAATCCAATGATCCGGAGGTAGTTATTTTACCACAACTCGCTCCGCAAAACGGAACGCCGGCATTTGTATCAGTCCCGAAAGTACCCCAACCTGAAAAATTAGCAATATTATTGATAAAAGGATCAATCATTAAATTGACTTTATCGGCATAAAGCGGAGTATAGCATGTTACATCGCCCGATATACCTGAAATAGTAATAATCTGTGTAAATGAAGATCCACTTGCAACGGTTAAAACTTGGTTAATAATCGGAGTGGTTTTATTATAAGTGGCTGTGACTGAAACTCCGCATTGAACCTCGGCAGCTGAGAAACCGTATTTGCTGAGGATAATTCCGGCAGGTGCTGTTAATTTCACTGAGTCGGTCAATGCATTACCATTGATAATGAACGTACGGGTTGCATTTATATCATCAAACGATAGAGTAGTAACCGAAGTTGAGAGCGACGAAGTGGTTACTTTCGACATTGAAAGATCGGCCACAGCACATAAAGCGGCAGTATTTGCTTTTATCGTAAAATAATAAACTCCTGTAGCCGAAGGATTGAACGTAAGCGTACCTTCCTGAAAAAGTTGTTTGGTAGTGGAGCAGGTAAAATCACCGGATGCAATTGGTGCCGAACCATTTATATCTGTTGCGATAGCTGCATTCAATGTTGGAACCGTCGCATTATTGGCCCACGAATACTTGAATTTAAGGGTATAAGTTTGGCAGCCTTCCAGGTAAAGCGGATAACTAAATACCGAAGAAGTTGAGGTCGCACCTACGCCATCCCAACGAATGTATAAATCCCGACCGGTCCACGCCGCACCGTTAAATGTCCAGCCCGAAGTTACATCATTGAACCGGCAAGCTGATCCGGTTGAATTGGCTAAACTCCAGCAAGTTGTAGAGTTGGAACAATTCCATCCCCATAAATTGGAATAGGAACGATTACCTGTCGCACCATTTGCATCCCAGTCATTAATGGTTGTTTTTGAATAATTTACTGTGTAGTTTTTTGTTGCAGTTCCATCGCTCGAAGTACAAGTCATTGTTGTCGTTGGTGTTGATGCACTTATTTCAGCCGGACTATTGGTGAGATTTGCTCCCGATTGCGATTTTACGCCGGTAACAGTCGCTGAAATACAGGTGGGAGGAACATAAGCTGTATAAGTTGTAGTGGCTGAAGCAAAATCCTTGTCAAGTACACCACACGACAGATTTATTGCTGAAAGTGTTGCATCGTTAGCTGTAGAAGGGATAAATGTATATGTTCCACCGTTTGAAGTTGCATTTTTTGCATTTGCTGTAATATCATTTGCATTTTGAGCATTGAAATTATAATATGCCACCAGTCCTGGTTCATTTCCTGCTAAAACTGTTGATTTCGAAGCTTCAATCTGTGCAGGAGTTCGGGCTGTGTTCCAAATCCGAACTTCATCGTACAAACCCGCAACATTTCTTCCGGCAGCTCCCGGATCACTGCCAACGTAAGAGATATTACTGAAAAAAGTACTTGTCCATGAAGTTGCCGTATTGAGGGTTTTATAATATGTTCCGTTCAATTCAATAAGTACTGAATCCGCTCTGACTATCATTGAAATATGATTCCATGCGCCAACGGTGGGTTTTGCATTGGTTAGCGATGTTATAAACCGCGAATTTGCATTAAAATCGCAACGCAGATACGCTAATGCATTATTGTCGAATTGGACACTGTTAATACTGCCCGATCTGTCCACCCAAAAACCACCATAGGAAACGTAGGCATTAGGTTTTACCCACATTTCAACGGTGAATGGGAACGCATTAATAATTGTGTTGAGTGCCGGAATTGCCAAACTACTGGTAGAAGTTGCGCCTGTTCCTCCCGGAAGACTTAATGCATATCCACTCTGCGAATGGACAAAATGTGTTAAACCAGCCACCAATAAAAGTGTTAGTAATAATTTTTTCATGATATTTTGATTTTGTTATTTTAGTGTTGACAAAAGCATTTAAACTACATTCTTTTGAGTTTGCAAATATATAAGATGTAATTTATAAAAATGTAGAATAATCTGTCATTAAAGGAGAAACTTCAAATCCAAATACAAAAGCAAGGTGAGGTACTGTTTTGTTTTGAAAAAAAATCCCTTCTTTCATTTAAAAAGAAGGGATTTTAAAATTAATTATTAGTAACCGAGAATTTTCATCATCGATTTATAACTCTGCTCTTTAGCAAAAAGTTTGGTATAATATTCACCATCTTCGTCCTTGTCGATGATAACAAGTTTGGGTGCCGGAATCAGGCAGTGCTGAATTCCGCCAAAACCACTGAGCGATTCCTGATAAGCACCGGTATGGAAAAACCCGATATATTGTTCCCGATCTTCTTGCATTTTAGGCATAAAAATGGCATTTGAATGAACTTCGGCATTGTAAAAATCCTCGCTATCGCAAGTCAATCCACCTAAGTTCACCCGTTCGTATTCTGAATCCCAGTTATTGATGGCCAAAAAAACATAACGCTGATTAATAGCCCACGTATCCGGCAAAGTTGTCATAAACGAACTATCAATCATATTCCATAACTCCCTGTCGTTCTGTTTTTTCTGGTTTACAATGGAATAAAGCATGGCTCCGCTTTCGCCTACCGTGTACGAACCAAACTCAGTAAAAATATTGGGTTCAGGAACTCTGTATTGAGTACAAATGGTTTTTATTTGTGCCACAATTTCTTCAGCCATATATTCGTAATCGTACGTCATATCCAAGTGAGTTTGAATAGGAAATCCTCCGCCAATATTCAAACTGTCCAACTCGGGACATTTCTTTTTCAATTCACAATAGAGATTCACCGCTTTGTTCAACTCATTCCAGTAGTATGCAGTGTCTTTTACACCTGTATTGATAAAGAAATGCAACATTTTCAGTCCCACCTGAGGGTTGGATGCAATATGCTTGGTGTAATAAGGTATTATGTCGTTGTAGCGAATACCCAATCTCGAGGTGTAAAAATCAAACTTAGGTTCTTCTTCAGCTGCAATACGGATACCAACATTAAAAGGAGTTTCAAAGTCCTTCAGGAGCAAATCAAGTTCAAATTTATTATCAAGTATCGGAATTACATTGGTATAATTTTCTTTAATCAGATTTTGTATATTCTCTACATATTGGGGGCGTTTAAATCCATTACATATAACAAAAGTATCTTTCTTAAATAGGCCCTGTTCGTTTAAAGATTCGATTATATTGATGTCGAATGCCGATGAAGTTTCGATATGTACGCCATATTTAATTACTTCTTCCATTACAAAAGAGAAGTGTGAACTTTTGGTACAATAGCAATAATTATAATCGCCGGTGTAATCAACTTTGGCCATTGCAACGTTAAACATGCGCCTCGCTTTTTGTATGTTTTGGCCTATTTTAGGCAAATACGATATACGTAGCGGTGTTCCGTATTGTTTAATAATGTCCATTAACGGCACGTCAAACCATTCAAGTTCATTTTCAACTACATCGAATTCATCATTAGGAAACTCAAACGATTGTTCAATTAAATCTTTGTACTTGTTTTTCATTTTTTTGATAATAGAATTAAATAATTATACCAATCTAAATAAGTCAAATCTAATATTAAGTTGCTATATAACTAATATAGATCTATATGTTTCTTTTAAATCAGCTTGCAAAAATAACTATTTTATTCTAATTTAAATCAAAATTTTACACTTTTTGTTCTTGAATTATTATTTAAGGGTTAAATAAAACATTAATGCTTCGCTAATGTATATGCTTCATTGATTATAGTTTATCAGTACAAATGTTTATTTTATTATTCCATTTGGGTTTTGCTTCCACTTAGATTTAAATTTCGCCGCTTCGTGACAAAGAATTGTTTTCAGTTGACCCGAATAAAAAAAGAATGTTTGATTCTTTTTTAGTATCAAACATTCTTTTATAAATCGATTAAATACTTATAATACAATTATTTATATAATGCACCATAGGTTTGGCAAGCACGATAATCGGAACCTTCGGCATCCATTCCGAAAGCAGCCCAGGCACTTGGACGGAATATTTTAGCTTCATCTACATTGTGCATGCAAACCGGAATTCGAAGCATAGAAGCCAATGTAATTAAATCGGCCCCAATATGACCGTAACTGAAAGCACCATGATTTGCACCCCAATTATTCATAACTGAATATACATCAGCGAAATTACCTTTTCCTGTGAGGCGAGGGGCAAACCATGTCGTTGGCCATGTTTTGTTGGTGCGTTCATCAAGTACATTATGCACTTCGGCTGGAATTTCAACTGTCCAACCTTCGGCTAACTGCAACACTGGTCCGAGGCCTTTGATGAGGTTAATACGTGCCATAGTAACAGGCATGCCGCCTTTTGTAATGAATTTTGAAGAATAGCCACCACCACGAAAATAGCCACCATCGGCTGGATACCAGGTTGTTGCGTCAAGCGTTTTCTGAACTTCTTCTTCGGTTATTTCCCAAAATGGTTTCATTGCAGGCTGTCCGTCAACTGTTTGCTGACCACTTCCGTCCAATGCAGCAGAGCCCGAGTTGATCAGGTGAATCAAACCTTTGGCACCCAATCCTTCAAGTTTGTGACCGGTAACGCGCTCAACAGCTTCGGGACTCCAGTAAGTACGCACATCGGCAAATACCTGAGCTGTATTGGTCAATAGTTTTCCAAACAACATGGCAACACCATTCAACGAATCGTTTTCGGTTGCTACCACAAATGCTTCGCGAATTCCGTTCCAGTCAAATGACGTATTCAGAATGGCTTCTGAAAAATCGCCGTTGGGCATAAAATCAGTCCATTGACGTTGGCCCTGAAATCCGGATGTAATTGCATTGTGCCCCAACGCTTCTTCACCAAATCCCAATGCACGGAGTTTAGGATTGCCAATCATTAAATCACGAATTATAATGGTCATTTTCACAACAAATTCCCATTCTTCGTCTAGCTTTTCGCGCGATTTCTTTTTATCTTCATCGTTGGTATCTTCGCCTTCATTTGCTTTGCAATTTGTTGTAGTCCAATTCATTGCCTTATTGAATTCTTCGGGATCGAAGATGTTTAATTGCACACGGCGCAGAATTTCACTCATGTCAACATATTCGTTGCGCATTCCTAAATATTCCTGGAAAAAATTGGCATCAACAATAGAACCGGCTATACCCATCGAAACTGAACCGATTGACAAATACGATTTTCCTTTCAGTGTTGAAACTGCTACAGCTGCTTTGACAAAGCGTATGATTTTTTCCTGCACATCGGCTGGAATTGTGTTGTCGCCACCATCCTGAACATCACGACCATAAATACCAAATGCAGGTAAGCCTTTCTGATTATGACCCGCCAAAGCAGCAGCCAAATAAACAGCTCCCGGACGTTCGGTGCCGTTGAATCCCCAAACCGCTTTTGGCATTGAAGGATCCATATCAATGGTTTCGCTGCCGTAGCACCAGCATGGCGTCACAGTAATTGTAGCGCCTACCCCCGAAAGTTTGAATTTCTCGGCACAAGCTGCGGCTTCATCAACACGACCGATGGTTGTGTCGGCAATAACGCACTGAACAGGCGTGCCGTCGCTGTATTTAAGATTGGCACTGATAAAACCGGCCAAATTTACGGCCATGTTCATTGTTTGTGCTTCGAGCGATTCGCGAACACCTCCCTGACGTCCATCAATCGTTGGTCGGATGCCAATTTTAGGATTTTCTCCCTGCAAACGACCTGTTTTTTCTTTGCCGTGGTTCGTTCCGGATGTCAAAACGTCACCATCAATAATTCCTGCTTTCATATTTTTATTTTTATTAATTTATTAATCAATTTGTTATTCAGATATGTTACGTACCTGTTTAAGCTCTTTCAATCTGAAATCTTTAGGAGCCAATCCGGTTGTTTTTTTAAAACTCGTGGAAAAATGTTCGTTGCTGGTAAATTGTAACATGAACGAAATTTCCTTTATCGAATAGGACGTTTCCAACAGCAATTGTTTGGCTTTATTCAGGCGTAAATCATTGAAATATTTAGCCGGAGCTTCGCCGGTGTACTTTTTAAAATTTTTCCGAAACAAAGTATAACTCATGTTCAGTTTGGATGCAATTTCCTGAAGCGACGCATCCTGAAAAAGATTTTCGGTCATGATTATTTTTGCCTGTTCAATCTTTTGTGTTTCCTTTTTTTCGAGTGTTTTATTTTTCGATTCGGAAATAATAAGACCCAACACATGAAATAACATGCCCGACAAATATACCTGCGATGACTTTAACCCGTTTTGAACCACATCGATAGCGCGGTGGAAAAGCTTTACCAACTCTTCGTTAAACCCAATATCTATAATTGAATTGTCGACCGGGAAAAACTTACGTATCAGCAAACTGTAAGCTGTATCAGTTTCGAACCGAATAAAATACTCTTTCCATTCTGTTTCCGAAAGGTGATAATACGTGTATTTCTGATTTGGATTGATAAGCAATATTTTTCCTTTCGAAATTTCAATTTCGTCAGAACCATCGAAACAAACAAAACCAACACCTTTTGTAATGTAAATTAGTTTAAACTCGTCCGATACCTTTCCTTTTTTATACTGATATTTAAAATCTTTTATTTTATTTGACAAAGCAATTTTTTCATCAGGCAAAATAGATTTGTAACCTACCGAATTTATCGTCAGTCCAAAATTGATATTATCGTCGTCGATAACTACATTTTTAAATTCAGATTGAAAATCTTTTTGATTCATAAATTGCTGAATATCAATCGGTAAAATATACTTAAACTTATTTGTTCAAATTATTCGTATCCGTACTTTTTTTCATCTTTAAAGGCATATAACCCGTACAACGCCACAATCACATAACAAATCAACGGAATTAAATAAGATACGTAAATGCTTCCGGTTGATGTGGAAAGTAAACCTTGAAACGAGGTAAGTAAAGCACCACCTAAAATAGCCATTACCAGGTACGATCCACCTACTTTTGCTTCGCTTTCACTTAATCCTTCGAGGGCAATACCGTAAATTGTTGGAAACATAAGCGACATAAAAAACGATATGGCAACCAATCCAATAACACCGGTCATGCCCGTTGCGAAAATTGCAACAAGAGCAGAAATAAAAGCACCCGCTGCAGCAATTGCCAACAGCATTCCCGGTTTAAAGAAGCGCATTAAAGCGGTGAAAATAAAACGGGAAAATGTGAACAAAATAATCGAAGTTAAATAGAATGAATTTCCAATGTTTTCGGCTGTGGTGGCTGCATCGAACTGCCACAGGTTGCTCCATATAGCATGATCGCTGATAAATGCAGTAACATTTTCAGTAATGATGGCATCAGTTGTGGGATCTACTAATTTCAAAGCTGTCATTACATAACGGATGGTGTATGACCAAACACCAATTTGTGCGCCTACATAAAAGAACTGGGCAATCACACCAAAGGAATAATGTTTGCGTTTGAAAATCTGTCGGGTGGTTTGACCAAAACTCAGCGAAGAAAGATCCTTGGTGGCAGGCATTTTTTTGTACGACAATATTATAGCTAATACCACAAGTAAAACAATACCCACTCCCATATAAGTAAGTGTAACCGCCGATAATTCTTTGTGTTGCGCTATAATAAGCTGTGCATCTGTCATGGCTGATTTATTGGCACTTAATTGCGAAAGGATAAATACCTGACTCAGCAAAATACCCGAAATTGAACCCACCGGATTAAATGATTGTGCAAAGTTCAGTCGGCGAGTCATGGTTTCGGGGCGTCCCATGGTGAGAATATAAGGGTTGGCAGTGGTTTCGAGAATTGAGCAGCCACCAGCCATCACGTAAATGGCGAAAAGATAAAAACCATAAGATGCCAATTGACTGGCCGGAAAAAACAAAAATGTGCCGGCAGCATACATAGCCAACCCAACGATGATTCCTACTTTGAAGCTGTACTTACGGATTAACAAGGCCGCAGGAATTGCAAAAACGGCATACGACCCGTAAAATGCAATTTGAATAAACGATGTTTGAAAATCGGTCATTTCCATAATGTTTTTGAAAGCGGCTAAAAGTGTATCCGTCATGTTGTTAGCTACACCCCAAAAAAAGAAAAGCGATGTAACAAGAATAAAAGGAACCAAATAATTAGTTCCGTCGGAACCTTTTAAAAGTGAAGATTTTGTAGATGCCATAAATTTATTGAATTGATTTATTTAGTATTTATTTGATTATAAGGAAAATATACGTTCCATCATGTTCCATTTTTCTGAAGAACTTGCGCCTGGTTTGGTCAGTTGAAATTTTGCCATGAATTCTTCCCATTCGGCTTGACGATTCAGTGTTGCCAGTTTATTAAAGGCGCTGTCCCAGTCGAAATCAAGAGGGGTTTCAACAATCATAAACAATCGGTTTCCAAAAATATACAATTCCATATCAAGAATTCCGACTGATTGGATTCCTTCCGGAATTTCGGGCCAACGATTTTCTTTTTTGTGCCAAAATTTATATTCTTCAATTAATTCAGGCTCATCTTTTAATTCGAGGGTCTGACAGTATCTTTTTGTAGGGAAGTCGAATTTTTTTACTACCGAGTGATTTTCCATTGATGTAAATTTATTGGTTTATACTGATTTTCTTGTTATTATGTTAGTAGGAAGATATTCCTGAACCGGTTTTTTGCTTACTACAAAGTTCGCTGCCTTTTCGCCCATCAATCCAAAATCGATGCTTATGGAAGTGATGCCATTTTTGATAACTTCCAATATAGGATTTTCGTTATATGCGATCAATCCTACATTGTTTCCAATTTGTAAACCGGCTGCATCGGCTTCTTTTATGATTTTAACCATATCGTCGGTTTCGATGCAAAGATACACAGTGCCCTTTTCAGGTCCGTGCCAATCCTTCTTTTTTCGGAAAATCTCATATTCAAAACCTTCATTTTTGCAAAAATGCAGAAAAGAATCGATGGAGCTGATCGGGTGACTTAATTCGTCGGGAAAAACAAAACTCAGTTTACGGTATTTTTTCAATTTGCTTTTGCAAGTTTCCAAACATTGGTAAAGCGATTCATCAAAATCCTGACATATAAATGAATAACCAGACTTTTCGAAATTACCAAAATCCAGCAACAGCAGTTTATCTTTCGGAATTTTTGCCAAACTATCCGAAAGCTGTGTGTTCGAAAAATTCATTACCACATACATGTTGTAGCGACCAATGCTTTCGTTTACAATCGTGTCGAAAAACTTTTTATTATATTGGTGAAATAATAAGTCAACTTTATAATTTTCGGGAAGATGTTCGATAAACCGATTGTAAAGATTCTGCTTGAAAGGAGAATATGTATCGAGAAGCAACAACACCTGATTCACTTCGGCTTTCACAAAGTAGCCTTTCATCGGATTGGAGTCGACCAGTCCACTTTTCTTCAGCTCATTGTACGCCTTAAAAACAGTATCGCGCGAAACTTTATACACTGCACTTGCTTCGTTAATCGACGGTAAATTATCGCCCACCTGCAATTCATTATCCATTATTGCGCGACTGAAAGCATCGGCCAGCGTTTTAATTTTCGATTTAGAATGAGTGAAATTTATTTCCATAATAACTGTGCTGAACTGTGCTGCAAAAATAACAGGTTATTTTTTAATTTATAGCATAAAAATATATGTTTTACAGCATAATATACAAAAAAAAGCTTTCCCTGGTGGGAAAGCTTTAAATAACGACAAGTGAAGAATCAATTATTTTTTTGAATCTTCAACTGATACTTTTCTGAACTCTTTCAATAGTTTTTCCAAGTCCAATGAACTTTTACGAGCACGGGTTCCGGCAGCCTTGTTACCTTTTTCTACCTGCAAATCTGCATCTTTTGCAAAAGCGTCAAATTCAGCTTTGATTTTGCCTACTAAGTCTTTCATTTTCTTTTAATTTTGGTTAGTTTATAATTAATTGTCTGCGCATACAGAATATTCTTTGCAAATATAATCAAATGAAATTAATTTCACATATTTCAACATAAAAAGTTACTAATTCTGAAGTATTTTCTTCATCTTAGGCAATTTTGTGGCATGTTTTTATTAAATCTGCCCAAAAACAAGCGATTATGACGAACTTTCGGGTCAAAAATCAATACCTGGAATTTTTAAGACAACAGCTTTATTATTTTGAGCGTCAATAAAATCAGTGTCATCGAAGTTCCGGGCAACTTACACCCAAATGAAATGAATTTTATTTCATAAAAAATATTTTTTTATCAACCCCTGAATTTAATTGCTTAACAAAACGAATTATTTATATTAGCAATTGAACTAATTAACCAATCTTTAGCTGAATTGCATTCCGATAAAAAACGAAGTTCAAAACCTATAAATAAAATCGGTTTTATAATCGAAGAGTAATTTACAACGAAGCAAACAGAAAAAGATCAATAATCATTACCGCCAATTGGATATTTGGCAAATTAAAAAATTTAATTTTATAGGGGTTGAATTTAACCACTTTAAATTGCAGAATGTATTCCTTTTCAACAAATCGCAATTATGCAAATGAAAACTCTTTTTCACAATAATAAAAAATCAGAAATTAAAAGAATAAAAAATTTTAAAAATGTGTTGGAGAAATTTAGTCGGAAGACTAAATATTTGAGATTTACCATCAATTTACATACAAAAACTCCCTGATAAAGTATTAATTATCAGGGAGTTTTGAGTTTTTTAATGGTGACCGCGACAGGATTCAAACCTGTAACCCCCACATCCGTAGTGTGGTACTCT
>Ga0116155_10003249_pt1 | contig 10838 bp, 9 predicted proteins | sample AD_UKC032_MetaG_FD_89890 | JGI IMG/M metagenome (GOLD analysis project Ga0116155, IMG submission 89890) | Active sludge microbial communities of municipal wastewater-treating anaerobic digesters from USA - AD_UKC032_MetaG | ecosystem: Engineered > Bioreactor > Anaerobic > Digestate | place: USA... | reverse complement strand
CGGCGCTCCTACCTCCAGGTGATGGACGACAACGCGCCCGCGATCGGGCTCTACGAAAGCCTCGGCTACGCCCCGGCCTACGGCTACTACTACCGCGCGAAGGGAGAGGCGCTATGAGCGAATACCGCTACGACGAAGTCTCGAGGATCTACGACCTCGTGCGGGACGCCGACCGGCGCCCCCTCGAGCTCATGGGGAGAAAGGCCGCCCTCGGCCCCGCCTCGCGGGTCCTCGACCTGGGCTGCGGCACGGGGAGCCACGCACTCCTCCTTGCCGCGATGTACGGCTCGCGGATCACGGGGGTCGAGCCCTCCGAGGGCATGCGCGAGAGGGCCCGCGCGAAGGCCGCGGAGCTCGCGCCGGAGGCCGAGTGGCTCCCAGGCTCGGCCTCCTCCATCCCCGCGGCGGACGGCTCCTTCGACCTTGTCTACATGACGGACGTCGTCCACCACGTCCCGGACCTGGAGGCGATGTTCAAGGAGGCGGCGCGCGTCCTCGCGCCCGGGGGCCTCTTCGCCGTCGCGAGCCAGAGCCACGCCCAGATCGCGGCCCGCCCCGTCGCGCGCTTCTTCCCCGAGACGGTCGCGGCCGACCGGGCGCGTTATCCGGACTCAGGGCGGCTCGCGGCCGCTGCGGCTCCCGCCGGCTTCGCCTTCCTGGGCGACGAGGCCTACGGCGAGGGCGAGCCCGTCGTCCTGGACGAGAGTTTCCTCGAGCTCGCGGAGAGGAAGGGCTACTCGGTGCTCGCGGCCATCGGCGAGGAGGCCTACCGGAAGGGGCTCGCCGCGCTCCGCGCCGCCTTGGCGGAGTCGGTCCGCGAGGGGCGGCCCCTCGAGCTCCCCGCAGCCGGGGGCACGGTCCACTGGTTCGCGAAGGCCGCCCGCTAGGGCGGGCCGCGGCCAAATGAAAGGGGCCGCCAGGAATCGCTTCCTTGGCGGCCCCTTGTCCGCGAGCTTCGCGGCCCCGTCTACTTCTTCGCGGGCGCGGGTCAGCGGAGAGCGCGCCTTACTTCTTCGCGGGCGCGAGCTCGACGGTGAAGTGGCGGAGGAGGGGGGCCTCCTTCTTGATGACGTAGCCGCGCTTGATCGAGTCGCGGCGCTCGAAGACGTTCGCGAGGGCCGCGGCGACGTAGTCCATGTGCGCGTTCGTGTAGGTGCGGCGGGGGATGGCGAGCCTGAGGAGCTCGAGGGCCGGGTAGCGGTTCTCGCGCGTGTCGGGATCGCGGTCGGCCAGGATGGCGCCGATCTCCACGCCGCGGACGCCGCCCTCCAGGTAAGCCTCGATGCCGAGGGTCTGGGCGACGAACTCCTCCTTCGGGACCTTGGGCAGGAAGCGCTTCGCGTCCACGAAGATAGCGTGCCCGCCGTAGGGAAGCATGACGGGGACGCCGTAGTCCGTGAGCTTCCGCCCCAGGTAGGCGACCTGGCCGATCCGGGACTCGAGATAGTCGAACTCGGTGGCCTCCTTCAGGCCGACGGAGAGGGCGCCCAGGTCGCGGCCCGCCATGCCGCCGTAGGTGTTGAAGCCCTCGTAGCAGATGTTGAAGGTGGAGCAGCGGCGCCACGTCTCCTCCTCGCGGAAGAGGATGAGGCCGCCGATGTTCACGATGCCGTCCTTCTTGCTCGACATCGTCGCGCCGTCGGCGTAGGAGAACATCTCGCGCGCGATGTCGCGGATGTCCTTCCTCGCGTAGCCCTTCTCCCGGGTCTTGATGAAGTAGCAGTTCTCCGCGAAGCGGGCCGCGTCCAGGAAGAGGGGCACGCCGTACTTCCTGCAGAGCTTGGAGACGCCCTTGACGTTCTCCATGGAGACGGGCTGGCCGCCGGAGGTGTTGCAGGTGACGGTGAGGATGCATAGCGGGATGTCCTCGCGCTTGTGCTCCTTGAAGACCTTCTCGAGCTTCGAAAGGTCGACGTTGCCCTTGAAGGGCCGCTCCAGCGTCGTGTCGAAGGCCTCGTCCACGGTGCAGTCGACGGCGTGGGCGCCGCGGCTCTCGATGTGGCCCTTGGTCGTGTCGAAGTGGGAGTTGCCGGGCACGACCTTGCCCCTGCCCTCGTGGCCCGTGCCGATAAGGGCGGACATGAGGACGTTCTCCGCGGCGCGGCCCTGGTGGGCGGGCAGGAACCAGTCGAAGCCCATGACCTCCTTCACGGAGTCCTTGAGCTTGTAGTAGGAGGAGGCGCCGGCGTAGCTCTCGTCGCCGAGCATCATCTCCGCCCACTGAGCTGAGGACATCGCGCCGGTGCCGGAGTCGGTGAGGAGGTCGACGTAGACCTGCTCGCTCCTGAGGTTGAAGAGGTTGTATTTCGCCTCGGCGATCCAGGCTTCGCGCTCCTTGCGCGTCGACCGCCTGATCGTCTCGATGGTCTTGATCCTGTAGGGCTCGGCGTAGGGCAGTTCCATGGGTTCCTCCGTTAGTATGGAGCCATTGTAGCGAGGCCTGGGCTTTTCGTCAAAGGCCATAGCCAATAATTCGATATGGCGTAGTTACTTATAGAAACAGCTCTGGGCTGGCCCGCAACCCGCGGCCGGCGGGGAATGGGTACATTCGACTCTCAACGATGCTGTCCATGGACGCGGCCGCCGGAGCTCGGGCATACTTCCCTCCATGCGGACGAACGAGAAGTACGACTACGGAAGACTCTTCAGGCGGCTCTGGCGCTACTACAAGCCCTACAAGTGGATCCTCTTCACCGACCTCTTCGCCGTGGTCGCGGGCGCCGCCTTCGGCCTCGCCGTGCCCTACCTCCTCAAGATCCTCGTGGACAGGGCCGTGCCCTCGCGCGACGCAGGCGCCCTCCTCGCCGTCGCCGCGACCGTGGCCGTCCTGGCCCTCGCGCGCTACGCGGCCAACTACTACAGCCTCTACATGGGCCACGCCCTGGCCGCCAGGATGGAGCGCGACATGCGCCGCGACCTCTTCCGGAAGATCGAGGGGATGAGCTTCTCCTTCTTCGACGAGCGGAAGACCGGCGAGCTCATGTCGAGGATGATCAACGACGTGGGCAAGGTCTCCGACGCGGTGAACCACGCGCCGGAGGACCTCCTCCTCGCCGCCTTCACGATCGCGGGCTCCTACGCCGTCCTCTTCTCGCTCCATCCGCCCCTCGCCCTCGTCTCCCTCCTGCCCCTCCCCCTCATGGTCCTCTACTCGGGCCTCCTGGGCGGCAGGATCCTCAAGGGCTTCGAGCGCGCGAACGACGCGGTCGCGGAGGTGAACGCGAAGGTGGAGAACATCGTCGCCGGCATCCGCGTCGTGCAGTCCTTCGCGCGCGAGGAGGAGGAGGAACGGCGCTTCGCGTCGCTCAACGAGGAGAACTACCGCGCCTGGAACTCGGTCCTGCGGACCCTGGGCTGGTACTTCGGCGGCGTCGACCTCATGCGCGACCTCTCGCGCCTCCTCATCGTCGCGGCCGGCGGCTGGTTCGCGATCCAGGGCTCGCTGAGTCTGGGCGCCTTCGTGGCCTTCGTCTCCTACGTCGGCATCTACCTCGAGCCCATCGAGCGCCTGACGCGCACGGTCGAGTCGATCCAGCGCATGGCCGCCGGCCTCAAGAGCTTCTTCGCGATCATGGACGAGGAGAGCGCGGTGCGCGACGCGCCCGGCGCGCGGGAGCTCCCGCCCGCGGTCCTTGGCGGCATCTGCTTCGAGGGCGTGACCTTCTCCTACGGCGGGGACAGGCACGTCTTCAGGGAGCTCGACCTCGGGATCGCCCCGGGGGCCAAGGTGGCCCTGGTCGGCCCCTCGGGCGCCGGCAAGACGACCTTCTGCAACCTCATCCCCCGCTTCTACGAGCCCCAGTCCGGCCGCGTCCTCCTGGACGGGGTCGACGTCCGCGAGTACAGGCTCAAGGAGCTCCGCCGGGCCGTCGGCATCGTCCAGCAGGACGTCTTCCTCTTCGCCGGCACCGTCTTCGAAAACATCGCCTACGGGAAGCCGGGCGCCTCGCGGGAGGAGGTGGAGCGCGCCGCCCGGGACGCGAACGCGGCGGAGTTCGTCGAGGCCCTGCCCAAGGGCTACGACACGGAGATCGGCGAGCGGGGCGTGAAGCTCTCGGGCGGCCAGAAGCAGCGCCTCGCCATCGCGCGTGCCTTCCTCAAGGACCCTCCCGTCCTCGTCCTGGACGAGGCGACGAGCTCCCTGGACGCGAAGAGCGAGCGGGCGGTGCAGGAGGCCATCGCGCGGCTCGCTCGGGGCCGCACGACCCTCATCATCGCCCACCGCCTCTCCACCGTGCGCGAGGCCGACGAGATCCTTGTCCTCACGGAGGAGGGCCTGGCCCAGCGGGGCCGCCACGAGGACCTCGTCCGCGAGGCGGGGCCCTACGCCGAGCTCTACGCCGCCCAGGGCGCGGGGATCCTCCGCGACGAGGAGGGCGGCGACGGGGAGGGCGAGGCCGAGGAGGAGGCCGAGGCGGCGTTGTAATCGAGGGGCCCTCCGCGCTAGGATGGGGCATCCTATGCGCGACTGGAAGACTTCCTTCAGGGCGCTCTGGATAGCCGAGTTCATCGCGATCACCGGCTTCCAGACCTCCAACCCCATCCTGCCCCTCTACCTGGGCGAGCTCGGCCTCTCCGACCCCCAGGCGGTCTACTGGTGGACGGGCGCGATCAACTCCTCCGCCGCCATCGCCCTCGCGGTCTTCGCGCCGATCTGGGGCGCCGTCGCCGACGGCTACGGCAGGCGCCTCATGCTCCTCCGCGCCATGGTCGGCGGGACCATCCTCGTGGGCCTCATGGCCTTCGCGAGGGAGCCCTGGCAGATCCTCGCCCTCAAGACCCTCCAGGGCTGCGTCACGGGCACCGTCGCCGCCGCGACCGTCCTCACCGCGAGCATCGTGCCAGCCAAGGAGGCGGGCTACCGGCTCGGCCTCCTCCAGATGGCGGTCTTCCTGGGGAACTCGGCCGGCCCCCTCTTCGGCGGCGTCGTCGCCGACCTCGCCGGGGCGCGCTTCACCTTCCTCGCCACCTCGGCCCTCCTCGCCTTCTCGGTCTACATCGTCCTCACCCGGGTCGAGGAGAAATTCACCCCGAAGCCCAAGTCGAAGTCCCTCCTCAGGAACGCCCTCCCCGACTTCTCCGTCCTCGCCAAGAGCCCGGCCCTCGCGAGCCTCCTCTTCGTCACCTTCTCCGTCCAGCTCGCGAACATGGTCGTAGGCCCCATCATCCCCCTCATCGTCAAGGAGCTCGCGGGAGGCGGAGCGGGCATCGCGTCGCTCTCGGGGCTCATCATCGCCGCGAGCTCGATGGCGGGAGCCCTGGCCGCGGTGGTCGTCGGCAAGATCTCGGCGCGGCTCGGCTACGGCCGGGCCCTCCTCCTCTGCCTGGGCGGCGCCTTCGTCTTCTACCTGCCGCAGGGCCTCGTCCGCTCCCCCTACGCCCTCCTCGCCCTGCGCGTCGGCTCGGGCTTCTTCCTGGGCGGCACCATGCCGAGCGTGAACGCCCTCATCGCGAGCCTCTGCGACCGCGACAAGCAGGGCTCGACCTACGGGCTCTCGGCCTCCGTCTCCAGCGCCGGCGGCGCGATCGGGCCCGCCCTCGGCGCCGTCGTCGCGACGAGCGCGGGCAACGCCGCGGTCTTCTACGCGACGAGCGCCATCCTGGCCCTGACGGGCCTGGCCGTCGGCGCCGGCGTGCGGGCCAGGGCCAAGGGTCCGCACGGGGGCTCCGCGGACGGCGCCCCGACGGGCGGCGCCCCGGCCTGAGCGGCGCGCCTTGGCCTGCGTGGCGCGCCTCCGCCTAGCGGCTCCTTGGGCGGCGCCGGAGGCGGCGCTCGCGACGACCGCGCCGCCGAGGGCGCGCCGCGTCGGGCGCGCCGCACGTTGACTGGCCCGTCCCGCCGTCCTACAATCGGCCCATGAGGATTGAGCGAAGAGAAAGCGCCGATGACGGCGCGCGCGGCGGCGACGCGAGGCTCGAGAGGGCCCTCAAGGTGGCCGCGGCCGCGCTCGCCGTCGCCATCCTCCTGGGTACGGCCTACGGCCTGGCCACGGGGAGCCGCGGCAAGAAGCTGGCCCGGGAAGCCGAGGCCGCCCTGGCGGCGCCGGCCCTGGCCGAGGGCAGCGCCGTCTTCAAGGGCCTCGGGACGGTCAGGGCCTCCACGAGGGACGAGCCCAAGGCCGTCGTCGTCGCGACCCTGAGCTTCCCCTACCCCGCCTCCGAGCGCGCCTTCCGCGAGGAGCTCGCCAGGAAAGCGCCGGCCCTCAAGGCCGCGGCCGTCGCCTACCTGTCGCGCCGCTCGGCGGCCGAGCTCCATCCCGCCTACGAAGGCGCCGTCAAGGCCGGCCTCCGCGACGCCCTCAACGAGCTCCTTTCCCTGGGCAAGGTCGAGGAGCTCTGGATGTCCGACTTCGCGGTGATCAAGTAGCCGGATTCTAGCTCCGCCCCGCCACCTCGTCCTCGATCTCCATGAGTATGCGCTCCATCCGCGCGTGGCGCTCCCCCGCGAGGCGCCGGCCCTCCTCCGTGTAGAGGCGGTCCTTGAGCCGCGAGAGCTTGATGCGCCATTCCCGCTGGAAGGAGTCCACCTCCGTCGCGTTGCTCGCAGGATCGACGCCCGCCCACTCCGCCTCCGGATAGTGTACGGAGCGGCCGTGCTCGCCTAGCCAGAGGTAGGCCCGCGCCGCGCCCACCGCGCCCAGCGAGTCGAGCTTGTCCGCGTCGTAGAGGCACCTCGCCTCCCGGCTCTCGGGCGCGCGGCCGCGGCGGTGCCGGTGGCGGAGGATGGCCTCCAGGACAGCCTCGACCCTCGCCTCGGGCAGGCCGAGGCCGCGGAGGAAGGGCGCGGCGATCTGCGCGGAGAGCTCCTCGTGGCGGTCGGGCTCGGGGCCGATGCGCGGCTCGAGGCCCCGTCCGATGTCGTGGAGAAGGGCCGCGAGGCGGACCGTGAGGAGGTCGGCGCCCTCGGAGCGGGCGATGCGCTCGGCGAGGCGGTAGACCCGCTCGACGTGGGAGAAGTCGTGGCAGGGCCCCGAGCCCTCGTGCCTGGCCGCCGCGAAGTCCCGCGCTCTTTCAAGGAAGAACCCGTCGCTGTTTTCCATCGCGGACAAGGATACGCGGCCCGGGGCTGGTGCCGCAAGCGCCCCGGGCGAAGGCGACAGAGACAGGCGACGGAGATAGCGCTTGCCCGCGCGGCGTTTCCGGTGCATACTCTCGGCCATGAAATCCTACGCCGACATCCTCTCCAAGCCCATAGCGGAAAAGGTCGCCGAGCGCCTCGTGCGCTACGCGAAGATCGGGACGACGAGCGACCGCCACGTCGAGGCCATACCCTCGACCCAGACCCAGTGGGAGCTCTCGCGCCTCCTCGTCGAGGAGCTCAAGGGCCTCGGCCTCAAGGACGTGACGCTCGACGAGCACTGCTACCTCCTCGCGCGCCTCCCCGCGAGCCCCGGCCTCGAGTCGGCGCCCTCCATCGGCTTCATGGCCCACGTGGACACGGCGAGCGACGTCTCCGGGACGGACGTGAAGCCCCGCCTCGTGAAGGGCTACGACGGCAAGGCCCTCGAGCTCTCTCCCGGCTACGTCCTCGACCCGAGGGAGTTCCCCGACCTCGCCGAGCACGCGGGCGACACCATCATCGTCACCGACGGCCGGACCCTCCTCGGCGCCGACGACAAGGCCGGCGTCGCGGAGATCGTGACCGCCGTCGAGTGGCTCCTCGCCCACCCCGAGGTCAAGCACGGCCCGATCGAGATCGCCTTCACCCCCGACGAGGAGACGGGCAAGGGCATGGACCTCTTCCCGCTCAAGAACCTGCGCTCCGTCGCCTGCTACACCTTCGACGGCGGCAAGGCCGGCGAGGTGGAGGCGGAGTGCTTCAACGCCTACGAGGTCAAGGCCGAGTTCACGGGCAAGGCCATCCACATCGGCTCGGCCCGCGGCAAGCTCGCCAACGCCGTCACGATGGCGGCTTCCTTCGTCTCCATGCTCCCCTGGAGCGAGGCGCCCGAGTCCACCGACGGCTGGTTCGGCTACTTCTGCCCCCTCGAGATCAAGGGCGGCATCGAGAAGGCCTCCGTCGACGTCTTCCTCCGCGACTTCTCCAAGGAGGGCATGGACCGCCGCATCGAGACCTGCAAGGCCCTCGCGAAGGCCGTGGAGGCGCAGTTTCCCCTCGGCTCCGTCAAGCTCGAGGTCAACAAGCAGTACGTCAACATGCGCGAGAAGCTCGACGCGAGGCCCGAGGTCCTGGAGCGCGCGATGGAGGCCTCCCGCCGCGCCGGCGTCGAGCCCTTCGTGAAGCCGATCCGCGGCGGCACCGACGGCGCCCGCCTCACCGAGCTCGGCGTCCCGACGCCCAACCTCTTCACGGGCGGCTACAACTACCACAGCCGCTTCGAGTGGGCCTCCGTCTCCGAGATGGCCCTCGCCACGGAGACCGTGGTCGAGCTCGCCAAGCTCTGGGCGACTAAGTAGCCTTCGCCCGCCTTTCCCATGACGAGGGGCCTCCCGGGAATCGCTTCCCGGGAGGCCCCTCTCTCTTGCCCCGCGCCGCCGCCATTACGCGGCGGCGCGGCTTTAAGCGGCGCGGCGTCCAGCGCCGCGCTTCACGCGGCGAAAGTCTCTACACCCGCTCCACGCACATAGCGACGCCCATGCCGCCGCCGATGCACAGGGTGGCGAGGCCCTTCTTCGCGCCCCGCTTCTTCATCTCGTAGAGGAGGCTCGTAAGGATGCGGGCGCCGGAGGCGCCGATCGGGTGGCCGATCGCGATCGCTCCGCCGTTCACGTTGACCCGGGCCATGTCGAACTTGAGCTCCTTGGCCACGGCCAGGGACTGGGCGGCGAAGGCCTCGTTGGCCTCGATGAGGTCCACGTCCTCGAGCTTCCAGCCCGCGCGCCTGAGCGCGAGGCGGACGGCCTCCACGGGGCCGACGCCCATGATCGCGGGGTCGCAGCCGTGCCAGCCGTAGGAGGCGATGCGCGCCATCGGCGCGAGCTTGCCGCGCTTCATGCCGTCGGAGTCGGCGACGAGGATGGCGGCCGCGCCGTCGTTGATGCCGGAGGCGTTGCCCGCGGTCACGGTGCCGTCGGGCTTGAAGGCGGGCCGGAGCTTGGCCAGGGCCTCCGCGGTCACGCCCGCGCGGACGAACTCGTCGGTCGCGAAGACGATCGGGTCGCCCTTCTTCTGGGGGATGGCGACGGGCACGATCTCGTCCTTGAAGCGGCCCTCGGCGATCGCCTTCTCGGCCTTGTTCTGCGAGGCCGCGGAGAAGGCGTCCTGCTCGGCGCGGGTGATGCCGTACTTCGCGGCGACGTTCTCCGCCGTGATGCCCATGTGGTAGCCGTTGAAGATGTCCCAGAGGCCGTCGTAGATCATGCCGTCCACCATCTCGCCGTTGCCCATGCGGTAGCCGGTGCGGGCCTGCTTGAGGTAGTAGGGCGCGAGACTCATGTTCTCGACGCCGCCCGCGACGACCAGGTTGGCGTCGCCGGCCTTGATCTCCTGGGCGGCGGCCGCGACGGAGCGGAGGCCGGAGCCGCAGACCATGTTGATCGTCATCGCGGTCTTCTCGACGGGGATGCCGGACTTGACGAGGATCTGGCGGGCGACGTTCTGGCCCAGGCTGGCCTGGAGGACGCAGCCGAGGAGGAGCTCGTCGACGTCGGCGCCCTGGAGGGAGCCGCGCTTGAGGAGCGCCTCCACGACCGTGCGGCCGAGCTCGACAGGGCTGACGGAGGCGAGGCTCCCGCCGAAAGAGCCGACCGCGGTGCGCGCGGCGTCGGCGATGAAAACTTCCTTCATGATGATGCTCCTTGCGGGGCCCTGCCCGCGGGATCCCTCCCGCCGGCGGCCCCTCGACGCGGCGCCCCGGGCCCTCAAGCGGGCGCGGGGCGTCTGGCGAACTGCCTTCCCTCCGGCCTTCAGGCCTGGAAGAGCTTGCAGTCCGGCGCGATCACGACGTTCGCGTCGGTCTTTTCCTTGATCCACTCGGGGGTATAGGGCGCGAAGTACTCCTTGAGCACGAAGGCGCCTTTCTCCACGTGGAAGAGCCCGAGGTCGGTCACGACGTAGTCGACCTCGTGCGCCGCGGTGAGCGGGAGCGTGCAGCGCTTCTTGAGCTTCGCCGCGCCGGACTTCTCGAAGTGGGTGGTCGCGGCGATGACGACGCGGGAGCCCGCGACCAGGTCCATCGCGCCGCCCATGCCCGGGACCATCTTGCCCGGGATCTTGTAGTTGGCGAGGTTCCCCTCCTGGTCGACCTCCAGGACGCCGAGCACCGTCGCGTCGACATGGCCGCCGCGGATGATGCCGAAGCTCGTCGCCGAGTCGAAGAAGGCGCCGCCCGGCAGGATGGTGACCGGCTGGGCGCCCGCGTTCGTGAGGTCCTTGTTCTCCTTGCCCTTCTCGGGCGCGGGCCCGAGGCCGATGAGGCCGTTCTCGCTCTGGAGTATCACGACGACGTCGGAGGGCACGTAGTTGGCCACGAGGGTCGGAAGGCCGATGCCGAGGTTCACTACGTCGCCCGTCTTGAGCATGAGGGCGATGCGCTTCGCGATGATGTCCTTGTTCTCCTGGTATTCCATAGTCCCCTCCCTTAGGCCTTCACGAGGTAGTCGACGAAGATGGAGGGCGTGTGGACCTGGTCGGGATCGATCTCGCCGATCTCCACGATCTCCTCCACCTCGGCGACGACGACCGCGCAGGCCGTCGCCATGAGGGGGTTGAAGTTGCGCGCCGTCATCGAATAGACGAGGTTGCCGGCCTTGTCGGCCTTCTTCGCCTTGATGAGGGCAATGTCGCCGGGGAGGGCCGCCTCGAGGAGGTAGTCCTTGCCGCCGACGGAGAGCTTCTGCTTGCCCTGCTCGACCTCCGTGCCGACGCCCGTCGGAGT
>Ga0116155_10003247_pt1 | contig 10838 bp, 7 predicted proteins | sample AD_UKC032_MetaG_FD_89890 | JGI IMG/M metagenome (GOLD analysis project Ga0116155, IMG submission 89890) | Active sludge microbial communities of municipal wastewater-treating anaerobic digesters from USA - AD_UKC032_MetaG | ecosystem: Engineered > Bioreactor > Anaerobic > Digestate | place: USA... | reverse complement strand
GGCGACATCTTCGGCGAGATGGCCATCCTGGAGAACAAGCCCCGCTCCGCGAGCGCGGTCGCCTTCGAGGACGCCTACCTCCTCGCGGTCAACAAGGCCAATTTCGAGCGCATGGTCCAGACCCAGCCCCAGATCGTGGTCCGCCTCACGACCCTCCTCTCCGAGCGGATCTGGTTCATCTACAAGCAGCTCGCCAACACCCTGATCTCCGATCCCCTGGGGCGGATGTACGACGCCCTCCTCATCCAGCTCGAGAAGAACCGCGTCCCCCTCAAGGCCGGCGCCTCCTACGCCTTCGACTTCGGCCCCAAGGAGCTCGTCGGCATGGTCGGCCTTCCCGTCGGGGAGGGAAACCTCATGGTGCGGAAGCTCCTCGACAACCAGAAGCTCCGCCTCGCCGACAACAAGCTCATGGCCGTCGACGTCACCGAGGTGGAGAAGCAGACCGAGTACTACCGCAAGATGCAGAAGATCGAGCGCTCCCGCAAGGAAGGCGCCTCGGCCCTCCGCTAGGGCGGTCTTCCCAAGGCGGCTTCCCGCTGGCACCACCACGCCGAACCTCGCCCCGAGTCCCCTTCCCTATTACCATTAGCCGCGTCGACATCGCCGCCGGCGGGCGGCGCGAGGGGAGGCGTCGAACGGCATGAGCCGCGAAGCCGAGAGCGAATCGAGGTCGAGGGCCCTCGCCGCGGCCTTGGCCGGAGCCGGTCTCTCCGCCTGGGGCCTCGTCTCCCGCCCCGCCCTGGAGGAGGCCTGCGCGCGCCTCCCCCAGGCGGTCCGCGCCAAGTTCGGCGTCGACGCCGCGAAGGGAGCGGTCGCGGCGGCCCTGGCCTACGGCACCGGGCCGCGGGAGTCCCCCACCTGGGCCCAGGGCTATGGCGGCCCGCCCCTATCCGTCGCCCGCTTCGCCCGAGCCGATTGGTACGCGGAGCTCTCAAGCCGTCTCCGCGCCGCCGCCGCCCGGACCCGGGAAAGCCTCGCCGCCCAGGGCCTCGAGCCGGGCGCGGCCCGGAATTGGCGGCATCTGGCCAATTCCGGCCTCCCCGAGAAGCCCCTCGCCCTGGCCGCCGGCCTCGGCCGCCTGGGACGCAACGGCCTCGTCATCGTCCGCGCCGAGCCCGAGGGCGGCGGCGTCGAGATAGGGCCGGGCGTCGTCCTCGGCCTCCTCCTCCTCCCCTTCGAGCCCTGCCTTCCCGTAGGCTGGCCCGAGAAGCGTCCGGGGCTGCGGTCCGATGCGGGGCGCGAGGCTCGTCCCGGAGGGCGGCTCTGGGGGCAAGGGGCAGCGCTACCCGAGGCATTCATCCCAGGCGGCCTCTGCGGCTCCTGCCGGGCCTGCGTGGAGGCCTGCCCGACGGGCGCCCTGGGCGAGGACGGCGCCTTCGCGCGGGAGCGTTGCATCCAGCATTGGACAGCCAGGGAGGGCGCCCTGCCTCCGGCCGTGGAGGCGGCCTGGGGGGACAGGCTCTACGGCTGCGAAGCCTGCCTGGAGGCCTGCCCCTTCTACCGCCCCGAGGCCGAGGAGGGGGGGCCTGGCCGCGCCGCCGACGCGGGTTTCGTCGGCGCGGGTTCCGCCGACGCCGCCCTTATAGGCGCGGCTCCCGCCGCCGGCGAGGCGCGGGGCGGCGCGGCTCCCTCCAGCGCGGCTCCGGCATGCTTCCGCGGGGCCCTGGGGCCCAGCCTGCCCGCGGGCTTCTTCCTCACGGAGAGCGAGGCAGCCATCCGCGAGCGCCTACGGGGCACCGCGCTGGGCCTGGGCTGGATGAGCGTCGAGGCCTTCAGGCGGAGCGCCAGGCTCGCCCTCTCCCGGCGGAAGGCCTAGAAGCCGGCCCTTCGGGCCTGGCCTGGCCGGGTGGGGCCAAGCCCGGCTCCCCCGGCTTCCCCGGCTTCCCCGGCATCCCCGGCATCCCCGGCTTCCCCGGCATCCCCGGCCGGGCATTTGACGAGGGCCTCCGGCACGATTAGAATGGACTAATAAGAGGAGCTGCGAGATATGGAAGCATCGAACGCGAATCAATACCTCACCTTTACGCTCGACAACGAGCAGTACGCCATCGGTGTCGCCAAGGTCCGCGAGGTTCTCGAGCACACCAAGATCACGAAACTCCCCCGAACCGCCGAGTTCATGAAGGGCATCATCAACCTTCGGGGCGCCGGCGTGCCCGTCATCGATCTCCGCCTGAAATTCGGCCTGCCCGAGACGCCCATCACCAAGGACACGAGCATCATAGTGATGGAGGTGGAGAGCCAGGAGGGCACGGTCGTCGTCGGCGCCCTCGCGGACGCCGTCCACGAAGTCGTCGAGATCGACGAGAACGCGGTGGAGGCTGCCCCCCGCTTCGGCACCAGGCTCGCGGCCGAGTTCATCCGCGGCGTCGGCAAGAAGGACGAGGCCTTCATCATCCTCCTCGACATTGACCGGATCTTCAACGCCGAGGACATCTCCGCCCTCGCCGGGAGCCGCGAGGCCGAGGCCGTCTAGGCCGGCTTCCGCGCGGCATCCGGGGCCGGGCGCCAAGGCGTCCGGCCCCTCGTTTTAGGGGCACCTGTCCGCGCCGCCCTTGTTCCCATCCTGAGGCCCTTTCCTGTAGTATGGGGACGGGAGAGTCCATGGTTCCGCTCTACAAGACGAAGATATTCCGCAGACAGTTCTTCGCCCTCCTGGGGCTTTCCCTGCTCTTCTTCGCCGCGATGGGCGGGGCCATCATCCTGCGCACGCGGAGGGCCGTGGAGGCCCGCGAGCTCGAGCATTCGGCCGCCTACCGCGACCAGGTCGGGAAGCACCTCCTCTCCTGGCTCGGGGAGAGGAAGGACGACGTCGCCCTCCTCGCGAGGACCATGGAGCTCGAGGCCGGACCCGAGGGGCCGGCGGCGGCCCGCCTCGGCGCCTTCCTGGCCTCGAAGCCCGACTTTGTCGACGCCTTCCTCGTCGACGCCCAGGGGAGGGTGGCGCTGACCAGGGTCGGGCCCTCCGCCCAGCGCACCTACCTGGGCGACCGGGACTACGCGCGCTCGGCCCTGTCGGGCAAGCCCTTCGTGAGCGGCTACTTCGAGGCCCGCCTCAGGAAGACCCCCATCTTCGCGATCGCCGAGCCCCTGTGGCGGGACGGGCGCGTCGCGGGCGCGGCCGTCGGCGTCATCAGCATCTCCCGGCTCCTGGGCGTCGTCGACGCGGCGTCCCTCGAGCACCTCGGCTCCGCCTTCCTCGTCGACTCGCGCCGCGCCCTCGTCTCCAACCCCGAGTTCGCGAAGGGCCTGGCCGAAGCGGAGTCCGCGGCCGGGGCGGGGACCGCGACGGCGGCCGGCGCGGCGGCGGGAAGCGGCCAGGCCGCGGCCCTCGTCATCGACAGCCTGGCCGCGCGGGAGGTCGCCGCCGGAAGGTCGGGCTCGGCCTCCTACGGCGACGCCGCGGGGAAGAAGGTCATCGGCTCCTTCGGCTGGATCGAGGGCCTCCGGCTCGGCCTCGTCGTCGAGCTCTCCTACGAGCGCGCCCTGGGGCCGGTGACCGGCCTCCTCAGGTTCGCGGCCTTCCTCGCCCTGGCGATGCTCCTCCTCCTCGCAACCCTCTCCTACGCCCTCTCCGCGGGGCTCGTCGGCCCGATAGCCGCCCTCCTGGAGGCGGCGGGGGCCGTGGCCGAGGGACGCTTCGACGCGCCCATGCCCGCCTCGGCCGGCAACGAGCTGGACCAGCTCGGCGAGCTTTTCGGCCGCATGGCCGGGGCGGTCCGCGACCGCGAGGAGCGGCTCAAGGAGAGCGCCGCGCGCGACAGCCTGACGGGGCTCTACAACCACGGCCGGATCATCGAGTACCTCGAGCTCGAGCTCAGGCGGAAGCGGCGCTCCGGCGAGCCCGTAACCCTCGCGATGCTCGACATCGACCATTTCAAGGCGGTGAACGACAGCCACGGCCACGTGGCCGGGGACGCCGTCCTCCGGGGCCTGGCCGGCATCCTCCAGTCGAGCGCCCGGGAGGGCGACCTCGTGGGCCGCTACGGCGGCGAGGAGTTCGCCGTCATCCTGGACTCGGGCTCCCCCGAGCTCGCCGCCGCCTTCTGCGAGCGCATCCGCTCCAAGGTGGAGGCCGCCGCCTTCGGGCACGAGGGCCTCGACCTCCGCGTGACGGCGAGCCTCGGCTGGGCCTCGTCCCCGGCCGGCTGCCTCCAGGCCGCCGGCCTCGTCGCCCTGGCCGACGCCGCCCTGTACCGGGCGAAGGCGGAGGGGCGTAACCGTGTTCGCGGCGCCGTCGGAGCCGCCGGCGCGGCGGGCGGCGGGGCCGCCGCCCCAGGCTCGGCCGCGGAGGCGGGCTGTGCCGAAGAGGAATCTTTACAAAAGCCCCCGAAAGGCTAGAATCTACGTCGGACGGGCGCCTCGCAAGGCCGTCCGGTCCGACCATCCCTTGCGCCAGGACTGCCAGTGATCGACCTACAGCCCCTCGTCAACAAGAACGTGCCCTTCAAGTTCAAGGGAGCCGAGCTCAAGCTCGACCTCTCCCACGCCCTCTTCTCCTCCTTCAACGTGGACGTGGGCACGAGGCTCCTCCTCAAGGCGGTCGGACGCGACGAGGTCCTGGCCGGAGCAAGGCGGGTCCTCGACGCGGGCTCGGGCGTCGGCGTCATCGGCGTCGCTGTCGCCAAGGCCTTCCCCGAGGCCAGGGTCGAGGCGCGGGACCGCGACCTCCTGGCCTGCGCCTTCACCGAGCGGAACGGGGCCAGGAACAAGGCCCCGAACCTCCTGGTCAGGCCCGGCCTCCTCGCCACCGGCGCCGCCGTCTCCGCCGCCTTCCCCGAGCCCGCCCTTCCCGGGGGCGGCTACGACTTCATCCTCTCGAACCTCCCCGCGAAGGCCGGCGGCCCCGTCCTGGAGGCCTTCTTCAAGGGCGCGGCCTCCCTTCTAGCTCCGGGCGGCCGCCTGGCCGTCGTCATCGTGAAGCCCCTCGTCGAAGCCGCCCTGGCCTGGATCGAGGGCGCCGGCCTGGACATCGTCTCCTCCGAGCGCGGCTCGGGCCACATGGCCTGGGTCCTGGCCCCGCGGGCGGCGGCCCCAAGCCAGGCCGGCGCGGCCCAGGCGGTCGCGGCATCGGCGCCGCCGCCAGCCGGCGTCCCGGCTCCGCTAGCCGGCGTCCCGGGCGCCGCGCAACCCGTCCCCGCCTCCGCGCCCGCGGAGGGCCCCGAGCTCGACCTCTCGGGCCTGGACCTGGGCGTCTACCTCCGCCGCCGCGGCCGCTTCCGCCTGGGCGAGGCTTCCTACGAGGCGAGCGGCTACTGGGGCCTGCCCGACTTCGACACGGTGGGGTTCTCGCCCCGCGTCGCCGCCGAGCTCGCCGAGCGGGCCATCGCCGGCACCCTGGTCCGCGAGGCCCTGGTCGTTAACCCCGGCCTGGGGCATTTTCCCCTCTGGCTCGCGAGGCGGGCCGGCCCCGCGCGGATCCAGGCCGCCTCGCGCGACCTCCTCTCGCTGGCCGCCACCGGCGCCAACCTGGCCGCCCTGGCCGGGAGAAGGCCCGCCTATCGCGCCCTCGACGCCCTGCGCCTCGACGAGCTTCCCTCGGCCTCCCTGGACCTCCTCGCGGAGTTCCCCGACGCCGTGCCCGAGTACGACTGGATCGAGCCGCTCTGGGATCGGGCCTTCCGCCTCCTCAAGAGGGGGGCCACCTTCCTCCTCGCGGCGACGCCCACGGAGCTCGCGCGGGCGGAGAAGCGGCGGCCCCAGGGCTTCCGCCTCCTCGGGGACAGGCGGCGGAAGGGCCAGGCGGCCATGGCCTGGCGCCGGGATTAGCCGCAAGATATATTTCTCCGCGGCATTTGCATTGCGTTTTCGCGCGAAGTAAAATGGAAGCATGACCAAGTCAGAGACGACCATCCTGGAGTCGAAGGACCCCGCGGCCTACATCGACAGCTCGCTCAAGTCCCGCCTGAGCCCGGCCGCGAAGGCCAGGCTCGCCAGGCTGTGGATGGAGAAGACGGGTTATTCGAAAGAGGACATCCTCCGCGCCAGGAACCGCCATCCCTATTGGCGGAAGAAGAAGATGGAGGGCTCCGTCGAGCGCACGAGGCGCAGGCTCGCCGCGCACGACTATTCGGGCGGCGCCGAGGTCGAGTGGACCAGGGCGCGTATCGAGGAGTTCCTCTCCCTCAACGGCAAGGGCCGGGACGGCCGCTACGAGATGAAGGACTGGCAGCTCGCCGAGCACTTCGGCTCCAGCATCCCCTCGATCCAGTACATGAGGCGCAAGTGCCGCAAGGTCGAGTCCCTGATCGGGGCCCGGGCCTCGCGGGCGAAGACGCTCGACTACCTCATGCGGGCCGAGTCGGTGCTCAAGCGCGGCGCCGGCGCGGTGGAGGCCCTGGCCGCCTCCGAGAAGGAGCGCGCCAAGGCCGCCCTGAAGGCGCCGGCCAAGGCCGGCGCGAAGGCGAAGCCTGCGGCGAAGGCCAAGCCCAAGGCGGCCGCGAAGGGCGGGGCCTCGGCCAAGAGACCCGCGGCGAAGGCCGCGCCCAAGAAGGCCGCGCCCAAGAAGGCCGCGTCCATGGCCCCGGCCAAGAAGGCCGTCCGCGGCGCCGCCAGGAAACCGGCCAAGAAATAGACACTCCTTTTCTAGAAGGCCCGCGCGTCAAGGACCGTTCTCCGCCCGGCCAGGGCGGGGGGCGGTCTTTTTTGGTCCAGGGGCGGCGAGGTCGGCCTTTCGGCGCGGTCCATCATCCCTGGCCGACCGGTCCCCGGCCCGGTCGCTCAGCCTTGGCCGACCGGGCCGTCGCCGAAGGGCTTCGCGCGGGAGAGGACCTCCCGGAGGACGGCGCATTCCGCCCCGAGGAGGCCCGGATCGGCGGCGACGAGGGCGAAGGCGTCGGTCCGGGCCTTCTCCAGGACAGCCTGGTCGCGGACGGGGTCGGCTATGGAGAGCCGCAGGGCTCCGGCCTGGGCCGTGCCCGCGAGCTCGCCGGGGCCGCGGATCTTCAGGTCCTCCTCCGCCAGGGCGAAGCCGTCGTTCGTCTCCATCATCGCCTTGAGCCTCGCCTTCGCGTCCTCCGTGAGGCCGTCGGAGAAGACGAGGAAGCAGTAGGACTGGGCCTCGCCGCGGCCGACGCGGCCGCGCAGCTGGTGGAGGGCGGCGAGGCCGAAGCGCTCCGCGTGCTCCACGACCATCGCCGCGGCGTTCGGGACGTCGACGCCGACCTCGACGACGCTGGTCGCGACGAGGATCCTGAGATCGCCGCGGACGAAGGCGTCCATCGTCGCCCGCTTCTCCTCGTCCTTGAGCCGCGAGTGGACGAGGCCGGCCGGGTAGTCCGGGTAGACCTCGTCCTTGAGCCGCTCGTACATGGCCTCCGCGTTCTTGAGCTCCAGCCGCTCCGACTCCCCGATGAGAGGATAGACGAAATAGGCCTGCCGCCCCTCGGCGAGGAGGCGGCGGACGAAGCCGTACACCTTCCCGTCGTTGCCCGTCTTGGCGAGGTGGGTGACTATGGGCTTCCGCCCCGGCGGCATGGTCCTGATCGTGGAGAGGGAGAGGTCGCCGTAGACGGTGAGGGCGAGGGTCCGCGGGATGGGCGTCGCCGTCATCATGAGGAGGTCGGGGAGGGGGCCCTTCCGCCCCAGGGCCAGGCGCTGGAGGACGCCGAAGCGGTGCTGCTCGTCGACGACGGCCAGGCGGAGGTCGCGGTACTCGACCTCGTCGGAGAAGAGGGCGTGGGTGCCGAGGACGAGGTCGACCTCCCCCCGCTTCAGGGCGGCGAGGAGAGGAGGGCGGGCCGCGTCCTCCACGTTGCCCGAAAGGAAGGCCAGGCGGATCCCCAGGGGCTCGAGGAGGCGGGCCGCGGTGCCCGCGTGCTGCCTCGCGAGGAGCTCGGTCGGGGCCATGATCGCGGCTTGGCCTCCGGACTCGATGGCGTCCAGGCAGGCCAGGATGGCGACCAGGGTCTTCCCCGAGCCGACGTCGCCCTGGAGGAGCCGCGCCATAGGGTAGGGGCCGGCCATCTCCGCGGCGATCTCCGCGGCCGAGCGCTCCTGGTCCGGCGTGAGGGAGTAGGGGAGGCGCTCGAGGAGGCGGCGCTTGAGGAGGCCCGGCGAGGAGCGGGAAGGCCGCTCGGCCTCCCGGCGCCTGGCGGCCCGCCTCGCGACCGCGAGCTGGAAGTAGAAGAGCTCCTCGTAGACGAGGCTCTCGCGGGCCGCGGCCAGGCGCTCGGGCGAGGAGGGAAAGTGGATCTCGCGCAGCGCCTCTCGCTTGGGAAGGAGGCCGCGGCCCTTGGCGAGGGAGGGCGGCAGCTCGTCCTCGACCCGGGCTCCGTACTCGGCCAGGGCCGCGCGGACGAGCTTGCGCACGTTGCCCTGCTGGAGGCCGTCCGTGAGGGCGTAGACCGGGAGGATGCCCTTGAGGAGGGAGGAGGCGCCGCCCTCCCCGGGCCCTCCGGCCGCGCCCGCGTCCCGGTCCTCCTCGTCCCGGTCTTCCCCGTCCTCGAGCCGCTCGGCCTCGAAGGAGGAGGACTGGATCTCGCCGTAACGGAACTGGAACTTGCCCGTGACGAGGACCCGGGCGCCGACGGGGAGGCTCTTCTCCAGGAAGGGCCGGTTGAAGCAGAGGAGGATGGCGGAGGAGGAGGCGTCGCGCACCTCGATCTTCAGGGTGCGCATGCGCCCGAAGCCGAACCAGTCGTGGCCCGTCACCCTGGCGACGGTGTGGACCCGCCCGCCCTTGGCGAAGGCGGAGAAGGGGACGAAGACGGAGCGGTCGTCGTAGTCGCGCGGATAGCGGAGGAGGAGGTCGGCGACCGAGAAGACGCCGAGCCTCGCGAGGCGCTCGGCCACGGCCTTGCCCGCGCCCCTGAGGTTGGTCACGGACTGGTTGAGCTCGCGGAGGAACACGCCTTCGAGGATAGCACGCCGCCTCCGCCCGCGCGAGGCCCCGCGGCCCGGGCGCGGCCGCCTCCGCCCGCGCGAGGCCCCGCGGCCTAGGCCCCGCCTTCTTCCTTGCCCTCCGCGGGGAGGGGTGCTAGGATGTCCCTCAGGCGCCGCCGGCGCATCGGGCGACGCGCCTAAACAAGGAGAATCGAACATGCGGAAGGAACTCGAACGCCTCGCGGAGCTCGACCGCGGGCAGGTCCTCGTCGCCCACATCGGGGCGGCCCTCGGCTGGGACCAGGAAACCTATATGCCCCCGAAGGCCATCGAGGAGCGGGCCGAGCAGCTCGCCCTCCTCGAAGGCCTCTCCCACGAGAAGCTCTCCGATCCCGAGATCGGCCGCCTCCTCGAGGCCCTCGGCTCGACCCCGGAGAATCCCTTGGGCGACGCCTCCCTCGAGGCCGAGGAGAGGGCCTACCTCCGCGCCCTCCGCCGCGCCTACGACCAGGCGACGAAGCTGCCGGCCGACCTCGTCGTCGAGCTCGCCCGCGAGGTGAGCCTCTCCCAGGCCGCCTGGGCCGAGGCGCGGGAGAAGAACGACTTCCCCGCCTTCGCCCCCCACCTGGAGAGGATGGTCGCGCTCAACAAGCGGAAGGCCGCCTGCCTCGGCCCCGGCAAGAAGCCCTACGACGTCCTCCTGGACCTCTACGAGCCCGGGAGCACGGAGGCGTCCATCGCGGCCGTCTTCGGCGCCCTCAGGAAGGACCTTGTCGCCCTCCTCGGGAAGATCACGTCGAGGCCCCAGGTGGAGGACTCCTTCCTCCGGCGCCCCTGCGAGGCCGCGCGCCAGGAGAAGATGAGCGAGTGGCTCATGCGCCTCCTCTCCTACGACGTGGAGCGCGGCCGCCTGGACACGACGGCCCACCCCTTCACGACGACCCTGGGCACGGACGACGTCCGCATCACGACGCGCTACCTGGAGGACTACTTCCCCTCCTCGGTCTTCTCGACGATCCACGAGACGGGCCACGCCCTCTACGAGCTCGGCATCGCGCCGCCGCCCGCCTTCCGCCGCACGAAGCTCCACGACGCCGCCTCCATGGCCGTCCACGAGTCCCAGTCGCGGCTCTGGGAGAACACGATCGGCCGCTCCCTGGCCTTCTGGAAGCCCAACTACGCCAAGCTCGAGACCCTCGCCGGCCCCGCGCTCAAGGGCGTCTCCGTGGAGGACTTCTGCCGCGCCATCAACAAGGTGGAGCCCTCCCTCATCCGCACGGAGGCCGACGAGGTCACCTACGGCCTCCACGTCATCCTGCGCTTCGAGCTCGAGGCCGAGCTCATGGCCGGCCGCCTCGCGGTCAAGGACGTGCCCGCCGCCTGGAACGCGAAGGCCAAGGAGCTCCTCGGCCTCACGCCGCCGGACGACGCCCGCGGCTGCCTCCAGGACATCCACTGGTCGATGGGCGCCATCGGCTACTTCCCGAGCTACGCCCTGGGGAACCTCTACGCCGCCCAGTTCTGGGCGCGGATGAAGAAGGACATCCCCGGCCTCGAGGCGCAGGTCGAGTCGGGCGACGTCGCCCCCGTCCTGGGCTGGCTCCGCGAGAAGATCCACCGCCACGGGACGGCCTACCTCCCCGGCGAGCTCGTCGAGCGGGTCACGGGCGAGAAGCTCGACGCCCGCTACTTCGTCGAGTACCTCACGGAGAAGTATTCGAAGGTCTATGGCTTCTAGTCCCCAGGCGGCGGCTCTCGGGGCCGCCGCCTTCGGCGGCGCCGCGGCGGGGGGAGCGGCCGCGGTCGGCGGGACAGTCGCCGCCGGAGTGCCGGCCGCCGCCGGCGGGGCAACCGCCGCGGGCCCCCTGGGCGGAGCCGCGTTCCGGGCCGCAGGCGCCCGCGCGGCTTCGGCCGGCGGAGCCGCCGCGGCGAGCCCCTTCCTCTGGGCCGGCCTCGCCGCCCTCTTTCTCGGCCTGGCCCTGGGCGAGGCCTACCATTGGCAAAGGCGCGCG
>Ga0116155_10003242_pt1 | contig 10844 bp, 8 predicted proteins | sample AD_UKC032_MetaG_FD_89890 | JGI IMG/M metagenome (GOLD analysis project Ga0116155, IMG submission 89890) | Active sludge microbial communities of municipal wastewater-treating anaerobic digesters from USA - AD_UKC032_MetaG | ecosystem: Engineered > Bioreactor > Anaerobic > Digestate | place: USA... | reverse complement strand
TCAAGCCGGGTGTCAGCGAGGTCCACGGCATCGAACGCACGGGCGACATCGCAAGGCTGCTGCCCAGCGAGCTGCTGGCAATGTGCCACCCGAAGCTCCGGACGTCCATGCTCGTCCGGCTCGTCCAGCACCAGGCGCTGGGTTACGCCGTGAAGAGCCGCGAAACCCTGGGGCGCGGGCCGGTGGTCGTGCTGCTGGACGAGAGCAGCTCCATGGCCGAGGACGGCAAGGACGTGTGGTCCAAGGCCGTGACCCTGGCGCTGCTGGACACGGCCACCCGGCAGAAGCGGGCCTGGCACCTCATCGCCTTCAACGGGTCGGTCGTTCGCGAAGTCGAGGTCCAGCCCGGCAAAGCCAACGTGGCCGACATCGTGAAGGCCCTGGACCACCGGTGCGCCGGAGGCACGGACTTCGACGCGCCGATTCTGCGGGCGGTGGACATCATCCGTGGCAGCAGGACCATGGCCAAGGCCGACGTGGCGGTCATCACGGACGGCGAGGACACGCTGGAGCCTGCGACCGTCGAGGCTGCGCAGGCGTTGAGCAAGGCCGAGGGGGTGAACTGGATGGTGGTCGCCGTTGGGCTGGTGGGCGGCGAGACCTGCGGTACGTCGCTGGGGCCCATCGCCACGACGATGACGCACGTGACCGACATCGGGGACTTGAAGGCCGTCCTGCCCGTGGTGGGCCTGGACGGCCGGTAACCTGGAATCAGGAGAGGAGGACGAATGGGTCAGCGAGATGAAGGCTGGGAGATTGCGCTGGGCGCCGCGCTGCAGGCGGTGGCGGTGCTGGTGGTGAGGCTGCTGACCAAGCGGTAGTTGCTGGCGGGCAAGCCCGAGAGGGGGCTGCCCGCGTCTAGCTGGTCTGGGATGTTCCCGGCCCGTATCGATTTTCACCTTGACCACGACCAGTGTCTGGGCTTACCCTTATCCTTGGTCGGAAGACCGAGCGGCCCGAACCTCGGAGGAGTGTTCGGGCGACCTAGACCGAGCTGAGCTGAAGGCTCAGCAAATTGGGCTAAACGCCCGAAGGAGACCCTGGAAATGGCCAAATTCTCGCAATCTCAACAATCCCTTCTCGCTTCGATTAAGGCGACCGCTACCGACCTGAACGAACAGGCCGACAAGGCGACAGAGCTCATCGAGGCGCTCAACGCGGAGTTAGCCGCGGCTGGAGTTGGCATCGAGGTCTGGGGAGCAACCCTATCCTCGACGACGTTCACCGAAGAAAGTGAGAGGGACGATTCCAAGAAGTCGTTCACTCGTGAGAACAAAATCGGCTTCGCGCGCTGCGGAGCCCACTGGTGTCTGGTCTATGGCATGTTCGAGTGCGAGGACGACTTCGAGCACCCTGAATACGAGGTGTCGAAGCAGGTCGATTTGCGACCACTCTCGGCAGCCCCGCGGGAGGCCCGGATTCTTGCGCTGCCCCATCTGGAGGAACTCCTCGTCGAAGTGCAAAAAGAGTTGGGTGAGGCGCTAACCACTTCGAAGAAGGCGCTCGATCGAATGAGCGGAGGTAAGGCGGCAGAGAAGGCCACCAACGGCGGCAAGGTCAGCTCCCGAAAGAACGCGAAGTAGCTCGTCCGAGTGTACTCGGTCTCCGACCAGCCCGACCCGTCGCTCCGGGTCGGGCTTTTTCTTGTCCGAAAACGGAATGTCCCTCGATCGTCTTGATGCTGAACCACGCATGGCGAGGACCAGCCACCTGCCGACAGGCTGGCGGACATCCAGCAGCACCATAAGGACCCGGCCGCGTCTTCTAGCCCCAAGTATCCGTGGACCGTGTGGTGGCTGCCTACGACTCGACCGCCGTGCAGGCAACTATCGCCGGAGATTCTGCCGCCCCAGCTCGACGCGTAGGGCATGCCCGGGGTAGTACCATGACTCGGCGGAAACACGGAGTGTCAGGTTGTGCTCTGCTGCATAGGCTTCCAGCTGAGCCATCTGCGAGACGTCCAGCCCGTAGGGATGCCAGACGAGCGCCGCTGGTTCCCCACTGGCGTCATCGAACATCTGGGCGTGGTCCCGTGTTGGGACAGCGCACCCAGGACAGCAGCCCGATTCGCAGGAGCAGTGTCCGCCCCAAAGCCAGGCGGCGCATTTGGACTGCTCGCGAGAGGAACTGGTCGGGCGCAGGCCAGAGCTCAGCAAGTAGCTGCTGTAGATCGATCGCGCCAGGAAGGCCGAAGCCACGTCATGACCGACCTGCGCACCAAGGGCTTCAAGGCTGGCGAGGACGGGCGCCGCAGGGAGGTACCGCGGATCTCGGACCTGAGCTGAGATCCCAGGTAGCCAGTCATGAAGCGCTTCTTGATCGGATCGGTCACCATCAGCCTGTTTTTCGTGCTCGTGACCGAGTTTCGGAGAAATGATCGTCATGGTAAATTCCTTTCTGGAACCCTCCCACCGGAGGGTTGGTAATACGGCCACGAGGTAATGTAGGCCGGCCAACCAATAGGGGAACGGTCCGCGAGACTAGCGGTCTTCCACCCATACCCGTTTAGGTAATCCATTACAAATCAAGCCCCTGCGGGCACGCGGGCGTCGTCTCCAATCGGCAGCCGGGAACATTTCTTCCGGAATGAGGCAGGCAACCAGGCAACGGCAGGGGCATGTGCTTGCATGGACGCTGGGCGCCCCCACCTTGGCATCCAAGGAATCAGTATTCTTGTGTGGTCGTCGCCTTCCTACTTCTATTCAGGATACTGAGGTCCACATCTACATCGATTACGGGGATCTGTTTCTTCCTCAGCCGCTCGAACTCCCGGATATGGTCGAGGTAGATGGAGTACAACCTGAGGTAGGCGCAGATGTGCCGTCTGACGTCGGACCGCCAGTCGTCGGGGTAGGTACCCTTGCGCTGAGTGAATACGGTCAGCATCTTCCCCATGAGAGAGCGGCTTACCGCGCGGAACAAGCTCTCCAGAACAGGATCCCGAGCGAACGGGCGCAGGACTACCCCACATGCAAGGGTGTAGGTCCGGACGTACATCAGGAAGAACAGCTTCTGCTCGGCTCTGGTCGGCGGGGGTGCCACCGACAGCTTGAGCGCGGCCCATACATACTTCGCAGCGCGCGGGCCGACTTGACTTCCAACGCCCAACGCACGGAGCAGTGCAGCGTTCGTCTGCCGCTCATCCCACTTCTTCCTCCTGGCGGACCTGGCGAGGCCTGTCCTCAGAGCGCGGTGGTAATCCTTCTCGGCCTGATGTGATGCTGTCCAGGGGTTCAAGTCGGGGTGCGCCTGAGCGTAGGCATTATGCTGTTGGACAGCTTCGTTCAGGAGCTCGTGGTAGATGGCCTTGTTAGCCTTGAACCGGGTCTTATCGGCCCCGACCCTTGGTGCGAATGCCTGCTCCGCCGCCCGCCGGATGGTATCGTCCCTGAATGCCATCTGGGTTTGGAGCTTCTTCTCCAGTCCAACGTGAGCTTCTTCATCCCGTCGAATGATGCTGTCCAGGCATTCGCGATCAAGGCGGAGCGCTTCCCTCAGGTCGCCGAGTTTCCGAAACGACTTCCATTCGAACCGCTGGTATGCCTGGATCCGCTGCCCCCGACCCACTGTCCCACGACCTGGCTGCCAGACACTCGCGAGCAGGGCAGCGGCAAAGGACTCGTCACCAGTGCCTGCAAGGTGCTCGATAAGAGAGCCTAGAGTCGGGCTGTCAGGGCGCAGCATCCAGTACCGCACAGAAGCGCCGATCGATTTCCCAGCGGCCTGGACGGGCTGCAGTGCGAGGTCCTCGTCCAGATCCTCCTGGATCGGCGTATGTGACCAAGGCACCCGAACGGTCAGATTCACCTTGCCCATTTTTCAATTCTCATTCGGACTGCACCCGAGGTCCATCCCACAGAACAATGTGGCCGCAACCCTGCGATTTTACGACCCTAAACCGACCCGCCCGCACCAGCGGTCCACATGACCGGCCGGACCGTTCCCCTCTAGGTGAGAGTAAAACCCGCCCGCCGCGAGTGCGGCCCACCCGGGCGGTACGAACATGTGGCCGGCAGACGGCCGTTCGGCGCCCTGGTGGGGGCGCCGGGCGGCCGTTCTTCTTGGTGGACGATGAGTTCGAAGACAGAGACCCCACCACCGGCTGTCCTTCTGCCTGGCGCGGTCTACATCGAGTTGCACGGCGTCTCCCCCACGGGATCTTGCACCTGTTCGCGTGGCGCGAGCTGTAGATCTCCCGGCAAGCACCCTACTGGGACCGGATGGCAGCACGCCGAGGGCCTCACGCCCCAGGCTGTGGACCACGTGCTCGCTGCTGGTAGAAACATCGGAATATCCACCGGCCCGTCGGGACTCGCTGTTGTCGACGTCGACCCGCGGCACGGAGGGACTGTCGAATCGCTCGATCTCACCGAGGACGAGCTTAGAACGCCGACCGTGTCGACGGGCGGCGGTGGTGTCCACCTTTACTTTCTGCAACCAGTAGGTCGACCGCCGCTTAAGAGCCGCGCAGGGGGCCTCCCTGGCGTCGACGTTCGTGGGGCGGGTGGTTGTGCAGTCGCCCCTCCTTCACTCCATGTGTCCGGCAGCCGCTACGCCTGGAAGCCTGGATTCGGGCCTGACGAGGTCGAAGTTCGAGAGCTACCTGCGCGCCTGCTTGAGCTCTTCAGTCGGAGGCCCAATCTCGACGGTGGTGCTCGAGTCGAAGCTTTCAGTCCCTCCGACATGATCGTCGACGGCCACAGACACGCCGATCTTCTTCGTGTTGCCGGCCAGCTGCGGCGGGCGAACGTGCGGCCGGATCTCATCGCCGCCGCTCTCGCGGGGATCAACGAACGCTGCTGCTCGCCGTCGGAGGACTCCACCGAGGTCGAACGGCTCGCGAAGTCGGTCCTGAATTACCCGCCCGGGACCGATCCAGGCGTAGTCCTCGGCGACAAGCCGCGCGGGTTCGCCGCTTCGATCTCAGCGCGTGATTTTCTTAAGCGCAATCTTCCGCCCAAGAGCTGGCTGATCGAAGGGTGGTTTCCTGCGAATGCATTCATCGTTCTCTTCGCGCCGCCCAAGAGTTTCAAGAGTATGCTGGTCATCGCCAGCATGCTCGCTTTGGCCGATGGCAACTCGAATTCCGGGGTCTTCCATTGCTCCAAACCGAAGCGGGTTCTGTACGTCCAGGTCGAGATCGGTCCGAGTTCGTTTCAGGACCGTGTGATCCGCCACAAACGCGGGCTCGGGGTCTCGGATGAAGCCCTCGATCGGATCCGGCTTCTCACGCCACTGCCAGATGGCGGGTTCCTTCCGAAACTCGACGACCCTGAGGGTCTCGCACACATCCGAGCCGCCATCGAGGACTTCGAGCCGGAACTCGTCGTCTTCGACCCGCTCGCACGACTGCATCGAGCCGACGAGAACAACGCCACCGAGATGGCCCCGATCATGGATACGTTTCTGGAGATCCGCGACACCTTCAAATGCAGCGTGGCCGCGATCCATCACGCGACCAAGGCTGCCAGAGGTCGTCCGGACATCTACACTGCTCGTGGATCTTCCGCGATCACCGGGGCAGTCGACTCGGTTATCTGCGTCAGCCGGGATGACCATCGTCTTCCTGTGATCGAGGTCAGCGGGAACCACCGTGACTTCGGCGACACCGGCCCCTTCGCCCTGCGCTTCGTCCACGACGACGAGGACCAGACGATGGGCTTCGAGATGCTCTCCGCAGCCGAACTGCACGCTGAGAAGCGGGCGCCAAGAACCAGCCGTGAGGCCGAGGCGGTCGAACGCGCCCTGCGCGACCTGGGCGGGACAGCAAACCGAAGTGCGCTTGCATCCAAAGTCGGGCGCGGAGTTGCCGAGCGGGGGCTCAGGCACCTGGAGGAACTCGGCATGGTGGAGGAGGACAAGCGCACCCGGAAGAACAACGCGCGCATCTACCAGCTCCGCGAGACGGAGTTGGACGACGAGGTCGGTGATGACGATCTCGCCCGCGGGAACTTCGATGAGATTCCAGAGTGAGTGCGCGAGCAAGCCTGGTCAGCTGGTTGGTCTGCACCCCTTAAGGGGGGGTGCAGACCTACCAACCGACGTCTACTGCTTTCTGCAAACCAGCAAACTGGCCTTCAAACCAGAAAGGCCAATAGAAAGGAGTTCTTATGGCAACAAAGAACCGTGGTATCGGTAACCGCCCTGCAAACCTACAAACCGCCGGGCCAGGTGACCTTGATCTGGGGCCACGGCGATCTCTGAACCCGGAGGACGCAGCAGCCTGGGTCGGGTTCAGCTCCACCGTTGAGCTCTACCGGGCGGTGAGGCGGGGTCAGCTGCCTGCTCACTGGTTTTTCGGCAGGCACGTGTTCTTCATCGACGAGCTCGACAGATTCCTCGCGGAGTTCGGCCTCGAACAGTCGGACAGGTGCGAGACTCCCCCGAATCCAGTCGATCGGCCAGAGGAGAAACGACCGATGCCACAGCCAAGCGCGAGATCGGAGGTCAGCGTCGAATCGTCTCCGTCGCCCCAGTCCCCACTTGGCCGACCAGGCCATGACGAGCGCTGCCTTGATCCGGAGGAGGAGACTCGAGAGCGGAGGGCTGAGGAGGAGTCCGACGCCTGGGTCGATCTCGCTGGCGATGACGTGGAGGACGTCCAAGACCTACTCGACGAGTAGGTGCCGCCAGAGGCCCAGAGGCGCGACGTCAGCCAGGATGCGGCGCGGAGACGGGCATCGGCGCCTGGCGGCTGCGGGGCTGGCAGCGGAAGCTCGGCCACGGCCCATGGCCAGGGCGATGTCGGCGCTCGATGCACGCAGCTCACGCTCGCGAGGATGCGTACCAGTGATCGCATGGCGTGGACCTTGCGCTCCATCTGCGTTCGCTCGCAGGGCAGGCCTTGAGCCGGTGGGTGGCCGGAGGGCGAGGCCAGAGGCTGGCCGTCTCGGGCTTGCGCGAGCACCTGCATGGCGCCCGATCCCCGGACTGGAAGCACCCGTGGAAAATGCTGAGGGAGCTCCTGACGGCACAGGACTGGTTGCCGCGATCTCGACCAAGGTCGTTTTGCCAATAGAAATCAGCTCGCTACGGACATCATTGACATTGCTGCGTTCGACCTGTAGGTCTCGAATTGTCCGCGCCAGATGTGTCTTGTGAGGCCACTTCTGGGCGGACACCACGTCGCCGACGGAAGCACACGAAGTTTATTTTGTGAAAGTGCGTCCCAGGCGGTGTGGCAGGTCTCGACTCCAAATCTGCTGCCACTGCTGCCTAGACGCCAGGCCTGGGTGAGGTGCACCCAGGGTTCGTGGGCGGTGGCATGCGCCAGCAGCGACCAGAGGCTTCAGACCTTGACGAATCCACGGCTGCCCGGCAGCGCGCGGTGACCGGCTTGGCTGATGCGGCCGAGGGGCTCGGGCTCCTCGAAGAGCTGATGGCCGAGCTGTCCAGGCGGCAGGGTGGCATTCCTGGGCAGTGCTCACCGCATGAAGAGCTCCAGCCCGATAACCCCGCCCCCATCCTGACCGTCGCCGAGGTCGCCGCCATGCTCCGCATGAACGTCAAGTCGGTCTACGCCGCAATCGCCGCCGGCGAGCTGCCAGGCAAGAGGATCGGCCGCCGCACTATCGTCCCTCGGGCCGCCTTGCTAGACTGGTTGCGGTCTAACGAGCACACGCCATCGCCCAACCGAAGGAGGGGCTGATGGCCGTGCGAAGAGAGGAGGCCAAAGGGCTCGTGGTGGACGTGACCGTACAGTTGCCCGACGGGACGAGGGTCCGGCGCAAGAGGAGGTCCCCCGACCAGACCGTGGCCGGGGCGCGCGACTACGAGCGCGAGCTCATCCGGGAGCTCCTCCACCCCACAGCGCCGCGGAAGGAGGTGCCCACCCTCAACCAGTACGCGGAGGTGTTCGTGAAGGAGTACGCCCGGAACGAGAACCGGGCCAGCACGGTTGCCGCGGACGAAGCCATCCTGCGCCTCTACCTCCAGCCAGTCGTCGGACGGAAGAGGTTGGACGAGATCGGCAGGACGGACGTCGCCAACATCAAGACGCTCATGCGGGGGCGCGAGCTGTCCGACAAGACCGTGCGAAACGCCCTGGGGGTGCTGAGCAAGGTGTTGCACTACGCCGAGGAGTGCGAGCTCATCGTCAAGGTCCCCCGCATCAAGCTGCCCAGGGCCACGCAGACCGACTTCGACTTCCTCGAGTTCGAAGAGGCCGAGAGGCTCCTGAAGGCCGCCGAGACCACGCAGTGGTTCAGCATGGTCCACATGGCGCTCAAGACGGGCCTGCGCTATGGCGAGCTCGCCGAGCTGCGCTGGGGAGACGTGGACCTGGTGGCCGGGCGCATCCTGGTCAGGCGCAGCTTCTACCGCGGCAGAGTGTCACCGCCCAAGAACGCCAAGGAGCGGGAGGTCCCCCTGTCCCCGGAGGCGGTCCGCGTCCTGAAGGAGGCCAGAAAGCTCCGGCACCTCGACGCCGAAGCCCTGGTCTTCTGCAAGCCGGACGGCGGCCGGCACATCCACCGCCGGGCGGACGTGGCCCTGAAGCGCCTGTGCAGGCGCGCGGACCTGCGCTCCATCGGCTGGCACGTGCTGCGGCACACCTTCGCCAGCCACCTGGCGATGCGCAACGTCTCGCTGAAGGCCATCCAGGAACTCCTGGGGCACTCGGACATCCGGATGACCCTCAGGTATGCCCACTTGAGCCCGGAGGTCCGGCGCGAGGCGGTGATGGTTCTGGACCAAGCCAGTAGCGGTCAGACGGAAAGTCAGGTCCCCCCTGGGTCCCCAAAGCGAATCGCCCACCTGAACATCGTTCAAGTGGGCGATTCTACAGCCTAGAACCGTACGGGGTGGACGGGACTCGAACCCGCGGCCTCCGGCGTGACAGGCCGGCGTTATAGCCAACTTAACTACCACCCCATATCTGCGGCCTGGACGCGATGGGCGGGACAGGGCTTGAACCTGCGACCACCGGCTTGTAAAGCCGACGCTCTTCCGCTGAGCTACCCGCCCAGACCCGTGCCATCCGAACCTGGCCGACCTCCAAAGAGCGAGCCCCACGCGGGGGCAGCGGCATTTGGTAGCAAACGGCCCCGGCCTTGTCAAACAAAAAATCGAAATCGCGAGGGAATCTCCGCTCAGTGGACCCCACGGCGGGCGTCCTGGGCCGGTTCCTCCTCCTCGTGTCCGGAGGGGGGCAGGGAGGCCAGGGTGCCCTCCTCCTCGCCCTCGTGCAGGAACGAGGAGGGGTCGTCGAGCTTGAGGGCGAGCTTCACCACCTCGTCCATGCTGGAGACCAGGTGGAAGGTCATGCACCTGGCCACGGCCTCGGGGATGTCCTTGAGATCCTTCCTGTTCTCCTCGGGTAGCACGATGGTGCGCACCTTGCCCCGGTGGGCGGCGATGATCTTCTCCTTGAGCCCGCCGATGGGCAGCACCCGCCCCCGCAGGGTGATCTCCCCGGTCATGGCCAGATCCCGCCGCACGGGGATCGAGGTGAGCGCCGAGATGAGCGAGGTGGCCATGGTGATGCCGGCCGAGGGGCCGTCCTTGGGGGTGGCGCCCTCGGGCACGTGGATGTGGATGTCGGTCTTCTCGTAGAAGGACGGGTCGAGCCCGAAGCGCTTGGCCCGCGAGCGCACGTAGGACAGGGCGGCCTGGGCCGACTCCTGCATCACGTCGCCGAGCTTCCCGGTGATGATCAGCTTGCCCTTGCCCGGCATGATGGTGACCTCGGTCTGCAAGAGCTCGCCGCCGGCCTCGGTCCAGGCCAGGCCGGTGGTCAGGCCCACGCGGTCCTCGGTCTCGATCTCCCCCACCCGGAAGCGCGGCGCGCCCAACATGCGCTGGACCTGCTTGGGCCCGAGGCGCACCTTGAGGTCGCGCCCGTCCTTGATCACCCGCTTGGCCACCTTGCGGCACAGGGAGGCGATATCGCGCTCCAGGTTGCGCACGCCCGACTCGCGCGTGTAGCGCTCGATCAGGAAGCGCAGGGCCGAGTCCGCGAACTTCACGTCCACGCCCTCCAGGCCGTTCTCCGCGAGCTGCTTGCGAACCAGGAACTGCTTGGCGATGCTCATCTTGTCGTACTCGGTGTAGCCCGGCAGGCGGATGATCTCCATGCGATCCTGGAGCGGCAGCGGGATGCCCGGGAGCGTGTTGGCCGTGGTGATGAACATGACCCGGCTGAGGTCGTAGTCCACGTCCAGGTAGTGGTCGTTGAAGGAGTTGTTCTGCTCCGGGTCGAGCACCTCGAGCAGGGCGGAGGAGGGATCCCCGCGGAAGTCGGAGGACATCTTGTCCACCTCGTCCAGCAGGAACACGGGGTTGCCGGAGCCGGCCTTCTTCATGTGCTGGATGATCTTGCCGGGCAGCGCGCCGATATAGGTCCGGCGGTGGCCGCGGATCTCGGCCTCGTCGCGCACCCCGCCCAGGCTGAGGCGCACGAACTTCCGCCCGGTGGCCCGGGCGATCGAGCGCCCCAGCGACGTCTTGCCCACGCCCGGGGGGCCCACCAGGCACAGGATGGGGCCCTTGATGCGCTTGGACAGCGCCTGGACCGACAGGAACTCGAGGATGCGCTCCTTGGCCTTCTCCAGCCCGAAGTGGTCCTCGTCCAGGACGCGCTCGGCCTCCTCGATGTTCAGCGCCTCGTCGGTGTACTCCTCCCAGGGCAGGCTGAGCATCCACTCGACGTAGTTGCGCACCACGGTCGCTTCCGCGCTCATGGGCGACATGAGCTTGAGCTTCTTGAGCTCCTTCTGGGTCTTGTCCAGCGCTTCCTTGCTGAGCTTCTTGCCCTTGAGCTTCTCCTCGAGCTCCTGGATCTCGGCCTTGTGGTCGTCCTTCTCGCCCAGCTCCTTCTGGATCGCGCTCATCTGCTCGTTGAGGTA
>Ga0116155_10003240_pt1 | contig 10846 bp, 7 predicted proteins | sample AD_UKC032_MetaG_FD_89890 | JGI IMG/M metagenome (GOLD analysis project Ga0116155, IMG submission 89890) | Active sludge microbial communities of municipal wastewater-treating anaerobic digesters from USA - AD_UKC032_MetaG | ecosystem: Engineered > Bioreactor > Anaerobic > Digestate | place: USA... | reverse complement strand
TCCTACCTGGGAACGCAGGCGCAGGCTGTTGGTGTCGGACGGTATTACGGCGGGATTTTGGGACGGGCAGACCGGCTCGTGATGATCATGGTGGTCGGGATCATAAACCTGATACTCCCGATGAGTTTTTACGGGTTGTCATGGCTCGGCTGGATGCTCGTCCTCTTCGGTATTTTCGGGCACATTACCGCGTTCCAGCGGTTTTTGTATGTGTGGGCAAAGGTGGAGTGAGACCTCTTCTGAAGGGATGATTGCGGGAGTTGAGATCTGCAAACCCCTTTTTGTGATGATTGCGCAAGCCCCTGACAAGGCATCCCGGCGGCGGATCAGCAGGATGATCGAAAACTGGTATCAGACCATACCTGCCCTGCCGAACTTCGGCGAAGCCCTGAAACGGGGATGTCTTTTGGAGCTAAAGGTTTCGTTCCAGGTGCGATGATGATTGCATGAAAACCTTCGGTTCTTGAATAAGAACATTAGCGCTTGGTGAAACGGGAGAGAACAGCGTGAGTTCGTACCAAAATTATGAAAATCGCAGTGAATGCTCCCCGCTTCAGGGCCCCTCGCGGGGCACAGCGGGGCAGATTACCGGATTTTTGTATGAGTAGGGTAATTAAGGCCGCCGCGGGGCGTGCTTCGGGACGGCGGCATTCATCGCAAATAATTGAGAGCGTGAAAAATCCTAAAGTCACATTTGTTTAACTGCGATTTAATAGGGAAATGGGTAACTTTCTATCCTGTGTGCCTGTGGACCCAGGCATCGTGGGTGTTTTTATGGGAAATCATCGGACAGACGCTCCCGGGGGCTTTCGCTCGCGCTTGAGCCCCCGCCGTTGTGGCAGCCCCCGCATTGCGATTATCACTCAGAAGGCTTTTGGCGATTTACAGAAAGAAAAAAGGACAATCCTGTCGCAACGCGCCCCCGCCCCGATGGGCAGGGGTGGCGTAAAGGGGGCAGTACAATTTAAAAAAAAGATTTCTCCAGAGCACAAAAATCGGGAAAACAGAGTACACCGAAAATCGACAGGCTTTCCAGCAATTCATCCTGACGCAGCTCTTCACTTTCTCGAGCCGGACCGATCTAAGCCTTATCTTCATCGGAGCTGCGGCCCTGTTCCTGCCGTTGTTTGCGTTCCTTCCCGAGCTGGTCCAGCGTGCGGTGAAGGAGAAACGGATTCCAGGATCGAGGTGTCCGGCAAGAACGGGCCGGTGAAGAAAGTTTTGGGACCATCGTCATCTCTGTCACCGGGCTGGTCCTGGCACGGGTCGTTGACCCGGCGACAGCTCAGCAGATGGTCGGAGTGATTACTGGGATGGGATTCTGATAAGAATAAACTAATCCATATTTTTTCATAGTTCCTGATCCTGCCGGGCAGGAAGTGAGTCTGCGCGTTCGCAGGGTTTTAGTATTTGATACATGGAAACAAACTTCCATCAATAGTTGTCTTATCGGCGGAAAATTGCAGTTTTTCATATGTGTCTGGAGTGATGCACGAGCGGGCCAGAGTACACGTGATTATATATTCCCGCTCCGAACAGTGAAATAAGAACGTACGCTGCCGGACATCAGGTTCCGTTCGTGTAACTTGGAGTGTTCTCTCATGTTCCAGGGTTCTTTCATCCCGGTGGTCCGGGATCAGTTCAGACCGGCATTAATTCTTTTCTTTCTCTTCACGCTCATCATAGGGTTTTGCTATCCCCTGCTCATCACCGGCATCGCCCAAATTGCATTCCCCGTACAAGCCAACGGAAACATCATTGTCCACGATGGGAAGATTGCAGGTTCAACTCTTATCGGCCAGCCGTTTTCCTCACCGCGCTATTTCTGGGGGCGGCCTTCCGCAACGGGGCCGGTCCCTTATAGCGGTGGCCTCTCCTCCGGATCGAATCTCGGCCCATCGAACCCTGCACTTGCTGATGCGGTTAAAGCCCGGGTTGATGCACTCCATGCTGCCGATCCGTCCAACAATCTTCCAATCCCTGTTGATCTTGTAACTTCCTCTGGCAGCGGGCTTGATCCTCATATCAGTCCGGCCGCAGCATATTACCAGGTACACCGGGTTGCCCGCGAGCGGGTTATGGACGAGGTAGTTGTCCGGAATCTTGTCACGAGTGCGATCGAACCCCGGCAATTTGAAATCTTCGGTGAGCCCCGAATCAACGTCCTCACACTCAATCTCGCTCTTGATGATCTTTCCTCCTCCGGTGCCACAGCCATAACTCATCAGGCTGCTGACAAGCCGTCAATAGAAACCCCATGGCTGCGGATCGCCGACTGGCTCCTTATCGCACTCTTCATCGGGTTCTTTGTGATCACGGTCGTTCCGCTCGGGCGGTTCATGGTTCATATGCTCGAGGGCGAACCGCACGTCCTGTCCTTTGCGTTCGATCCTTTGGAAAAGTGGCTCCTCTCATGGGCGCGGATACAAGCCGACGAGGAGATGGACTGGAAAACGTTCGCTTTATCAATGATGATCTTTTCCTGTATCGGGATTGTCTTCCTTATCCTTCTGCAGCTTGTCCAGCCACTCCTCCCGCTCAATCCATCCGGGGCCGCAACTCCGTCTCCCGACCTTGCGCTGAACACAGCCGTCAGTTTCGTCACTAATACCAACTGGCAGGCATATGCCGGCGAGACCGGGGTAAGCTACCTTATTCAGATGGCCGGCCTGTGCGTCCAGAACTTTACCTCGGCGGCAACCGGCCTTGCCGTTCTCGTCGGCCTTGCGTACGGTTTTTCCCGGAAATCCTCATCAACTATCGGGAGCTTCTGGGTGCTGCTGGTCAGGAGCGTACTGATCCTCCTGCCATTCAGTATCATCATCGCGCTCATCCTCGTGTCGCAGGGCACGGTCCAGACGTTCTCCGGGCCGGTGACGGTCCCGCTCCTTGACCCATTCACGGGAGCGGACGGAACACTCGTCACCACCCAGACCCTCTCCCTGGGGCCTGCTGCATCCCAGATTGCCATCAAACAGCTCGGTGTCAACGGCGGAGGATTCTTCAACACCAACTCGGCCCACCCGTTCGAGAACCCGACGCCGTTTGCCAACTTCATTGAGATCGTTGCGATCCTTTTCATTCCGGCAGCGCTCTGTTATTCCTTTGGCCGCATGATCGGTGCAGGCAGGAAAGGTGTCAGCCTCCTCATCGCGATGACCATCATCTTCCTTCCCCTCCTCGGCCTTGCAATTGGGGCGGAACTAGCCGGCAACCCGTCTCTTCAGGAATTCGGGGTCGACCAGACGCCGAGCGATCTCCAGCCAGGCGGCAACATGGAAGGCAAGGAAGTGCGTTTCGGTGTAACAGGATCAGCCCTTTTCTCGGTCGTGACAACCTCAGCCTCGTGCGGGGCGGTCAATGCGATGCACGATTCGTTCACCCCCCTGGGAGGGTTTGTTCAGCTCTTCATGATGCAGCTCGGCGAAGTCGTGTATGGCGGGATAGGGTCGGGGCTGTACGGCATGATCGTCTTTGCGATCATCGCCATGTTCATTGCCGGTCTGATGGTTGGCCGGACTCCGGAATATCTTGGGAAGAAAATCGAACCGGATGAGATGACTATTGCAACCCTCATCATTCTTATCCCCATCTTCCTCATCCTCGCCATGACTGCAGCAGCCGTCCTGACGGATTCTGGACGGATGGCAGTCCTCAACCCGGGTCCGCATGGCTTCTCTGAGATCCTGTACGCATTCACGTCCGCATCGCAGAACAATGGCAGTGCCTTCGCGGGCCTTTCCCCAAACAGCCTGTTCTACAATCTTGCTACAGCGTTCTGCATGTTCGCAGGACGGTTCGCCACGGCGGTCCTCACGCTTGCCCTTGCCGGATCGCTTGTACGGAAAAAGATCGTCCCGGCCGGAGAGGGAACACTCTCCGATCATCGCCCGCTCTTTATTGTCTGGCTGGTCTTTGTGGTCATCATCATCGGGGCACTCAGTTTCCTGCCGGCCCTTGCGCTTGGCCCCATCGTTGAACATCTCATGCTCCTTGGAGGGATCTGACCATGCCCGGCAGTGGAAAAGATGCGGTTTCTTCCATATTCGTCCCGGAGATGTATCGTCGGGCAGTCATCGATGCGTTCCTTAAGCTCGATCCACGGCTGATGATAAAAAATCCTGTCATGTTCGTCGTCGAGATTGGGAGCGCCCTCACCACTCTGCTCTGGCTCCAGGCACTTGGTGGTCATGGTGAAGCCCCCGCCGGGTTCATTGGTGCCATTTCTGTATGGCTCTGGTTCACGGTCCTCTTTGCCAATTTCGCAGAGGCTCTTGCCGAGGGACGGGGCAAGGCACAGGCCGAATCGCTCCGGAAGATGCGGCAGGACACGGTTGCAAAGAAACTTGCCCGTGGGTACACCATTGTTAAAGGCAAAAAACCCGTACAGGCCCATTTCGCAGAAGTCTCTTCCTCCACGCTCATGAAAGGGGACCTGTTTTTTGTGCAGGCAGGCGACACAATCCCTGCTGACGGTGATGTGATCGAAGGGGTTGCCTCGGTGAACGAGAGCGCAATCACGGGAGAGAGTGCGCCGGTCATCCGGGAATCTGGCGGGGACCGGAGCGCTGTCACCGGTGGCACGGTCATCCTCTCGGACTGGCTCATCATACGGGCGAGTGCCAATGCCGGAGAGGGTTTTCTCGATCACATGATCGGCCTTGTTGAGGGGGCAAAGCGGCAGAAGACCCCGAACGAGATGGCGCTTTCCATCCTCCTCATCGGCCTGACTGCGGTGTTCCTCGTGGTGTGTGCAACACTGTGGGCCTTTTCCAGGTACAGTGTCAGGACCTCAGGTACCGGAATCCCGGTCACCATCACGGTACTTGTCGCCCTCCTCGTCTGTCTTGCTCCGACAACGATCGGTGGCCTGCTCTCTGCTATCGGTATCGCCGGCATGGATCGCCTGATCCGGCGCAATGTGATCACGACATCCGGCCGGGCTATCGAGGCCGCCGGAGATGTTGATGTGCTCCTGCTCGATAAAACCGGGACTATCACCCTCGGGAACCGGCAGGCGGTTGACTTTATACCGGTTGATGGGACGGAGATTGAGGATTTGGCTGAAACCGCCCAGCTGGCATCGCTTGCCGATGAGACCCCGGAGGGGAGGAGTATCGTGGTCCTTGCCAAGGAGAAATACGGGCTCCGTGGCAGGACAGTGGGTATGACAGAATCCGGTATCGCGATGCAGTTTGTCCCGTTCACCAGCCAGACCCGGATGAGCGGGGTGGATTATGGAGATCTCCGGATCCGCAAAGGGGCGGCCGATGTGATGTTTACCCATATCGAATCGGCCGGATCTTGTGTATCGGATGTCTTGAAAAAGGAAGTCGATACCATCTCCCGGGCCGGCGGGACCCCGCTCGTTGTCGCGAGGAGCGGAAAGGCAATTGGCGTGATTTATCTCAAGGACATTGTGAAAGGCGGGATAAAAGAGCGTTTCTCTCAGCTTCGGAGGATGGGGATCAAGACCATCATGATCACGGGCGACAACCGCCTGACTGCTGCAACCATCGCAGCCGAAGCCGGTGTGGACGATTTCCTTGCCGAGGCAACACCGGAGAGCAAGCTTGCCCTCATCCGGGAATACCAGACCGGCGGACGGATGGTGGCCATGACCGGAGACGGCACCAACGATGCCCCGGCCCTTGCCCAGGCCGATGTCGCGGTTGCGATGAATACCGGCACACAGCCGGCCCGCGAGGCAGCCAACATGATCGACCTCGACAGCAACCCGACAAAACTGATCGAGATTGTGGAGATAGGCAAGCAGCTCCTGATGACCCGCGGTGCCTTGACCACGTTCTCGATTGCCAACGACCTCGCCAAGTATTTCGTCATCATCCCTGCTGCGTTTATCACTACTTACCCGGCCTTATCAGCCCTGAATGTCCTCGGATTGCACAATGCCATCCTGTCTGCAGTCATCTTCAACGCCCTGATTATCGTTGCTCTCATTCCTATCGCACTGCATGGGGTAACATACCGGCCGATGACCGCTGAAGATGCCCTCAGGAATAACATCATAATCTATGGCATTGGCGGTGTGATCGCACCGTTCATCGGGATAAAGATTATCGATATCCTGCTCGTACTGCTGGGTGGTGGATGATTGCCATGCCTGCCCTTCCCGAATGCCGCCCGGATCCCGACACTCTTCTTGCCAGAATCAAAAGCGAGGAACGCCGGAAACACCGGGGCAAGCTGAAGATCTTCCTTGGTTATATCGCGGGAGTCGGCAAGACCTACGAGATGCTCAAGGCAGCTCATCTCCGTATGGCCGAGGGAATGGAGGTCCGTATCGGCTATGTCGAGACCCATGGCAGGAAGGAGACGGATGCGCTGCTTGAAGGTCTTACAGTCATTCCCCGGAAGATGGTGGAGTATCGCGGAGTACTGCTTCCGGAATTTGATCTCGATGCAGCCCTGCAGTACAAATCCACCCTTGTCCTTGTTGACGAACTCGCCCATTCCAATGTTGCCGGCTCACGTCACCTGAAGCGTTACCAGGATATCGAGGAACTGCTGGATGCCGGGATCGATGTCTATACCACGCTCAATGTCCAGCATATCGAGAGCCTCAATGATGTCGTGGCGCAGATCACGGGTGTCATTGTCCGTGAGACCGTCCCGGACCGTGTCATTGATGAAGCGGACGAGATCGAAGTGGTCGATCTTGCCCCGCCGGAACTGCTCCAGCGCCTGAAGGAAGGGAAGGTCTACGTCCCCGACATGGCAGCACGGGCTATCGAGAAGTTCTTCAACGAGGGGAACCTGTATGCGCTGCGCGAACTCACTCTCCGCCGTGCTGCCGAACGGGTCGATGAGCAGATGCTTGCCTACATGCAGACACGGGCGATACCCGGCCCATGGGCTGCAGGGGAACATCTCCTCGTCTCGGTCAGCCCCGGCCCACTCTCCGAGCGGTTGGTCCGGACCTCCCGCCGGCAGGCTGATCGGATGGGAGCCCGGTTGACCGCGATCTATGTCGAGACGCCAGCCCACCACCACCTTTCCCGCGAAGGGCAGGAACAGCTTACCCGGACCATGGAACTTGCCCGGAAACTCGGGGCCGAAACTGTCACCTTGTTTGGGTTTAACATTGCTTCGACCGTGATCGATTATGCACGCCGGCATAACATCACGCGGATCATTGTAGGCAAGACCCTGCGGCCGCGCTGGCAGGAATATGTGTTCGGTTCCATCGTCGACCAGCTCATCCACTATAGCGGGACCATTGACGTGTATGTTATCAGCAGCGAGGAGAACAATCCGCCGATGATTGGGGATATCGAGCACCTGCTCCCGGCTGTACCTCCGAAAGACTATGTTGTTGCTTCGATCCTTGTGGCACTTCTTGTTGGTATCGGCTGGCTTGTCAAATCGTTCATATCCCCGACTAATCTTGCCATGCTGTTCCTGCTGGCTGTTGTAGTTGTTGCATTCCGCCGTGGATTACGCCCCGCGATCTTCACTGCGGTCATCGCTGTCCTTGCCTTTGACTTTTTCTTGGTCCCTCCGTATCTGACGTTCCGGGTTTCCGATACTGAATACCTCATCACCTTTGCCGGAATGATCATTGTCGGGGCACTTGTCAGTATTCTTGTGACACGTGCCAGGGAAAATGCAATCGCCGCTCAGAACCGGGAAAAAGAGACCGGGACCCTGTACGCCCTTTCCCGGGATCTTGCTGTCGCGCTGGATGCCCTGTCGATCATCTCAGCGGGAACGCGGCATATCAATGAAATTTTCCAGTGGGAGAGCGTTGTCCTGCTTCCCGATGGGGAGAGGCTCACAACGCAGCCGATGAAGGCCGGCATTCCATTGACAGAGGATGATATTGCGGTGGCAACGTGGGCTTTTCAGCATAATGCTGTTGCCGGATACGATACAGACACCCTGCATGGATCGCGTCTCCGGTACATTCCCCTGACCGTTTCGTCCGGGGTTCTCGGCATTCTTGGGGTAAAACCCACTGAAGTGGATGGGATCATCACCTATGAGCAGGAGCAGATCCTCACGGCATTTGCAAGCCAGATAGCGCTCGCCCTTGAACGGGTACGGCTCACGAACGAGAAGCGATAACTGGCATTTTCATTCTAAGACAGTTTCCTGAATTCTTTTTTCCATGGCCTACCCTCGCCCATGTCGTGGATCTGGCGACAGCTCAGGAGATTGTCGGGCTGATTACGGGACTGGGGGAACTTCCCGGGTCGCCGCAAGGCGCATGCGACCAGCCCTACATTGCATCCTTTATGTATGTGTTTGATGGAAAATACCTCCAGTTCCTCTCCACAAGATATGGGAGGAAGATCCAGTATTTTTTAAAAAAGGCAATCCCAGAGTCTCTGTGGAGATAGAGAAATAGACTCCCGATCTCTCTTCCTTTACGTTTATGAGCCTGCAGTGTTTTCTCGAAGAGATACCGGCACAAGCACGGAAAAAGAAGGTCCGGATTGGGATACGGAGGTAATACCACATTATTTTCTCGAAGTCTCTTTCCGAATCACCTTCTATTCCAGTAGCGATCATGGCAAGTCCAGGTCCCTTCTGCCATCTTCCTGAGCAGGGGGGATACCGTTGACAATCTTATTGATATACTCCAGCGCCGCGACGGCATCCTTCCGCTTCTGGTCAACGGCATGCAGTTTCACCCATGCAAGGAACCGCTCCCGGGTTTCCTGATCGATTGCAGCACCGGCCTCTGACACTATCCGCCCGTACGTCCGCTGCGGGTAGAAGATCGACCGTGCAGCGCCAAGCAGGCAGGCATGCTCCTGCGGGCTCAGGACTCCCTGAAGCTCCGCTTCCCGAAGGGTGAAGCGGATATTGATGAGCGGCTCGGAGAGGGAGATCCCCGTTTCGGGATCGAAGACCAGCGCGACCTCGTCGTCAGAGACCAGCTCCCCGCTCCTGTACATCCGGTACACTTCGCCGATACCAACCATCCCGAGCGTATCCATCTCGGCAGCCCGGAGCGCTCCCATGCTGGAGGATCCGACGACCTGCACACCTTTCTTTACCGCAGCGAGGATCTCCCGGTGGGCCACTGCCGATTCCTGGTGGAAAACGCCATCGATGAGGCCGATGATATCCGCGCCTTCTGTTGCCGCCCGGAGCAGATCGCCCCTCTTTGCCGGGGGGCGGTACTCTGCGGGGAGGATCTGCTCCGCCGCGACGTGATCAAGACTTGGCCCGAGAAAAACGATGATCCTCTGCATGCTTCACCCGATCGCCCCTCCGTTCGGGGTCCATCGCGAACATCTCGAGTCCCGGCACGATTACCCGGACGACCGGGATCCCGATCTCTTCCCGGGTCAGGTCCACAACAATCACCCTGTCCAGTCCTTTCTTCCCCAACGCATCGATAATATTCCATATGTCCTTTAAGAAGTCATCGGTATCCGATGAGGGAATGTCCGCATAATCAACCGTTCCGTTGTCCCGGTACCAGTACCCGTTGATCCGCTTTGCCCGATCGTACCCCATCCTCTTGCGGAGATCTGCAAGGGTCGTATCCTCCCGTGCACCATGGATCTGGGTTAGCCTGCTCTGTGCCACTTCGGTGAGCGCCCGCATTACGGCGATCCGCGTGCTTGTGTGCGTGCCGATCCCGATCGTGAGGAGGCTGGGGTCTTTTAAAAGGACGTCGTCTGCGACTGCGGCGATCGTCGGGACGCCGATATCGCTCGTGATGTCCCGGACGGTCACTTCGACCTGGGCATCGGCAAATTTCTTCTGCATCTCCCGGATCACCGGGTCGTCGATCCCGACAACCGCGGGGCCGGTGTTTCTCGTCGTTTCTACGAGGGACCAGGCATCCCGCTCGATCACTTCGGAGAGGGCGTGGAAGATTGCCTCCTCAACGGTATTCCCAGAGGCAAGGCCGTTCGTGTTCGTGCGGCAGGGTCCCCGGTATTTCGGGGGAAGCGGGTGGAAGACCGCGTAGCCTGGGATCCACAGCGATCTGTTGCTGACAAGATCGTACCCCTCGCACCAGGACGTGAACCGTTCCGTATCAGCCCCTTCCGGCAGGATCAGGTCGCGGGGATCGAGCACGGGCCCGCAGGCCTGCATCTCCTGGTAGAGCGCGACCCTGAGTTCCCGGTCGTGCACCTCGGCAGAATACCGCTCGATGCCTTCCATGATGGCGGAGATCCGCGACTCCTCGATGGTTGCTCCTTTGCCGTTATAGACCGTGATGGCCCCGTCCATGGCCGTGGGCCGGATGCAGGAGAAGACCGGGATGCCGATCCGGTCAAGGCTGGTAATATCGGCAACACGGGTAATGCCGGCTGCGGGGACTTTGGGCTCGATTCTGGCCAGGGTCTCGGCAAGCGGCAAAGCCCGCTGGGTCTCGTTGTTATAGGTCTTCTTGCAGGAGGAGAGCTGCATGGGAGTTCACCGGAATGCACGGGTATCGGCCGGGAGAGGCAGATCTCGATTGTCTGCACGGCACCGGGGGATACCATCAGCATAAAAAATGGAGCGTGCCGGTGTTTATACATGTCCCTTTTCCTTTTGGTCCCGCGATAACCGGGACCCGACCCTGTTTTTTCGTTTGAGGTAAACCATGTCCCGGCCGGGAATACTATCCCCGTGAGGCACAATCTCTTCCCGCCGGGTACGGCATGTCATCCGGCAGGGGAGGGAAGGGTTGTTGCGGATTTTTTCGCGATCAGATAAATCCATAAATAGCGGCCGCGGCGAATATCACAAATGAGGTGACCATGCATGAACCATCCTGATATCATCGCCGTCGTTTGCAGTCTTCTCCTCGTCGCGGCTCTTGTCGCGGCCGGCTGCACCTTCACGTCCGGCGGGAACGTGACGCCCGCCCCGG
>Ga0116155_10003237_pt1 | contig 10850 bp, 12 predicted proteins | sample AD_UKC032_MetaG_FD_89890 | JGI IMG/M metagenome (GOLD analysis project Ga0116155, IMG submission 89890) | Active sludge microbial communities of municipal wastewater-treating anaerobic digesters from USA - AD_UKC032_MetaG | ecosystem: Engineered > Bioreactor > Anaerobic > Digestate | place: USA... | reverse complement strand
CCGGGAGGGTGGAGGTCTGCTTCGTGGCGGTCATGGTCACGCCTTCGCGGCGGAGGGCGCGGGGAAGAGCGCCGTCTCGCGGGTCAGCTTCGTGAGGAGCGGGGAGGAGGGGGCGGCGGAGAGGGCCGTGCGCGGGAGGGCCGCGACGCGGGCCGGCTCGGGGCCGGGCGCGCCGAGGGCCGACTCGAGGAGGCGCGGCGCCTCGCCGTCGGAGAGGAGCGCGAAACGTCCGGCGGGGGCGGGGGCCGGGTCGTCGACCCAGCAGGCGCCGGCCGCGAAGGCCGTCTCGAGGGCCGCGGCGTCGGCGAGCGAGGAGACCGGGGTCGTCGTCGCCGTGGAGGGGTCGAAGAGCTGCCCGCGCTTCGCCGCCACGATCGCCGCGGCGCGGCCGGCCGGCGGCGCCGGGAGCTCGAAACCCGCGGCGGAGGCCGCCTCGCGGAGGAGCTCCTCGGGGAGGACGAGCTCCTTCGGCGGGGCGAGGAGAGCGGGGGCGAGGGCGAACGTCGCGAGCGGCGCGTCGGCCGGGCCGTCCAGCTCGACCGCCTCTTCCAGCGGCGCGGGACCGGGTACGAGGAGCGTCGCCTTCTCGCCGAGGCCGGCGCGGAACGCGGAGAAGCTCGCCACGACGGCGCCGTCGGCGAGGAGCTTCTCGAGTCGCGCCCAGGGGACGAGCCCCTCGGGGACCGTCCCGTCGAGGAGGAGGAGGCTGACGGAGCGCTCGGGCACCGCGTCGAGAGCGGTGACCGCGGCGAGCTTCGCGTCGCCGTCCGGCTCGGAAGGCGCCGCGCGGCGCGCGACGAGCGGGCCGGACGGCGCGCCCAGGAGGAGGTTCAGGGCGGCGATCGCGGCGTCGGCCTCGGCGGAGAGCGGCTCGGCCGGGTCGCCTCCGAGGACGACGGCCGGGCGGCTCGCCGCGAGGTCACGCGCGAGCGCGACGACGTCGCCCGCGGGGACGCCCGTCTTCTGCTCGACGAGGGGCGGGGCGAAGCGGGCCGCGAGCGCCTCGAGCCCGGCGAGGCCCGTCGTCCGCGCGGCGAGGAACGCCGCGTCGGCGAGCTTCTCGTCGAGGAGGACGTGGGCGAGGCCGAGGGCGAGAGCGGCTTCGGTACCGGGGGCGATCGGGACGAAGCGGTCGGCGAAGCCGGCGCTCTTCGTCCGGGTCGCCCCGACGTGGACGACCTCGAGCCGCTCGCCTTTCGGCTTCCGGCGCCCCTCGGCGCGGAGGCGCGGGAGGAGGCCGGGCGTCCCGGCGTCCGTCAGGACCGGCGTCCCGAAGGAGACGACGCGGCGGGCCTTCGAGAGGTCGACGCCGAGCGAGAGAGGGCCGTCGAAACGGGCCGCGAGGGTGTCGAGGGCCGGCGAGGGAGATCCGGGAACGGCGTAGCGCCCGTTCGTCGCCGCGGCGAGAGCCCGAAATGTGCGCGAAAGGCTTCGGCCGGGACGGCCGTCGACGACGAGGAGGGAGCGTTTCGGGTCCTTCGCGGCGGCGGCGATCGCGGCGGAGAGGGCGGCGGAAGCGGCGGCGCGGTCGATCGTCTCGCGCTTCCCGCCCGAGACGCGCTCGGGGGCGACGGCGCGGAGCGGGTGCTTCGCGAGGTGGTGGGCGGTCAGCCCGAGCGGGCAGAGGCCGCCGTCGCTCGCGGGGTGTCCGGGGACGCCGGAGAAGCCGACGGGCTGCGGCCCGAACGAGCGCGCCTTCAGCCCGCAGGCGGCGGGGCAGAGCGTGCACGACGTGAAGCGGAACGCGAGCGGCCCGGCCGGGCGCGGCGTCGGCGTCGGGGGACGCTGCGTCCAGATGGAGAGGTCGTCGAGGGCCTTCCAGGGGACCGGCGACAGGGCGATCCCGGCGGCGGCGCCGGTTCCGGCGAGGAGGAGGTCGCGGCGGGAGACTTCGAGCTTCATGCCGTCCTCTTCACTTGTGGCAGTCGATGCAGGCGCTCTCGCGCCCGCCCGCGCGGTGGCACGCGATGCAGTCGGACATCTTCATCCCCTGCCACTCCTCGCGCCGGAGGCGCGAGATCGAGGGGCCCCAGATGTCGCGCGGGTAGCCGGAGAGGCGGTTCACCTGGACGGGGCGCACGGCGGTCGACTCCCCGTGCGGGCCGTGGCAGCGCGCGCAGGCGACCTTCTCGCCGGTCACGTGCGCGGCATGCGGGAAGTACGCGTTGTCGGGCTGGCGGGCGTTCGAGAGCCACGGGATCTCGACCCCAGGCTCGACGTAGCGCTCGACGAGGGCGTTGACCGCCGGGTTCTCGCCCTTCTCGGCGTGACACCCGGCGCAGCTCTCGGTCGTCGGCATGCCGGCGAAGCGGCCGTCCTCCGCGACGGCGTGGCAGTCGCCGCAGGCCATTCCCTGCTCGGCGTGGACCTTGTGGTTGAAGGGAAGGGGCTGAGCCTCGGTCTTGTAGATCAGGCGCGGGAAGAGGAGCCAGCCTGCCGCCAGGGCGGGGACGAGGCCGGCTGTGAACGAGACGAGGGCCGGTAGCTTCAAGTAGACCTCTCTTCGTCGGAAGCGGTGGAGAGGAGGAGGTGGGAAAGCCGGAGCGCCTCCTCGTGGGGAAGGGTCCGGACGAGGGCCGGCTCGGGGAGACCGCCGTCGGCGGCGAGGCGCACGCCCGAGATCCGCTCCGCGGCGTCCTCGGCGAGCCCGCGCAGGCGCAGCGTCTCGCGGCGCATCCAGGAGGTCGCGGCCTCGCCGCGAAGGAGACCGTCGGTGATCCGCGGGGCGCCGTGAGGGACGGCGGCCCGGTCTCGGACGATCCCCTCGAAGAGCCAGCCGAGGCCGTAGGGATCGCGGGCGAGGCGCGCGGGATCCGCGCGGAGCGCGCCGTTGACGGCGGTGATGAAGACCGGGTTCGGGAAGGAGACGGTCACGTCCACGTCGCGGACGGTGAGGACGGCCGCCGGCCTCTCGAGCCCCTTCGTCGTGACGAACTGCACCCGGTCGATCCCGCCCAGCGTCCGCGCGAGGAACGCGTCGACCCCGATGTGGCAGACGCCGTCGGACGCGACCGAGAGCCAGGTGTGCCCCGGCGCGAACCAGAGCCACTCCGGGACCGGGATGCCGTCGGCGTCGTCGGTCCGGGGCGGGGCCTCGCCGGGGGCCGCGGTCGGGGCGGGGGTCCTCGCGAGCGCCAGGTAGAGGTCGCAGTAGCGGTGCGCCTCGCTTCCGCAGCGGGAGAAGGCCTGGTCGCTCCAGGGGATCAGCTTCGTCACCGGCGCCGCGGAGCAGTACTGGGCGAGCGACTCCGTCCGGAACGGACAGGAGCTCGCGCTCGGGTGCTCCTCGTTCAGCTCGCGGACGACGGGGCACTCGTGCCAGGCTGCCGTCGCGCAGCGCTCGTCCGATGCGCTCCCCGTCCGCACGATCTGCTTGCGGATCGGGGAGGCCTGGCACGACTGGACGTGCGCCTCGCGAAGGAAGGGGCAACGCACGGCTTCGCCTTTCGCAGCCCCGGGGCTACTTCTTCTCCTCGTTCTCGTCGACCTTCTCGCCGCCGTCGGCCATCGTCAGGCCGAGCTCGGGGATGAAGGCGGCGTGCGGGTCGAGGTCGTGAACGGCGACGCGGCCCTTCGCGCGCTCGCGGAGCTCGCGGACGGCCGCCCAGCCGAGAGCGACGATCCCGCCCAGGGTAGCGAGGCCGAGTCCGGCGTTCGTCAGGTTGAGCCAGAGGATCTCGGAGTCGGCGGGCTGCATGGGAAACCTCCTCGCGTCGGGATTTCCCTCGCTGGGAAGTCGACGCGACATGGGAGGTGCAGGAGGCATGCCGACTCCCTCCGGAGTCAGGCCGACGAGCGTAAACGACTCATATAGTTGTATTTGCTCTGGATGCCCCGGATGGGCGAGCGTGCGACGTGGTCCGCGAGTGCCGGATTTCCCGACGGGCGCGTCGGAGTTCCCGACGCGCCCGTTCCGACTTCAGCTCACGCTTCCTTCAGCCAGCGCCAGAGCTCGGGGATCGTCGGCCGCTTGCCGGTCGCGAGAAGGCCTGCCCGGAAGACCTTGGCGGAGGCCTTCAGCAGGCCTGCGATCGTCGCGACCGAGAGGACGAGCGAGAGGGCGACCTGCCACGCCGGCGGCTCGGAGACGAGGAGCCGGATGAACATCGTCATCGGCGTGTAGATCGGGACGAGCGAGAGGACGACGGAGAGCGTCGAGTCGGGGTTCGTCAGGATCGGCATCATCAGGAACCACGGAACGAGGAAGACGAACATCACCGGCGTGAGGACCTGCTGGGCCTCCTTCTCCGAGCTGACGATCGCCCCGCCGGCGGCGTAGACGCCGACGGTGACGAGGTAGGAGAGAAGGAAGAAGACGACGAACCAGACGGCGATCGAAGGGCGGAGGACGCTCGAGAGGTCGAAGCCCGCGGAGCGCGCCTCGGAAAGGCCGGCGGCGGCGACGGCGCCTCCCATCGCCACCCAGACGGCCATCTGCGTCAGGCCGATCGCCGCCATCCCGAGGATCTTCCCGGAGAGGAGCTCCATCGGCGTCATCGACGAGACGAGGAGCTCGACGACGCGGTCCGTCTTCTCCTGGATGACGCCCCGCATCACCTCCTGCCCGTAGACGAGCGATGGGATGAAGAGGAGGGCGAGGAAGAGCATCGCGAGGACGAAGCTCCCCTCTCCGCCCCGGCGCTCCTGCCCCGACTTCGTCACCTGGACGGTCTCGACCGGCAGCGGCGCGAGGATCAGCTCCAGCTCCGCCGGCGCAACTCCGCGCGCGGCGAGGCGTTCCCGCTGGAGGGCGCGGTTCACGGCGCGCCCGAGGCGCTCCTGGGCGAGGAGGTCGGCCGCGGAGCGGCTGAAGTAGGTGAGGTGGGTGAGGGGCCGCTCGAAGGCGTCGGCCGGGACGAGGAGGACCCCGTCGAGGCGCCGCTCCTTCGGCGTCCGCTCGACGGAGAGTCGCTCGAGGTAGGGACCGACCGCGTTCTTCGGGTCGACCGTGAAGAGGTCGACGTACTCGGGGACGATCCGGCCGGTCGGGACGTTCGTCCCCCGGCCTCGGGCGAAGGCCGACCGCTCGCCGGGCGCCTCCCCCGCGAGCCCCTCGACGGCGGCGCGCAGCCGCCCCGTGCCGTCGAGGACCGCGACCCGCCGTTCGCCCATCCCGCGCGAGGCGAGGAACGCGGGGACGAGCATCAGCGCCCCCATGAGGAACGGGGCGAGGACGGTCATGATCAGGAACGAGGGCTTGCGGACGGTCTCGCGGTACTCGCGCTTCAGGACGGCCCAGAGCTTCCTCACGCCGCCACCTCCGGAGGCGCGGCCTCTCCCACCGCCTCGAGGAAGACCTCCTCCAGGGAGGGGGCGACGACCTCGAAGCGGAGGACCCTGAGGCGCACCGCGGCAGCGGCGAGGAGCTCCTGCGCGTCGGCGCCGGGGGCGAGGCTCAGCTCGGCCCGGTTCGTGTCGATCCGGGCGGACGCGACGGCGGGGTGCTCCGCGAGGAACGCGCCGTCTCCCGTGAACTCCAGGTGGACGGCGTCCCGCCCGCCCGAGGCTTTCACCTCGGCGAGCGGCCCCGAGCGGACGACCATCCCGGCGTGGACGAGGACGATCTCGTCGCAGAGCTTCTCCGCCTCGCCCATCTGGTGCGTCGAGAGGAGGATGGCGCGCCCCTCCGCGGCCAGCTCGCGGAGGAGCCGCCTCACGAGGACGACGTTCACCGGGTCGAGACCCGAGCCGGGCTCGTCCAGGACGACGAGCTCCGGGTCGAAGAGGAGCGCGCCCGCGAGCTGGACCTTCTGCTGGTTCCCCTTCGAGAGCTCTTCCACCTTGCTGTCCTTCTTCTCGGACAGCTCGAAGCGCTTCAGCCACCGCTCGGCGGCGGGCCTCATCGAGGCCGGAGAGCGCCCCTTGATCTCGGCGAGGAAGAGGAGGTGGTCGAGGACGCGCATCTTTCGGTAGAGGCCGCGCTCCTCCGGGAGGTAGCCGAGCCGGTCGCGAGCCCCCTCGACCGCCGCGCCGAAGAGCTCCACCCGGCCGCGATCGGGCCGCAGGACGCCCGTGATCATACGGAGCGTCGTCGTCTTGCCGGCGCCGTTCCGGCCGAGGAGCCCGGTGATCTTTCCGGCGTTCACTTCGAAGGAGACGCCGTCGACGGCTTTCACCGAACCGTAGTGCTTCACGACGTCGTGGAGGGAGAGGACGCGGCTCACGGGGCGGCATCTTACGCACCCCGGAACGAGCGGTGCGAAGCGTATCCTCGGGAGCCGAGCCGCCATGAACCGCCGCGCCTCCGCACCGGCCCTCCTCGCCATGCTCGTCCTCGGCTCCTGCGCCTCGGGAGGAGGGACCGATCCGACCCTCGTCGAGGCGGGCCGCAAGCTCCGGCGGGAGCAGCCGCCGCCCACCGCGGCCGAGCTCCGGCTCGAGGTCGACTCCTTTCTCGAGAACGAGCTTCCGCTCCTGCGGAAAAGGGCCGTGCAGCGCATCGAGCGGGAGGCGAAGGTCTGGCGGGCGACGTTCGTCGGCGGGGCGGCGCTCGGAGTCCTGGCCGCGTCGTCCGGGAGCATCGCCGGCTCCGGCGACGCCGCCAAGGCATCCCTGGTCGGCGCCGGCGGAGCCGCCGCGATCCTCGGCGGCGTCGGGTACTACGTGCGGACGCCGAGGCACCAGGCCTGCATCACGTTCCTCGACGCGGCGCATGCCGACCTCTCCTCCTGGCGGAGCCACGCCATACCTCCCGGCGACGGGACCGTCGCTCCCGCCGTGTGGCACGCGTGGGTCGATCGGGTGGCGTCGATCCGCGCCGCCGCGCCCTGCGCGAAGAGCCGCTGACCCGGCTGGTACACTCGCGGGGGCTGGCGGCGAAGCCGCGAGCGGAGGTAACGGACGTGAGAATCGACGGCGGGGTTGCGCTCGTGACGGGCGCGAGCAGGGGCATCGGCGCGGCGACGGCGAGCCTCCTCGCCCGGAGCGGCGCGAAAGTCTGCGTGAACTACGCCACGAACGAGGAGGCCGCGCGCAGCGTCGTCGCGGGCATCGAGGCGGAGGGCGGAACGGCGCTCGCCGTCCGGGCCGACGTGACCGACCGGGACGCCGTGGAGCGCATGGTCGCGACGGCCGAGAGGGAGCTCGGGCCGATCGACATCCTCGTCGCGAACGCCGGGATGCGGGTCCACCTCGCGCCCTTCCTCGGCTACCCGTGGGAGGAGCTCGAGGCGAAGCTCGTGGGGGAGGTCAAGGCCGCCTTCTTCGCGGCTCAGGCCGTCGCGCCGTCGATGGCCGCGCGGGGCGGAGGCGCGATCGTCGTCGTCTCGAGCACCCTCTCCCGCCGCCCGGGCGAGGGCTTCGTCGCTCACAGCGCCGCCAAGGCGGCCCTCGACGGCTTCGTCCGGGCCCTCGCCCTCGAGCTCGGGCCGCGCGGTATCCGCGTCAACACCGTGGCGCCCGGGCTGACGCTGACCGACGCGACGGCCTTCCTCCCGGAGCCGGCTAAGGCGGCGGCGGCGCAGGCGACGTCTCTCCGGAGGAACGCGGCCCCCGAGGACGTCGCCGGCGCGATCCTCGCGCTCGTCAGCGACGCGTCGCGCCACGTCACCGGCGTCTGGCTCCCGGTCGACGGCGGCGTCACGATGCCCTGACTCCCGGCGCCGTCAGCCCCCGGCGTCTCGCGCGGCGATCGCCTGCGCGAGCGCGACGAGTCGCTCGGCCTCCTTCGCGTGGAGCTCCTCGACGAGGCGCCGCTCGTGGACGACGACGCCCCGCCCTTCCGCCCGCGCGGCGCGCCACGCCGCGAGGAGCCTGCGGGCGTCGTCCACTTCGGCCGGGTCGGGGGCGAACGCGCGGTTCGCGGCGGGGATCGTGCGCGGGTGGATCAGCGTCTTGCCGTCGAAGCCGAGGTCCCGCCCCTGCCGGCAGGCCGCCGCGAACCCCTCCTCGTCCTCGAGGGCGAGGTGGACGCCGTCGAGCGCCGGAAGGGAATGCGCCCGGGCCGCGAGGACGATCGCGGAGAGGGCGTGCAGGAGCGGCTCCCGCCCCGAGACGTGCCGGGCTCGCAGCTCCTTCGTCAGGTCGGAGGTCCCGGCGACGAGGCCGGCGACCGACGGGTGCGCGCCCGTGACCTGATCGGCGGCGAGGACGCCGCGGGGCGTCTCGATCGTCAGCCAGAGCGCCAGCGGCGACGGCGCGCCGGATGCGGCGATAACGCCGGCAGCCTCCCGGACGTCCTCGGGCGTCTCCACCTTCGGCAGGACGATCCCGTCCACCGGAAGGCGGGAGAAGGAGGCGAGGTCGTCCCGGTGCCACGGCGTCCCGCGCGCGTTCACGCGGACGAGGAGCTCGCGGGGTGCGAAGCCGCCCGCCGTGGCGGCCTCGACGACGGCGCGGCGGGCGGGCTCCTTCGCTTCCGGGGCGACCGAGTCCTCCAGGTCGAGGATCAGGCCGTCGCAGGGGAGCGTCCGCGCCTTCGCGAGAGCCTTCGCGTTCGAGCCGGGGACGTAGAGGACGGAACGGCGGGGGCGCTCGTCGCGGGGGGAGGGAATCACGGGCGGCTCGGGCATGCGCTCGATTCTAGGGAGGAGGCCGCTCACGGGGTCAGAATGCGGTCGATGACGACCTTCGGCCTCGTCCTCGTCGTCGCAGTTCCGCTCCTCGTCCTCCTCGTCTACCTCGAGGGGAAGAGGCAGGCGCGGATCTACGGCCCGCCCAGCGCCCGTCCGAACCTCGCCGGAGCGGGCCTCCTGGAGCTCCAGAAGCACCTCCAGGCCGATCGGCGCGTCGACACGCTCGTCGAGCAGGTGAGGGACGAGGCGGCCGAGACCGAGCAGGACGCGGGGTCGGAGGGCCGGGCGCCTCTCGCGGGCGTAGGTCGAAGGCCCCGGCCCGTTTCGCCGCGCCGAGCGAACTGAAAAGAGAGGCGACCGCGATTTGGCATCGGTCTTGCTGTTGCCCCTGCGTGCGCCCGTTCAGGCCGGAGAAGTGGCGCGAAATACGACTCGCGTGGCTCATAGCGGAACACCGTGTCCCGGGATGGGATACGTGCGCCCGCGCCCTCGGCCTGCTCGGCACTCTTCTTCTTGTGGCCGGCCCTCTCGTCGCCCAGAGTTCCGCGACGACCGTGGCCTCGGCGACGGCCGGGATCGCCGGGGCGGTACTGATCACGAACACCGGGGATCTTGCATTCGGAGACGTCATTTCCGGACCATCCGCCGGGACCGTCCGGGTTAACGTGACGCCAGCCGCGACGCGAGTGGCGACTGGAGGGGCCCAGCTTTCGGTATCGCCCTTTTCGCCCGCGACCTTCTCCATTCAACAAACCGGGAGAGGGTGGCCTTGGGTCTGGGTCACGCTTCCGTCGGGCCCGGTTACGCTCACCCGAACTGGCGGCGGCGCGACGATGACGGCCGACGACTTTCGCGGGAGCTGCTCCCTCGTATTTCCCTTCTGCGTCATGCCTTCCACGCTCAGGGTCGGTGCCCGGCTCAACGTCGCCGCGAACCAGCTTCCGGGTGTCTACTCGGGGACGTTTGACGTAACGGCCCATAATCCCTGAGAGCCCACCCCGAGACGGACAACTCGCACGCGCCGGGCGGCCGAGATGCCCAGTGTGCCCGTCCTGGCGGCCTCATCTCCTTCGAAACGGACTCGTCGATACCAGCCGCCCCGGCCGGCATCCGAATTGCGTGTGTGTCATCGTGTGCCCTGAGACACCTGACACACGGCCCAATACGAATCACGGATGATCCGAACTGACACGTTTCGTCCCGGAATAGGACGGAACAGGGGGAGTGAAGAAATGAAGAAGACCATCCTAATCGCCCTGACCGCCCTCGCCGCGATCGCTCTGCTCGTTCCGGCCGGGAGCGCGATGGCCCAGGCCTCTGACACGGCCACCGCGAACGCGACGGCGACGATCGTCAGCCCGATCGCGATCCAGAGTGACTTTGACCTCGCGTTCAGCGATATCGTCGCCGGTGCTGCGGCAGGGACTGTTGTCGTTTCGACTGGTGGCACCCGGACGGTAGGAGCCGGGCTGGCAGGCCTCAACCCCGGCAACGCCCGGGCAGCGCAGTTCACCATTACCGGCGCACCCAGCCGACAGTTCGGCATCGTGCTTCCCACCTCGACGACGATCAATCGCGTTGGAGGGGGCTCCATGACGGTCGATGCCTTCACCTCGAGCCTTGGCTTGACCGCCACAATCGGCGGTACCGGGTCTTCCGTGCTGAAAGTGGGCGCAACGCTGAACGTGGGCGCGAACCAGACCGCCGGGGACTACACCGGCACTTTCGACGTCACGGTCACCTACAACTAAGTCCGGTTCACTCCCCCACGCCCACGCGCGGCGATTCGCCGCGCGTGGGCGGACCGGAGGAGATACACCCATGCGATTCCGCCTGATCCAGATCGTCGGGGCCGGCTTGTTCGCAGCCGTGTGCCTTTCGGCGCCGGCGCTGGGGCAAAAAGCCGCTTCGATCGAAGTAACGGCGGACAAGGACCTCGCGTTCGGGTCGATCGCCCCGGGCCCGGCGGGCGGCACCGTGACAGTCCCTCCGACCGGGGGACGGACCGCGGCAGGCGTCGTTCTGCTGCCGAGCCCGGGCGGTGTTGGACCCGCTTCCTACACAATTCGAATCGGAGACAAAGGCAATCCCCATTACTCGATCATTCTCCCTGCCTTCGTCGACCTTGAGAGCCCTGCCGGTGCCACGATGAGGGTCGATACGTTCGTCAGCGACCCGGCCGGCACCGGGAAGGTCGATCCGCAACGGAGAGACGGACTGCTCGCCGTCGGCGCGACGCTTCACGTCGGGCCGAATCAACCAGCTGGATCTTATTCGGCGCCGTTTCTCGTGACGGTCAATCTGGGCAACTGATGCGGACCGGAGGCGCTTCCCCTG
>Ga0116155_10003234_pt1 | contig 10855 bp, 9 predicted proteins | sample AD_UKC032_MetaG_FD_89890 | JGI IMG/M metagenome (GOLD analysis project Ga0116155, IMG submission 89890) | Active sludge microbial communities of municipal wastewater-treating anaerobic digesters from USA - AD_UKC032_MetaG | ecosystem: Engineered > Bioreactor > Anaerobic > Digestate | place: USA... | reverse complement strand
TCGATGTCGGCGCCCAGCACTTCGGCCAGATTGGCGAGTTCGTTCATGAAGCTGATGCGGGTCGCCAGCATCGCGTTGGCGGCGTACTTGGTGACCTCGGCCGACGGAATATCCATGAAGAGGATCCGGTCGCTCTTCCGGAAGAAGGGTCCGTACAGCTGGGCCATCACCTCGCGGGCGCGATCATCCTCTACGCCCACCACCACCCGGTCGGGGTGCATGAAATCCTCGACCGCCGCTCCTTCCTTCAGGAACTCCGGGTTCGCGCAGAGCGAGAACGGCAGCTTCGACTCGGCGCGAATCACGCGACGCACCCGCTCCGCGGTGCCCACCGGCACCGTGGACTTGGTGGCGATCACTTTCGGGCCGTTCAGGTGCTGGCCGATGACGCGCGCCACGTCGAGCACGTGGTGGAGGTCCGCCGAGCCGTCCTCGCCTGCCGGCGTCCCCACGGCGATGAACACCACATCCGCCCGCTCGACCGCCGCCCCGATGTCGGTGGTGAACGCCAGCCGCCCTTCCTCCTGGTTGCGGCGCACCAGCGGCTCCAGCCCCGGCTCGTAGATCGGGAGCTCGTTCCGCCGCAACCCCGCCACCTTCCCTTCGTCCACGTCGGCGCAGACCACGTCGTTGCCGGTCTCGGCAAAACAGGCCCCGGCCACCAGGCCGACATATCCGCTCCCGACGACGGTCACCCGCACGGCAACTCAGTCCCTCGGCATGACGTGACGGGTGTCCACCACCAGCCGAGCGTGTCGCTTGACCAGGCGGTAATCGATGGCGGTGTGGTCGGTCACCACCATGACGCAGTCGGCCGACTTCAGCCGCTCCGCCGTGAGCGGGACCGAGTGCACCGTCTTGCCGTCCTCGAGGTAGCTCGCCACGTGCGGGTCGTGGAATTCCACGTGCGCGCCCTGCTGTTCGAGGAGCTTGATGATGTCGAGCGCGGGGCTCTCCCGGAGGTCGTCGATGTCCCGCTTGTAGGCGACGCCGAGGATCAGGATCGTGCTGCCCCGCACCGAGCGGCTCACGCCGTTGAGGGCGTCGGCCACCTTCCGCACCCAGAACATCGGCATCTCGGTGTTGACCTCACCCGCCAGGTCGATGAACCGGGTCTTGTAGTTGAGCCCGCGCATCTTCCACGCGAGGTAATGCGGGTCGATCGGGATGCAGTGCCCGCCCAGGCCGGGGCCCGGCAGGAACTTCATGAAGCCGAACGGCTTCGTCGCCGCCGCCTCGATGACTTCCCAGACGTCCACGCCGAGCTTGTCGCAGACGATGGCGGTCTCGTTGACGAGACCGATGTTCACGCTGCGGAACGTGTTCTCCAGGATCTTGACCAGTTCGGCCGCCTCCGGCGACGAGACCGGCACCAGCGTGTCGATGGCGGGCTGGTACAGCGCCTCGGTGACCTTGAGGCAGTCGGGCGTGATGCCGCCGATGACCTTCGGCGTGTTCCGCGTGCCGTACACCGGATTGCCCGGATCCACGCGCTCGGGGCTGAACGACAGGAAGAAGTCGGTCCCGACCTTGAGGCCGGTGCTCTCGAGGGCCGGCAGCATCAGTTCCCGCGTCGTGCCGGGGTAGGTGGTGCTCTCCAGGATGACCGCCTGGCCCTTCCGGAGGGTCCGGCGCACCGACTCGGTGGAGGCCTGGATGTAGCTGACGTCAGGGTCCTTGAACTTCGAGAGCGGCGTCGGCACGCAGATCGAGATGGCGTCGGGCTCGCCGAGCCGGCCGAGGTCGGTGGTCGCCTCGAACCGCCCGCTCGCCAAGACCTCCTGCAGCGCTTCATCGGAGATGTCCTTGACGTGCGAGCGGCCGGCGTTGAGGCCGTCGACGACCTTCGGCAGGATGTCGAATCCGAGCACCTTGTACCCGGCGCGGGCGAGTTCGATGACGAGCGGCAGACCGACGTAGCCGAGCCCGACGACGCCGAAGAGCGCCTCGCGGCGTTCGGCCTTCTTGATCAGAGTCTGTGCGGTAGTCATGGTCATCCCTGGTAAAACTCCCGGACGGCCGCGATGACCGCGTCCGTTTGCGCTGAGGTGAGTTCAGGATAGATCGGCAGCGAGACCACCTCGGCGGTGGCCCGCTCCGTGATCGGCAGCGCGCCGGCCCGGACGCCGAGGTACTCGAAGCAGGGCTGGAGGTGCAGCGCCAGCGGGTAGTACACCTTGTGCCCGATCCCGCGGGACTTGAGGTGCGCCAGCAGGGCCTCGCGCCGCTCGGCGCGGATGGTGTACTGGTGGAAGATGTGTTCGTTGGCCGGGTCCACCGGCGGCGGAGTCACACCCGCGATGCCGGCGAAGGCCGCCGTGTACAGCGCGGCGATGTCCCGCCGCCGTGCACCCCACGCCGCCAGGTAGGGGAACTTGGCCAGCAGCACCGCGGCCTGGATCGAGTCGAGCCGGCTGTTGAGGCCGACCTCGTCGTGGTAATACTCGCGTGCGCCGCCATGGAGCCGCTCCCGGCGCAGCCGATCGGCCAGGGTGTCGTCCTGGGCCACCATCATCCCGCCGTCGCCCCAGGCACCGAGGTTCTTGGTCGGGAAAAAGGAGAACGAACCCACCGTCCCCAGCTCGCCGGCGGCCCTCCACTGCCCGTCCACCTTCCGCCGGGCTCCGATGGCCTGCGCGGCGTCCTCGATGAGCATCAGGCCGTGCTTGTTCGCGAGCGCGGCGAGGGCGCCGACGTCCGCCATCTGCCCAAAGATGTGGACCAGCACGATGGCCCGGGTCCGGGGCGTGATGGCGGCCTCGACCGCGGCCGGATCCACATTGAAGGTCCCGGGCTCGATGTCGGCGAAGACCGGGCGTCCGCCGGCGTTGTGGATGGCCCCCGCGGTGGCGAAAAAGGTGAAGGCGGGGGCGATGACCTCGTCGCCAGGCTTCAGTCCGAGCGCCCGGAGGGGAATCAGCAGGGCGTCGGTACCGCTCGCGCAGGCGATGCCGTGCTTGGCGCCCGACAGCCGCGCCACCTGCACCTCAAGCTGGCCGACCTCCGGCCCCATGATGAAGCCCTGGCGCTCGATGACGCTCATGACGGCTGGCAGGACGGCGTCCTTGATGCCCTGGTGCTGGGCGACGAGATCAAGCAGCGGGACGTTCACCGGATGAGCCCTCGAAAGGCGGGTGGCTCGGCCACCCGCCGGTAGGACAGCTATAACCTACGATAACCAATAAAGTTAGCCCTGCTGGGTGGGAGAATCAACGCGACGCAGCAGCCCCCTGTCCTCGCGGTAGCGAGCCCCGCAGGCGCCGCAGGCGGCCGCCCCCTCGACCAACGCCAGCCGCACCCCGCACTGGCACATCCAGCCGATCCGGCGGGCCGGCATCCCGACCACCAGGGCGTAGTCGGGCACCTCGCCACGGACCACCGCCCCGGCCCCGACGAAGCTGTAGGCTCCGAGGGTGCTCCCGCAGATGATCGTGGCGTTGGCCCCGATCGTGGCGCCACGCCGGACGACGGTCGGCAGGTACTCGGCCTTCCGCGACACATGACTCCGGGGATTGATCACGTTCGTGAAGACGCAACTGGGGCCGCAGAACACGTCGTCCTCGAGCTCCACCCCTTCGTAGATCGATACGTTGTTCTGGATCTTCACGTTGTTCCCGATCCGGGTCCGCGGCATCACGACGACGTTCTGCCCCAGGTTGCAGCGCTCACCGATCACCGCGCCGGGCATGACGTGGCTGAAGTGCCAGATCTTGGTGCCGGCGCCGACGATGGCGCCGTCGTCGACGTAGCTCGATTCATGGACGAAGTAGTCGGGCATGGGGGCGTCCGTCAGCGGGGAGGAGGGAGGTGGTCGGCGCCGCCGTCGGGGCGGATCAGCTTCACTTCGGTTTCCAGCGCGGCCCCGAACCGCTCGTGGACGACGGCCTGGGCATGGCGGATCAGCGCGCGCACGTCGGCGGCGGTCGCTCCGCCGACATTCACGAAATAGTTTGCGTGCTTCGGCGATATCTCGGCGCCACCCACCCGGTACCCCTTCAGCCCAGCGGCCTCGATCAACTGGCCCGCCGTCCGTGGGCCGCCCTCGCGGTGCCAGGAGGCGCCCCCGGGATTCCGGAAGACGCTGCCGCAGCAGGGCTGGTTGAACGGAGTTCCCTCGGAACGCCACCGGAACAGCTCGGCCAGTTCCGCCTCGATGACCGCCGGATCCTCTGGGCGGAGGCGGACGCTGGCCTCGAGCACCACCTGCCCCGTGAGCCCGCTCTGGCGGTAGGCGAAGGGGATGTCGGCGCGGGCGAGCACCGTGTCACGCCCGGCGTCGTCCACAACGAGGACGGACTCCACGAAATCCGACCATTCCGCGCCGTGACAGCCGGCGTTCATGTAGACGCCGCCCCCCGCCGTGCCCGGCACACCCACGAACTTGTGCAGCCCGAACCATCCGCCGGCCGCCGTGCGCCGTGCCGCGAGCGGCGCGGGGAGCCCGGCCCCGACCGTCCAGCGGTCGCCGTCCCGGTCGAGGCGGTCGAGCCCCTTCCCCAGGCGGATGACGAGCGCGTCCATCCCCTCGTCCGGGAGGAGGATGTTGGAGCCGAGCCCCACGGCGAACCACGGCACGCCGGCGGCGGCCGCCATCCGCAGCGCCACGCCGACGTCCTCGTTCACCGCCGGGAGGAGGACGGTGGCGGGCCCGCCGATGCGGTAGGTCGAGTAGCGCGCGAGCGGTTCGTCGGTGCGCACCTCGCCCCGGACCGCGGCACGGAGCGCCGCGACGAACGCGGGACTTCGGGCGGTCGTCACACCATTTCCGCGGTGGCCTCACGGGCCAGGGCGTGCCATTCCTGCAGGGAGCGGACGGTGCGGGCGCGGCTCCGGAGCGCGATGACGGCGTCGCAGGCCGCCGAGGCCGCGGAGAGGGTGGTCGTGTACGGCGTGCGGTGCTGGAGCGCGGCGCGGCGGAGGAGGTAGTCGTCCTGCTGGGTCAGCTTGCCGAGCGGCGTGTTGATGAGGAGCTGCACATCGCCGGAGAGGAGGAGGTCGATCGCGTTCGGCCGACCTTCATGCACCTTGAGCACCCGCTCCGACGGGACGCCCCGGGACCGGAGGTGGCGCGCGGTCCCCTCCGTGGCCACGATGCGGAAGCCGAGCTCGTGGAACCGCCGGATGATCGGGACCACGTTCTGCTTGTCATGGTCGTTGACGGTCACGAAGACGGTGCCCTCGAGCGGCAGGGCGCCGTCCACGCTGATTTGCGCCTTGGCGAAGGCCATGCCGAACGAATCCGCGATCCCCATCACCTCGCCGGTGGAGCGCATCTCGGGGCCGAGGATCAGGTCCACCCCCGGCAGCTTGTTGAAGGGAAAGACCGCCTCCTTCACCGCCACGTAGGGCTGGAGGACGTCGTCGCGGAGCCCGAGCGACTCGAGGGTCTTTCCTGCCATGACCGCGGCGGCCAGGGAGGCCAGCGGCACGCCGGTGGTCTTCGACACGAACGGGACGGTACGGGAGCCGCGCGGGTTCACCTCGAGCACGTAGACCCGGCCGTGTTTGATGGCGTACTGCACGTTGATGAGGCCCACGACCCCGAGCCGGATGGCAAAGGCGCGGGTGTGCCGGCGCATCTCCTCGACCTGTTCCTCGGTGATGAGGTAGGGCGGCAGGACGCAGGCGGAGTCGCCGGAGTGGATGCCGGCGTCCTCGATGTGCTGCATGACGCCGCCGATGATGCACTGCGTGCCGTCGCAGATGGCATCCACATCCGCCTCGAAGGCGTCCTCGAGGAAGCTGTCGATCAGGACCGGGTGCTCCGGCGTGACCCGGGTGGCCTGCGCGAAGTAGCGCTGCAGCGAGTCGAGGTCGTAGATGATCTGCATCCCGCGGCCGCCGAGCACGTACGAGGGGCGGACGAGGATCGGGTACCCGATCCGCTCCGCCACCGCCGCCGCGTCCTCGACCGACATGGCGGTGCCGCTCGGGGGCTGGGCCACGCCGAGTTCCCGGGCCATGGCCTCGAACCGGCCGCGGTCCTCCGCCTCGTCGATGGCCTCAGGCGACGTGCCGAGGATCGGCACGCCGGCCGCCTCGAGGCCCTTGGCCAGCTTGAGCGGTGTCTGGCCGCCGAGCTGCACCACCACGCCGATCGGCTTCTCGACGTGCACGATCTCGAGCACGTCCTCGAGCGTCAGCGGCTCGAAGTAGAGGGCGTCGGAGATGTCGAAGTCGGTGGAGACCGTCTCGGGGTTGGAATTCACCATGACGGTGCGGTAGCCGAGCTCCCGGAACGAGAGCACCGCGCGGACGCAGCAGTAGTCGAACTCGACGCCCTGCCCGATCCGGTTGGGGCCGCTGCCGAGGATGATCACCGTCGGGCGGCCGTCGGGCACCGACTCGTTCTCCTCGTCGTAGCAGGAGTAGAGGTAGGGCGTGGCCGAAGGGAACTCGCCGGCGCAGGTGTCCACCATCTTAAAAACCGGCCGGATGCCGAGCGCGTGGCGGCGCGCGCGCACCTCGGCCTCAGGCATCCCGCGGATCCGCCCGAGCTGCGCGTCGGAGAAACCCATGCGCTTCATGGCGCGGAGGGCGTCCGCCTCCAGCGCCCGCGGATCGGCGGCCCAGGCCGCCTCCGCTTCGACCAGCTCGGACAGCTGGTCGATGAACCAGGGGTCGATCCCGGTGCGCTCCGCGATCTCGGCGGCCGGCACACCACCGGCCAGCGCCCGCTTGATCTGGAAGATCCGCTCCGGGGTCGGGGTGCGGAGGGCCGCCTTCACGGTGGCCATGTCGGCGCCGTCCAGCCGGTCTGCGCCAGGCGTGGCGCCCGCCACCCAGCCGATCCGGTCAATTTCCAATCCGCGCATCCCCTTCTGGAACGCCTCCTTGAAGGTGCGCCCGATCGCCATGACCTCGCCGACCGACTTCATCTGCGTGGTGAGGGTCGGGTCGGCGGTCGGGAATTTCTCGAAGGCGAAGCGCGGCACCTTCACCACGACGTAGTCGAGGACCGGCTCGAACGACGCCGGTGTGGTGCGGGTGATATCGTTGGGGAGTTCGTCGAGCCGGTAGCCGACAGCAAGCTTGGCGCCGATCCGGGCGATCGGGAAACCGGTGGCCTTCGAGGCCAGCGCCGAGGAGCGCGACACCCGCGGGTTCATCTCGATGACGAGCTGCTCGCCGGTGGCGGGGTTCACCGCAAACTGGATGTTGCACCCGCCTGCCGCGACCCCGACCTCGCGGATGATGGCCAGCGCGCTGTCGCGCATCGCCTGGTACTCGCGGTCGGTGAGGGTCATGGCCGGGGCCACGGTAATGGAGTCGCCGGTGTGGACGCCCATCGGGTCGATGTTCTCGATCGAGCAGACGATGACGACGTTGTCCGCCCCGTCCCGCATGACCTCCAGCTCGTACTCCTTCCAGCCGATGACGCTCTTCTCGACCAGGACCGACCCCACCGGGGAGAGCTCGAGCCCGTGCTCGACCAGCGCCTCGAACTCCGCAGGGTTGTAGGCAATGCCGCCCCCGGAGCCGCCGAGCGTGAACGAGGGACGGACGATGGCGGGGTACCCGGTGTCGGCCACCGTCGCGAGCGCCTCCTCAAGCGACCGGATCGTCCGGCCCGCCGGCGTCGCGAGCCCCAGCCGCCGCATGGCCTGCGCGAACTGTTCGCGGTCCTCGGCGAGCCCGATGGCGCGGGCGTCGGCACCGATCAGCTCCACGCCGAAGCGCTCGAGGGTGCCGTCGTTGGCGAGCGCCATCGCCACGTTGAGCGCCGTCTGGCCTCCCATGGTGGGCAGCAGCGCGTCGGGGCGCTCCCGCTCGATGACCCGCGCCACCCATTCCGGCGTGACCGGCTCCACGTAGGTGCGGTCCGCCAGCTCCGGGTCGGTCATGATGGTGGCCGGATTGGAGTTGACCAGGATGACCCGGTACCCCTCCTCCTTCAGCGCCCGCACCGCCTGCGTTCCGGAGTAGTCGAACTCGGCGCCCTGCCCGATGATGATGGGGCCGGATCCGATCAGGAGAATCGAGGAGATGTCAGTCCGCTTCGGCATCAGCTACTTCCTTCAGGATCCGGTCGATGTCGATGGTCGGCCGCCAGCCGGTCGCCGCCCGCAGCTTGGCGGCGTCGCCCACCAGGTGCATGATGTCCGCCGAGCGCATCAGGGCGGGGTCCGGCGCGGGCACGGCCGCCGCGCCGAGGTGCGTCGCCATGCGGCGAAAGAGCTCGTCGAGCGAAATCCCCTCGCCGCGTGCCACGTTGTACGCCTCGCCGGGCACACCGCGCGTGAGCAACGCAAGATAGGCGTTCACCACGTCCTGCACATGGAGGAAGTCCCGGATCGGGGCGAGGTTCCCGGTGGGGACGCTGGCCGCGCCCGAGCGTCGGGCTGCGCGGAGCCGGGCGGCGAAGGCCGGCGCCACCGCCCGGTCGCTCTGCCCCGGCCCAGTGTGGGTGAAGGGCCGCGCGATGACGACGCGGAGCCCGGTGCGGCGGCCCACCTCCTGCGCCGCGACTTCCGCGCCGACCTTGCTGGCGGCGTAGGGGGAACAGGGGCGGAGCGGGTCGTCCTCCCGGCGCGGCCGCTCCACGCCGCCCCCATACACCTCGCCCGACGACACGACGAGCAGGACCGGGTCGGATTCCGCCCGCTCCCGCGCGCGGCCCAGAGCGTCGGCCAGCCGGGCGGTGCCTGCGGCATTGACCGCCCAGGCCACGCCGACATCGCGCCGTGCATCGGCGCCCGAGGCGATGGCGGCCAGGTGCACGACCGCCTCGGGCCGGCTGGCGACGGCCGACTCGACCGAGGCGGTGTCGAGGACCTCGATCGGCACCCGACGGACGGCGGCCCGCTCGGCGGGAGTGAGCCCCGGCACCTCGAGGGGCCCGCCGGGCCGGATGCCGGCCCACACTTCGTGGCCGGCCGCGAGCAGGGTGCGGACCAGCCAGCGGCCGACGAACCCCTCGGAGCCAGTCACCAGCACCCGCATCAGCGCGCGCCCAGCCGAGCGAGGTCGGCGTCCACCATCATCTCGATCAGCTGCCGGAACCCGACCGTCGGCGTCCAGCCGAGCCGCTCGCGCGCGAGCGTCGCGTCGGCGAGCAGGAGGTCCACCTCCGCCGGGCGGATGAAGGCGGGATCGAGCCGCACGTACTTCTGCCAGTCGAGACCGGCGCGGCTGAAGGCCACTTCGACCAGGTCGCGCACGCTGTGCATGACGCCGGTGCCGATGACGTAATCCTGCGGCGTGTCGGGCTGGAGCATGCGCCACATCGCGTCCACGTAGTCGCCGGCGTAGCCCCAGTCGCGGTGCGCGTCGAGGTTGCCAAGGCGGAGCTCGCTGGCCAGGCCCGCCTTGATGCGCGCCACGCCGTCGGTGACCTTGCGGGTGACGAACTCGATGCCGCGCCGCGGCGACTCGTGATTGAAGAGAATCCCGCTCACGGCGTAGATGTTGTATGACTCCCGGTAGTTGACGGTGATCCAGTGGCCGTAGGCCTTCGCCACGCCATAGGGGGAGCGCGGGTAGAAGGGCGTCGTTTCCCGCTGCGGCGTTTCGGTCACCTTCCCGAACATCTCCGAGCTCGACGCCTGGTAGAACCGGGCTGTCGGATGGACGAGGCGGATCGCTTCCAGCATCCGGGTGACGCCGAGCGCGGTGAACTCGCCCGTCAGCACCGGCTGGGACCACGAGGTGGGGACGTAGCTTTGCGCCGCGAGGTTGTAGACCTCGTGCGGCTTGGTCTGCTGCAGCGCCACCGTCAGCGAGTGCTGGTCGAGGAGGTCGGCCGGCAGGAGGGTGATGCGGTCAGCGATGTGATCGATCCGGGCCAGGCCGTGGTGGCTGGTCCGACGGACGACGCCGAAGACCTCGTAGTCCTTGGCCAGGAGGAGTTCGGCCAGGTAGGAGCCGTCCTGGCCCGTGATGCCGGTAATCAACGCGCGCCTGCGCTCAGCCATGGCGCTCTCCCAGGGGTGGTTGTGTCCATGCGGGAACCGGGTTAGATTTTGCGGTTTCCAGCTGTTTCGTCAATGTCGTAACTGCTTGAGGGACGGACATATGGCACGGGTATGCACCGTGTGCGGCAAGGGGCCGGTCACCGGCAACAACGTCAGCCACGCCAAGAATCGCACGAACCGCCGCTGGTATCCCAACCTGCAGACTGTTCGCGTCCTGAAGGACGGCGAGCCGCGGCGTGTCCGCGTCTGCACCCAGTGCATCAAGGGCAACAAGATCGCCAAGGCCAGCTGACACCCGGCGTGCCCGGCCGGGGCGCGCCATCCGCACGGCCGGCCGGCTGTAAAAAAGGGGACCCTCGCGGGTCCCCTTCGTCGTGTCGGAGGTTGGCGATGCCACCCTTACTCCGAGAGCAACTCGATGCGAGCCACGTCGGCGCCGTCGCCGGGTCGGTGCCCCATCTTGAGGATGCGGGTGTAGCCGCCGGGACGGGCGGCGAAACGGGGCCCGAGCTCGGCGAAGAGCCGGCCGAGGACCTCGCGGTCCTTGATGTTCCGGCCCACGAGCCGGCGCGCGTGCAGGTCGCCGCGGCGCGCCAGGGTGATGAGCTTCTCGGCGAAGGGCCGGAGTTCCTTGGCCTTGGCTTCCGTGGTCTGGATGGCCTCGTGCTTGAACAGGCTGGTGGCCATGTTGTTCAACAGCGCGCGGCGATGGGCGGAGGTCCGGGACAGCTGGCGTCCCTTGGCACGATGGCGCATTTAGGCGATCTCCCCGTTGCTGGCGGCCGGAGTCGCGCTGGAGGCGTCGGCGCCCTTGGGGCGCAGCACGCCGGCGACTTCGTCGAGCACGTGGCCGAAGGCCAGGCCTTCCTTCTGCAGCAGCTCCACGATTTCGGACACGGCCTTTTCGCCGACGTTCTTGACCTTGAGGAGGTCGTCCTCGG
>Ga0116155_10003232_pt1 | contig 10856 bp, 11 predicted proteins | sample AD_UKC032_MetaG_FD_89890 | JGI IMG/M metagenome (GOLD analysis project Ga0116155, IMG submission 89890) | Active sludge microbial communities of municipal wastewater-treating anaerobic digesters from USA - AD_UKC032_MetaG | ecosystem: Engineered > Bioreactor > Anaerobic > Digestate | place: USA... | reverse complement strand
GGAATGATGAATACAACAATCTGGAACATTGTTCCTTAAATGGAAAAACACCAAATGAAATGTTAAAAATACTAACTATCTAATGCGACAAATGTCTGTGTACAAAACACTATTTATCTATTTTTTGGAAAAAGAAAAGAGGCTGTATCTCTAAAATCAGAGATACAGCCTATAAGGTCACAGGTGAAATGTCTACTTCTGGCGGATGAAAACTTTTGGCCTCCCCCCGCTCGAAGTTACCTCCGAATAAGCAGCTTTTCCATTCAGTTTTGTTGCTGCTATCCAGGACCCAGAACAAATGAATGGTCCGTCATTTAAGTACATTTTTTTGACGGCGGCTATATCCGCAATCGAAAATTTTGGTCCTGAAAGCCATGGAGTTGGCACCTGCTTGTCGTCGCAAAGAACCATTCGCTGTGTTTTGTCCCGATCAGGATGGTAAGAAATACCAATTTCCGGCACACCCTTCGAAAGAATATGCAATGTAACATCTTCCGCAGAGGTGTAGAAATTCCCTTTTGGACAAGTCATCGTTGCCACCGTCGTTGTTTGACTCTGTCCGTCCATTTCATTTTGGGCGAACGCTTGCGCGCTCAAACCTATAAAAAGAACTGCTGTCAGCACTACTGTGATACCCTTCATCATCTTTCTCCTTAATAGTCTGCGTTTCTGTCATTGTGCCATCTATGCTATCTTCCGGTTTTTCAACAACTGGCTAGCCTACTACATCAAAAAGATAATGTCAATAAGAAATACAAAGATAATTTAAAAACATGTATAAATTAGGTATGGTTTTAGTAACTTGACAAATTTTGATAAATAGTGTAGTATGGACAGTTAACTTAGCAATTAAGAGATTTTAAGGCAATTTTATGGCTCAAAATAAGGAAATTACGCTAAACTCAATAACTCGAAACTGGCGGTTTATAGTCATAACCGTTATGCTTTTCGCTTCTCTGTCTTTTTTTGCGAGCACTATGATTACGCCGGAATATAAAAGCCAGGCGGAAATTCTTATACTCCAGAAAAATCTGGATATCGATCCTTATCGGGCCGCAAAGGCTTCGGAATATGCCGGAGAAGTTCTGGAAGGAGTTTCCGGATCTTCCGATTTTATGAACGGAATTCTGGAAAAAATCGGATCAAATGCCGGAAAGTTCGGTGAAAATCCGGAAAAGCAAATGGAAAACTGGAAAAAGGCAGTCAGTGTCACTCCTTTGGTCAACACCGGAATTGTAAAAATAACCGTACTTGATCCCAATAAAAGAGAAAATAGGAAGCTTATGGAAGGCGTTATGGCCGAGCTTCAGGAAAACGGCGTCGCCTATCATGGCAATGAAAACATTACGCTCAAAAAAATCGGCGGACCGGTATATTTTGAAAATCCGGCCTACCCGGTCATCTGGCTTAATGTTTTGGTTGCGGGAGCGGTTGGATTATTCGCTTCTATCGGGATGATTTTGCTGTTTGGACAAAATTTGGGAAGTTGGTTTACAAACAGATCAAAGATAAAATTTCAAAACGGAAATCTAAATCAGGCATTTTATCATTATCCGGAAGTGCGTTAAAAAATTTGCTTTTCTTGAGGTTGCGTAATTGAAAATTACGCAACCGAAAAGAAGCGCAATTCAAGCTTCGAAGATAAAGCTACTGGCGGGCGTTCCGTCGGAGCTATTATCCAAAAACTCTCAAGGCTAAAAGGAGAAAAAGCCATGAGAAAGTTGTTCTTTATTATTTTGGCAGTTGTCGGTATTTTGGTGGGCTTGAGCACTTCGGTGTTCGCCCAGGACTGTGTCGGGAGTAATCCCAACTGGACTATGATTGGTTCGCCAACTGTATTGGCTAATGGAGTCGTATTGATTCATGGTACGAATCCCCGCGTGTCCGACTGTCGAATTGAAGGAAAATGGTTTTCCCCAAAAGGTGGCCAGCGACAGGTGGTGTTGACAAACTGCGAAGGCGTAGTGGATGTCGATGCCAGGGTCAATGCGGCCATTGAATATGCCGCACAGTTGACCGGCCCCGGTTCCTGCCAAGATCGAAACTGCGAAAGAAAAAACTTTTAAAGCAGTGCGACTTGGTAGCCAAGACCTCGTTTCCTATTCTTAATATGGCATATACATTAGTATCGCCAGATTAGAAGGACTCGGGGTCTTTTTTTTGAATATTAAGCTGTTTTATTTGTATAATAAGGCAGAAGCTTGCAATTTTTTGATAAATATGATTAGGTTTAGATAATAAAGGAGGGGCGGTTCCCTAAAAATAAGCAGGCAAAAGCAGTCAGATACTGTTTGGGCCATTTTTTTTGTAATTTTTTCATGCCAACAAAGGAGGAAGTACCATGAAAAAGTTGTTTGTTGTAGCTTTGGCAGTTTTGGCAATCGCAAGCTTGAGCGCGCAAGCGTTCGCTTCCCAGCAGGGTGTAAATGCTATTGTGGGAGTAAGTCAGGCTTATTTTAAAGACACTCCTTCTGTCAAGGATCTTGGTAATGATAATTACTCTGTTGCTGGACCAGGTGGCGTTCAGAAAATCAAATTCACCAACTCGACCATCAATAGGATGAATTTGGCTCTGAATAATCCAGGCTCCAGCGAAAGTCTCGACACTATGTGTCCTGCTCAAGCGAACCAGCTGCGCTTGGCTATGAAAGCACCGGTTAAAAAACCAGTTACCGTAGCTCCTGTGAAGCCCTGCGAAGGTTGCAAAGAGCAGGAAGGCACTTGGAAGGGTCGGCCGCCCGCAGGAACTGTAACAGCCACTATCAAAAACGGCCAGTATGGCCAGTTTGAGATAGTGTATGATTCTAAAAAGCGATGCCCTGCAGTCCAGCAGTGGCGGAAAACCCCGAATGATTTTCCAAGCGAGCACAAAAGGCTATGGTTCAAGGACAAAACTATGGCAGAACAATGGCTCGCCAATGCCCTGACTCCTGAACAGCTGGAGCAGAGACTGTCTGGCGCTAGCTACAAAGCCGCCAGCATCGGTTATCAAAAGTGGGTGGACCTGGCTTTATAGCCAATTCTGCCCCCAACCAAAAACCCCGATTCTTGTCTCAACGAGAGGATCGGGGTTTTGTTTATTTATATGGCAGAAGCAAGGTTGTACCTTGCTCCTTTTAGTTTACAATCCGAAAATCATCAATATCATCGACTTTCAGCTCGCATTCGGTATTAGCCGAAGACCAATACCAATATTCCGGTTGCGCAACATAATTTTTCCTGACCGGATTATTGTAAATATATTGCAATTTTTGATCAAAAAAATTTTGCGATTCAATCAGTTTAGGCATGTTGGTTTTTTCCCAAAACTCATATTTTCCATCTTTATCTAAAAATATTTTTAAAACATTTGGTTCGGTTGTTTTTATGTTCCTGTGCAATTCTTTAGATGTAAATCTTTTAAAATCACGAATGAATCCAGAAACATCCAATGAATAAGTGATTAAATGAATATGATTGAGCATAAAAACAAAACCAAAAAGTTTTAGCCCTTTGTTATCCTGGCAATATTTGATTGAACTGGCCAATATATTCCAGCGGTATTGTCGGTCAAAAAGATAGTACAAATTTTTAACGCTAAAAGTAAGAAAATATACGGAATTATTGAATTGCTTCGGTACTCTTACGGATGGCATCGAGTTTTGTTTAGAATGTTAACTATGAGGAGCATAGTGCAACTATGCTCCTGCACTAGGTGCAACTATGCTCCTGCGCCTTTATATTTTTTACTTCCTTTTCCTGAAATCCACGCAACCTTCCTTGATCGCCAGCGTGCATTTGCAATGCGGCACCACGCAGTTTTTCACTTTTTTATGAAGTTTCATTTTTCCTTTGAACATATTGCCCAATCTTTCCCGGTCGTGCGGGCAGCGCGTGATAGAACCGCCCGGATTGATCCGGATCAGATTCATTCCGGCCGTGCAGGGAACGCCGGTGAAGCTCAAATTGTCAAAGCTGGCCGCCCGGTCGATTTCGGATGGAATAAAATCATAAAAAACTTTCCGATCTTCTTCCGTATAAGCCTTGGGATATAATTTGCCACCGTACGCGCCTCGAAAAACTTTGGCTTGAAGCTCAAATCCTTCATCCTCGAATTTTTTATAAATCTCCGGAAATCTCGGAATAAGCGGCGGATACATGACATAATTTATTTCCACCCGGAAACCAGCCTCGCGAAGCTTCTTCACTTTAGAGAGTAAATCTTCTACTGAAAATCCCTGCCTTTCCCGCTCCCCCAAATGCATTGAGACATAAAAAGACCAGATATTTTTCGGGCTTATCTTGGAAATAAATTCGTCGATCGGAAGGCTTAAATTAGTCCCAATAGTGATTAGATGCTTTTCGGACAGCCTTTTCACTATTTCCACGAATTTTGGATAAACAAACGGCTCTCCGCCGGAAATCTGGATATACCAGCGCTTCCCGGTTTCATCAAAAAACTTTCCGATTTCCTCCGGAGTTGCAAAGCGGGTTTTGTATGGGTCGAGAGCAGGCACTTTTTTTCTCACCCAGTCAGCCGCCCGGGTTTTCATGCTTCGCTGGCTGTCGTCGTAAAAACAATAGGGGCAGCGGAAATTGCATTCCAGGTTCAGTAGCCACATGGCAATTTTGTCATATTCTTTTTTTTCGGGTGATTTTTCGTTCATACAGTTACACACAAGAACTTAAAATTTTTAAAAGCCAACTCGAATCCTAAAAATTATAGCTAAAATTTTTCCTCAATCAACGGCTGCTAAAGAAAAATTTTAGATAATTTTTGAATTCTCGGACAATAGCTTTTAAAAATGTTAAGTTCTTGAAAAATACTAATTTTTTAATTTAAACTGACTGCAAGCTCCCAACCAGCTTCCCAGAATCGTCCAGGCGAAAATCTGATAGACAAAGTCCATGGAAGGCGCTTCCACCAGTGAAATCGGAATCATTATAGTGAAAAGGAGAAGCGGAATCATGCCGAGCATTTTGAAATCGATTGAAAAATTTTTACCCCAAAAATAAATTTCTTCCTTCCCTTTCGGATATCTGATATAACTTTTGACAGAATAGTAAATGGCGCCCAGCATATACAAAAAATACAAAACTATCCCCAGAATTCCTCCTTCCAGAAAAAAGCGGATGAAATCATTGTGGGGATATACGTTTCCGCTTTCCTTTCCCTGGACGTTTCGAATCGTGTTTTCAAAGGTGCCGATGCCATACCCGAAAATCGGGCTTTTTTTGGCGGCAAAGAGAGCCATGTCCCAAATTTCCCGCCGTCCGTACATTGAATCAAACATATGGCTTTCAAAAATTCCCGCAATCCTTTCCCGGGTTTTTTCAAAAACCAAAACTAAAGCCGCCGCTAAGGATCCCAGATAGACAAGCGGTATGCGAAAATAAGGCCGGACCAATCCTATGGCTAAAAGGGAAAGGGCAAAGCCTATCCAGGCAGTCCGGGAATAAGTCAGGATTAGGAATAAAAATAATATTGCAAGAGGGATAAATTTTAAAAACTTTTCAATATTTTTTCGGTTGCCGGCACTTTTTTTCTTTACAGAAAAAAAGGCTACTGCCGCAACTGTCAAAACCACAAAAAGATAAGATCCGAAAGTATTGGAATGCGGAAAAGTTCCCCTTATCCTTCCCAAACCCGAATCTCCTTCATAGAGATAATCGCCCATAAGAAGCTGGGAGATAGCAAATACTGCCGGAATAATTGAAGATAAAACAACTATTGAAAGCAATTCCAGATATTTCTCCTTTTTTCCCATAAACAAATATCCCAAAAAATAAGCGGCAAAACCGGAAATCAGATAAAGTTCGAAAACCAAGCCGTCCATTTTATATTTTGACTGCAAAAATATGACCAGGCTCAAAATAGCCGAGGCTGGCAAAACAAAAGAAAGAGGAATTTTAAACAGCAACCCCCTTTTTTTTATAAGTTCGATTCCGGCAAAGAAAAGAATGACAAGGCAAGAAAGCGAAAAAGGATTTATATATAGATCTTTGACCGAAATAAAATTTTGCAGAAAAGAGCCGATGTTTATCTGGTAAGCGTCTGCTCCGATAAGATAAGGAATGAAGAAAACAAGCGCTAAAAAGACGTTCGAGGCGCTGAAATAAGAAAAAAGAAGCACCGCCATAAAAATCAGCGCTCCTGCGACCAGCCTGGGATTTTGGGCGGAATAGCCGAAAATTACGGAATAAAGAAAAAATAGGACAAACACAAAAAGAGCGCAGATATACACCTTTGATCGCTGTTCCGTTTTCTGGTTCAAATCGGCCATGCGCGCGGTTTGTTAATTTTGCGATTTTACCTTAAAATTATAGCATATGGAAAATTCCAAAACAATTATTTTTCTTTCAGAAATGCCAGTGACAAATGGAGTCATCCAGGCCCAGATGCTACCGATTGTTTTTGCTGCGGCTGGCGAAGGATATAAAACATATCTTGTTGAAACGATCAGCCGATTCGATAGCCAGGAAAATTATCGAAAAATTGTCAAAAAGAAGCTTGAAAAAAAAGGCATACATCTTCTAAAAATAAAAGTTCCGCGCTATACATTATTTCCTTCTATTTTATATTTCACCTTGAAAACATGCCCCAAGGTCAGAAAAGTTTGGAAAAAGAACGGAAAATCCAAAGTTATCATTTATGCCAGAAATTATAAATTCTGCTTGGTGCTTATCATAAATAAAATTTTCCGCCACATTAGTTTCATATACAGCCCGCGCGGAGCTTATGTGGCTGAGCGAAAATATTACAAAAAAATCAAGGATGTTCTTTTTGGAAATCTAATCGGTTTTTTTGAAAAAAAAGCGATCAAAAAAAGTGCTAAAACAGTGGTGGAAACGGCATATTTCAAAAAGCACCTGGAAGAAATATATGGCATAGAAAGCGATAAAATTTCCCTAATCCCCAATTATTACGATGGTTCCCTCCTTCCTCTTTCTGGCTGGAACCGGGAAAAAATGCGCGAGAAGCTCGGTTATCAGAATAAAAAAGTAATTGTTTATGCCGGAACCATTGAAGTTTGGTATGAATTCGAAAAAATGTTCGATTTAGTTGCGAGATTGAAAAAGAAGGAACCGGGCGTATTTTTCCAGCTTTTTACAAAAAAAGATTATGCACGGGATGAATCCAAAGGGCTTTTTGAAAAGCTGCAAGATATGGCGAAAAAACACGGCTTGTCGGAAAACACTGATTATTCAATTTCATCTTATCCTCCAGGGGAGCGCTATCAATATCTTTCCGCCTGCGACGCGGGCATCTGCCTGACTACACCTCAAGAATTCAAGACTATGATGCTATATCTGAAAATTGTCGATTATCTTGGCGCCGGACTTCCGGTTATCGTAAATTCAGAAGTCAAATCAGCCGTAGAAATAATAAAAAACTTCGGTATCGGAGCAGTTGTCGACTATAACAATTGGGACAATTCGATTTCAATAATCGATCCAAATTCTTTTTTCGGAAAATCTGGCAAAAATAGCATTGAATACAAAAAGTTTTCTTCTCTAAATATTCTTCCCGCATATCTGGATCTTTTCAGCTCTGTTTTTGAAAAAAATGAAAAAAAACGAACTTAGTGAATTTTTTTTTCAGCTTGATTGCTCTTGTTGATTAGCTTATTGATAAATTCAATATCCTTCTCCCAGCGCAGCTGATCCCTGATGAGAAAAGCATCGATTTTTCCTTTTATTTTAAAGCGATTTTCCCAAGCTTCTTCTATTTTTTTCCTGAGATCCTCCGGACTCATATCTGAAAACAAGGCTGCTTCGCCAAAATAATGGCGCAAAACTTCGTTATCGGTTGTAACAAATGGTTTCTCAAGAGCCATGATTTCGCGAATCGACCAAAGCACTGTGTCTTTTCTTTTGGTAAGAGCCAGAACCACGTCGCACTTTTCCATAAGCCTTATAAATTTCTTATGATTGATATAACCCGTTAGCACGACATTTTTCGGATATCTAAGCTCTGACGCTTTCGTATAATCTCCGGTTAGAAAAAAAAGATTTTCCGGCATAAGCCTTGCCGCTGCGATTACTTCTTTCCAGGCATCGTCCGCTGCAAACCGGTTCACCATAAAAACCTTAAGCCCTAGTTGTCCGGCGAGCTTTTTAGAAATAAAATCAGGAAGATCCTCCTCTTCATTCAGAATTTCTTCAAGTTTTGGATTATAAAACTGAAGGACATAGCCGTTTTTGATCCCCCATTTCTTTTCGGCGAATTCCAGATTTTTATAATTATGAAAGGTTGTCAGAGCGGCGCGCCGAGATAAAAATTTCTGAAGCGGATGGAAATAAATCCACTTTTTGTCTAGGTATGCCGTATGCGAATCGATCGCATAAGAGGCTTTATTAAAAAGGCAGTATATATACACTGTCAGCACGGCAAAAATAGGAGGATTTTGAACATATATGAAGCGCGGCCTTAATTTTCTTAATTTTCTGTAAGTGTCCGCTCCTTGAATAAAATAGCGAAAAAGCGCAGGAATATTTATGTTCCCCCATTTTTTCCGATATGAAACGATTATTTTGGCATCCAGGCTTTTCCCCAAAAACTGGCTAAGTTTCACTTCCCTGGCCCAGATAACAAAAGCTTTCCTCATATTATTTGGTTTCAAAAATCATTATACCTGGATTATTGAAAATAAATTCATAAGCAGTCATGAGCTCTTCCCGGGATGATTCTTCGCGGAAATTATTTTTCACTCTTTCCTGGCCGTATTTGCCCTTGGTCAGCCGAAGTCCCGGATCATCGATGAGTTTTAGAATAGCCTTGGCAAACTTTAATTCATTGTTGTTTTTTACGAAAATAGCCGCTTCTCCGGCGCTTCTTTTCGCTTCTTTGAGATCATAAGCTACCAAAGGAAGTCCTGCATACATGTATTCTAACACTTTTTTGTGAAGAGAGTTATTAGTGTATTCGTTTCGCGGCTCCGGCATAAGGCCCACCTGGGAACTATAAAGATAGGTAGAGATAACTTTGGCATCCGCCCAGCCGGTGAAAATGACGTTTGACTCAATTCCAAATTTTTTAGCCATATTTTTGAGGCGTTCGAAATCATCCCCGTCTCCCATAAGAACAAAGCCGATGTCTTTTCTTCCCATATCCCTTACGATAATTTTAATGCTTCCTAAAAGCTTGTCCACACCGTCTTGCGGCCCCATAACTCCGATGTAGGAGCAAATATATCTGAATTTCTTTTTGGCAGCGTCAGCCAAAACTTTATCCGCCAGTTTTTTACTGATTATATTTTTATCTGGAACAGAACGGACAATAAAGCTTTTTTTCCGGTCTTTTACTCTGGATAATATTTTTTCCAGTCCGGATTGGCAAGTTGCTATGTGGACATCAGCAACCTTATAACTTAACTTTTCAAGATAAAGCAATATCTTATAGAGAAAGTGTTTTTTGCTTTTTTTGAATCTGGCCAGAAGCATTTCTGGCATGAGATCATGCTGATCATAAACAAATTTAACCCCGAAAGGCTTAAAAAGCAGCGCGACCAGAAAGAAAAAATCAGGAGGATTGGCCGTGTGAATAACGGAAAATCCGCGCTGAAAATATACTTTAACTGCCAAAATCATAGTGTTTAGAAGAGAATAGCCATATTCCCATAAATAATCGAAATATCCTTCTGATTTGGGAGGTTTCAAATATCGGTATATAAAAATACCGTCAATTACATCGAATTTGGACTGGCTTTTGTTTCGCGGAGAAATAACTGACACCTCGAAACCGTTTCTCTGAAGCGCTGCTGCTTCCATCCAAACACGCCGATCCTGGGGGACAGGCAGATTTTGCACTAAAAATAAAACAGATTTCTTCATTATTTTTTAAGATTTTTAATCATGAATAGAGCGGTCTCAAGCATAATTGCCAGATCCAGCATCAGGGACTTATTTAAAATATAATTCAAGTCGTATTCGATGTTTTCATGGATAAGTTTTTTCCGATTGCCTTTTATCTGCCAAAGGCCGGTTATTCCCGGTTTTATGGAAAGACGCCTTTTTTCAAAATCGTTATATTCTTTCACGATAAATTCCATTTCCGGCCGCGGGCCGACTATGCTCATCTCGCCTTTAATGACATTTATAAACTGCGGAATTTCATCGATTCCGGTTTTTCTCAAGAATCTTCCGACTTTTGTAATTCTTTTGTCGTTTTCTGTAGTTGGAGAATAGGCATATCCAACATTTCCTTTCATGGAACGAAATTTATAAAGATAAAAAATCTTTCCATTTTTCCCTACTCTCTGTTGTTTTATTATAGCAGGTCCAGGCGATGTAAAAACTATCAAAATAGGGATGAAAAGAAAGAGGGGGCCAAATACGATAAGGATCATCGCGGAAAAAACTATATCAATTATTCTTTTCAGAAAAGCATAAAAAAGTTCGGAAAGGTTTTTTGTTGTTTCCGTTCTGCCGCTTAGCGCGTATATTTTTTGAGATTCTATGCAATAATCAGTTGAAAATCTATTCATTCTTTTGCGTTAATATTTAGAATTCTCCCCGAAGAAGCTTGTTGAGCCTTTCTTTGACTTCTTCCGGAGTTGCTTCGCGGATAACCGGTTTTTCCGGCACTTCTTCTTTTTTTACTTCTGATTTTTCAGCCGATTTAACGATTTTTTCGGAAAACAAAAAGTTCTCGGCAATTGGAAGATTTTCCGGAGCAGTTGATTTTTTCCCCATCTGAATGGCAGTTTCTTTTTTTTCAAGTCCGAAAGGTTTTTTATCAAATGTCAGCGGCTCTATTTCCGGCTTAATAATCATCCGAGGCAATTTTCGGACGGTCGCAGAAAATTTTATTCTTTGAGCTTTAGTTCCCACGCCGAGCATTTCTAAAAAATTGTTAATAATAAAGACCATAAAAG